>Ga0351836_1148_pt1 | contig 10099 bp, 7 predicted proteins | sample BONcelHFGM3001D4_FD_206749 | JGI IMG/M metagenome (GOLD analysis project Ga0351836, IMG submission 206749) | Enriched cells from coal bed in the Powder River Basin, Montana, United States - BONCAT cells FGM rep1 HSBNCT.FGM.300.1.D4 ... | reverse complement strand
GTTTTATGGCAATATTTGCCCTCGTACCCGACAGCATATGGTCGATACGATGACCAAGAGGCTGCCCCACCGTTGCGGCTATACCGGGAATTCGAGCAATAGTCTCACGCACATCGGCCATAAATTCCTCACGGCTTCGGTCTTCAAGTTCAAATGTGGCATCAATTTCGGCACTATTTACAGTTTGCGAATGTTCATCGAGCTCGCCCCTGCCTGTTCTGCGTGCGGTCCCGGTAACTTCGGGAATAGATAACAATTCGGTTTCAACCAGATTACCGAGCTTGTTGCTTTCTTCTAAGGATGCCCCCGGTAGGGTAACCACAGTGAGTGTTAATGAGCCTTCGTTAAATTCGGGCAAAAAGCTACGCCCCAATGATGCAAACAGAACAAGTGAAAAGACGAATAATCCAATAGAAGAAAACAACACCACTTTCTTATTTCTTAATGACCATGTAAGCGATTTTTCATACACGGCACTTAGCTTTCGCACCAACCACTTTTCTTTTTCATTCTTAGCCAAGTATTGTTCATCAGTAAGCATCAACTTTGTAAGTAATGGCGTTAAGGTCATGGCTACAATTAAGGATACAAACAAGGAAACGATAAATGAAATCCCAAGAGGCTGCAACATACGACCTTCCATCCCTGAAAGGAAAAATAAAGGCAAAAAAGCTACAATGATTATCAATGTAGCATTCAAAATGGATGCACGGATTTCTTTTGATGCTTCATAAACAACTGTAAAAGATGATTGTCTGTCGGCTTTTGGCTTTTGATGATTTTGCCGCAAGCGTTTATAAACGTTCTCTACATCTATAATAGCATCGTCAACCAACGAACCAATGGCAATGGCCATGCCGCCCAAACTCATGGTGTTTATGCTTAAGCCCAACGCTTTTAACACTAAAATTGCTCCCAGCAAGGACAAAGGAATGGCAGTAAGTGAAATTATTGTTGTACGGAAACTACCCAAGAAGAGAAACAAAATGATAACAACAAAAATTCCTCCTTCTATTAATGCATTTTGTACGTTATTTACCGCTGTTTGAATAAAATCAGCCTGCCGGAAAATTGTTGTATCTAAAACAACATCGGGCGGCAAGGTTTTTTGCAGTCCTTTTAAATTGGTTTCAACCAACTCTGTAAGTTCCAGGGTGTTTGTGCTGGGTTGTTTTGAAACCGCAAGGATAATAGCAGGTTTGGCATTTTGAGAGGCATGACCCATTTTAACCGCACTGCCAATTTTCACTTCGGCAACATCTCTAATTCTAACGGGTTTGCCGTTAATTGCCTTTATAAATGAATTGCCCAGTTCTTCAATGTCGGAAGTTCGGGCAATTCCACTAACAGCGTATTCATTGCCATACTGCCTTACAGCACTACCCGATGAATTTTGACTTATTCCTTTGCATATATCAGCCAATTCAAGCATTGAAACGTGGTAGTATTTCATTTTCTCAGGATGCGCCAATATTTGATACTGTTTGTAATCGCCACCAATTATAGTTACCTGCGACACTCCTCCGGTTGCCAAAATCAACGGTTTAACATTCCACTCCGCAATGGTTCTTAAATCCATCATGCTTGTGCTATCGGCCTGAATACCAATAAGGAAAATTTCACCCATGATGCTCGATTGTGGGGCCAAAGTAGGCTGTCCAACACCAACAGGCATTTGCGATGAAATGCCAATGAGTTTTTCGCTAACAATCTGGCGGGCTTTAAAAATGTCTGTTCCCCAATCGAATTCGACCCAAACAAAGGAGAAGCCCTGCGAAGAAACGGAACGAACCCTGCGTACATCAGTTGCACCATTTACTGAAGTTTCTATGGGGAAGGTTACCAAACGTTCTACTTCTTCCGATGCCATTCCGTGCGCATCTGTCATTACAACAACCGTTGGAGAAGTAAAATCCGGAAATACATCAACATCCATATTTATGGCGGTTCTCATCCCGATAACCACCAACAACACTGAACTGAGCAAAATTAAATATTTGTTGTTCAGTGAGAATTTTATAATATTATTGAGCATGTCTGTACTGCTTTAATGGTTGTGACCTGAATGAGCATCTAAAGTTCCTGTTGCCTGTGCCAGTTTTACTAAGATAGCACCTTCTGTAACAACACGTTCATGTTGGGTAACACCTTTTAGTATTTCGGTTTTCAAACCATCTGTTGCACCCACTTTCACTTCCCTTTTTTCGAAGAGTTCGGGATGAACCTGTACAAACACAAAATAAGAGCCTTGTTCTTCCAATATAGCGGCATTTGGTAATGTTAATGCCTGAGTATTCGTTGAAGTCTTTAAGTATAATTCGACAAAACCTCCCGAAATAAAATCTCCTTTATTATCAATTTGAATGTTAATTGGAAGCAAAAAATTATCGTTACTGGCATTTCTGCCAAAGGATATTATTTTTCCGTTTAGTTCTGCCAGCGTAAACGTCTGATCGTTATGAAGTGTGCGAATGTTAGCCGAATTGATTGTGGCTAATACAGGTGCATACTTTTGTTGAACTCCCGCTTTTAAAAGCAAGGTTTTGTTTTGAGAAATAGTAATGATGGCATGTCCGGCTTCAACAAATTGTCCGTTTTGCACAAAAACCTGCTTCACAAATCCATTCATTGAACTTGACACATTCTGACCGGAAGCGCTAAAGTTTTTAACCAGATTGTCGTAGTTTGCTTTTGCATTATCGTACTGATTTTTTGCGTTTAGCAAATCTCTGTCTGAGGTTATTTTATCCTTTGCCAATTCTGCGAGGCGTTCATAATCGGCCTTTGCCTTTTCGTAGTTGTTTTTTACTTCCTGATAATAAACCGCAGAATTATTGTTGGCTAAACCACTTCCCGATATGGAGAAAAGCGTTTGTCCTTTTAAAACACTTTTCCCTTCAAGCACATTTTCAGCTGCAAATGCAACAATACCTTCCGATTTAGATGTAATTATAATTTCATCTCCCTGGGCTGATTGGACAAGAGCCGTAGTCTTAATAATCGGACCAAAGGGTTCAATAACCGGATATCCGGTGGCGAAATCAATTTTCCACGATTGTTCTTTTGTGAATACAGTAGCGTTTGTTGATGAAATAATTTCTGCTTCGGCGGCATGAATTGCATCATGTTCATTGCTAAAAACTTTCACTTCGGGAACTATTAATTGAAAATTTCCCTTTTCAGTTATTATGTCAAATATCAATTTGCCAACACCTACATTTACAGGTGTTAACACAAATTTGTAAATACCTTTACTACTTGGCTTTTCAAGTGTATGACTGGTTTCTTTGCCGTTAACTATTAAACGGGCAGTCATGTTTCCGTTTTCCAATGCTTTAAAGCTTGGCAAATGGGAGAAATGCGATAATATTTCACCTGATTTTCCAACCACAAACGGGTCAGCTTCGGCAAATAGTTCGAATTCGTCACTGTAAGCAGTAATTATTAATGAAACTTCGTCGTGATGCGCTACTTCAGCATCATGGTTATGATTGGTATGACAACTTGCAAAGATTAAGGCAAGAGTTAAATATAAAATTGTCTTGATTTTCATTATTCTATTGTTTAATTTAAGAACACTAAAATTTGAATGTTCAATCTAACCTACAATATTTGTAGAGCAACATTCAAAAAAGGAAAACTTAAACAATAACAGGAGGACCCCGAAGAGCGAATACTTCGAGGCTACATATTGAGGAAATTAAAAATGTTGGTTCTTCGTAGAGTTTACCTTCAAGATTAGGTGGCCTTGAAAGGTCCGATCGAACTAATTGGGCACAAACAAAAAACGAAAAATGACGAAACTGAATATTTGATTCTAACAGTCTGGTTCTTTCAATATACACATCATTTGATGCTGTGAGATGTTGGTGAATAGGGAATGAATGACTGTGTTTTGTACTCTTTTCTTCCTTCTGAGAATCGTGTTTGTGTTCGTGGCCATCATCATTCTCATGCGTAACGGAATAAATCAATGCCAAGTCATCATGATGATGAGGAATCATCTCATGACTCAGGACTACCAAAAATGATAGTAATAATGATATGGCATAAATTTTAATTTTCACAAAGGCAAAAGTATAGATAAAAATCAATGTGTTAAAGCAAAAATGATACAAGTTAGTTCACAGTGTGCCGTCATAATTGCACGCTTTTGACAAAACTTCGGTTGCAGCGTTGGCGTTGGCGGATTTCAAAAATTCGACGGTACAAGATGGATCGGTCACAATGAGCTTAATTATGGATTAGGTTATCCTTTTCCTTTTCCTACTGATAACACAGAAGTAATCTACGCAAGGCCTTCAAATGGCCAAATCGTCGTCAACCCAATGTTTAATTATCTACATGAATGGAACGGATCAACATACACTTCACTTAATTATCCAAATGACCGATCCGAAGGGGTGGTTGAAGATTCGCAGGGAAGGCTTTGGAGTCTTGGAGAATACTACAATCTCAAATATTACTCAAACAATATGTGGACTCCTGTTCCATTCACCGGTTGGGGCTACAGCATTTGCAAAGACCCGACCCGGCCAGGCACAATATGGGCAAGCTCGGGAAACCAGGTTTTGAGAACAGACGGCAATTATAACTTTACCAGATACAATACCAGCTTTTCTGAATTGAATCCTCAAAGCGATATACTCACTACTGTTGTGGCCGCTCCCGATGGAATTGCCTGGCTTGGAAGCAATCAGGGGCTTTTCAGGTTAAATGCCAACAATGGCTCCTATCAATTCTATTCGCCTTCAAATTCTCAAATTCCGGGAGATAATATTTCTCCACTTATTGTAACTCCCGATGGGCGGCTTTGGTTTTCTAACTTTTGGAGTACAACCACTTCAACTTATGGTTTATGCTGGTTCGACGGTATCAATTTTGGAATTATTCCTCAAACCCAGACGGGAGGATTACCACATGCTCAGATCTATGACATCGAAATGAATAATATTGACGAAGGCTATGAATTATGGATCAGTTGCGCCAGCCGCGGTATTGCCGTGTTAACCATTATAACTGATCCTGTTGATATTGAGGTTGTTGCTGAGACAATGCCCGTCTTCTATCTTGATAATTATCCTAATCCATTCCATGAAAATACATCTATAAGCTTCCAATTACCTGAGGAAAGTAAAGTAAGGATTGATATCTATGATATGAATGGCAGGATTGTAAAAAATATTACTGAAAAGTTCTTTAGTGCTGGCGCATCAACAGTTGTATGGAACGGAAAAGATAACCAGAGCAATAGAGTGAAACCTGGCACATATGTTTGCCGAATGGTAACAGGAAGTTTTTCAGGAGCTATCGGAATTATTGTTTATTAAAAATTGATTTTACTTCATCCTCCTTGGCACAGATTTACAACATAGCGTAGCTATCTCTTAAGGTGCTGCAGAATAAGCTGTGCAATAGATTAGAAAACATTGATTCATAAGGCTTTTTTGCAAACGGAATGATGCTTCATAAACAGTTAAGTCAGATATTCAGGAAAAGATTAATTATGATTCAAGGACCTAAAGTGGATATTCCATACTCCTGACAGGGTTGAATTCTAATCTTTTGGATAGAAATTTGTTTTGGAACGAATAACACAAACACGTTAGCGGGAGCCAAATTATTGAGTACCTAAGATAGAGCGATGCAATCATTTGATAACATTAAAAAAGACACCATAGGAAATAGACTTTTTATATGTATATTATGGCTGCTCATGATTTCAAGTGCCTTATCTGCTTCAGTTACTGACAGCACTAAAAATAACGTGACGTTTGGAATATCTGCCGGCTTAGCCCAAAACACTTCTTTTTCAGCAGATGTTTTTGTGGAGTCCATACTACCAATCCATTCGCATAATATTGGGATGAGTTTTGGGTACTTGCATTTTAAGAACACAACTGATTACAGTGGTGTAAAAGATTTAGAATTCAGTTCGCATGGATTGTTCACTGAAGGCAACTATTATTTTTCAGATGCATTTTATGGAGGATTAAGATTCGCGCTTAATTTCAACTGGGTTGCCGGTGAATCTCAAAAAAAGTTTGATGATGTTCCTGATATTGATTCTCCGACATTTTTTACAGGCATTGCAGGATATATGCATCTGGGATATCATCAGCCCATTGGAAAAAATATCGGGATAAAACTCCAAGGACAGATTGGATTGCATAACTATAAAATTGCGCAAGGATGGTTGTTGGTTGATAATTCAAGCGACGATATAAGAAACGCACAATTTGGGATCGAAAAACATGCGGCATTCTTATACAATTTAAATGTTGGATTCACTTATAAATTTTGATGACCAAGCAGTTCTGAGTAAAACACTCCCCTGAAGCAGCATTATAAGCTGTACTCTGATGCCCCCCACTTGCGTATGTTGAAACATGCCACTCAACATGGAGCCACATCAGTTAACCCCCGCAAGGCCTGATTTGCTGTCATTCCTGCACGAAAGAAAACCAGAAATGACAAAGCCATTCAAAGGCAAATGGATATATTTGCATGACAGGTGTGGATTATAGTTTTGTCATAACAGTAGATCAATGATTAATTCATTTCGGATAGAAAGGAGGTGTTTGATAAAAGACAGTATTTTTTTTAGCCCGTTTTTCCCGACTAAATAATTATGCAACAATGAAAAACTTAAAATTTGAGTATAAATTATCCCTTTTGTACCTTCTTATTGGAGGTATTTGGATAATATTTTCTGACAAAATGCTCAGTTCGATGAGTAATGACATCGATTTTTTAACAAAAACACAGATGTACAAAGGATGGTTTTATGTGGTTGTTACCACAATTCTGTTTTTTCTGTTTGTCAGAAACCACTTAACAAAGCTGCGTGATACAGAATTAGAGCTGGAGCATCATAAAAATCATCTGGAACAAATGATACACGAAAAAACAATTGATTTAGCTTCGAAAAATGAAGAGTTATTCAGAAAAAACGAAATTATCAATCAAAAAAACAGCGAGCTACAGAATACTCTGATTCAATTGCAGGATACACAAAGTCATCTGTTTCAATCAGAGAAGATGGCCTCATTAGGCGTCCTAACCGCAGGAGTAGCTCATGAATTGAATAATCCGCTAAACTACATAATGGGGGCATATATCGGGCTTTACCGGCATTATGAAGACAAAACTTTTTCAGAATATGATGAAGAAGTTGGAATTTTAATTGATGCTTTGAAAGTCGGTGTAGAAAGATCCGTGTCTATTGTTGACGGATTAAATCAATTTACACGCAACAGTCAATCATATAATGAAGAGTGTAACCTGCATGAAATTCTTAATAACTCCCTTAATATTTTGCAACATCAATTATCAAGCAATGTTGTCATTAATAAACAATACTTTGATTCTAAATTAATTATAAAAGGTAATGTCGGCAATTTACATCAGGTTTTTGTAAATATTTTGAATAATTCCATTCAGGCAATTTCAAATCATGGCACAATTACCATAAAGACTTCACTCGATTATACTGATGTCTGCATTGAAATCACTGACACAGGAGAGGGTATCAAAGCGGAAAACCTTGAAAAAGTAGCCGATCCGTTTTTTACAACAAAAGAACCTGGTAAAGGCACAGGTTTAGGATTAGCAATTACTTATAATATAATTAAGAAACATAATGGAATTCTTGAATTTCAGTCAGAATATGGCAAAGGAACAATTGTAAGAATCAAATTTCCAATATAATATAGCAATGATAAACAAGAAGAAAATTTTATATATTGATGATGAAAAAATCAATGTTCAGCTATTTCAAATTAATTTTTCAAGAAATTTCGAGGTTTCAATCAGTTGCAGTGGAAAGGATGGTCTGTTTCTGCTGGATAATAACCCTGACATTGAAGTAGTAATCAGTGATATGAAAATGCCGGAAATGAATGGTCTTGAATTCATAGGAAAAGCGAAAGAGAAATATCCGGATAAAAAATACTACATGCTGACGGGCTTCGATATAACAGATGAAATCCAAAATGCACTTGATAATAGATTAATTCTCAAATGTTTGAAAAAACCATTTAATTTGAAGGAAATTGAGAAAGTACTAAATGAATAATCGGTGCATAGATAAAGGAGTTCCATTTGACCCGGCATAGTCTCCGGCTACTAGATAAGGCCTTGTAGTATAACATTTCGTTCAAGAGTCACAATTTTGATGTAAATGTTAGCTTCCGCAGGCAGATTTGAATCACTCCGACACGATATAAAACCCGAAAGAAATTGCCCTTTCAGAAACAAGAAACACCATCCATGCGCCCTGCCAAAACCAAAATAATAGCCTATCTTTACATAATAATGAAAGAAACAGCGGCTGATTCAACGAATACAGGTAGGAATCCGTTGAACAGGCTTAATAACAAACAACATCATGAGTATGACAGATGATAAACTAGCCGTTTTGATTGATGCAGACAATGTGCCTTATGCAAACGTCAAGGAAATGATGGAGGAAATTTCGAAAAACGGTACACCTACCATCAAGCGAATCTATGCCGACTGGACCAAGCCAACGGTTTCAGGATGGAAAAATGTGCTGTTGGAAAACGCAATTACCCCAATTCAGCAGTATAGCTACACCACCGGGAAAAACTCAAGCGACAGCGCATTGATCATTGATGCTATGGACATACTTTACTCCGGAAAAGTGAACGGGTTTTGTATTATCTCAAGCGACAGCGATTTCACCCGATTAGCCACCCGGCTCAGGGAGGCCGGAATGACAGTGATCGGCTTTGGTGAGAAGAAAACGCCACAGCCATTTATATCAGCCTGCGACAAGTTCATTTATCTTGAAATCCTCAAAACCAAAAAACCCACCAATGTTACTGTTCCTAAGCAAACCTCAAAATCAAAACAGCAGGAACCGTCTATCAGCAAGGTTGATGCAAAAACAATAAGCCTGATCGCCGAGAGTGTAAACGATCTGGCTGACGAAAGTGGTTGGACATTCCTGGGTGCATTGGGTAATTTTATTCTGAAGAAGAAACCTGATTTCGACCCCAGAAATTATGGCTTTCCAAAGCTACTGCCACTAATCAGAAGCATCAATGCTTTTGATATTGATGAACGAGAAACAGGCAACCCCAATGTAAGGCACATCTACCTGAGGCATAAATAAAAAAATCAACACGCTGCTGCCGGCTCAGATGATCAGCATGGCATCGCCATAGGTGAAAAAGCGGTATTTGTTGGCAATTGCTTCCTTGTAGGCCCTCATCAGAAAGTCGTAACCAGCGAAGGCTGAAGCCTGCATCATCATAGGTGATTTGGGCAGGTGGAAATTGGTAATCATAGCATCAGCCAGGGTGAAGTCGTAAGGAGGGAAAATAAACTTATTGGTCCATCCCTTGTAAGGTTTCACCTTTCCGGTAATGATAGCCGCTGTTTCGAGGGCTTTCATGGTGGTGGTGCCCACGGCAACCACGCTGTTGCGGCGCATTTTTGCGGCGTTGATGATGCTGGCATTGTGTTCGTCAATCAACATCTCTTCTGAATCCATTTTGTGCTTGGTGAGGTCTTCCACCTCTATCGGCCTGAAATTCCCCATTCCGGTATGCAGCGTAACTTCGGCAAAGGACACCCCGATCAGTTCAAGGCGCTTCATGATTTCGCGGCTAAAGTGAAGCCCTGCTGTAGGTGCAGCGATAGCACCTTCATGTTTGGCATAAATGGTTTGGTAACGCTCTTCGTCTTCCGGTTCCACTGCGCGCTCATGAATCTTGGGAAGCGGAGTCTTACCCAGAGATTGAATGGTTTTTTTAAACTCTTCATAAGGCCCGTCGAACAGGAACCTGAGTGTACGGCCTCGCGAGGTGGTGTTGTCAATAACTTCGGCAACCAAAGATTCGTCCTCGCCGAAATACAGTTTGTTACCAATCCTGATCTTTCGGGCAGGATCAACCAACACATCCCAGAGACGGCTTTCGCGGTTGAGTTCCCGAAGCAGGAATACCTCAATCTTGGCCCCTGTTTTCTCCTTTTCGCCATAAAGCCTGGCCGGGAAAACTTTCGTGTTGTTCAATACAAACACATCACCATCCCTGAAATATTCAAGAATTTCCTTAAAAATCCTGTGCTC
>Ga0351836_1145_pt1 | contig 10354 bp, 9 predicted proteins | sample BONcelHFGM3001D4_FD_206749 | JGI IMG/M metagenome (GOLD analysis project Ga0351836, IMG submission 206749) | Enriched cells from coal bed in the Powder River Basin, Montana, United States - BONCAT cells FGM rep1 HSBNCT.FGM.300.1.D4 ... | reverse complement strand
CTGTTGTCTTTTGTGCCGCCCTTTTCTTCGATAAGTCTGGTTAATTTTCTGTTCCGCCTCAGAATTATGTCTATCTCCATTCGATAATCGCGATCAATCCGAAGTTCGAAGATCACACTCATGGCGTCTATCAAGAGGTTCGTCCTTCCGGGGCAGTCCGGGGCGATCCCGCCAGGTCTTTCGGTAAGGGGACACAGGAACAACTCAAAATCGATGCACATTCAAGGGAGATGGTACCCAGTCCGAAGGGGTTTCCCCGGAGCGCCGAGGTGGATCGTTCTGCAATGCTCGGTGAATGGCAATTTCGACACATCATTATAATAACGCAAAATCAGATATTTAACGATCTATATCGAACCAAGGGAAAAGCATTATCAATAGTGCTTGACAAACAAGGTGGAGTTGTTCTAAACATATTTTAAATATATTTGTAGTATTTTTTAAAGATATGAACGGTGGCGATTCTGCGGAGAGCGCGAGCTTATGGGTGTCCAGAAGAGTAAAAAAACAACCGTTTACGAATATCTTAAAAAAAATATCATTTCCGGCTCATTCGAGCAGGGAGAGCCCCTAGTCGAAGGTGTTTTGGCCAAGGAGCTCAAGACCAGCAAAACTCCCGTCCGGGAAGCCATGCAGCAGCTTGAAAAGGAAGGATTCATCGAAAGTTTCCCCGGGAAAGGTGCGTTCGTTTCCCGGATGTCCTTCCCGGATATCCGGGAAATTTTTGAAATTCGGGAGATCCTGGAATGTGAAGTGATCAAGCGTGTCGCTGCGAGGGGAGAGTTCAACAAGGACGAGGTGATAGCTATCGCCAAGAAGTTCGAGTCCGTCGGACATGAAGGTCACAGGAACTGCAAGGGGCATTTCCGGGCCGGTGAACAGATACACACGTTCATTTTTGAAGCATTCGGTAACAGAAGGCTCCTAGCATTCTACAAAGGCTTCAAGGAGCACGTCGAAAGACTCCGCCTTTTCTATTTTTCCGATCAAACGCGCAACGCCCGCGCGGACCAATCCTTCGAAGAACATATGAAAATCCTGGAGGCCCTTATCGCCAAGGATCCTCAGAAAGCGGAGGCCGCCATGCGGGAGCACCTCCAGAATTCAACGGCGTTTCTGAAAAAAATTGCCTAAGTGATCGGGATCTTATTCAAAGGAGAAAAAATGGTTCATGCCATTAAAGAGATAGAAAGACCGCCCCAAGACATCATCGACCGGTTCCGGCCGATCGGCGCCGCCACGATCCACGAGGCATCCGGACGCAAGGGTGGCGTGACTCCGGCCATCAAGCCGATCGCCAAAGGGGTGCGTATCTGCGGCCCGGCCTTCACCGTCGCTTGTCACCCCAAGGACAACCTTATGCTCCACAAGGCGCTGGAAAGGGCAAAGCCGGGCGATGTGATCGTGGCGTCCGTCGGCGGTTATTACGAAGCGGGTTATTTCGGCGGCCTGATGGCCACCTCGGGGCTGGCCAGAAAGCTGGGAGGGCTCGCCATCGATGGCGGCATCCGCGACTCGGAGGAGATCATTGAGATGGGGTTCCCCATCTTCTGCCGAGGTTTCTGCATCTGGGGCACGAGCAAAGGCGTCCTGGGGCTCATCAACCACCCGCTCGTCTTCGGCGGTGTTCAGGTCCATCCTGGTGATCTGATTTGCGGCGACGACGACGGGATGGTAGTGGTGGCAAGAGAGGCTTGCACCGACGTACTGGAAAAATCCCTCCAGCGCAACGCAGCGGAAAAGAAAAAAGGGCAAGTGCTCCGTGGAGGCGTCTCCAGCGTGGAGTTCAACAAACTGGACAAGGTTTTCGAGACGCTTGGCCTCATCGAGGAATAAGGCGAACGGACGATGAAGGTACGCGCAGAGGAACTGAAAAAAGCGATTATCGAGATCCTCGAGGGTTTCAACGCCCCACTGGAAGAGGCCGCGTTGGTGGCGGAAGGGATGGTGTTTGCCGATCTGCGGGGGGTCGATACGCACGGTGTCCATTTTCTGACCCTGGTCGCCGATCGTCTCGATGCCGGGATGATCAGGATTCCGACGCAGCTGGAGGTGGTCCGGGATGAAGGCGCCACGGCCCTCATTGACGGCGGCGATGGCCTGGGACATACGGCTGCCCACCGCGGCATGGAGATGAGCATCGAAAAGGCCCGGCAATTCGGGGTCGGGGCTGTAACGGTTTGTCATACCAACAATGTGGGCTCTTTGGCCTTCTACACCATGCAGGCGGCCAAAGAGGGGCTGATTGGCGTCATATCGACCAATGGTGCCCCGGCAATGGCGCCTTGGGGCGGGATGGAGCCGTTCTTCGGGACGAACCCCCTGTCGATTGCCGTTCCTGCGGGGCTGGAAGGTCCCGTCGTCCTCGACATGTCTTCCAGTGTCGTCGCCCGGGGAAAGATCCGGCGCGCGGAGCGGATGCAGGAGCAGATCCCCCTGGGATGGGCCCTGGACAAATCGGGGATGGCGACGACAGACCCTGGGGGGGCCATGAAAGGCACCCTGCTGCCGATCGGCGGTCCCAAGGGATACGGATTGGCGTTCATGATCGATATCTTGGCGGGGATGCTTTCGGGTTCGCAGTATGGGCCCGCTGTGAAGACCTTCCATCAACCGCTGGGCCCCACCGGTGTCGGCGTGTTCACGATGGCCATCGATATCGAAAGATTCATGCCCCTATTGCAATTCCAGGCGTTGATGCAGGCGTATGCCTCTTCCATCAGGGCCTCGAAAAAGGCAGAAGGGGTGGAGCGGATCTTCCTGCCCGGGGAGATCGAGGCCGAAAAAGAAAGCCGGAGCCGTGTCGAAGGCGTTTCGCTTACCCCGGCGGTGTTCGCTCGGTTGAATGGGTTTCTGGAGAATATGAAAAGCAATCTACGGTTGAATGAGGTACAGGCATCATGAACCATATCGTCAGAATCGATACCCGCACGGGAAAGGTGACGAGCCAGCAGGCGACACCGGAGGAAAGGCACTGGGGGGGAAGGCTTCTGGTGGGGAAGTTTCTCCTCAGAGAGGTTCCTCCCGCGTGTGATGCGCTTGGGCGCCACAATAAATTTCTTATCGCCCCCGGTCTTCTGGGGGACACGCCGGTGACCACGTCAGGAAAATTTTCCCTGGGAGGAAAGAGCCCCCTGACAGGCGGCGTCAAAGAGAGCGACGTGGGGGGTGAGGTGGGGAAGAAGATTGCCCGCCTCGGCATCAGGGCCGTCGTGCTGGAGGAGCTTCCCGCGGCGCCGGTCACCAATGTGCTGGTGATCAATGCCCGAGGGGCGGCGCTGCAGCCCTGTCCCGATCTGAAGGGCAAGAACGTTACGGAGACTATCGAGAGCCTGCGAACCCGCTTTGGCAGCGAGGCCGGCCTCCTGTGCATCGGCCCAGCAGGCGAGATGAAGCTGTCCGGGGCGGGCATTGCCGTCACCGATGTCCATGATGTCCAGATTCGTTATGCGGGACGCGGCGGTCTCGGGGCGGTCTTGGGTGCCAAGGGGATCAAGGCCATCGTCGTGGACGATAAGGACGCCCCGGCTCCGGTTTTCTTCGATGAAGCCGCCCTCAAGGAGGCGAACAAGGAATTCGTCGCCCTGATCCTTGCCGATCCCAAGACGGACAACCGCCATAAGTTCGGTACCCCGGCCGTCCTGGCAGCCTGCAATGCACTGGGCATATTGCCGACGCGCAACTTCTCCGCCGGGCAATTTGAGAAGGCCAAGGAGATTGACGGAGACCGCATCGTCGAGGTCATCCATTCGCGAAAAGGGGCGGCCCGCATGGGGACCCCCTGTGTGAGAGGCTGCGTCATTCAATGCTCGAACATCTTCGCCGGTCCCGTGGGCAAGAAGATCACAGCCTCGCTGCAGTATGAAAGCATCGCCCTGCTCGGACCCAACTGCGGCATCGGATCGCTGGACGATATCGCCGAACTGAACGACCTGTGCAACCAAGTCGGCGTCGACACGATCGAGATCGGGGCGGCCATCGGCGTTGCCATGGAGGCGGGCGTCATTCCCTTCGGTGATGCCGAAGGGGCGAAGGACCTGATCCGGCAGATCGGACAGGGGACCTATCTGGGGCGTATTCTGGGATGCGGCGCGGTCACGACCGGGAGGGTCCTGGGGGTCAGGCGCGTGCCGGCCATCAAGGGGCAGGCAATCCCGGCCTATGACCCGCGGGCATTGAAGGGCAATGGCGTCACCTACATCACCTCTCCAATGGGCGCCGATCACACGGCCGGCAACATGCTGGAAACGGCGTCGCGGATCAATCCGCTGGGGATCGAAGGACAGGTGGAGAATTCCCGGCGGCTCCAGCTCCGCGCCGCGCTTCTCGATACGATGGGGCTGTGCCTCTTCACGCGTCCGGCCTTCGTGAAAAAGCCGACGCTTTTCGGCACGATCCTGAAGCACCGGTACGGATGGGAACCGACCTACGCGGAGGTGCAGCAGATGGGGGCGGACTGTCTTGCCACCGAGCGGGAGTTCAACCTTCGTGCCGGGGTTTCCGAGGAACTCTTCGACATCCCGGAGTTTATGCGCGAAGAGCCGCTGCCGCCCACCCAGGCGGTCTTCGATATTTCCATGGAGGCCCTGCAGCAGATCTGGGAAGTCAAGGCGCCGGAAGGTGTGTTTTAAGATGGACTTCCCGACGATGGGGAGGGGGGACGGGTTCGCTGTAGGATGCCTTTCCGATATCCAAAGCCATTGAATACAGGGCGGAGGACAGCGAAATAAAGGGGCTCGTGACGGATGAGAACAGGAGGTAGGAAGATGTTCAAATACAAGGCGACACTGGCGACATTGATGATCTTGGCGGTTATTTCTTGGATCGGTGCAACTCCCGGATATGCTCAGCAGTATGTCATGCGAATCGGAACCCCTACCGGCGGCGAACATCCCCAGGTCTGGGAAATGAATGATTTCAAGAAGAGAATAGAAGGGAAGCTGGGTTCCAAAATCAAAGTGGAGCTTTATCCCGCCAGCCAGTTGGGAACGGACGCCCAGCAGCGTCAGGCTTTATTGGCCGGCAGTCTGCAGGGATTTTTGCAGCCCACCTCTTTTTTGACCGGACTGGACCCAGCCCTGACCATTAATGACCTGCCCTACCTCTTCAAGGACACGGAAACGGGTGTGAAGATCCTCAATGGTCCGGCGGGCGACAAACTGCGTCTGCGGATAGAAAAGATCGGGATCGTCATTCCCAGTTTTTTTGTGGCAGGGGACAGGATCCAGATTCTCACGAGCCCGGTGAGAGACATGCAGCAGTTGAAAGGCAAGAAAATACGCACGATCTCCAAGCTCCTCCAGGACCAGCATGACGCCTGGGGAGCAAAAGGCGTGAGTCTCGACACCTCCGAGGTTTTCATGGCCCTCCAGCAGCATACCATTGACGGGGTGGAGTCGGACGCCCCCTTCTTTTTTGCGACCAAGCTCTACAACGCGGCCAAGTATCTGCTGATGGCCCCCAAAGGGTGTGAGGTCACCGTCTTCATGCTGAGCAAGAAGTGGCTGGATACCCTGCCTCAGGACGTGAGGACCGCGATCGTCTCCACCGTGAAGGAAATGACCCCGGCCGCCAATGAATATGCCCGGAATTTCGGTATCAAGGCCCTGAATGAGATGGTGAAGGCAGGCGTCACCGTCATCGAACCTTCGGCCGATTTTGATGCCAAACTGCGGGCGGCCGCCCCGGCGATCGCCGAAAAATTTATCAAAGATTATCCGGATCTGAAACCTTTGCTGGATGAACTGAAGGCGGCAGCGGCCAAGCAGTAAGGATTCAGCCGATTTGAAATGGTGCGGCCCCTTATCACCGCACCAAATGCTCAGGGGCCGCCATTTCAAGGGAGGTCACGGAAAAGTGAAAGCAATATGCGCAGGCCTTAAAAAAATCGCTTCCTTTTTCAGTGTCCTGGGAGCGGGGGTGCTGGTGATTTGCACGGCGATCTCTTTTGTGAATGTCGTCAGCCGTTATGTCTTCAACAGCCCTTTCACCTGGGGTGACGAACTGACGGTCCTGATGCTGGGGTGGTTCGTGTATCTGCCCCAGCCGGCACTGGAATCCGACAACAAGCAGTTGCAGTTGACGGTGGTCTATAATGCCGTGGGTCCCCGCGTGCGTCTGGTATTCAATGTCCTGCGCTCTTTGGTCACGGCCGGTTTGGGGTTGTTTATCTGCTATTGGGGTTTTCGGCTCATCCAAATGAACTATGAACTGGGTGGAACCACCATGGCGCTGCGTTTGCCTCTCTGGATCATCTACCTCATCCTTCCGGTTTCCATGCTCTTGGTGGCCCTGGTCCGGATTTTTGACCTGTTCGTGGAAGGGGGGGCGAAGAAACCATGCTGATCGCCATCGTGATGTTCATCTGCTTTCTGTTGATGGGTTTTCCGATTTACATCGGCCTTTTGGCGGTAGGGGTGTATCTGCAGCTTTTTGTGAACCATATTCCCCCCGACATGATGATCAGCGCCCTTTTCGATGGGGTGAACAAGCCGTCGCTGTTGGCCATCCCGTTCTTTCTCCTGGCCGGAGGGCTGATGGAGCACAGTTCCATGTCTGCGCGCCTGGTGGGCGCCATCAAACCATGGCTGCGGAGGGTCAAAGGCGGGATCCCCTTGACCGCCCTGGTCGCCAATGAGATCTTCGGGGCCATGTCGGGCTCGGCTCCGGCGGCGACGGCCACGATCGGCAGGGTGATGCTGCCGGCCATTACCGAAACCAACGGTGAGAAGTTCGGCCTGGGGCTGTTGACCTCCGCCGGCGCGATCGCCATCATCATGCCCCCCAGCATCAACATGATCGTGTTTGCCGCCGCCACGGATACCTCCATTGGGGATCTCTTCCTGGCCGGGATCATCCCCGCCCTGATCGTTTTGGTCATTATCGGCTGCTATATCGTCTACACATCGAAACGGGCGAGTGGGGAAAAATTCAACCTGCGGGAAGCGGTAGGCGGATTGATCCAGGGATTCTGGGTGTTACTCCTGCCTGTGATCATTCTGGGGGGGATCTATTCCGGCATCTGCACGCCCACCGAGGCCGGCGCCGTGGCGGCCGTGTACGCATTGCTTCTCCCGCTGCTGGTGTTCAAAGACTTCACCTGGAAAGTGCTGAAGGGGACCTTCATCGAATCGGCTCTCTTGAACGCGCAGATCTTTATCCTCGTGGCCGCCAGCATCGTCTTTTCGCAAGCGTTGACCATTGCCCAGGTCCCCCAGCAGTTGGCCCAGGAGTTGGCGGGGATGAGTCCCTACCTGTTTTTGCTGGGACTCAACATTCTGCTTTTGATCGTGGGGTGCTTCTTCGATCCCGTTTCCGCCGTGCTGGTTCTGGCTCCCATGATGATCCCGATCACCAACCAGTTGGGGATCAATCCCATCCACATGGGGATCGTCTTTACGGTCAACCTGGCCATCGGCATGTTCACGCCGCCTTTCGGACTGAATCTGTTCGTCATGCAGAGTATCTTCAAAAAGACCATGGAGGCCATTGTCGATTCCATTCGGCCCTTCATTGTTTTGTATCTGTTGTTTTTGGTCATCATCACCTATTTGCCTGAGCTCTATGTATGGCTTCCGCAAACGTTGAAGTGATTTTAGCTTCACATTCATCCACCGGCCTGATGGGGACGATGGCCGTGATCCGGGTGTAAGAGAGGGATTTAAAAATGACAGATCTCCGTGTCGCGTTCGGCTCCTTGGAGTGTCGGAATCCGTTCATCGTGGCCTCCGCTTCCACGAGCCGGAATCTGGAGCAGATAAAAACAGCCGAGGAAGTCGGCGCCGGCGCGGTGATCCTGAAAGCCATCGTCACCAAGCAACCCTATGAGGCCAAACCCTTTTATTATAACGATCCCCATAAGCAGTACCTGACCAACCCCTCGGATCCGCGGCTGCTCGTGGAAGAGGGGGTGGCGTTGATTCGGGCCTGTAAAAAGGTGTCCAAGCTCCCGATCATCGCCAACACCATGGGATCGGGTGCAAACCTGGAAAGCTGGGGGCGGATCACGGAAACGCTGGAAGCCGCCGGCGCCGATATGGTTGAGGTGAACCTCGGCTGTCCGAATATCGGGCTGATGCAAAGGGCGCTCGGGAATATCACCGGCAACGAGGACCAGGTGCAGGGTGCGATCTGTGGCCAGTCGCCGCTGGTGGCGGCGGAAATCGTCAAAACGGTCAAGGCCGCCGTAAAGATTCCGGTGATGGTGAAGATGACCCCGACCGCCCCGGACATGACCGCCATCGCCGAAGCGTGCCTGCGCGCCGGCGCGGACTGTGTGGATGTCTCCAACGTCCCGCAGATACTGCCCGGAGTCGATATTTACCACGACGGCCGTCCGCTCTATGCCAACTATACGACCGCCCCGTTCTCGGGACTGTGCGGCCCCGCGAACAAGGTGTTCACATTGAAGAACATCGCGCAGATTTCCATGAAGCTCAAAGAGGTCGATATCGTCGGTTCGGGCGGGCTGATGAACTGGAAGGATTGCGTCGAGGCCATTATGTGCGGAGCCAAGGCGGCCTCCTTGTGTACCGCGATTTACTGGTACGGCTGGGACATCTTCCCAGACCTCAACAAGCGGATCATCCAATACATGGACGAGATGGGCTATCGAACGATCGAGGATTTCCGGGGACATGCCCTCAAGTACATCGCCACCCACGAAACCTGTCAGTTCAAGTATATCGTGCCTGAAATCGACGAAAGCAAATGCAAAGGCTGCGGCATCTGCGCCAAACCAGGCCACTGCGACGCCATCGCAATGGTCGAAGACAAACCCAGAATCACGATCGAAAAATGCATGGGGTGTTCGCTGTGCGCGTCGCTTTGTCCGACCAAGGCCCTGAGGCTGGTCCCCAATCCGCTGCCGCCCGAGAGGATCCCGACCCACTGATGGTGCCGGACCCGATGACACCAGGAAGGAGCCTGTGAAGTGATCAAGGAAGATATCAAGGAGCCGTCTCTCGAAGAAAACCGGCTGCGACAGACGCGGGAGGAGTTCAACCTGCTCTTCGACCACGCGCCGAAGGATCAAACCATTTTCAAGGACGAGGCGATTTCGGAACTGCTGCAGGGGCTGATCGACTTTCACATCCATGCCGGTCCCGAGTCGGGGAGCAACAGGGTTTACGACGACGATCAGATCGCGATCGAGGCCGCCAGACAGGGGCTCAAGGCGGTCGTGTATAAATCGCATTCGATACCGTCCTTTGTCAGGGCGCCGCTGGTGAAAAAATGTGCCGACCGTTGGGCCGCGGAGAACGGCAAAAAACCGATCGATGTCTTCGGCGGCGTGGTCCTCAATGATCCCGCCGGCGGCCTGAACCCGGCCATCGTCAAGGTCTGCATCGATCTCGGCGGGAAGCTCGTCTGGATGCCTTCGGTCAACGCGTCACACTACTACCGGGTGATGGGCCGGACGGGCGGCATCGAGGTGCTCGACGGGCAGGGAGAGGTCGTGCCCGAGTTGCTCACCATCTTCGAGATGATCCGCGACGCCAATCTGATCCTGGTGCTGTCGCATCAGAGTGTCTACGAACGTTTCGTGCTGATCAAAAAGGCGCGCGAAATGGGGCTGAAAAAAATCCTGCTGAGCCACCCGCTGGGCAGTGTGAACCGTGCGGATCCGGAGCAGATCGCTCAGATGGTGGAGATGGGTGCGTATGCCGATGTGACCTACAACACCTCCTTCCCGAACCTGTACCAGAAGGGCGATATCAAAGGCACGTTGAAGCTGTTCGAACTCATCGGTTTCAATAAAATCGTCGGCGGGTCGGAGTGCTCCCAACTCGGCACCGCTTCCCCGTCGGCCGGAATGGAATTGTTCCTGCGTACCCTGCTGCTGCTCGGCATCGGCAAAAAGGAGATCAGGACCATGTTTGCCGAAACGCCAACCAGGCTGCTGTATGAATAAAGGAGAGAATGAAGCTTATGATTGAAAATGAATCAGCCACACAAACCCCGGTTCCGTCCGCTTCCGAGAGGCGGTGCAGGAGCGCCAGCGTGACCAAGAAACTGGTCTCCAGGAAAGTCGTTTACGATCTGTTGGAGCGCTCGCTCACCCGGGCGGTCCAGGTGCTGCCGCCCGATATCAAGCAGGCGCTGCACGACGCCATGGGACTGGAGACGGATTCCCTGGCCCAACTGCATATCAAGACCTTCCTCACGAACGCCGATGTGGGGGAGAAAAAGCAGACCTTCGTCTGTCCCGATACGGGGTGGGTCTTCTTTTACGTCCACCTTGGGGATCAGATCGAGGTGGAGGGGGGACTCTCTTCCCTACAAACCATCGCCAGGGAGGTGGTCAGCGATATGTCGTTCGGAGGAAAGCTGCGGCCCACAATGGCCGATCCGG
>Ga0351836_1142_pt1 | contig 10490 bp, 7 predicted proteins | sample BONcelHFGM3001D4_FD_206749 | JGI IMG/M metagenome (GOLD analysis project Ga0351836, IMG submission 206749) | Enriched cells from coal bed in the Powder River Basin, Montana, United States - BONCAT cells FGM rep1 HSBNCT.FGM.300.1.D4 ... | reverse complement strand
AACTCGTCCTGCTGCATGTCTACCTCCCGGTCCTGGCTTGAAACAAAAGATTAAAACGCTTGATTGAAAGAGTCAAATGCAATAGTCAACCCGTTCCGGAGATGTGCAAGGAGCTGTATGCGGAATAACGGACGGGAATCGGGTTCGGGGGACTGGCGGGCCTTCAGCGTTTCGGTGCTGGGAACGTTCATGTCCACGCTGGACGCGGGCATCGTCAACACCGCGTTGCCCACGGTCGGCCTCGATTTCGGGTCCGGCCTGCCGCAGGTGCAGTGGGTTGTTGCCGGGTATTTCCTGGTCATCTCCTGCCTGCTTCTGCTCTTTGGCCGCATGGGCGACATGTATGGCCGCCGCCGCCTGTACCCCATCGGCTTTTTCCTTTTCGCCGCAGCCTCCGCGCTGTGCGGCGCGGCCCCGAACCTGTGGGCGCTCATCGCCGCGCGCCTGGGGCAGGGCGTGGGGGCGGCCATGCTCATGGCCAACAGTCCGGGCATCATCATGTCCGCCTTTCCCGGAGCGAAGCGCGGTCGCGCGCTCGGCATGGTCGGCCTGACCGTGGCGCTGGGCTCCCTTGCCGGGCCTGGCCTTGGCGGCCTGGTCATACAGGGCTTCGGCTGGCGCAGCGTGTTCTATCTGAGCGTGCCCATCGGCCTTGCCGGGCTCTTCCTGTCGCGCCGTTTTCTTCCCCGCCAGGAGCGTGTGCGCGGCGAGACCCTGGACCTTGGCGGCGCTGCGCTCTTTGCCGTGGGCATGGTCGGCCTGCTGCTGGCCGTGACCTCCGCGCCGGTGCTGACCGGGCTCTGCGTGGCGGTGGCCGCAACAATCCCTTCAGCCGGGGCTTCCGCTCCGCCGAGCAGGGGCTGGCCAAGATGGACGCGCCCACGGGCTCGCTCATCGCCTACGCCACCGCGCCCGGCTCCGTTGCCGCCGACGGCCAGGGCAGAAACGGCCTGTACACCGAACACCTCCTGCGCAACCTGCGCACGCCGGGCCTCCCGGTCACCGACCTGTTCATGCGCGTGCGCATGGGCGTGGTTGCCGCCACAGGCAAGAAGCAGGTGCCCTGGGAGGCCAGCTCCCTCACTGGGTACTTCTATTTCAGCGGCGCGGCGGCGCCCGGCCAGCCCCCTGCCGCCGAGGCCCCGGCGGCCCAGCCTGCCCCGGCCCAGAACCTCGCCCTGAAGGCGGAGAAAAAGCGTCTGGCCGAGGAGGCCTGGCGCATCAAGCGCGAGAAGCAGGAACTCGCCGAACTGCAAGCCCTGCAAGCCGAAAGGCAGCGCGTGGAGGCCGAGCGCGAGAAGCTGGCCCAGGCCAAGCAGCTGGCCCTGGCCTCGCGCCCCAAGCAGCAGCCCGCCTCGCCTCCCCTGTCCCAGGCCGGGGGGCACACGGCGCAATTCGCGCAGCTTGCGCGCGCCGGCTTTCCCGAGGCGCAGGCCTCTTTCGAACAAGCCGTGCGGGCACGTCCCGACGACGCCGACGCCCGCGCCGGGCTGGCCATCGCCCTGGCGTTCAACATGCGCCTCGACGACGCGGCCTACCACGCCCAGCGCCTCACCGAATCCGGCGCGCAGACGCCCCACGCCCGGCTGGCCAGGGGCTTCGTCCTCGGGCTCAAGGGCAGCCCCGACGCGTCCTATCAACTGAACCGGGCGGCGGAGGATGGCGCGGACAAGGCGCTCGTGCTGCTCTGCCGGGGCGCGCTCGCCCTGCACAAGGACGAAATCAACGAGGGCAAGCGCTTCATGGAGGACTACGGCGCGCTTGTTCCCGAAGGACAGCGCAGCCCCCTGGCCAGTGCGTTGCTGGAACGTCTGAACCCCGTCAACAGGATGGTGGGCAAGTACTATTGGGGCAAGGACGGCAACATCGGATCGACCTATCTGATCCTTGAGCGAAGCGGCGATGGCCTCAAGGGCACCGATGGCGGGGGGCAGTACCCGTCAACGATCACGATCACCTCGATCCAAGGTTCCCGGCTGTCCTTCCGCATGGCCTACGACCTCGGCTTCCTGCTCGGCGGCGCGGGCGCAAGCGAGTGCGTCGCGGACTTCAGCCAGGACATGAACCGGGTTCCCGTGACCTGCCGGGACGCCAAGTACGGAGCCATGAGTTCATATCTCTTCCGCGAGCAGCGCCGGAAGCCTTGAGCCGACCAAGGGCGCGCCGGCGTTCCAGGGATTGCATTTTAAACACGCTTGAGTAGAATTACGTAAATACACCAGGAGACGAGCACATGCGCCCCAGCCTCCTCCGCACCGCCTCAGCCCTGCTCATGCTGGTCCTCTGCCTGGGGCTTGCCGACAGCGCCCTGGCGGCTGGCGGAGAGAACCGCATCGCGCTCATCATCGGAAACGGGGCGTACAAAAGCGCGCCGCTCAAGAATCCCGTCAAGGACGCCCGGGACATGGCCGCCCTGCTGAAGTCCCTGGGCTTCGCCGTGACCCTCAAGGTGGACGCGGAGCAAAAGGACATGGAGGAGGCCGTGCGCCAGTTCGGCTTGGACCTCCGCCAGGGCGGCGTCGGCCTGTTCTACTTCGCCGGGCACGGCCTGCAGGTGGGCGGCAACAACTACCTTGTGCCCGTGGACGCCAAGATCCAGTCCGAGAGCGACGTGCGCTTCGAATGCGTGGATGCGGGCCGCGTTCTGGGCAAGATGGAGGACGCGGGCAATTCGCTAAATATCGTCATCCTGGACGCCTGCCGCAACAATCCCTTCAGCCGGGGCTTCCGCTCCGCCGACCGCGGCCTGGCCGAGATGCGCGCCCCCACGGGCTCGCTCATCGCCTATGCCACGGCCCCCGGCTCCGTGGCCAGCGACGGCACCGGCGACAACGGCATCTACACCAAGCACCTGCTCAAGACCATGCGCACCCCGGGCCTGTCCATCACCGACGTGTTCATGCGCGTGCGCATGGGCGTGGTGGCCGAAACGGGCAAGAAGCAGGTGCCCTGGGAGTCCAGCTCCCTCACCGGCTACTTCTATCTTTCCGGCGAGGACAAGGCCAACCAGCCGTCCGCAGCGGCAACGGCCAGCGCTCCTGCCCCGGTCGCGCCGACTGTGGACCTCAAGGCTGAGAAGCGGCGCATTGCCGAGGCGGCCGAGCGCCTCAAGCGCGAACAGCAGGAGCTGGCCGAGATCCAGGCCCTGCAGGCCGAAAAGGCCCGGCTGGAGGCGGAGCGCCAGCGGCTGGCCCAGGCCAAGCAGCTGGCCATGGCCTCGCGACCGAAGCAGCCGCCGCCCGCCCCAGCGCAGCGGACAAGCTCCGCAAACGCGCAGTACTTCTCGCTTCTGGCGCGCGATGGCATCAGCGAAGCCCAAAAGTATTTTGAAAACGCGGTGCAGGCCAACCCCGAGGACGCCGACGCCCGGGCCGGTCTGGCCATCGCCTACCTGCTGAACAAGCGGGACACGGACGCCAAGTACCATGTCCGGCGTGTGGAGGAATCCCGCGTGACCACGCCGGGAACGCGGGTGGCGCGAGGCTTCATGCTTGGTGTGGACGGCCAGCTGGCGGACAGCTCCTACCAGCTGAACCGCGCCCTGGAGGAAGGGGCGGACAAGGCCCTGGTGCAGCTCGCCATGGCCACCGCAGCAGCCAAGAAGAACGAGATGGACCAGGCCAAGAAGGCCATGGAGGAATATCGCTCCCTTGTGCCGCCCATGCATGAGAACGAGTACGCCAAGGAAATGGCCCGCAAGGTGGACATCGTTGGCAGGCTGGTGGGCACCTTCTACTGGACCACCGACAACAAGGCCATCAGCGCTTACACCTCCACCATCACCTTCGTGGTCAACAACAATGTTTTGGAAGGCACGGCGGGCGGCTACGGCTCGGGCAGCATCTCAAACATCAAGATCACCGGCAAGACCATGACCCTCCGCTTCGGGTACAGCATGGGCATCTTCGGAACCTCATACTACGACCTGACCTGCGACCTCTCCGGCGACCTGGACAGCATTCCCACCTCCGCGCGCGACTCCTCCTTCGGCCAGACCTGGAACGGCTACCTGCTGCGCCAGGGCAGCCTGGCCCAGAGCATGGCCTATCACGCCAGCCCGGCGGACTGCTTCATCGCCACCGCCGCCTACGGCGAGCCCTGGGACGAGCACGTGACCACCCTGCGCCGCTTCCGCGACTCCGTGCTTGCGAACTCCAGCCTGGGGCGCGACTTCGTGGCCGCCTACTACCGCCACAGCCCCCCCATCGCCGACGCCATCCGCGAAAGGCCCTGGGCGCGAACCCTGGTGCGCTGGGCGCTGGCCCCGGTGGTCGTGGCCGCAGGCGCGGCAAACGGCGACAGCCAGAGCCAGGCCTGGCTGCTGCTGGCCGCGAGTCTGCTCTGCGCCACAGCCGGGGCGCATCGGCTGCGCGGGAGAAGGAGACGGCATTCCGACGAAGGTCAAGGGGGATGATTCCCCCGGCCCCCTCACTCCAAGGCCAACGGCCCGGATGAGCGAACCTCGTCCGGGCCTTGAATTTTGAAAAGAGGGACAAAAGGCGTCACAAAGCCTGAAGATGCGCAAGGCCGCCAGCGGAAGCCCATCTTCCGGCGGCGGCCTTGGCCAAAGGGTATGTTTCCTCAAAGAGGATGATCTGTTGCCTGTCTCTTCGGCCGGGGCCGGGAAACGCTTTAGGCTCGACGACGTCTATTTCGCGGGCTTGGGCGCGGACGGCTCGCCGGGCGCCTTGCGCGTGAAGCACACGCGGGTCACCAGGCCGGTCTGGGCCTTGTAGTAGATCATGGCGTTGTAGTTCTTCGCCGGGGAGTAGATCACGGCCTCCTCAATGGCGTCATAGGCCTTGATGAACAGGCCGAAGATCTCGGAAATGATGCTGCGACCGGGTTCCGGCTCGGCCTGAATGTCCACCGTGCCGCCGAACTTCTCCACCTTGGAGAACCACTTGTCCAGCCGCTCCGGGATGCTGTTCAGGGTGATTGCCGCCGGGAAAACCACCGTCACCTCCGGCTGGTTGGCGGCCAAGGCGGACGAAAGCTTGCGGTCGAACCCGCCGGTGTCGAGGAACTGAACCTCCTGCTGGGCCGTGGCGGTGTCTGTGGCCTGTTTTCCGGCGCAGGCCGCAAGAACCCCAGCCAGGCACAGCACAAAGAAGAACGGCGCAAGACGTTTGCAATGGGGCATGGCTCGCTCCCGGGCAAGAGATTTCTCATTACAAACCTGAATTTAGAGAAATACGCCTGGGCTGTCAACGCAAGGCCCAGCGGACCTTGCGGGAACCTCCAGGGCTTGCCTCTTGCCTGGAGGGTGCTTATGGCGTACATCTCTCCCGTTTCAAGGGACGGCAGAAACCTTTCACCCAAGCGGCGGAAAAATGCCCAAGCGCACAGACATCAAGAAGATCATGCTCATCGGCTCCGGCCCCATCGTCATCGGACAGGCCTGCGAATTCGACTATTCCGGCACACAGGCCCTGAAGGCCCTGAAGGAAGAAGGCTTTGAGGTCATCCTGGTGAACTCCAACCCGGCCACGATCATGACCGACCCGGAGCTCGCCGACCGAACCTATATCGAACCCATTGAACCTGGCACAGTCGCCAAGATCATCGAGAAGGAACGCCCCGACGCCCTGCTGCCCACCCTGGGCGGCCAGACCGCGCTGAACACCGCGCTGGCCGTGGCCAAGATGGGCGTGCTGGAGAAGTTCGGCGTGGAGCTCATCGGCGCGTCCGTGCCGGTCATCGAGAAGGCCGAGAGCCGCGAGCTGTTCCGCGCCGCCATGGAGAAGATCGGCCTCAAGGTGCCCAAGAGCGGCATCGCCCGCACCATGGACGAGGTGCGCGAGATCGGCAACACCCTGCCTTTCCCGCTCATCATCCGCCCGGCCTTCACCATGGGCGGCACCGGCGGCGGCGTGGCCTACAACATGGAGGACCTGGAGTCCATCTCGGCCCAGGGCCTGGCCGCCAGCATGAAGAGCGAGATCATGATCGAGCAGAGCGTGCTCGGCTGGAAGGAGTTCGAGCTTGAGGTGATGCGCGACAAGAAGGACAACTGCGTCATCATCTGCTCCATCGAGAACATGGACGCCATGGGCGTGCACACGGGCGACTCCATCACCGTGGCCCCCAGCCAGACGCTCACCGACGACGAATACCAGAAGATGCGCGACGCGGCGCTGGCCATCATGCGCGAGATCGGCGTGGAGACCGGCGGCTCGAACGTGCAGTTCGCCATCAACCCGGCCGATGGCGAGATGATCATCGTGGAGATGAACCCGCGCGTGTCGCGGTCCTCGGCCCTGGCAAGCAAGGCCACGGGCTTTCCCATCGCCAAGATCGCCGCCAAGCTGGCGGTGGGCTACACCCTCGACGAGATTCCCAACGACATCACGCGGGAGACCATGGCCAGCTTCGAGCCGTCCATCGACTACTGCGTCATCAAGATTCCACGCTTCACCTTCGAGAAGTTCCCTGGCAGCGAGGACTACCTCACCACGGCCATGAAGAGCGTGGGCGAGACCATGGCCATTGGCCGCACCTTCAAGGAGGCCCTGCAGAAGGGTCTGCGCTCCCTTGAAGTGGGCATGCCCGGCCTGGGCAAGAAGTTCGAGACCTGCGGCGTTGACCGCGAGGAGCTGCTGCGCCTGATGCGCAAGCCCAACTCCGCACGGCTCTTCGCCATACGAAACGCCATGCGCTGCGGCTTCAGCCTTGAGGATATCCACAACGCCTCGTTCATCGACCCCTGGTTCCTGCGCCAGATCCGCGACATCCTGCTCATGGAGACAGAACTGGGCGAGTTCGGCAAGGCCGAGGAGATCTCGGACAAGAATCCGGCCCTGCCCGCCATGCTCAAGAAGGCCAAGGAGTATGGCTACTCGGACAAGCAGCTGGCCGCGCTGTGGAAGATGAGCGAGGACGCGGTGCGCAACCTGCGCAAGGGGCTGGGCATCGTGCCCACCTACTATCTGGTGGACACCTGCGCGGCCGAGTTCGAGGCCTACACGCCCTACTACTACTCCACCTACGAGACCGGTCGCGAAATCGAGAGCAGGGACGTGAAGAAGGTGGTGATCCTGGGCGGCGGGCCAAACCGCATCGGCCAGGGCATCGAGTTCGACTACTGCTGCTGCCACTCGTCCTTCGCGCTCAAGGAAATGGGCATCCAGTCCATCATGGTCAACTCCAACCCGGAGACGGTGAGCACCGACTACGACACCTCCGACCGCCTGTACTTCGAGCCGGTCACCTACGAGGACGTGCTGAACATCGTGGAGTTCGAGAAGCCGCTCGGCGTCATCGTGCAGTTCGGCGGGCAGACCCCGCTCAACCTTGCCGTGGCGCTCAAGAAGGCCGGCGTGCCGCTGCTGGGCACCCCGCCCGAGAGCATCGACCGCGCCGAGGACCGCGAGCTGTTCAGCGCGCTCATCCGCAAGCTGCACCTGAAGCAGCCCGCCAGCGGCACGGCCATGACGCTGACCCAGGCGACCGAGATCAAGGACAGCCTGGGCTACCCGCTGGTGCTGCGCCCCTCCTACGTGCTGGGCGGGCGCGGCATGGAGATCGTCTACGACGACGAGGAGTTCAACAACTACTTCCGCAAGGCTTCCATCATCTCGCCGGAGCACCCCATCCTCATCGACAAGTTCCTTGAGAACGCCATCGAGGTGGACTGCGACGGCCTCTCCGACGGCGAGGAGACCTACATCGGCGGCATCATGGAGCACATCGAGGAGGCCGGCATCCACTCCGGCGACTCCGCCTGCGTGCTGCCCCCGCACACCATCGCCCCGGAGCTGGTGGCCGAGATCGAGCGCCAGACCAAGGAGCTTGCCAAGGAGCTCGGGGTCATCGGCCTTATGAACATCCAGTTCGCCATCAAGGACGGCGAAGTGTTCATCCTTGAGGTGAACCCGCGCGCCTCGCGCACGGTGCCCTTTGTCAGCAAGGCCACCGGCGTGCCCCTGGCCAAGCTGGCCACCCGCGTGATGCTGGGCGAGAAGCTGAAGGACTTGCAGCCTTGGGCCATGCGCAAGAGCGGGCATGTGTCGGTGAAGGAATCCGTGTTCCCCTTCAACCGCTTCCCCGGCGTGGATGTGCTTCTGGGACCCGAAATGCGCTCCACCGGCGAAGTCATGGGCATCGACGAGAGCTTCGGCCTGGCCTTCATGAAGGGCCAGCTGGCCGCAGGCCAGCGCCTGCCTGAAACAGGCACGGTGTTCATCTCCGTCAACGACCGCGACAAGGCGGCCATCACTCCGGTGGCCAAGGCCTTCGAGGACCTGGGCTTCAAAATCATCGCCACCGGCGGCACGGCGGACCACCTCGCCAAGAAGGGCGTGCACGTGGAGCGGGTGCTCAAGGTCAACGAGGGCCGCCCGAACATCGTGGACCTCATCAAGAACAAGCAGATCGCCCTTGTGGTCAACACCCCATCCGGGAAGAGGACGGTGAATGATTCCAAGGAAATCCGGCAGACGACGCTGCTGTACGGCGTGCCCTACACCACCACGGTGTCCGGCGCGGCGGCCATGGCCCAGGCCATCCGCGAGGAACGCGGCCACGGGCTCACGGTGCGTTGCTTGCAGGACTATTACGGCGGATAAGCTCCAGGCGCGCCTGCGCCAGGGCCGGGCGGCCGGGGAAGGAACGACCTTCCCCGGTGCGCGAGGCGTTGTTCCCCGGCTCGGAAAACAACTCAAGGACACACAATGAAACGCGAGTATTGCGGTCTCTTCGGCATCTACGGACACCAGGAGGCCGCGCGCATGGCCTATTTCGGGCTCTATGCGCTGCAGCACCGGGGCCAGGAGTCCGCCGGCATCGTCACCTGGGACGGCGCGGCCATCCGCGAACACCGGGGCATGGGCCTGGTGCACGACGTGTTCAACGAGCGGCACCTGGGCAAGGAGCTCAAGGGCCAGATCGCCCTCGGCCACATCCGCTACTCCACCACCGGCGTCTCGCTCATCAGAAACGCCCAGCCCTTCCTGGTGCGCTTCAAGGACTGGCACATCGCCGTGGGCCACAATGGCAACTTGGTGAATACCCTGGAGCTGCGCCGCGAATTGGAGAATGAAGGCTCCATCTTCCAGACCACCATGGACACGGAAGTGTTCGTGCACCTGATCGCAAAATACCTGAACGGCGGCACCATTGAGGAGGCCATCCTCAAGTCCTGCGCCAAGGTCAAGGGCGCGTATTCGCTCTTGATCATGGCCAACAACAAGCTCATCGCCGTGCGCGACCCCCACGGCGTGCGCCCCCTTGTGCTGGGTCGGCTGAACGACAACTACGTCTTCGCCTCCGAGACCTGCGCGTTCGACCTGATCGAGGCCGAATACATCCGCCAGGTGGAGCCCGGCGAGATGATCGTGGTCGAGGGCGGACGCCTCACCAGCCACCGGCTGCTGGAGAAGGCCCCCAAGCGCCAGTGCATCTTCGAGCTCATCTATTTCGCAAGGCCCGACTCCATGGTCTTTGACGAGGGCGTGTACGAGCGCCGCAAGACCATGGGCGCCACGCTGGCCAGGGAAGCCCCGGTGGACGCGGACTTCGTCATGCCCTTCCCGGACTCCGGCAACTACGCCGCAGTGGGCTACTCCCAGGCCTCGGGCCTGCCGCTGGAGCTGGCCATGATCCGCAACCACTACGTGGGCCGCACCTTCATCCAGCCCAGCCAGGACATGCGCAACTTTTCCGTGCGCGTGAAGCTGAACCCCGTGCGCAGCATGATCGAGGGCAAGCGCATCCTCATCGTGGAAGACTCCATCGTGCGCGGCACCACCATCCGCACCCGCGTGAAGAAGCTGCGCGAACTCGGCGCGCGCGAAATCCACATGCGCGTCTCCTGCCCGGCCATCCGCTTCCCCTGCTTCTACGGCATCGACTTCTCCAGCAAGGGCGAACTCATCGCGGCCAACACCCCGGTGAACGACATCGCCCGGTTCATCGGGCTGGACAGCCTGCACTACCTGTCCATTCCCGGCCTGCTCGACTCCGTGGACGAGAAGAACGCCCACTGCCTGGCCTGCTTCAACGGCGAATACCCCATTGAGCCATGCAGCCATCAGGGCAAGATGTGCCTGGAGAACGAGAGCAAGGTCACGGGCTAGGGACAGCACGCCGTGGAAAGACCATCCATGCGCCATTGCCCGGAACCGTCCGGACGACACAAGGGAGGCCGGCCATGACCCGCTCCGACACCAACGGCGCACCCCCTCAAGGCGGCTGGCTTGCGCTGGCGCGCGAGGTCCTGGACATCGAGATCGAAGGCCTCGCGGCCGTGCGCGGCCAGCTGAACGGCGGTTTCGAGGAAGCACTGGAGCTTCTTGCCGGGTGCACGGGCCGCGTGGTGGTCACGGGCATCGGCAAGTCCGGCCTGGTGGCGCGCAAAATCGCGGCCACGCTCTCCAGCACCGGCACCCCGGCCTTCTTTCTGCACCCGGTGGAAGGCGCGCACGGCGACCTGGGCATGATCCGCACCGGCGACGTGGTTCTGGCGCTCTCCAACAGCGGCGAAACCGACG
>Ga0351836_1133_pt1 | contig 11237 bp, 11 predicted proteins | sample BONcelHFGM3001D4_FD_206749 | JGI IMG/M metagenome (GOLD analysis project Ga0351836, IMG submission 206749) | Enriched cells from coal bed in the Powder River Basin, Montana, United States - BONCAT cells FGM rep1 HSBNCT.FGM.300.1.D4 ... | reverse complement strand
GATTCTTGATAAGGTGGACGATATTCTCACGGATCGAAACGACGACCCATGCTTTGTTTTCGCAACATCCGCCGCTGATGTCCCGTGGGCTACGCAACCCGAGGTCATCAAGGCCATCGCGGACAAGATCCGCGCTTGGGAAAAAGCATCATGAAAAAGCCCTTTACGACAATCTGCTGTTCGGTCCTTAAAAAAGAACTGGAAGCCGTATTAGGCTTGAATTATCCGGATTCTGAAAAGATATTCCTCGACTCCATGCTTCACATGCGCCCGGACAAACTTCACCGAACCATGGAAAACATCATCTCAGGCGCGTCTAAAAAACCCTGCCTGATTGTTTATGGGGATTGTCATGCCTATATGAAAGAGATCGAACATCGGCCCCATTGTGCCCGGACTGCCGGAAAGAATTGCGGAGAACTCCTTCTGGGCAAAGAACAGTACAAAACATGCAGAAACGATAAAACGTTCCTTTTTCTGCCGGAATGGACTGGGCGCTGGCAAGAAGTTTTTCAGCATCACTTGGGATTTTCCGATCCGTCTCTGGCAAGGGAATTCATGCAGGAGAACATGAACCGCCTTGTCTATCTCAACACCGGCCTTTCGCCCATCCCGGAGAAAACCATTCTGGACATATCCGATTTCTTCGGTATGCCGGTAAATATTATGGAGGCTCCACTTACCCATTTATCAATAGCAGTGGACTCGGCCCTGACACGACTTGAAGGGAAAACCCTTGATGAGTACTAGTACCCTCATATCCCATCTTCAGGAAGACCTCCTGATGAATATTCTTCACCATTCCGAGGATATCGGGAAATGTGCCGCCAATATCACGACCCAGATCCGAGAAATCATCGGCGCACGGGTCGTGGCACTTTTCGAACGAACTCCAGAGGGAAGCCATCACCTGGTCGGTTCCTGCCCTGAACGTAGAAAAGACATGTTCGAAAATGAAAATCTCGGACTTCTGAAGGCCTGTGCCGGATACCTGGAGCAACCTGTTCTCATCAAGCCTGGAGAGGGTGAAATCGGAGGACTGCTTGAAGTTCTCCACATGCAGGAATCCTTTGTGGTTCCCCTGCGCGTCGGAAATGAAAGCTTCGGTTTTCTTCTTCTGCTGGATATCATGGACACTAAGGGTATTAATGGAATTCTCACCACCCTGAAGGAAGTATCCGGTCTTCTGTCGCTTATTCTGAAAAACTCCTTTCTTTTCAGAAACCTTGAATCCCTTGTAGAACAACGAACATCTGAACTTCTTGAAAGTGAGGCAAGGTCCTGGGGTATTCTTCAGGTGGCGTTGGACGGATTCTGGATCATTGATCGAAAAGGTCGGATCCTCAATGTCAATAGCGCCTATTGCCGAATGAGCGGTTACAGCAGAAAAGAACTGATTCAGATGACCATTCAAGATCTGGAAACAGTTCAGACAGATGACGAAGTGCTTGCACATGCTAAAAAAGTTCTTGAAGGAGAACCGGTCCGCATTGAAACAGTTCACCGCCGTAAAGACGGAAGCCTCTTATACATCGACCTTTTAGCCCAGAATTTGCCTGGAAGTAACGATAAACTCTTTGCTTTTATCCGCGACATCACAGAACAGAAACAATCGGAGAAAGCGCAGGAAAAACTCCAGGAACAGCTTGTCCAGGCCCAGAAAATGGAATCGGTGGGCAGACTTGCAGGCGGCGTGGCCCACGATTTCAACAACATGCTGGGAGTCATCCTGGGTCATACGGAAATGGCCATGGATCAACTGGAACCCTCCCAGCCGATCAAAGAAGATCTGGATGAAATAAGGAAAGCAGCCCAGCGTTCCGCAGATTTAACCCGACAACTCCTGGCCTTTGCCCGTAAACAGACCATCGCCCCCAAAGTTCTGGATCTGAATGACACAGTAACAGGCATGCTCAAAATGCTGCAACGGCTCATCGGTGAGGACATCCATCTTTCATGGCAACCCGGAGCTGAACTCTGGCCTGTAAAAATGGACCCGTCCCAGATTGATCAGCTCCTTGCCAATCTCTGCATCAACGCCCGCGATGCCATTGCCGGTGTGGGCAGAATCAGTATCCAGACGAAAAACGTGATATGTGACGAAGCCTGTTGCTACGGCATTCTGGATTGCAGTCCCGGTTCATACGTTCTCCTTAGCATAAGTGACGACGGATCAGGAATCGACCCTGAAATCATGAGCCACATTTTCGAACCTTTCTTCACCACCAAGCCTCAGGGCCAGGGAACCGGTCTTGGCCTTGCCACCGTTTACGGTATCATCAAACAAAACAGGGGTTTCATCAACGTAAAAAGCGAGCAGGACAAAGGGACCACCTTTGATATCTATATCCCCCCGTATTCGGGCATAACACCCCAGAGCATGACAACATTTTCAAAGGCCCCATCCGGCGGTCACGAGACCATCCTTCTGGTGGAAGATGAGTCGTCCATCCTGAAAATGGTTGGAATGATGCTTGAACGCCTCGGATACACGGTGCTGTCTGCCTCCTCACCCGGTGAAGCAATCCGGATTTCCAAAGAATACGGCAGCAGCATCCACCTCCTGATGACCGATGTGATTATGCCTGAAATGAACGGTCGTGATCTGGCCGATCGTCTGCTTTCCATCAACCCGAATCTCAAGCGTTTGTACATGTCTGGGTATACGGCCGATCTGGTCGCCCCCCATGGAGTGCTTGAGGAAGGGGTTCAATTCCTCCAGAAACCATTCTCAAAAGCAGATCTGGCGGATAAAATTCGCAGGGTTTTGAAACCATGACTTTTTAATATCCTCGCGGGAACGGGTATCTAACAGAACCGATTATAAAGGAGAGTCCGTCAGACAGCAGCAATTCCCGGTGAACGCTGAGATGCTTTGTAGGTCGGGCTTTCGCCCGACAAAGGTGTCGGGCGAAAGCCCGACCTACGGCTCTGTCACCGGAAATAGCCTATCTCTGTTTCCGTTCACCGGAAATTGCTGATCAGACAGGAGTAAATGGCTGGCAAACAAGTACATTGTTTTCTAATTTTCTTCAGGTGGATAAAACTTTTCTATGCATTTATCGCAAATTCCGTGACTGAACTGGGCGTCTGAATGGTCGGAAATATATTTTTCAAGCTTGTTCCAATACCCCTGATCGTCACGGATACCTTTGCAATGCATACAGATCGGAACAATTCCACTCAATGTTTTGATTTCAGACAGCGCTTTTTCTAAATCTTCTGTCTTCTGATTCAGTAGCTCAATATATCGACTGTTAGCAAGTGCTATAGCCGCCAGATCTCCAAAAACAGAGGCAATTTCAGCATCTGAATCATTAAAATCAGAAGGCTTATTAGCCAGCCCAATGATCCCCACGGTCTTTCCTTCAAGGTTAAGAGGGGCAAACATCACATTATACATGGCCACATGTCCCCTGGGCATGAAATGAACCCACTCGCTGTTCATGAAATCGTTTTCATATACAGCACTGCGGGTTTCGTAGGCCACAGCCCTTAAACCACGAATCGGCATGGGAAGATTCGGATTGACATTGCAGGGTAAGCCACCGGCTTCTAAAAAAAGAACTTCGTTTTCACTTCCATCCTCATTCAGCAGGGCAACATAGCCAGAGCGGGCGCCCGTCATGTCCCTGCAATAATCAAAGATGACACGCGCCGTCTCTGCAAAATTCTTCTTCTCTAATATGGCTCGCGCACCCATGATGATCGCATTCAGTTTTTTTTCAACTTGAGATTCGCTCATGCATATCTTCCTTTCCTTAAATATTTAAGGGGCGATGCGGCGTTCGATATTCTGTGCTTTCCGTGTTTTCTGTGGTCAATCGTTTTTCAAAGATGTCTGGCCTGTGGCTTCCAGCACAGTGAGCCAGAGTTTGCCGCAGGGCGACACCTGTTTCCGTTTACCGGCGGAAGCTTTCATCGGCACATGGACAAAATGATTGTTCCAATGGCCTACGAGCATATTTGTTTTACCAGTCATTCCAGCATGAACGGCGTCACGACCAAGAAAACTGCAAAACACATGATCATTGGCATTGGCGGGAAGACTCCGGATAATATAACTGGGGTCGATGTATTTCAGAGAGATGGGAAGTTTTCTCTCCTTGAAGTAATCGCAGATCCTGTCTTTCAGGTAAAGGCCGATATCCTTGAGTTTCAGATTTCCCGACGGATCCCGTTCATCACCTTTTTCTTCAAAATATTTCTGACCTGCACCTTCGGCCACCACAATCACCGCGTGTTTTCGTTTGAGAAGACGCTGTTCCAGATGGACGAGAAGGCCGTTTTCCCCATCCAGATCAAAGTCCACTTCGGGAATCAATACGAAGTTGGCGTCCTGCTGGGCCAGGGCTGTTGTGGCTGCGAGAAAACCCGAATGCCTTCCCATAAGTTTGATCAGTCCGATACCGCAAGGGTATCCTTCAGCTTCGTTGTGGGCGCCACGAATGGCCTGGGTTGCGATTTCAACGGCGGTGTCAAAACCAAAAGATCGGGCCACAAGATACACGTCGTTGTCGATGGTTTTGGGAATGCCGATCACGCTGATCTTGAGGTTTCGTTCCGTGATGGCTTCACTGATCCGGGTTGCGGCCATCAAGGTACCGTCACCACCGATCATGAAAAGAATACCGATATTCATCCGCTCAAGGGAATCCACAATGGCGTCCACATCCTGGGGGCCTCGGGACGAGCCCAGAATGGAACCTCCCCTGTCGAGAATCCGGACCACATTTTCCGGAGTAAGCTCCATCACATCATGGCCGTATTCGGGAATAAACCCCTGAAGTCCGTATTTGATTCCGTAAATCCGTTTGACTCCATAACGATGGTACAGTTCCAGAACAACGGAGCGGATGATGTCGTTCAAACCAGGGCAAAGTCCGCCGCAGGTCACCAGGGCGCATCGTATCTTGCTGGGGTCGAAGTATATTTTTTTTCTGGGTCCGGCCATTTCAAATGCCGGTGGTTTTTTACCCTGTTCTATCCTCTGAAAAATGTGCTTCTCGTTAACCTGGATAAGAACCCGGTTTTCGTCACCCACGAATATTGCACTATCCATGGTGTAACCATTTTTCAGCAGGGGACTGTCTATCTTACAATCCCCCAGACTCTCGATCCGTGTGTCAACACTATCAAATTCACTCATCAATTTCTCCGCTGCTTCACTTGGATTTTACCGGAACTTTTTCCCAGTGATAATGGCTGTTTTCATCGCTTGAAAAAACCCAGCTTTCCCCTGTTTCACCGTTGAGAAGCACTGCGTTTTTCTGAACATATTCCCGATTGTCCGTCTGGTTAACAAATGTGGTTTCCAGCTGACGGATCTCCCATGTTTTTGCCGCGCAACCTGAAACCATGATGGCAAGAGCTGCCGTCACGGCCAGATGATGGTTCATTCCCATAAGTTTTCCTTTGCAAGAGTCCGCGTTTTTATATAGGTATCTCTCAGTGTTTTCATTTTGTTCAAGGACAAGAAATGATACGAAAAAAACAGGCTCCCGTCAACCAAGGCCTAACAACTACAGTAATTCCCGGTAAACAGAATTGAGATGAGGCCGTACTTCCCGGAGAGAAAAGCCGACAGAATGAGCGTTCAGCAGTGGATGGTGCTTGCGGGAAAGCGCAGCTGTTGCCGGCGAAAAAGCTGTAGGGCGGGCTTTCGCCCGCCGTCATTTGGCGGGTGAAAACCCGCCCTACAAAACATCGTGACATTCACCGGGAATTGCTGTCACAACTGCGGAGAACCCATGACTGAAAAACATATGTTCATTTCTGATCTCGATGGAACTCTGTTCCGCTCGGACCGCCGGTTTTCGAACAAAGACCTGGATCGGCTCACCCTTCTTGGCGAAATGGGAATAACCCGGGTTCTGGCCACAGGAAGGTCCGTGTTCTCCCTCCAGCGTTCGGTTCCCGAGCCCCTTCCCTTTGATTACCTGATTTTTTCCACGGGCCTTGGGATTGCCAATTACCCGGACTCCAACCAGCAGATCATCAAGTCCCATGGCCTGACTGCGGAGCAGACAACAGAGGTCGCTGAGTTGTTCAAGGAATTGTCCCTGGATTTCATGATCCACGCCCCCCTGCCCCACAACCACGCGTTTACCTTTGACTATCCGTCAGGCAACAACCCGGATTTCATGACCCGAATCGGTTTTTACGAAAACCATTGCCGTGAAATGGAAAACAGCGGGGGTAAACCAGGGCCGTCATCCCAGTTCATAACCATGATTCCAGGCAGCTCAGCCCTTGACCTTTACCATCACATCAAGGAGAGTCTCGGCCAGTTCAGCGTGATCAAAACCACATCCCCTTTTGATGGAAAAACCATGTGGATTGAAGTATTCCCCAAAAACGTCTCCAAAGGCACCGCCGTGCTGTGGCTGGCTGACCAACTGGGAATAGACCGGAAAAACATTGCCGCTGTGGGGAATGATTACAACGACGAAGATCTTCTTGAAATTGCTGAAAAAGCCTATGTAGTGAAAAACGCCCCGGAAGACCTGAAAAGAAAGTTTAACGTTGTTTCTTCAAATGACAATGAAGGTGTAAGTGATGCGGTGATGGCTGCGTTTGGTGTGTGAGAATTTCGTTGGCTAACCTGGGCACGCCAATCTCCCGATTGGCACTGCGAAAGCCGTAAGGCTTTCAGAAGCAGAAAACAGCATGAACACGAAACTTTCTTTATCCATTGCACTCAAAGAAAGTTGGATATGGATATGAACGTCCATATGACAATAATCAATGTTTAACCTCATCCCCTTGCTCAGACTCCATCCAACAGAACCTTATCATTCCCCGTTTTCATCAGTTAAGTGTGGTGACCCCGGAATTTCCCTGATAATTCAGGAATTCCCAGAGACTGAGCGGCCATGATTGACTTCCATAAATATGGCCGTTATAATAGACCCAATAAAATGACCTAATAATCAGATCCTGGGAGGAGGCATCATGTTGCAGGCAAAATTCAACGTCGATGAAACACAGTCGCAGTTTTTGAATAATTATAAAAAATATGGTTTTAAAGATAAAAGCGCCATGCTTCGGAAAGCCATTGACCGCTTCAAGAACGAGATAGAGCGTGAAGGCCTGCGAAAATCAGCCGAGTTGTATTCAGAACTCTATTCCAAAGATCATGAACTGAGCGAACTGACCGAAACCGCCTTGAACGGATGGCCAGAATGACAGTAATAAAAAGAGGAATGATCATTGACGTCAATCTCGATCCCTCCAAAGGTTCGGAAACCGGCAAAATAAGACCCTGTATCGTTGTCACCAACGATATATACAATGAACGCGTTCAGGTTATCCAGGTTGTTCCTGTCACAGAATGGAGTGAGAAAAAAGCCCAGATCAAAACCAATGTGGAAATTGAACCTTCTCCTGACAATGGTTTACCCAAAAAATCCGTGGCCGATTGCCTGCAAACCCGTCCTATTGACCGCCGCCACAGACTGGTCAACATTCGCGGCCGGTTGTCATCTGAAAGAATGCTTGAGATCAATCAGGCACTGAAAGCGGTTTTTGAATTGGGCAATGATTAACTTAGGGTCCGTAAATTCATGGAGCATCATTCATCTTATTGATAATAATTGAGTATGGTGCCCCTGGAATTCCTGGAATTCAATAGCCCCGTTAAGTATTGGGACATTCTTATTGTGTTTACAGCGAATTATAAATCATTCAAATAAACATAAAAATGAGAACCATTCATTGCTGGACGTTCATTATTTTTTTATTCATTATTCAAAAAACTCCGCCCCATCAACTCCCTTTCTTAGCCGCCGCCTTATCAAAATGGGAAAACTGCATGGTAAATGTGCCTCTTCCCTGGGTAGCAGATCGAATGGATGTGGAATAACCGAACATTTTTGAAAGGCTGACTGTGGCGTGGATGGTCTGGATTCCGGACTTGGGCGTAATGGCTTCCACTTTACCGCCACGGGAGTTCAGATCGCCGATCACTTCGCCCATGAAGGCATCGGGAACAAATATTTCTACAGCCATAACCGGTTCCAGAAGATAGGCTTCACCTGTTTCCAGAGCTTCGCGGACGGCCATGGACGCGCTTACTTTGTATGCCAGATCCGATCCGATTCCTTCACGGAACGAACCGCCCACAAGAACGGCTTCCACATCAACCACAGGATAACCCATGATGATGCCGCTGTCGAAACTGTCCATAACCCCTTTTTTAACCGATGCAATGTAAACATCCGGTATCTGATCAGGTCCCACTTCGGAGCGGAAGCTGACACCTTTGCCCCGTTCCTGGGGAATAAGTTTCAGGGAGACTTCACCGAAATGTTTCTGACCTGCCACATCACGGTCAAAAGCTGCTGTGGTCGTGACAGTTTTGCCTATGGTTTCACGATAAACAACCTGGGGTTTGCCCACGTTGACTTCGGTATTAAATTCCCTCACCATCCGGCTGATAATAATTTCAAGATGAAGCTCACCCATTCCTGATAAAAGGGTTTGACCGGTATCCTCATCGGTTCTCACTTTCAGCGTGGGATCTTCGGCAACAAATTTTTCAAGGACCGACTGAAGCTTGTCCTGGTCTGTCACGGTCCGTGGCTCCACGGCAATGGAAATCACCGGTTCATAGAACTCCATCCGTTCAAGAAGAATGGGGTGACTTGCACTGCAAAGGGTGTCGCCTGTGGATGAATCCTTGAGACCCACAACGCCCACAATACTTCCGGCTCCGGCCTCTTCGATGCGTTCGCGTTTGTTCGCATGAATTTTGAGTATTCGTCCGAGTTTTTCTTTTCGTTTCAGGCCAGGATTATATATGTCTTCACCCACTTTCAGCTTTCCGCTGTAAATCCGGGCAAAACCCATCTTCCGTCCTTCGATCATGGACACTTTAAAAATCAAAGCAGACAGGGGTGCGCTGTCTTTGGGTTCAAATGCCACTTCCTCACCTGTTTCAGGATGGATTCCATGGGCCGGAGGAACATCAAGAGGACTTGGAAGATAACTTCCGATGGCATCCAGAAGGATTTGAATACCCTTATTTTTGAGAGCGCTTCCGCAGAGAACCGGCACCAGCTTCAAACCGATGGTGGCTTTCCTGATGGCAGCGACCAGTGATTCTTCTGAAATGGGCTCCTCTGCCAGGTAGGCTTCCATGATCGCGTCATCATTGTCGGAAACCATCTCAACAAGGCGGTCTCGGTAGCCTTCCGCTTCATCCTGAAGCCCTGAAGGGATATCTGAAACAGTGTAGGCTGAACCCAGGCTTTCATCATCCCAGATGATCTGCTTCATCTGAATAAGATCAATGACCCCTTTGAATTTTTCTTCAATTCCCACGGGGATCTGGGTGATCAAGGGTTTGGTGTGAAGCTTTTCCTCCATCATGCGGATGGTGTTAAAGTAATCAGCCCCAACCCTGTCCAGCTTGTTCACAAAAGCGATTCGGGGGACATGGTATTTATCGGCCTGACGCCAGACCGTTTCGGACTGGGGCTCCACGCCGCCCACGGCGCAGAATACGCCGATGGCTCCGTCAAGAACCCGCAAGGACCGCTCAACCTCAATGGTGAAATCCACATGGCCCGGGGTATCGATCACCTGGATCACATGGTCTTTCCACTCGCAGGTGGTAACAGCAGAGGTGATGGTGATGCCCCGCTCCTGTTCGTCCACCATCCAGTCCATGACCGCTTCTCCGTCGTGGACTTCACCCAGTTTGTGAGATTTTCCCGTGTAATAAAGTATACGTTCAGTGACCGTGGTTTTACCCGCATCAATGTGGGCCATGATCCCGATATTTCTGATTTGATCAATTTTTACTTTTTTCATAATAACCTTAATAACCTGAAACACTTTCTATATATAATGACCCGGCAAATAAATAGACCAACCGGTTGTTGTTGGTTCATGGTAGTGACATGGCCGTAGGTCGGGCTTTCGCCCGACGTCATTGTCGGGGGAAAGCCGCCAAATTATCTGGCCAGAGCCATGTCCGGAGTAATCGGCTGGCTTAAATCAATATGCCCTGCAAGAGTTTCAACTTCTTTTCCGTCGATCAGAATTGTTACCCGCTTGATGTCCGGAATATTCATGGTCAAAGACTGAATAAGAGACATGACGGTGAGATATTCTGTCCTGGCACCTCCCGGATGTTTTTCAGCCATCTCTTTTGTAAAATCAGCCACGGCTGTTCCGTCTTTCATAATATAGAATGCCCTCAAAGACGTTTCAGACGGCAGAGTCTGTATACCACCCTGTTCCGGTCCACTGATAAGGCCCGCCACAATCATTTTAGCGAAATCCACAGGCGCTTCCGGATGGGTGAATGTCCGCTGTTCAGCGGTCAGCATACCGGTATTCCGATCGGCAAAATAAAACTGTACTGTGGTTTCCACAAGATTCCTGGATGACACGGCCGATTTTGCCGCACCCGTGCCCATACCGCCTGTTGATCTGCGCCCCACCATCACATAGGCGACAGCACCGATCACACAGAATACGACAAGAGCAACAACACAGTTTCTGGTAAAATTATCCTTCATGGCATTCACTTCCAGCCCATCTGTCCGATGGGATTAACAACACTGAACCACACACAGCTCTCTTCAACTAATAACGGGCGGAAAACCCGTAAGCGCTGAACATCTTTCTTTCGTCGATCTGCGGTATTATTGACGGGAGCTGCAAGAACCAGCAAAATTTAGGCTAAAACATGGTGTATGTCAAGAAAAGCATATTATTTATTGAATCCTTCCAACCCGGAGGTTATAATTGATGTATGGTTCAATTCCGGTCTGTTACAGTTCAATCAGTTGCCACAACTTGCTCCCTTTCCACAGCGATTCACCCACCGGATATGAATCATTCCATATTTCAAACAAGATAATACTGAAGATGGCTCAATTTGTAGGGGCGGGTTCCAAACACGCCTGATAATTGTGTCATGACGAATACAAATCGTAATCGAATTTTTTCCACCTAATGATGAAAAACACCATTCTCCTTCTATTTTATTGTTTTTTTATAGAAACGTGACTATATAGATAGCTCTTTATTCAACAAGGGTTCAACATAACAACCGGGATTTACGATGCAAAACGAAAGAAAACCAAAAAATTATGAACTGGTTAAAGACTGGATCGGCCTGATTCAGGTTTTCACCTGCCCCGAAGACGCCGAAACACGAACAGCCCTTGTTGGTCTGATGCGACAGATACTCTTCGAGTTACACGATTTCCTGATCATAAACG
>Ga0351836_1126_pt1 | contig 11566 bp, 1 predicted proteins | sample BONcelHFGM3001D4_FD_206749 | JGI IMG/M metagenome (GOLD analysis project Ga0351836, IMG submission 206749) | Enriched cells from coal bed in the Powder River Basin, Montana, United States - BONCAT cells FGM rep1 HSBNCT.FGM.300.1.D4 ... | reverse complement strand
TTCCCTGTGGTTTTGGATGCATAACCACCCGCCGCCCACCCACGGCTACGGCCCAACCATCGCACCATGTGACCCAAACGGGCCGCAAAGCCTTACACTGTGAGGGGCGCGCAACATGGCGCAGCATGGAGGGTAACGGCGCTGAGCAGCCTGTAACGCGCGACTATCCAACGAAAGTAACCGAAGACGGACACCGAAAACTTTCGCCGGCGGGGTTGGTTTGCCGCCACAAGATATGGTTACATGGGCAACCACACGGCATCGCGGACGCAAGCAAACCCTTGTCGATCAAGGGATACAGCGGATATGGCTTCCCGTGCATAAAACCCGATACCATATCTTGTGGCATACCGGAAGAGGGCAACAATCCCTTGTAATCCTTGAAATAAATGTGAATATTTCTCATCAGGTAAAAAAAACATGTCGCGAAGGGTAAATGTAACTTACGAAGTAACCGGTTTTGGGTTTAATAAGAGTGTAACCAGCACAAACGATGCAGCACGACCCGGCCAAACTGCCGATGGTAGTATATAAGGGGGATCAACCATGAATTCGAAACTGATCAAAGCGCTTGCTCTTGTACTTGCCACGGCCATATTGCTTGCGTCGGCCGCCGCTATAGCTGAGGATGCGCCCGCGTTGGTCGTTACCTCCGCGCCGGTTGAAACGGCAGCGCCTTCCGCCCCGCCCGCGCAGAGCAGCGAGCCCCCGCAAAGCGCGCCTGCGCCTTCCGCTGAACCTACCCCCGAAACCAGCAGCACCCCCGCGGAGACCCAGACGCCCGCAGTGGCCCAGAGCCCTGCGGCGACGGAAGACCCCGAAGCCACCGAGAACCCCGAGGCCACCGAGAACCCCGAGGCTACCGAAGAGCCGGCCGAGCCGACCGAGGAACCCGTGCCCGAAGTGCCCGCGCTGGATTTAAGCGGCGTTGTTATCAACACGTATTGCATCACCGGCGGCGCTGTGCAGTATGGCGACGTGATTACCGTGGCAGCCGAGATCAGCGGGCTGGACGGCGTAAGCTACAGCATGCAGTGGCAGTACTTCGACGGCGGAGCCTGGCATGACAAAAGCGGCGCGGGTGGCAGCAGCTACTCCTTCGCGCTGTCCCGGTCCAATGCGCACTTTCAGTGGCGTATGGTCGTTACCATCGCCTCATAACAGCTTGAACGGTCACTGACCTTACTGGGACGCGCATGCGCCCCCTTTTCCGTCTCATACAGCATCGCTTTGGGAGGTAACATCATGAAAAAAATCCTGCACCAGATGCTCTCTGTGTTGGTGGCGTTTTCGCTGCTGGCCGGAAGCTTTCCTGTGGCTGCGCTCGCCGAAACGCAGATTGTCAGCGACCCGACCGGCGGCGATTACAACATCATCGAGGCGCAGGATGCCGAGGCGGGCGCGGGCAGCGTGACCGTGCGCTTCCTGGATCACGATGGTACGGAGCTCAAGAGCGACACCGTTGCGGTGGGCGGCTCCTACCCCAACAGTGAGTGGCCCACGCCCTCGCGCGCTGGGTATGACTTCACGGGTTGGCATAACGGCAGCTCGATCGTTTCCTCGCTGGACGATCTGCAGGCGGATGTCACGCTTACGGCGCAGTATATCCAACTGTTCACCCTCACCTACGAAAACTGGGACGGCACGGTGCTGCACACCGTAAGCGGCATCCGCGCGGGCACCGACGTAGTGGCAACCAACTACTACGGCGATATCCCCACCCGCGAGGATTTTGGCTTTAGCCACTGGGAGCCGCAGGAGATTTCCGGCATCGGTGCGGACACGACCATCACGGCCGTGTTTTCGGCGCTTGTGCAGCACACCATCGCTATCAACTACATCTTTAAAAATAACAACCAGGCCGCCGAGCCCTTTGTGGCGCAGGTGAGCAATGGGTATTACTTCACGCAGACGGTCACCTCGCCGTCCATCGTGGGCTATACGCCCGATCTGCCTACCGTGGCCATCAGCGAGCCCATCACGCAGGACTACTATATCGACGTCACCTATCTGCCGGATGCCAATACGCCCTACCAGATCGTGCACAAGCTGCAAAACCTGACGGGCGGCGGCTATACGGCGGTGGACACTGTGGCACGCACCGGCGAGACCGGCAGCATGACCACTGTGACCGCTGCTGACGTGAACACTTACGATGGCTTCAGACTCATCACCAACCTGTATACGGTCAACAAAGAGATCGCCGCGGACGGCACCACGGTTGTGGAGCTGCTCTATGACCGGCAGATCCACTTTGTGCTGTTCAGCACCGCAAACGGCACCTACATTGAGCCGCAGGTGGGCCTCTACGGCACCGCGGTGGTTGTGCCGCCCAACCCCACGCGCGTAGGCTATACCTTCGCCGGGTGGGACATCCCCATCCCCGCGACCATCGGCAGCGCGGATGTGACCATCACCGCTCTTTGGACGCCGCTGACCGTGGGCTATACCATAGTGGTGTGGCGCGAGAACGCCAATAACACCAACTACAGCTACGCCGCCACCATTACGGGGCAGACGGGGCTTGCGGGCAGCACGGTAAGCACGTTCAACACCGCGCTGGTGACCGACTCGCAGGCGCAGTACTTTACATACCACCACGGCGAGACCATCACGCTGGCGGGCGACGGTTCGTCCATCCAGAATGTGTACTTCTCGCGCAACACCTATTTCGCAAACTTCCTGCTGGTCAACAACGGCACCTACCTGACCGCCAACGGCGGCACGTATAACCACAGCGGGTCCAGCACGAATGTGGACTACAGCTTCACCGCCAAGTACGACTCGGACATCACCAACCTCTGGCCCACGTTCGTCGGGCCGGACAGCGTGAGGTTCCAGGGGTGGAGCTCGCCTGGGGCACAGTACCTGTACACCTCCAAGCGCCTCACCTTCATGCCGGAGCTGCTGTCGCGCAACTTCACGGCCACCTATACCGGCACCTGCCGCGACACCCTCACCTACATGCTGGAAACGCCGGACGGCACCGGCACCGCCTATACCTACAACAGCACCACGCGCTACTACGCAGCGGCCGCCAACCTCTCGCAGGTGGTGTACTCCGTGGGCGGCGGCTGGGGCATGAAAGAGATCTCCGGCTTTGCGGGTCAGAACGTGGTCACGGTGATCACCAGCGGCACTACCAACAACCCCACGGCGCGCAACATCACGCTGTATTACACCCGTACCAAGAACACCATCACCTTCCACAACGGCAGCGATGTGACCGCCACGGCGCTGATCTTCTTCGAAGCCAGCATCGCTTCCTATAATTATACGCCTACCCGCCCCGCGGGCGTGCCGCTGGACTACGTGTTCACCGGCTGGTACACCAACCAGAACCTGTATGAGGACGCGCTGTTCGTCTGGGCCGGCGCCACCATGCCGGTCAATGGCCTGATCCTCTACGCGGGCTGGAAGAAGCCCACCTACCCGGTCGTGTTTGAGCTCAACTACGAATCGGGCGGCGTATATACCACGCAGATAGTCGTCAAGGACGAAAACGCAAGCCAAGTGGCCAACCCCACGCGCCCGGGCTACCACTTCGACTACTGGTACTACCTGGACGGCGGCGTGCAGAAGCTGTTCACCTTCAGTATGCCCATCACGCGCGCCTATGACCTGTACGCACACTGGACGGCCTCGGTGGTCGCCTTCACGGTGCGCTATGTCAAGGCGGGCGGCGGTGCCGTCTACACCGAAGGCGGGCAGGCGATTGCCGATAAGACCGGTGCGGACGACGTTAGCACTTTGGTGACCGAGGCCGCCCCCGCGGGCTATACCGCGACGGGGTTGCCCCTCTACCCCGACAGGCTCACCTCCTCCATCACGCTGGAGGCGGTCGAGGCCAACAACATTATCACCTTCACGTATGTGGAGGCGCCGCAGGTATACTACATCGTTCGCTATGTCGACCTCAACGGCACGGAGGTCGCCCCCTCACTGGGGCCGGTTGCCACCAGTTCGAGCCTGGTGACGGTGCGCTACAAAAACATCCCGGGCTACTCGCCCACCGTTTACCAGCAAACGAAGGTGCTGGCCGCCGAGACCAGCGCGGGCGCGGTTTCGCAGAACGTGATCACCTTTGTGTACCGGCCCAACCCCACGGGCACGTACGTGGTCAAGTACTACCTGCAAAACATTGCCGATAACGGCTACACGCAGGATGTGGCCGCGACGGTGACGGACACGTCGCTGTCGCTAGGCACCACCGCGACCGCAAACATCCTCCCGTATGCCGGTTTCACGTTTGTCAGCGGCATATCGGTGGTCAGCGGCGTGGTGCATTCCAACACCACTAACCCCCTCACGCTTAGCGTGTATTACAACCGCAACCTGATCGCCTACTCCGCCAGCTATCTGGACGCGGACACCAACCCCATGCTGCGCCTGACCGTCGACACCACCGGCACCGCGCGCTATGGCAGGCAGATCACGCTGATCGCCAAGGATCTGAGCGGCTACCGGCTGGATACGGCGGTAAGTCCCAGCCCCGCGACGCTCACCATCGGCGTGGATGAGGCAGCCAACCATGTGGACTTCCTCTATCACCTGCGCACGGATATCGTGGTAACCGTCCGCTTCCTGGATGAAAACGGCGACAACATCGCGCCCTCCAAGGAGTTTACGGGCGAGACCGACCGCAATGTGAAGCTTGGCGCCAGCTACAGCTATACGCTGCTCAGCGGCGAGCAGGTGATCGAGTTCAATGGCGAGACGTACCGGCACCTGTCCGGCGAGCCGGACACGGCCAGCCTGACCGTGGCCGAGTATGGCAACTACCTTGACTTCCACTATACGCCCGATACGTACGCCGTTACCTATGACGCAAACGGCGGCAGCGGCGCGCCCACCGACCCGGACCGCCACCGCGCCAACAGCAGCGTGGCCATCATCGGCGGCACGCCTTCCTACGGCGAGAACCATTTTGAAGGCTGGACCACCGATATTGCCGCCATTGGCCAGGTGTATGAGACGGCCTCCGCTTTGGCGGCCATCACGCTGGTGGGCGACCCCTTCACCATGCCCAAGCACGACGTGACCCTGTATGCCGTGTGGAGCCACCTGACCGCTACCTTGAGCTATGCCTCCGACGCGCCTTACACCGGCACGCTCCCGGGCAGCGTTACCGTGTCCATCAACACGCCCACCACGGTGGCAAGCGGCAGCGGCATCACGCGCCCCGGTTACGACTTTGCGGGCTGGAAGCTCAAGGACGGCACCGGCCAGCCCTCGGGCCCCGCCTACGGCCCGGGCACCGAAAACCCGACCATATCCATCTACAGCAATACCACCCTGTACGCGACCTGGACGCCCGTCGCCTACACCATCGGCTATGAGAACAACCTGCCCGCAGGCGCGCAGGCGCGCTTTGTGAACCCCAATACGCTTACGGGCTACACTGTTGAAAGTGCTGACTTTACGCTTGCCGCGGCCAGCGCCGCGGGCTACGCCTTCACCGGCTGGTATACCGACGACGGCTATACCGCGCTGGCCAGCGTGCCCGCCTTGCCCACCGGTAGCACTGGGAACCGCGTGTTCTACGCGGGCTTCGTAACCGCGGCTGTGGACGGCTTAAGCGTGACCGGCTACAACGATGTGTATGACGGCCAGCCCCACGGCGTTACCCTGAACGACCCGCTGGGCCAGCTGCTGCCCACCGATGTGGTCACCTACAGCACACCCAACAGCTACACCGACGTGACCGGCGGCCCCGTGCCCGTGACCGTGACCGTCACGCGTGACGGCGAGGTTATCTGGACCGGCACAGCCACCGTGACCATCACGCCCAAAACCATCACCCTGACCGCGCCGGACATCAGTGCCCTGTACGACGGCATTGCCCGCACGCTGGATGTGACCGTGCCCACCGGCGAGGGTGGCGCGGTGAACACCGACGACGCGGAAACCATCCGGCAGTCGCTTATCTACACCGTTGGCAGCACGCAGGTGCCCAACAGCTTTGCCGATGCCATGCCCACCACCACCGTGACCGTGAGCGCGACGCACCCCAATTATGTGATCGTGCCCGCAACGCCTACGGTCACCATCGGCAAGCGGCCCGTGACCATCACCGCGGATAGCCTGACCGGCGTGGTATACGACGGCATGCCCCACACGGTGAGCACGTTCACCGTCGCCCCCGCCACCGATACCACCGGCCTTGTGGGCAGCGATAGCGTAGCCAGCGTCACCCTGATCGACAACACCCGCACGCTGGTGGGCGTGAGCGAGCCCACGCCTTCGCAGGCGGTCATGGGGGTTGGCAACGCCTCAAACTACAGCTTCACCTATGAAAAGGGCACGCTGGAGATCGTGCAGAGCGACCAGCTGACCGTGGACCTTTCCGCGGGCGCGGGCACCTACATCTACGACGGGCTCACCCACGGCTACACCGTGAGCACAGGCGGCGTGCCCGTGACGCTGGAGTACCGCATCGGCGACGGCCCGTGGCAGACCGTGGGCGAGGGCAACCCCCTGCCGTCCTACACGGACGTGGGCGATTACCCCCTGACCGTGCGCGCCAGCAACCCCAACTACAGCAACCAGCCCACCGACAGCGAGACGCTGCACATCACCCCGCGTGATGTGACCGTGCGCGCCGGCGATGGCAGCTTTACTTACACGGGCGAAACCTTCACCGTGACGGACTGGAGCGTGGACGTGGCCACCGCCACCACAGGGTTGATCGGCACCGATACCATCACCGCCGTGGCCATGCAGGGCAACAGCCGCGCCGCGCTGGGCAGCAACGCGATCACCATTGCGGTCGCGGACTGGAGCGTGGGGGCAAAGCCTTCCAACTACAACGTGATCACCGTGGACGGCTCCATTGAAGTTACGCAGAACACGGGCGCGCTGGGTGTGTCCGTGGACGACCTGTCCCTGATCTACGACGGCGTGGGCCACCGCCTGAGCTACACCGTGGATGTGCCCGCGGGCACGCCCTATATCGTGTACTACAAGCTGGGCGAGGGCGAGTGGGTCGCGCTTGCCACGGGCGAGCCGCTGCCCCAGTTTGAGGGCGCGGGCGTATACCCCATCGCCCTGAAGATCGAAAGCCCCAACTATGAAACCGCCGGGCAGGACGCGGCAACGCTTACCATCAGCCGCCGCGCCGTGACCTTCACGGCGGACAGCAGCACGGGCAACGTGTACGACGGCAGCGCCGTGAGCGTGAGCTACACCGTTAGCCCGGAGACGGAGTTCACCGGACTTTTGGACGGGCAGACCGCCAGCGCCACGCTGCTGGGCACGCCGCAGACCGAGGCCGGCACCTATGCCGTGACGTTTGACCAGCCGCTGACCACGATCAAGCGCGGCAGCACAGACGTGACCGCCAACTATGACATCACCTATGTAAACGGCCTGATCGCCATCGCGCAGGCACAAAGCCAGGCGCAGCGCACCGAGGCGACTTACGTCTACGACGCTAGCGCGCGCACCTACACTGCGCCCGTGCTGCGCGACAGCGAAGGCGATGCCCTCACCGGTGTGACCATCGCCTGGAGCCTCACGCCGCTGGCGCCGGACGCCTCCGGCTGGAACACCACCGCGTTCCCCAGCGAGACGGACGTCAAGGCCATCCTTGCGGGCGGCGTGCCTGATACGTACCAGATCTACGTGCAGCTCACGCACCCCAACTATGAAACCAAGACCGTTACGGCCAGCCTGACCATCACGCCGCTGCCCGTGACCCTGACCGCCGACACCAACGACAACTTCCCCTACACCTTGCTGCCCAGCGGCGAGGCGAAGGTGTGGCGCATTGACACCGCGCACTGGCAGGCGGACGGCCTGCCCGCGGACACGCTCTACGCGGGCGACACCATCCTTTACACCCTGGCCAACAACACCGAAAGCCAGGTAGGCGAAGGCCACGCCGTAACGTTTGCGGCCTATGGCATCGCGGATGGCGACAACGCGAAAAACTACCATATCACTACGGTAAACGGCCACATCCGCGTGGTGCGCGGCATCGCGGACGCAACGCTCACAGGCGAAGGGCTTACCTTCACCTACGACGCGACGGCGCACACCCTGCCGCAGCCCACCGTGACCGTCGCCACCGAGGGCGGCGACCCGGTCGACCGTACGGACGCCTTTACCTACACCTACACCGTGACCCATAACGGGCAAAGCGAGACGTTTGACACGCTGCCCACCTTCACCGACGCGGGCGAGTACACCGTCAGGATCAACGCGACCAGCGACGAGTACGCCGATCCGGCCAGCGTGACCGTGACCGTGACCGTGCTGCCCCGCCCGCTGACGCTCACCTCCGAAACGCTGAGCGTGCCCTACGACGCAAACGAGCACAGCGTCGCCATTCTGCAAAGTGCCAGCGGCTACGCCATCCCCGCCCATCAGGTGGACGAGGCCAGCCTTTCGCTGCTGATGGGCCAGGTGAACGCCGCGACGCTGGCGGGCATCTACCCTGTGCAGATCGACACCGCCACCGTGAAAGTCATGAACGGCGCGAACGACGTGACCGCCAACTACGCCGTGGCCATCGTGCCCGGCGGGCTCACCATCACGCCCACCGTTGTGACCGAAGTGCAGCTGGGCCTTACGGACGTTACCAAGGTGTACGACGGCCAGAGCCACGAGATCGACATGCCGGAGAGCATCGTGATCGGCGGGCAGACCATCGACCTGACCGACACCGACCGCTTCGTGTTCACCTATACGTCCAAGGACGTGAGCGTGCCTGGCGCGCCCACCGTGAACGAGCCGGATAACCCCGCCTACACCAACGCTTCCGCGCATCTGGTGACCGTGCAGATCACCGACCTGACGGGCAGCCTGATCTTCGAACCCGCAGACGCCACCGTGACCGTGACCCGCCGCGATGTGACCGTCACGCCGGACAGCGAAACCTTCCCCTACGACGGCACCGAGCACGTGATCACCGCTTATGACGTGCCGCGCGCCACGGAAGGCGGCTCCACCGGCCTGGTGGGCGACGATCAGCTGAGTGTAACGCTTGCTGGCAACCGCCGCACCGACGCGGGCGAGAACGAGATCACGTGGAGCAACCCCGTGATGACCGTGGGCAACATCGACAACTACAACCTGATCCCCGCCACGGGCACCATCACCGTGGTCGCCGCGGACGCGCTCATCCTCAATGTGACCGCGGACAGCAGCGTCTACGACGCGCAGCCCCACGGATACGATTTCACCACCAACGAGCCTGACCCCGCCGCCCTCACGCTCACGTACAGCGTGGACGGTATCACATTCATCCCGTTTGACGATATCGGCGACCTGCCCACCTATACCGATGCGGGCAGCTACCCCATCATCATCCGGGCCAGCAGCCCCAACTTCGCCACCCCCGCCGAGGATACTGTTACGCTGGTCATCAGCAAACGGCCCGTGGCGGTCACGCCCACCGACGCAAGCTTCCTCTACGACGGCACGCCCAAGACGCTTGACGGTTACACCGTGGAGCGCGCGGATGTGGACAGCGCGGGCCAGCCCGTGGGCACCCGCGGCCTGCTTGGCACCGACGGGGCCACCGTGACACTACTGGATAATGTGCAGACCGAGGCGGGCGTATACCCCGTGGGCAGCGAAAACGCGCAGCCCACCGGCGGCACCAACCTTGCCAACTATACCTTTGAGTACGGCACCGGCACGCTGACCATCCTGAAGCGCACGGGCCTTGACGTGACCGTTACGGCGGACAGCGGCCCCTACGACGGGCTGGAGCACGGCTACACCGTGACCACCAACGCCGTGGGCGACTACACGCTGGAATACAGCACCGACGGCGGCGCAACCTGGACGCCCTTCACCGACGACGGCGATCTGCCCACGCGTGTGAACGCTGGCGATTCGCCCATCATCGTGCGGGTGACCAACGAGAACTACGACGTGCCCACGGCCACGGCAAGCACAACGCTCACCATCACGCCTGTGGCGCTCACCCTGACCGTGGTAAGCGCGAGCGTCGTGTTTGACGGCCTGCCGCACAGCCTCACCCTCACTGCCGAAGGGCTGGTGGGCGGCGACACGCTGGGCGACTACGTCCTCAACCCCGCAAGCCGCACGGATACGGGCATCTACGACGTGGCTGCCATCCCGGGCGACACGCAGATCGCAAGCCCCTCGCGCTTTGGCAACCAGATCGGCAACTACGATGTAACGTATGTGCCGGGCGTGCTGACCATTGTGGATTTCACGCTCACCGGCTATGAGGGCGTCTACGACGGCGGCCCCCACACCGTGACCGTGACCGTGCCCGATGTGTTTACCGACCTTTACGACGTCACCTATACGTACGGTGGCGTAACCACCACGGAGCCGCCTCCCTTCACCAATGTGGGCGAGTATCCGGTGACCGTCACCTTAACGCCCAAGGATCCCGGTTCCGGCCTGCCCACCTTTGAGAAGGACACCACGGTGGTCATCACCGCGCGTGAAATCACCCTCAATGTGGACAGCATCAACAAGATCTACGACGGCGCGTATGCCACGCTGACAGTGACCCTGCCTGACGGCGCGGCCGCCAACGAGACGGACGCGGCCACCATCCTGGCCAACGTGACGTTTGCCTCCGGCGGCGTGCCCATCGCCAACGCGTTTGTGAACGCGGGCACGCAGACCGTGACCGTGGGCAGCGTTTGCCCCAACTACATCATCACCCCTGTTGACACCACGGTGCAGATCAGCAAGCGTTCGCTCACACTCACGGCGGGCAGCGCCACCAAGGTGTATGACGAACAGCCCGTGACCGTCACCTACACGCACGACGCCGCCACCTACGCGGGCGACACGGTCACCAACTTCACCGGCCTGCTGCGCCAGCACAACCTGAGCGCCACGCTGGTGGACGCCACGCGCACCGAGGTCGTCAACGAAGCGCCCGTCACCTTCAACACCGCGCTGACGGAAATCACCGAGGGCGGCGCGTCGGTGCTTGACAACTACGACGTGCACTATGTGGACGGCAAGATCACCATCACGCAGGGCGAGGGCCTGACCCTCAACCTGACGGACTATGTGGGTGTGTATGACGCACAGGCGCACGGCATCGGCATCGCGTCGGTGATGGACGGCACGCGCAGCGTGGATCCGGCCAACTTCACCTGGACGTACGGCCTCGCGCCCGAGACGGCCAACAACCCCTCGCTTACGCGCACCGATGTGACCGACATCCTTGTGTACGTGCGGGGCGAGAGCGTCGACGGCAACTACCCGGACGTGACGGGCGTAGCGCGGCTGGCCATTACGGCCCGCCCCGTGCTGGTTACCCCCGGCAGCGGCACCTATGTCTACGACGGGCAGCCCCACAGCGTGAATGACTACCAGACCGAGAAAGCCACCGTCATCGGCGGCACGCTGGTGGGCACGCGCGGCCTGATTGGCACCGACGACGTGACCGTGACGCTTACCAACAATGTGCACACCGCCCCCGGCGATTACCTGATCGGCTGGGAAAGCCCGGTGATGACTGGCGGGATTGCCGCCAACTATGACTTCCAACACGCCGACGGATGGCTGCGGATCCAAAAGGCGACAAGCGGCCTGACCATCGACGTAGCGGATGATACCATCC
>Ga0351836_1124_pt1 | contig 12007 bp, 8 predicted proteins | sample BONcelHFGM3001D4_FD_206749 | JGI IMG/M metagenome (GOLD analysis project Ga0351836, IMG submission 206749) | Enriched cells from coal bed in the Powder River Basin, Montana, United States - BONCAT cells FGM rep1 HSBNCT.FGM.300.1.D4 ... | reverse complement strand
GGCTGCCGAATGGAAGTTGTTGATTTGCAAAAAGAATACTGGGAACGAGTGGTTGCCTACACCATCGAAGAAGTGAAAAAAGGACTTACCCCAAACCCCGATGTGATGTGTAACCGTATGATCAAATTCGGTAGTTTTGAGGACAGGTTTGGGCATCAGTTCGACAAGATCAGCACGGGACACTATGCCCGGGTGATTGAGAACGAAAGAGGTTTTTTCCTGGGCACGGCTGCCGATCCTGTAAAAGACCAGACGTATTTTCTGGCTCGGATTACCTATGCACAACTCAGCAAACTAATGTTTCCCGTAGGCGGGCTTATGAAACCTCAGGTGCGCGAAATTGCACGCAACATGAGGCTTCCCAGTGCCCACCGCCCCGACAGCCAGGGTATTTGTTTCCTGGGTAAGATCAATTATAACGATTTCATTCGCCGGTATGCGGGCGAAAAAGAAGGAATGATTGTTGAGCTTGAAACCGGAAAAATTCTCGGCAAACACAAAGGGTTTTGGTTTCATACCATCGGGCAGCGCAAAGGCCTTGGGCTGAGCGGAGGCCCCTGGTTTGTGGTCAGAAAAAACACCGAAGATAACCTGCTGTTTGTGTCGAATGGCTATGACCCATCGAGTCAGTACACCTCAGAAATAAATTTGACTGAACTCCTTCCGCTACATCCGGATGTTCCTTTTACCCATAATATGCCCGTGCGGTTCAAAATCAGGCATCAGCCTGAGTTTAACACAGGAAAACTTTCACTTGCTTCCGGCTCTCCAAAGATTGTTGCCGATGTACCCGTTTCGGGTGTTGCCCCCGGGCAGTTTGGGGTGCTGTACCACGCTGAGGAACAGGTTTGTTTGGGAAGTGGGATAATACAGTAGGTTCTGGGTTCTGGGTTCTGGGTTCTTGTTACTGGTTACTGGTTACTGGTTACTGGTTACTGGTTACTGGGTTAGTTTAGAGTTGATGTTCAACATTCTGACCGATGTCATTAGCAGGTCGCTGTCATTAATAATTCAACCACATCAAAAATCGGCAATGTTAAGATAAGCCTGTCGGGTTTCGGATATCGTCAATAGTTAATCAATATATTTGGCATAAACGCTTTGTACTTCATTTCTTTGTCCTTGTTGCATGATCAAAAAGAACGAATAATCATTCGTACTTGACTGTATTAACCGGGTTGGCCTGAACAACTTTGATGAGGTGAAAGCTGATGGCCACGATACCGGCGCAGGCAGCCATGAATCCGGCAAGCAAAAATGTCGCAAAATTAAGTTGCGTATGGTACACAAATGAGGATTCGAGCCACACAAGCAGCCTCCACCATGCAAAGGGGACAGCGAGCACAAATGCCAGCAGAATAAGTATGGCAAACTCGGTGTACAACAATCTGAACAAGGAAAACACCGAAGCCCCCAACACTTTTCTGATGCCAATCTCTCGCGTACGCTGCTCTGCCACAAATGATGATAATCCCAGTAGTCCGAGCAGGGCTATGAAAATTGTCAGCGCAGAAGCAAGTCGGAAAATGAGTCCGATTTTTTCTTCGCTTTCATACTGGGTTTGCAGCTGATCAGAGAGGATCTTATAATCAAAGGGCCTGCCGGCTGCATAGATGTTCCAGGTTTCGTTAAGCCGGGTCAGGGCTTCGGGCAGCTGGTTTTCTTTGACCCTGACGGTCATCAGATAACGGGGGGCAGTATTCATCATGATAATGTATGGCTCGATGACGTTGTGTAGTGAATTCACATGAAAGTCCTTTGCCACCCCGATTACCTTCAGCACACGTCCGCCACTGCCATCCAGTTCAAAGTTGAAATGTATCCTCTTTCCCAATGGATTGTCGGCCCATCCGTATTTTTTGGCGAAGGCTTCATTGATGATGGCGGCTTCTTCGCGGTCGGTGCCCATGGCAGGATCAAAATCCCTTCCCTGAACCAGGCTGATGCCCAACACCTTCAGGTAATGCTCGTCGGCCTGAGTCCACATTATCGCCTGTTCTTCCCATCCCTGCTCAACCTCGATACGCATCACCGTGATGGCGCCTGACATGCCCGGCACTCCCGATGCGTTGGTCACTCCTTCAACAGACGGATGTTGCAGCAGAGCTTCTTTGAAGCTTTGTGCACGGTTGCGGAAAGCTGTATCCTGAAGCTGCAAGACAATCAGGTTGTCTTTTTGGAATCCCAGGTTCTTTTCCCTGAGAAACTGAAGCTGGTTGCCGACAACCAAGGTGCCAATAATGAGCACAAAAGCAATCCAGAACTGAAACACTACCAGTACTTTGCGAAGTCTTCCGCTCTTACTTCCTCCTCCTGAAGCTGCCGAAGCGAAAGAACCTTTTAATACATTCACCGGTTTGAAAGACGAAAGGAAGAGGGCCGGGTACACCCCCGAAAGAACACCAACAACCAATACCAAGGCCGTTATTCCTGCAAAAAACACAGGCTGTTTAAGAATGGAGAAAGAAATTTCTTTTCCAGAAAGGACGTTAAATTCGGGGATAAACAACTGCACCAGCGCTATAGCAATCACCAGCGCAATGAGTGCCATCAGCACCGATTCGGTGATAAACTGCAGCATAAGTTGCCCGCGATGTGCCCCTGCAACTTTCCTGATGCCTACTTCCCGGGCACGCCTTGCTGACCTGGCCGTAGCCATATTTACATAATTGATCGCTGCAAGGAGCAGGATAAACAGGGCCACTGCCATAAACACATACAGATAACTGCGGTTACCTGCGGGCAAATCAGCCTTGAGTTTGCCGTACAAATGTACCTCGGCCAGAGGTCTGAGCATGGGCTGAAAACTGGCATTGATCTGTTCGCCAACCGAACGCATATACTTGTCGTAGAAGGCATCGAAGCGACTGAGGATTGCTGAAGGTTCGGCCGAAGGATGCAACATCACATAAGTGAATACTCCAATGTTCCAAAAGTTCACTGCCTCAAAGCTATTGAAGTCCTGTAGGTTTCCTCTGGCAGCCGAAACCATTGAAATGAGTGCCTCGTAGCGCATGTGGCTGTTGTTCGGCAGGTCGCGTATTACTGCTGAAACCGACACAGAATGACCAAGTCCGGTCTGCAGGGTTTTTCCGAGGGGGTTTTCGTTGCCAAAATATTTTTTTGCAAGGCTCTCGGTCAGAACAACTGAATTTACTTCCGTAAGGGCATTTTTGGGGCTGCCCAACAGAAATTCATGGGTAAATATGTCGAAAACCGTTGAATCGGCATAATAAAATCCATTTTCGTAATACTCTGCATCATGGGTGCGGATGTGCAGGTCGTTTATTTTACCAAACCTGGCCATTGCCAAAACCTCGGGAAACTCAAGCCTGAATGCCGGTCCCAGAGGCATGGGAGCGATTGCAAAACGATCGTCCATCTCGCCGATGCTGAAATGCGACTCAAGCCGGTAAATCTGCCTGTGATTGAGGTTGTGCCGGTCGTAACCAAATTCGTCCTGCACATACAGAACAATCAGAATTACAGCCGCAAATCCCAGACTGAGTCCCAGAATATTCAGGGAGGAATAAAACCGGGCTTTGGAAAAATTTCTGACCGCACTTAAAATATAGTTTTTCAGCATTTCATTCTTCGTTTTGGTTCATTGACCTGAAACCATTATCATGCCACAATGCTATTGGTTTGTTTTTGTGTTAATTATCCGATTGTCAGACAGTATTGCTGTTCGTTTTTATGCATCATCATGTGCGGATTCGTACAACTTTTGGTGTTGTTACAAAGCCGCTAATTTAAGATCAGATGTGCCTATAATTGTTTTACTTTTGTCGTGTATATCCCTTTAATTATGTTTATGAAAAAGCTTAACAGGGTTTCATTGTTGTTATTAAGCATCATAATGCTTGCTTTGTCTTCATGCAGCAAAGAGGAACCTGAAACGTATGATATCTGGTTGCCTCAGGAGTTAAAAGACATTTTTGTGATGAAACCCGGAACCTACTGGATTATGGAGGCCTTAAGCGGTGGTGAGGTTTACCTGGATTCGGTGTTTGTTACCGAACTGGTGTTCGATACGCTGGATATACTGCATCCCGGAAGCAAGCTGCCGTATGCCTTAAAAGACCGTTTCAGGGTGAAGTGTATGAGTTCGTTTTATGGTCGTGAATTTCATGTGGTTAGCGAAACTAATGACCAGTGCAGGAATGTAAATTATACAGCACCATGCTATACTGTTTGGGTTGAAAATTACAGTCAGAATATACTTAATGCCAGGAGCAAGATTTTTTATTATCCGGCGGCTGTTGATGATGGCTGGGAATCAGGAAACGATGGTTCGAAAGTCAGGATTATTGAAATCAAGAATGAATATACCCCCAAAGACATCACTTTTAAGAATGTGTGGCATGTAGAGGTTGACAGAGACCCGACGCTTCAAAACACCAGATCATTCAGGCATATATCTGCTCAGGAAGGTATCATTCAATGGCGGATACCAGAATTCGGAGTTGAATGGATCACCATTCGTTCACAAATCGTGCGTTAAGGCAACTCAGAAATCGTAATACAGGTTTCTGAGTGAGGTGCTTACTCCAACAGAAAACCATTGTGTGAGCAGGCGGTCAGATGCTATACCCTGGCTGCGTTGTATGTATCTGGCTTCGATTTTCATATTGGTTTTCCGGTTCAGCAGGTAACCCACCAAAAATTCGGTGTGCAGGGTGATTGATTCGGCTCCCTGTCCCAGACGAATTCCGGTAACCCCTTCCCCACCCGGAGGTTCCAGATAGTTTCTGAAAATGTTGCTGCCATAATTCAGGCTGTCAGTATCCACGCCCGTTCTGATCCAGACGATTTTTCCCGAGGCATACCAATGCTTGCCAAAGTGGTACCGGGCAAGGGCAAGGCCTTCGATGAAATTTGCGCCCGAAGGGTGTCCCAATGGCTGGAGGTAATGCCCGTAGGCAGAAAGTCGCCTGATATGGCTGAAGGTGTAAGGCCTGGCCATGTTAAATTCTGTCTGCAGCACAAGACCCTTTGTTCCCCACGGGCCAAACCATTTGATGCCGGCCTGTGCCGCATATTTGTTTGCCGCCGAACCCGACTGGCTGATCAGTTCGTTCACCTTGATTTCATCAAACATCAGCTGACCATAAAGCAAATGCCTGGGACTCAGGTTCCACTTCATATTGAGGCCAATAAAGAGGTTACCTTCGCTTCCGTTTCCGTAGTGTACCGGGTGCAGGAAAACCAAAGGGTTCATGTATTGCCATGCCGGAGGTTGCGGTCCGCCGATGGAGTCATCGCCTGCCCATACCAATGCCTGCAGGATGCCCAACTCGAACTTTGGACTCACTTGCCAGTTGAGGTAGCCCATTGAGGCATATTTTTTTCTGAAACTCAGGTAATAGGACAAGGGTTGCTCGCCCGGATCGCTGTGCTGCATCAGCCACCAGGTGTACTGCAAAGGACCGAAAGTTGCCTGAAGCCTGAAAAAAGGATAGGGATATGCAGCATCTGACAGGAGCACTGAACGGTATCCATGTCCAATAAAGTGCTTTCCATGTCCAAACTGCAGGTTAACAAAGGATACAGGGGAGTAAGTAAGGTAGGCAGTTGCATTGGAATAGTCCCATCCCCTTCCATCACCAATGGGCCTGACGATGCCCTGTCCGGGAATAATACCGACCCCCGGAACTACCGGTTTGATCTGATGGGCAAAAATAAAGGTGTCGAGGAAAGCTGGTGTTAAGGATTGGTTTTCGTATAGTTCGGATGAGAATGCAAGTTTGCTTCCAATGTTCCCCCTGATGCGCAAACCTCTGGTGTTCTGCCAGGTAACCGACGACTTGTTTGTTTCGTATCCCAGACCGAAATCAAAGAGCGGGTCAATCTGAAATGAATATGCGTTTCCCCTGACATCAATCAGGTGCTCAAGAAATACTTTCCGGTGCAGCCAACTGTGTCTGATGCCTGTTGTATCTTGTTCCTGCTGCTCAGCTGTGGCATCATACTGCATCAAAGGTTTTACTGCTGTATGTTTGCCAAAACCACCATTCTGCCTGATGTTGTATTCGTGGCGAAGATAAGCCGGGTATTCGTAAGGAAGCGAAAAGGGCTCTTCCTGAGCCAGCAAGGCAGGCGGTGACAACAGCAGCAGAACGGCAAAGGCGTTCATTATGAATAATTTACATATAGTTCTGCAGCTTGTCATTCTCTTTTGTTTCATGAATTATATGCGCCCCTGACGCCTTCTGAAACACAAAAACACAGAACATGCGCCAAAAGGCTATGTTCAGTTTATTTCATTGTTGAGATCAGGAACACAACACCGGTAGCTGATGCGAGTATGCTGGCCAAGGCGGCAACTGTAGCCGGGTCGTTCATTCTTCGGTCGCGCTGCGGTTTGGCCGGAACAATTACTGCACTGCCGGGAATTACCCTCGGATAGTTGCGTATGCCCAAAAAAGTGTGCGTGCTTCGGGCGCGCCCGTTGGGCTCGATCACATAGATACTGCCTCTCTGTGCCGTCCGTGTTGTACCGCCTGATTCGCGAAGGTATTTACGAAGCTTACTGCCCATATAATTTACATTGACCTCGTTATTGACCATTCCTTTGACGCTGACTGAATTATTGCGTGCCAGCACCAGAATCTTGTCTTCATCAAGCAAGGCAATGTCGTATTTGCCTCCCGGTTTATTGAGTAGTTCGGCTATGTTGTTGACAGCAATGAAGGTAACTTCATCAATTCTTTTTTCTTTTGTACTACCTTCGCTCTTAACACTTTTTTTACCCGATCCGGAAACTGAGCCCTTCTGCAGGGGATCGTTGTATAACATACTATTTTTGTCTGTAAACAGATCCGTTTCTTCTTCTTCTTCCCTGGTCAGCATACGGTTTTGAATTTTATTCAAAGTGCTAAGGTTCAGCAGGGAATCACGCTCTGTGACGATGGACTGGTTTTTCAGGCTGAGGACGATTTTTTTTCTGTCGAGAATAGGGTTGCTTTTGGTGCGTATGATTACGACACCGTTTGCATCTCCGAGAGAGGTAAGGCCTCCGGCCCGCTGCAGCACCGAACTGAGGAGTTCGTTGCGACGGATCAGCACGTAAGTTCCGGGGGAGCGGACTTCGCCTTCGAGCCTGACCACCTGATGATCTTTAATATCAGGATCAGGTTTGACCACTACTATATCGTTGGGCAAAAGTTCGACTTCACCGGCCCTGAACAGCAAGTCAGCATCCGATTCGGCGGTGATGATGCGGGCAAGCGTGACATCAGCCGAGCCCTCTGATCTTCGGGCTATTTCGATCTTGTTGGTCATGGCTGAGGCTTTTTTCATCCCTCCGGCGAGCAGCACAGCATCAAGGGCAGTCATTCCCTGTCCATAAATGATTTTGTCCTCTTTGTTCACTTCGCCCAAAACCTGCACAAATTCATTTGGAAAAAAAGCCTTGCGGTCGGCAATTACAATGGAATCGCCATCTCTGAGGGCAAGGTCAGATTCACCTTTTGTTACCTCTTCGGGTGCAAAACGCAGGTAGTGGCTTTCGTGGTTTCTGCCGTAGCGATAGACCAGCCCGCGGCTCATGAGGGCGCTTTTCTCAATGCCACCCGAGCGCTGCAGCAGGGTCGAGAGCATCAGGCCATCGGTCCAGCCATATATGCCCGGCCTGTTTACGGCACCGGAAATAACAACCCTGTTCATGTAGCGGCTGGTGATGGAACCAACAATGAACACATCGCCTGTTACGGGGAAATAGGTTGAAAACTCAGCCGACAACAAATCCTTGATCTGGAATTCGTTGGCGCCAACTTTTTCGATGTAGATGTTTTCCTTGTAGGCAAAAGGGGTAAAGCCACCGGCATACCGCAACAGGCTTTCCATGTTTTCATCCTTGAGGATTTCGAAGAAACCAGGGCGCTTAACTTCCCCGCGAATACGGACAATGGATTCATAAACGGGAATATTTATGACATCGTTTTCCTGAAGTGTAACATCCATTGAGCGGTCTCCGTTGACCAGAAACCTATATAAGTCAATGGTTTGAATGATCTTTCCTTTTCTTATCACTTCGATAGACCTGTAGCTTCCCCTTACTGAGGGACCACCGGCCAATACGAGTGCATGGAAGGCTGAAGCGATTGAGGGCACAACAAACTGACCTGAATTGCGGGCTCCGATAACAGTTACCGGAAAACTGCGGTAGCTGGTTACAGAAAGGGATAATTTGGTGCCCCCATTTTCGAGGGTTTCAAATCCTTTGCTGATGAGTAACCTGGTTATGCGGGCTTCGGCTTGTTCGGTGGTGAGGCCACCCACCTGAACGATTCCTCCATAGGGAATTGTTACTGTACCTTCAGGTCTAATGAGGAAATCGCTGGCGATTTCCTGGTCTCCATAAAGGGTAATATTTATCTGATCTCCGGGGCCAAGCACATAATTAACGGGTGTGGCAAGCTGATAACTTGGGGAGAAACCCATTCGTTCATTATTGAATAGTTCCGATCCAAAGATCAGCGAATCGGGAGGGATCTCGCTTTTCAGATACATTCGTTTCACCAGAGGATCTTCGTTTTCTATTTCCTGATCAAGAGAAGATGTGATGGACCTGTTCAGTTGCCGCGATGAAGCAGGTGATTGTTCCTTATCCATAAGGCGGAGCAGGTTGGAAACCTCAGTACGTGAAAGGCCCTTGTCCAGGAGGTAGGTCATTACTTCGGCCTCGCTCATATTTGCAGCGGCAGCACGGCGCTGAAAACGGTAAACATCCTGTTGGGTTAGTTTTTCAACATCTATATTTGCCAGGTTCTTCCGGTAAAAAAGTTCCTGAGCTTGCAGGGCTGTGGTGCTGAGGGCAAGCAAGCACAGCAGCAGGAAGACTTTTCTGATTATTTCCATAGCAAAAAGAAGGTTTTAAAGAGTATGTAAATGTCGCCGGAAAGGCTGGCTGTGCTGATGTAGTCCAGGTCGAATTCGAGCTTTACCGGATTATCGCTGGGGGTTGCGTTTGGGTTGTGCAACTGTGCCAGGCCGGTGATACCCGGAAGGGCCAAGAGCCTGTTCCGGAACTCAGGATTGAGTTCAGTATATTTGTTTGTGTAGTAAGGAACCTCGGGCCGCGGGCCAACCCAACTCATTTCGCCACGCAGTATGTTCCATATCTGTGGCAATTCATCGAAGCGAAACAAACGCATGAGCTTCCCAAGAGGTGTAATGTCGCCATTGGTATGTGTGATACCGGTCTTGTTACTTGCTTTTCTCTTGAGTGTACGTAATTTATAGATCATAAACACCTTGCCATTGATACCCACCCGGTTCTGTGCAAAGATGAGCGGAAAACCCATGGTGAGCAGGATGGCCAGAGCACAAAACGACAGCAACAGGATAATACCGGGCAACACAATAATGGTAAAAACAAGGTCGAGCATGCGTTTTTTCCGGCTGTGCAGGTAGGCACTTACGGGGACTTCCAGGGCGTTGATGGGGGTAGTTTCAGGCATTGGAAAAGGTTTCGCGGGGAGTTTGTTCATGTTGGCCTGTGTGTTGCGCTTTGCCTTGGTTTGTTTCATATGTTCAGAAGCGGTAGAGCAAAGACATCTCGCCGTTCAGCGACCAGACATTAATGCCGGGAAACCTGAAGGGCCCTGCCCCTCCGTAGGGGTCGTAGTACCACTGAAAGTTATAGGTGCGCAGCAGCTGAAGCTGGTAGCCCATCATCAGTTTGCCAAAGGAGGTGTGGTGGCTGAGGATGAACCCCCAATCAATGAAGTGCTTGCTCACATCTACAAAAAACGGATTTGAACCATCACCAAGTTTCAGGTAGTCAATACCCGCATATAACAAGTCTTCATTATAGGCAATGCGCTCGAACTGCAGAGAAAACACGTTAAAGCCATGACCGTAAGCAAGTCCAAAAGTACCCATATTGCTGCCCGGTCCTATGCCTGCACCCAAAACCTGCCCCCTGTTCGTCCAGCCATTACCTTGACCATGGGTATAGAAGCTGTAGATTGATGCCCGAGGTTGAACCATATTGGCTACAGGAGACTGCAGTTTGGTATATTCACCAGATACTTCCAGCCAACGGTCTTTGCCGGAGAGTTTGTACATTTTTCTGAAGCCTGCGTTGTACACAGTTGAATACTGAAGTCTGCTGATCAGGTCTTCAAAGTCCCACCAGTTGTCTTCACGGCCGACTTCCATATAGATTTCGGCATGTGCTTCGGGAAAGAGGTATCGGGTAAAGAAAGAGATGAGCTGGTTGCGTGAGATGGCGCCAGGTTCAAGCCCCTGGCCGGTTTTTTCACCGCGGGATTCGAGATACAGAATTCTGAAATAATCGGTCAGGTCAGATGGTTCGCCATTGACCTGGATGGCTCTGGTTGCGCCAAGGAACAGCCCCGGCAGCCATTTTGGCTGGTACACCCCTGCCATTGCGTTGATGTAGGCGTAATGTGCATCACCTCTGGCCGTATCAGGAACCACGTTTCCGGCAACAGGGGGCCACTCGCCCGGCTGATAACGCAAGGGATAGGTAAAACCCGATCGGCGCAGTTTACCAGCTACCATCTGGCCTTCGAAGGAGCCTATACGTGTAAGAATGGGTTTATTGGTATGGAGGGTAAAATGCCCGAAGCCGGGGGCGTTGTTGGTCATGATGATGGAATTCTTGCGGCCGGGGCCCCACCATATGTTTTCGGTGGACAATCCGGCGGCTATCGGTCCGAGGTGTACTTTTACAAAAGACTGACCCAAAAATGTTTTTTCATAGTTTGCCTGACCCATTCGTTCGGGAAAATCAATGTTTCTTGGTCTGAAAGGCGGGTTCAGGAACTCCCTGTTGTCGGCCAGTACATATTCGGGTCTGAGTTGAGCTTCAAAAATGCCTGCTCTGGCGTATAGGCCGCCCGAGAGATAGATCTGCATGCCTTTGGCCGGCACCATAGGCCCGTCGGACCAGCCATAGGGATGGTGGTGGTTGTAGCGGGTGTGGAGGTAAACGGGGAGCAGTGTGAGGCGCAGGTTGGCCTCTTTGCCCGAAACGTTCTTGTTGAGGCTCATGCCTCCGGCGAATCCAAGGCGGCCTTTGAGGTCGGTGTAGCGGCTGTAGGTATTGGAATCCAGAGGAAACAAAACAGTGTCGTGGCCAAAAGGATTGTCCAATTTGAATGCGCGCACCGGATCAACAGGGCGTATGGTAAAGGAAACATTGGGATCGAGTCTGCCCATCAGTTGTGCCCGCCTGAGTGCATCCTCAAAAAAGGGTGTGCCCACAGGAACCGTCTGGGCTTGCGGCTGCACATTCAAAAGCACAGTGAAAGAAAGGGCGCAAAGTAATACAGAAAAACGACCCGTGAAAAAGGCCTGAACGTAGTATTTCAGTTTCATATGGGCTGGTTAGTTTGGGCAAAAGTACTAATTTTCTTTTGTGGGCTTACATTCAATTATGTATGATGAGATATTCTTTGTGAACTGTGAGCTGTGAACTGTGATCTGTGAGGGTTAAAAGGATGTTTTAAGATTTGAAGGTGGCCAACGGGTTTGCTTGTTAAGGTTTAAGGGGTAGGGATCATTTGTCACGGGCGGGTTTTCCGGATGTTTTCATTTTCTTTGCCTTTTTACTTGAGTTGAGAATTTTACATATCTCTAACATTGTATTTATTCTGGTATGGCCGCCATAATCTATAAGATCTTTTTCGATGTAAGGTTGAATAAAGTCAAAAATTTCTTTCAGGCGATCCATCTCGTGGTTTTTCTTTCTTTTTGTTGCTCCGACGGGTTTGAAGCCATCATGCCCAGGGGCAAACTGACCTTTTTCATTGCGTTGATCTTTCATGATATTTGGATTTATTTGTGCCATAAACTCCATAAATTATGGTCAATAGGTTGGTTGTATGCATTGATATATAGTGATTTATAGTTATATTTAGTTTTTTTGCTTTTGTTGTTATACGACCAGGGTCAAATTTTGACAATAAAAAACGGTAGATGCAGCGAAGTTAAGGCTGTTGTCGTGAAGTTTTATAGTAAGAAATGGCAATTT
>Ga0351836_1122_pt1 | contig 12047 bp, 13 predicted proteins | sample BONcelHFGM3001D4_FD_206749 | JGI IMG/M metagenome (GOLD analysis project Ga0351836, IMG submission 206749) | Enriched cells from coal bed in the Powder River Basin, Montana, United States - BONCAT cells FGM rep1 HSBNCT.FGM.300.1.D4 ... | reverse complement strand
CCGTGGACGTGCCGGCGACCACCGCGAGCACGCCGTGCCCGATTCCGTAGAACAGCATGGATACAATGCCCATCACAAGGCTGTTTTGCCCGGCCACCATGGCCAGCAGGGCAATCAGCACCGGCGTGGAGCAGGGAGACGAGAACACCCCGCCCAGCATACCCGCTACCAAAGCGCCCAGGTAACCGCGCTTTGTGCTTTTGGAGAGCAGGTTGGTCGATGGGATGATTTCAAACACCCCCCACGTTTGCAGCGCCATCAACACCATCAGCACGCCCAGCAGAAGGTACCACCACGAGGCGGACATGCCCATGAGCGAACCCGCCAGCGAAGCGATCACACCCAGCGCCGTGAATGTGATTGCCGAGCCGCCCGCGAAGGTAAGCGAGAGTCGCAGCGCACGCTTCGTGTCATTACGGCTAGCACCGCCAACATAGCTTACCACCAGCGGCACAGTGGAAAGTGAACACGGGGTAAAGGAGGTAAGCAGACCCGCAACCAGTGCGAGCAGCGGGGCGAGGTAAGCGTTTTGGGATAGTGTGGATGCGATGCGATCAAGCAGTTCCGTCATTGGGGCACCCCCAATTCATTCAGGATCAGACGCATGTCCGCCTCGGTCAGGCCGCCCTGATGTATGGTCATCACATGTTCGCCGGTCGTCTTGCGTTGGTACATGGTAAACGTAAGCCCGCTTTGCTTGGCGGCATCGCTTGGCACATAGGGCGAGCCATCCGCACGGTAGATCACCTGCGTAGGGATGACCTGTATCGGAAAGGTGCTCGCGCCGCGTGGATGCTTCCAAACATCCACAAATTTGATGATCGCTTTTCCGCGCGTCTCCGCATTCATCGCTTGCAGCATCGGCGCCATCTCCTTGCAGGGGATGCAGGAGTCGGAACCGAAATCGATGATGATGGGCAGTTGATACGTAAGCAACTGTTCCAGATTGATCGATTCCGCTTCAAGCACGAAATCTTCATTCGTTTCCGCTGCTGTGGGGGTTGCGGACTGGGCGGGGGTTACGGTTCCGTCCTCCGGCGCAGCGGAGGGAATGGCCGGTTCGGCTATGGCCGCGACCGCCGCTTCGGCTGGCGTGGCAGTGGTTGGTGTTGCTTTCGTTTCGTAATTTTTATACAGCCAAACGCCAGCGACCAATAGTAGAATCCCCAAGACAGTTGAAATTTGAACGATTTGTTTTTTCTTCATTCGCCGCAGTTACCTCCGCATGCGCATTTCTGTTGGGTTTTTCCATTGAAGAACGATATCAGGTTATCCGGCAGTTGGAAGCGCTCCTGCTCTTGGGCATCGGCTGGGCTGCCAAACACGGCGCGCAGGATGCCCTCGGCCAGCATCTGTTTGGGCGGCACCTCATAGGTTGCCCCTTCGTATTCAAATACGCGGCAATCCACATCGCTGTTGCTGATGGCGCTGCAACACCCGCAATGGTTTTCCGCTACGGCGGTGGCGATATCCCTGCCATTCACACGGATGGTGGGGGAGGACTGGAAACGGTGCTGCAAGGCAATGTCCGCCGTCGCCATTTCAGTCTTCTGATACGCAACCTGATATCCGGCGAGTTTCAGCGCTGGCGTGATGGCAGCGACCACTTCGTCCAACACCTGATCGGTGCCGATGCAACGCTCGCAGCTCGTGAGGTCAAGGTAGAGGTAATCGATGGCGACAGTCTTTGTACCGGCGGCTGCGCTTTCGCACGCGCATCCGCCCGTGCTGGCGGCGGCAGACGCGCTTGCGGTGCCGCAACCGCAACCGCAGGGCGCTTCCGGCATCACAGGCTTGCCATGGGGCGGCGTCCAAGCCGTATCCTCGCCCAGGTAGGTGATCGCGCCGGAAGGACAGATGTTGCCGCAACCGTGACAGTGATCCACACATGCCTCGGGCTTTTCTACCACCGGAACCGGTGCTTTTACCTTGCTGTAGACACCGTGAGAGCATTTGGTCACACAACTGCCGCACTCGGCACATAAGACATAATCGATGACCGGGTACCAGGTTTTCGCCACGGGCAACACCTCCTAGAGAATATAGGGCGCGATGAAGTTAAACAGGTATCCGACCAGAATGATCCCGACGGTACAGATGGCAATGAACAGCGCGAGAAGCTTTGGCTTAACTGCCTTGCGAAGCATGATCATCGACGGCAGTGAGAGCGTCGTGACCGCCATCATGAACGCCAGGATGGAACCCAGCAGCGCACCCTTGCCAAGCAACGCTTCCGCAATGGGGATGGTGCCAAAGATATCCGCATACATCGGCACACCGATGAGCGTAGCCAGCACCACGCCAAAGGGGTTGTTGCTGCCCAGCACCGCCGCCACCCACGATTCGGGGATCCAGTTATGGATCACCGCGCCGATGCCAACGCCAATCAGGATATAGGGAAACACCTTTTTAAAGGTAGCAAGCATTTGCTCCTTGGCGTATTGCAGACGGTCCCGCTTGGTCAGGTCGGGGGCGGTGATATCCACGCTGCCTGCCGTCAATATGAAGCTTTCCACATAGCGTTCCATGTGCAGTTTCTCGATGATTGAACCCCCGATGACAGCGATAATCAGGCCTACGACCACATAGATGATCGCGACGTTAGCGCCGAAAATGCTCATGAGCAATAGCAGCGAACCCAAGTCGACCATTGGGGAGGAAATCAGGAACGAGAATGTAACGCCCACCGGAAGCCCCGCCGACGTAAAGCCGATGAACAGCGGAATGGAGGAGCAGGAACAAAAGGGGGTAACGGTGCCCAACAGCGCGGCCACGATGTTTGCCCCCACACCGTGAAAGCGCCCAAGGATTTTCTTGCTTCGTTCAGGCGGAAAGTAGCTCTGAATATAGCTGATGACAAAGATCAGCAAACATAACAGGATGGTGATCTTGATAACGTCATACAGAAAAAACTGCAAGCTGCCCACCCAGCGGTTGGCGGTATCCAGCCCCACGGCAGATAATCCGTTGCCCAGCAAGCTGTTGAGCCACTTCATGCCCAGCACCTGATTCTGAAAAAAGTCCCAGCCTGCCTTGATCGTATCCATCCTGTGACGCCTCGTTTCGTTTGGATTGTTCTAATCATTGCCTTGCGGGAGGAGCGATTCCATTTTATCCGTTCGCACACTCGCATATGCTGGCTGCCTTGGCGCGCGTCGCCGTCAGGTTGTGCAGCAACACTTCGGCGTGAGCACAACCATTCTCGCTGATGTGGTAATGCGTCCATTTGCCGACCGGCTTTGCCTGCACGATGCCGGATTCCACCAAAACCTTCATGTGGTAGGAAAGCGCCGGCTGCTTGATGCCAAGCCTCTCCATCAAAACGCAGGCGCACAGATCACCATCCTGCAGGAGCGTCAGGATACGCAGGCGGGTCTCGTCGCAAAACGCCTTAAAAACCTTTGCGTTTTGCGTATAGACATCGTTCATGAGTCACCTCAAATCAAAAAAAGTTGATGCTTGCTGAGTATAATCCTCAAATCAAAAAATGTCAATCTGATAAGTTTGGTTTTCCGATATTTCTGATCCATCGGCATGCAATGGGCGCGCTCTGCCATAAACCCATGCCTGCCGAGGCTGTGCACATGTGGTCGCGTTTCTCGCGGCTGTGAAAGTAAAGCGAACCATTCGTGGAAATACGAAGAAAGCAGCGCATTGCGCTTGATGTATGCGTGTAATTTGCATATACTGGAGACGTAAGCGCTGTTACGTCGTTTACCGCGCCATTCGTCGATGGCGGCAGGCGAAACTCTGATGTAAAAAACCCTTTCTGCAATGCAAGCCGGTCGGGCATTACGATTACGCGCAAACACCTTGAGCGTTACATATGGCGACAGGTTTGGCCGGTTCATGAAACCCCATGATGCACACTGCATGTTGCGCACCGTTTGGGGCAGGCGAACCCCAACCGTGGCGGGGCATAAAGCAAGGGGCGCGCGGTTCGCCCAAGGGCAGCGCCCATAACGATCACATCGCGATGAGGAGTGAACCAGCATCATGCAAACCAATGTGCTTACGTATCTGGAGCATACCTGGGTGCAACAGCCGGATAAGGTCGCCTTTACCGACGAGCATGCCTCGGTCACGTTTGCTGCGCTGCGCAACCGCGCGCGGGCGTTATGCGCGTGCGCGGGCCCGTACTTTCGTATGGGCGACCCGGTTCTTGTTATCATGGAGAAGTCCGTGCACACTGTCGTCAGCTATCTGGCGGTGCTCTATGGCGGCGGCTATTACATACCGATTGATGCCGCCCTGCCACCCGCCCGCATTCAGGCCATCTTCGCGCTTGCGGATGCGCCGCTGGTGCTGACGGACAGCAAAACCAAGGCGGTTGTAGACGCTATGCCCTACGCGGGCACGGTGATCACCGTGGATGCGCCCGTCGCGCCTGCGGGCGACGCGAGCGCTGCGAATCGCTGGCTTACATGCTGCGATACCGACGCGATGTATGTGATTTTCACATCCGGCTCCACTGGCACGCCCAAAGGGGTGGTAACCTCCCACCGCGCGGTGATCGATTACATCGACGCCTTCACGGAAGTGACGGGCATCACCGACGCGGATGTGTTTGGCAACCAAGCGCCGCTGGATTATGTCGCGGCCATCCGCGACCTGTACCTGCCCATGAAAACGGGCGCGTCCACCGTGCTGATTCCCAGAAAGCTGTTCTCGGTTCCCGCAAGGCTGTTTGACTACCTGGATGCCCACGCAATCACCACGCTGTGCTGGGTGGTGTCCGCCCTGTGCATCCCCGCCAAGCTGGATGCCTTTGCCTACAAGGTTCCGCGGTACGTGCGCAAGGTGATTTTCACGGGGGCGGTCATGCCCGCCAAGTATCTGGCGGTCTGGCAGCGCGCGCTGCCCGATGCGCTGTATGTGAACCACTACGGCCCCACGGAGATCACCGCCAGTTGCACCTACCACATCATCGACCATCCGGTGTCGGCAACGGAACAAATCCCGATTGGCAGGCCGTATCGAAATACAGGCATCCTGCTGCTGGACGAGGCTGGTCACAAAATTGAGGCGGCGGGCGTCAAGGGGGAAATCTGTGTGCGGGGCACCTGTTTGGCCTCGGGGTATTTCAGAGATCCAGTCAAATCCGCTGAGGCGTTTGTCCAAAACCCGACCAATGCACGTTATACCGACCCCATCTACCGCACCGGTGATCTGGGTTCGTATGACGAGCAGGGTATTCTCTGGTTTCACGGGCGCACCGATAACCAGATCAAGCACATGGGGCACAGGATCGAACTGGGCGAGGTTGAGCATGCCGCCAAGTCCATGCGCGGCGTAGAGGAGTGCTGCTGCCTCTACGATACGGAGAAGGAGCTGCTCTACCTGTTTTATGAGAGCCAAACCGTGTCGCCCGGCGAGGTATCGGCCTACCTGCGCACCTTGCTGCCCACCTTCATGGTTCCGCGCCGGTTGGTTGCCATGGCGCGGTTTCCCCTGCGCTTCAACGGGAAAACGGACGTGCAGGCACTGCGCGAAAACATGGAACCCTAACGCAGCACAGCTGCGCGTCCGCAGATTTTTTCGGTCAAAGAGGGGGGCGAGTGCATGGATACCGTGGCAACCTTCACGCAGTACACGGCGTTGACCGCCGCGTTTGCGCTAAGCCATAGCGCGGTTCAGACAAACTGCTACCTGCTGCCCGATGAGCTGCGCACGCTGCTTGACGGCGGCGGGCTGCGCTATGCAAACGAGGCCGACGACCTGCTGCTGATGGTCGACCAGCGCGGATACAGCCGCCTGTATTTCTATACGGCAACGCTCACGCCCGTGAGGCCCGCCCGTCTTTTGGCGTTGCAAACCGTGCGCCAGCCTGTGCTGCTTGACCTGGTGACGCGCAATCCGGCGACCATCCAGCCGTTGATCGAGGCCAAGTGGATGCCAAGCGGGTTTTGCCTGCACAGCCGCTATCTGCGGATGCGGCTGGCAGCCCGAGGCGCATTGCCCGCCGCGCGGGAGGATGCACCTACTGGCGGCGCGTATCGCATCCGCACCGATGATGCGGCGCACATACCCGAAATTCTGGCCCTGTGGGAACATTGCCTTGACCCTTACAGCATCGCTTTGCCAGATGGGGATGCCTTGCAGGCGCTCATGGCGCAAAGTCAAGTTTTCTATGTGCTCAGTGGGGAAGGCGCGCTGTGCGCCGCTGCGCTGGCCAACCGGCAGGGTGCCAAAGTAACGCTCCAGCATGTTTGCGTGCACCCGGATTTTCGCAGGCAGGGCTTAGCCCGCCTGCTGCTGACTGCCGCCATGCAGGCGGATCAGGCTGCCGGTGTCGCCAACTGGCTGCTGTGGGTAGCCCAGGAGAACCTTCCGGCGGTACAGCTCTATCAAAGCCTTGGGTTCGAACCGGACGGCACGGTATCGGCCCAGCTGATCCTTACGCCATGACGGCAATAGCAGAGTTTGCATATAGTTTTCGATATAGGGGCGAGAAAGGTATAAAGCAGCTAGCCCAGTACAGACGGCGGCAGGGCGACGGCGGCGATCTTCAGCGGCGGTCTGCCCCTAGAACTGTGCGTATATGAAGTTGCCGGATAGGGTACCCCCCGCCGGTGTCAGCATCAACAGGGCAAAAATCATCACGAAATAGAGCGCCCAGCGCCAGACCAGCGGGGCGCGGGCAAGCGACGCGCGCACGGGTTTGCCCTGCTCGTGAAGGTGATCGATCCAGAACACCACAGCCAGCACCGCGGCTACCACGGCATAGTCGAAACCGTTCATCCCCAGCGTGCCCAGCGTGCCGCCAAACAGATCGGCAGGGGCAAAGGCGAACACCATTTTGCCGATGGCAGCCAGCGCAGTGCTTGCGCTGAGCGAGCACACGATGCTGCGCCCGATGCTCAACAGCACCAGCGTACGAACGATGCGAAACGCGCGCCAAGCGCGGCTATCCTGGCGTATATGCAGTGCCGTAAGCGCCCTTGCAAACAGAGGTTCCAGTAAGATCGCCAGCATGATCAGCGTGCCGTTCCAAAAGCCGTAGAGGATGTACTTGACCTCCGCGCCATGCCAGATGCCAACCACCGTGAACACAATGAAGCTGATGATGCCGCTTGCGATGATCTTGCTCCAGCGCATACCCCAGCGGGTGCGCACGGCCTTGGCCAGCCGCCCGAAGGGGCGCGACAGCGAGAGCGGATAAAACAGATAGTCGCGCATCCAGGTGCCCAGCGTGATGTGCCAGCGCCGCCAGAAATCGGCGATGGCGTTGGCATAATAGGGCTGCTGAAAGTTTTTGGCGATGCGAATGCCCATGACCTCCGCCACGCCGCCCGCGATATCCATGCCGGCCGAAAAGTCGCAGTACACCTGCAACCCGTAGGTGAAGGCGGCCACAAACAGGATGCTGCCGCCGTAGTCGGCAGGCTGGGCAAACACGGTTGTCACCAGCGCGGCAAGCCGGTCCGCCACAATCAGCTTTTTGATGAAGCCCCAACCGATGAGGAGGATGCCATCCTTCGCACGCTGGAAATCAAAGGTGTGCGGCTCAAAGAGCTGCTGTGCCAGACTGTCGTACCGGGCAATCGGCCCCTGTATGATTTGCGGAAAGAAGGACACAAAAAGCGCGAATTTGGCGGGGTTGCGCTCCGCCGCATACTTTCCGCGGTATACGTCGATCAGGTACCCAACCGACTGAAACGTGTAAAACGAAATGCCCAACGGCAACGCCAGCGCGCGGAACGATAGTGGGTCGCCCGTGGAGACCGGCCACACCAGCCGGAGCGTGGCATTGATGAGCTCGCCATATTTCAACAGCGCAAGAATACCGAAGTTGACAAGCAGCACGGCGGTCAAAATCCACTTTTTTTGTGCGCTCAGGCTTTTCTTGCGCGCCGCCCTGGCCGCTGGATCGGGCGTGGCATCGCCCGGCTGGCTTCTCATGCGGGCGTTGCAACGCTCCAGGGCAAGCGCGCCGAAAAATACCGTGGCGGTTGTAATCAGCAGAAAAACCATCACGCCCGCGGACAGCCAATAGTAAAACACATAGCTGCCGGCCAACAGAGTCAAGTACTGATAGCGTTTTGGGGTCACAAAGTAGACAAAAAAAACGGCCACGATAAAGAACAGAAAGCGTACCGAGGTAAGGCTCATGCTTTGCACCTGCTTATCCAGGGTGTGACTGTTGGCATCAGGCCAGCCGCGCGATCAAAGCAGCCATCGCCTGCACAGAGTTGAAGTTCTCCGGCACGAGATCCACAACGCTGATTTGAATACCGTATGCGTCGTTGAGCTCCGATACCAGCGAGATGATGTCAAACGAATCCAGCACGCCGTTGTCGACCAGAAGCGTTTCCGTTTCAAAATCCACATCACTGCGCAGGCTTTTGAGGATGCCCAATAGCTTGTCCATTTTTATCCATTCCTTTTCACGTGTTGAATCGTCCATATTATACGCCATTACCTGTGTTTCATCAAATGGATGTTGTGCCCTTTTTCAGGCAGTGGCGGCAACGCTGCGCGTGCAATATGCAAGAACCGCCGCAAGTTTTCACCTGCGGCGGTTTTCACTGGTCTGGGTGAAAGGATTTGAACCTTCGGCCTCTTGAACCCCATTCAGGGGCTATGAATCACACAAGCGTTGATATTACTGCGATTCATGAACCTTTGCACCGATTGACTCATCCTTTGACTCTGACAGCCGCTGATCCAGCATCCTGCCTACAGCTCTTGCAGACTGCTTTTCCTTTTCAACAGATAGGTGAGCATAGATTTTCAGAATCATTTTCTCATCAGCATGGCCCATCCACTTCATGGCGGTTTTCAGGTCTACATCTGCATTATACAGCATTGAGCAGAAACTGTGTCGAAAATCATGTGTCCGGATAGACACCGGTTTCCATGGGGGCAGGGTGCCGCCGCTGGCCAAAATGGCTTTGTGCTCTCGGGTCTTTGCGTACCAACGTTTGTGGCAACCGTTCAACTGCGTTTCCAGAGCAATAAGGTAGCTGTCCCATTTGCGTCGGAAGGACGATTCACTCATAATCGTATCGAACGTGTTTGCTGAGATAAGGCCATGTTTGCCCATCAGTGCCTTTCTAAGAGGTTCAAACAACGGAATCTCGCGAATACCGGATGCTGTCTTTGTGGCCTTAACAATGGGCTGGTTTGATGGGAACGCGACCGCCTCCCGAACATGCAGGATGCCTTCCGCGAAGTCAACATCACGGTCGATGTTGAACGCCAGCGCTTCGCCCCGGCGTAGGCCAGCATATAGCATCAACATCGCCGCCAATGCGAAATCGTGTCGGCCAACCATGTCTTCGACGAGTGCATACTCCCATGGCGCCAAGACGCGGTGTGTTCCCTCCTCGCCGCTGGGACGCCGCGCTTTCAAGCAAGGGTTTCGATTCATGACGCCGTCATTCACAGCAGCTTCAAACATGGCTTTGCAGGTCGCGCAGAACTTACGGATATGAGATCCGCTTTTCCCGCTTTGCTGCCGATACAGGTTCTGGATATCCGATGGGGTTACGTCCTTCATTCGCATGGAACCGATGGATTGACAGATCAGGTTAAGGTAATGAGCGTACGCATTATAGGTGGTGATGCTGACGTCAGCCTTGTAGATATCAATCCAACGGGCGGCATATGCGGTCACGGTAACGCCCAGTGCAGCATCTCGCAATCCATCCTCCAGATCGCGCCTATATGCGTCGCGCTTACTCAGCGCTTCGGACTGTGTTTGGCCATAGAAGCATACACCTTTGTAACGACAGAGGTAACGCCCATCAGCGCGTTTTTTAATGGAGAGCTTGGGCAAAGAATCACTCCCTTGCCTGTATCAATATCGGCTTACACCGGCAGCCAAGATGATACGGGGGGATATCCTCGTAGCGCATCTGCGATATCGGGATAACAATCTCGGCCCGGTCAGCGCATTTATTGCACAGGTTCAGATCGCCTGTACAGGAGGTTGAGTAGTGGGTACATGTCGCAGCTTCACCCGCAATATCCTTCGCGCTGCGGGCTTTCTCGGCCAGGTACAGCAGAAAGAACGCCATATAGCCCGCGGGGCTGCTATACTCCCGCGGATGGTTGTCCGGGTGCTGCTCCAAGAAATCCTCGCTGGGCGTGAATGCCTCGGGCTGATTGGCGAGCAGCAGCATGGCCAACGTTGTGGCGGTTGCGAAATCCTCAGAGGTGGTCAGAAGCAACTCAGCACACGCACGCAATGCTTGCCTATGCTCCTCCGTGGTGTGGAGTTCCTCGACTGCGAAGCCCTGAAGAATCTCATGGTATTCAGACATGGGGATACCTCCCTTATCGTTTATCACTGCCAAGGGCAATGATGGGGGTATGATTCTCGATGCACCTGACCCAGCGCTCCATCTCACTATCAATACAGCAGCCAAGAAGATCATCAATCGCAAACCCGCGCTGAAGCATGGATGCCGCCTGTTGGGTAAACAACTCCGTATACCCGCCTCTGTACAGAATGCGAAGGGCGGCAAGCTTCTTCTCGTCTGAGGTCATGTGCCAATCACGGATTTTCTTCAACTTTGTCTTGGCCCCTCTCGTGTCGCTTCTTCATGCCGCATATCTCTGCAAGGCGCAAATCAACGGCCTTGTAGACATTACGAAGATATATGTTGAGCTCGCGAGTCTGCTTTGCGGTGTGTGGTTCCCACACAAGGTCACTACCGAGATATGCCATATGCGTGTAATGTAGCGCGCGGCACTCCTCAAGGCGCATGATCGCGTCATCTACACGGCCCATCCTGAGATAAAAGTCGGCCAAGGCCGTCGACTGGCCATAGCTGTTGTTGATTTTGAATGATTCCATGAGAGCACCCTCTGCTGCATCGTATTGCTTGGTTGCCTCATAGGCTCTGGCCAGAATCCTATAAATTCGCCCGTGCGCCATCCTACGCTTCGATAGGGGAATGTGGTCGAAGTCTCCGGCTGCCGCAAGGAAGCGCGGAGCCCACACCAGTGTGGTCTTTGCAAAGGATGGTCCAGCCTTATCGCACGCCTCAACGATAAGGGCCAAGGCGTCTAGATCGCGCGACATGCCGCAAAGGCCGATGATATGCCTGGCATAATCCACGTTGGTCTTTATACGCTTCCTCAGTGACTCGCACTGCTCTTCCAGATCGTCTGGAGGCGGGGTGTGAAAGCGGATGTAGACGTCAAGGGCTTTGGCGAGGCGGATACTGTGGTCGATAGAATGCAGTATAATTCACTCCTTTGACTACGCGGGCTACTGAATCTTATAGGGGATTGGGGCCGATTCATTAGGCGCGTGAAAGAGCTTGATAGTATGGTCTTCCCAGTAGGATTCTGCTTTTATGGTCTCAGGTGTATCCTTCTCGCCTTTGTACATTGAAATTGCATAGTTGCCCCACGCAATCTGTATTGATACCTTTGGCCACTTATCAATGGCGTCTTCGATATTTGCCCACATCGACCTGTTATCAGAAAGATCTACGAGATAAAGAACAGATCCCAATTCGTCTTCGACAGAAAATCTTGCGTCTGTATAAGAACTATCGGCGCGCAGTTGTGTTGCTCTGCCAAATACATTTTTGAAGCCCAACAACCCTTTATAATTGATATATATGCGATTCAGCCCAGTATTCTTTTTAAGGAGTGTTTTTTCGTTGGATGATGATTCATACCTAGTGAAGATTGCAATAATTGACTCAAACTGCTCACCCAGTGTCTGCTTAAATATCGCATCGCTTGAAGCAACCCCACCAATGTCAAGTATTCTTGCTGACGCGCCTGTCTTCTTTATAAACTGATTGAGAAACTGTTCCTCACTCATCCCCCAAGTTATATCCCATGGCGTTTCCATAACTTCACCGGCCACAGCGGTTGTGATAAATAGTGATATAAGAATGACAATAAGGAGATGGGCTGTTTTTTTCATCACGATACCGCCTTTCATTCAGCCTGCTTTTTCTTTCTCGGTTTAAACACGTACCCGCGCGCTTTCTTTTCCAGTATATCTGCGGTTTTTAAATCAATGCTGTGGATGATATCTTGTTCGTATTGCCGTTTCTGGTTTTCATATTCCCGAACCA
>Ga0351836_1121_pt1 | contig 12085 bp, 12 predicted proteins | sample BONcelHFGM3001D4_FD_206749 | JGI IMG/M metagenome (GOLD analysis project Ga0351836, IMG submission 206749) | Enriched cells from coal bed in the Powder River Basin, Montana, United States - BONCAT cells FGM rep1 HSBNCT.FGM.300.1.D4 ... | reverse complement strand
GTGGCGGGAAACAAGGAAGCCGAATCCCACGAGATCATCAAGAAAGGTTTCAAGGATCTGCCCCTCCGCTGGGAACTCTATGGCCGGGAGTACATCTATAAAACCGATTTCATGGGGGACCGGGTGATGGCGTTGGTCAAGGAATACCAGAACGAAAGAAAAGCGGGGAGACGCATATGAAAACAAAGAGCGCCAAAGTGCTGGAATTCGAGAGCCGCAAACTGCAGATCAAAATCGACTACCGTCGCTGTCTGCCCGCGGTCGGGAACGACTCCAATCCGGCCTGCGGGTTTGCCTGCGTCAAGGCCTGTCGCCTCTACGGCCGGAATATCCTGAAGATCGAAGGAAACAAACCGGTCCTTGCCGTGACAGGTCAGGAGGAACTCAACCGTCTGGACAACGAGTGTCTGAGTTGTGAGTACCAGTGCCAGGCGATGGGCCCCGGGTGCATCGACATCGTGGTGAAGGAGAGCTGAGGAGGTTTCCGCAGTCTCGTTCATGCATGCTTCCCCTCCGCGGGCCGAAACGCGCCGGGATCGCTCCGCAGCGGTCGAAACGGAGGGGGATAAAAGGAGAGAGTGATGGCCATACTGATTGATGGAAATACCAGGATGCTGATTCAAGGGATCACCGGTCGCTTTGGGCAAGGGGTAACGAGGCGGATGATGGAAGTGGGTTCGCGCGTGGTGGTCGGCGTGACGCCCGGCAGGGGAGGGCAGTCGGTCTGGGGTGTCCCCGTTTACAATACGGTGAAGGAGGCAATCGCCGCCGTCGGCGAGGTCGATGCGGCGGTGACCATTGTCCCGGGCCCCGATGCCAAAGCAGCGGTCATCGAGGCCTTCGAGGCCAAGATCCAGACCGTTTTGATGCGCGTGGAGAGGGTCCCTCTCCACGATATCCTGGAGATCATCGCCCAGGCCAGAAAGCACGGCATTCGGCTGATCGGTCCCGGTTCCGCCGGTGTCGTCAGCCCCGGAAAGGCCTCTTTGGGAGGACTGGGCGGATTCATGGGTTCTTCGGATCTGCCGCGGATCGCCTTCAAGCCGGGACGGATCGGCGTCATCTCCCGCAGCGGCGGTCAGACGTCGACCCTGAGTTGGGCGGTCTGCAGCGCGGGATTGGGGATCAGCACCGCCATTCATGTGGGATCCGAACCGATTCTGGGAACGACCCTGTCCGAATTGCTGCCCCTGTTCCAGGCCGACGACGAGACGGACGGCGTCGTCTACTTCGGCGAGATCGGCACCGTCGCCGAGGAAGAGGCGACCGAGGTGATCAAGGCCGGTGGGTACAAGAAGCCCCTGGTGGCCTATATCGCCGGAAAGGGGCTGCCCGCGGGGCTCCGTTTCTCCCATGCCAGTGCCATTGTCGAAGGCGGCAAGGGATCGGCGGAAGGAAAGATAGCGGCCCTCAAGTCGGTCGGCGCGTATGTCGTGGACAGGCCGGAGGAGATCACCGCCGTCTGCCGAAAGGTCTTCGGTCAATGACAGAGTGTCTTTGCGAGCGATAAGGAGCTTGACGATGAAGATTTTGCGATCGATGCTTTATGTGCCTGCCAACAGCTGGCGGATGATCACGTCGGCGATGAGTGAAGGAACGGATGCCGTCATCCTGGACATCGAGGACGGTTGCCCGCTGGCCGAAAAGGAAACAGCCCGGGTCTTCGCGCGGGATTGCATCCCCGCGATGAAGGAGCACGGAATCGAGGCCTTCGTCCGGATCAACAGTCTGGATACGGGGTTGACCGCACTGGATATCAGCTACGTGGCCGTCAGGGGGCTGGACGGGGTCATGCTGGCCAAAACGGAATCCAAGGAGGACATTGCGGTCGTCGAGCAGTTGCTGAAAAAGGAGGAGCGGGCCAAGAAGCTGCCGTCCGGGAGCATCAGCATCATTGCCCTTCTGGAAACCCCCAAGGGGATCTTGAATGTCCAGGAGATCATTGCCGCAAGCCCCCGCGTGATTGCCGTCAGTTTCGGCGCCGGTGATTACTCACGGGAAATGGGGGCCGGCATGGGGGTCACCAAGATTTCTCCCGACGCCTATTTCCCCATGGTGTTGACGGCCCGTTCGCTGATTGCCATGGCGGCCCGGGCGGCCGGGATTCAGGCGATCGACACTCCCTTCTTCGGCTTCGTCATCGATCTCGAAGGGCTGGTGAAAGAGGCGGAAAAGGTGAAATTGATCGGCTTTTCCGGAAAACAGTTGACCCATCCGAGCCATGTGGCTCCCGTCAATGCCGTGTTCTCGCCGCCCCCGGAGGATGTGGCGTTCGCCAAACGGCTGGTTGCGGCCTATGATGCGGCGAAGGCCCAAGGGCTCGGCGCCACCACGATGGGCGGAAAGATGATCGACCTGGGTTCCTTCAAGCGAGCCCAATCGCTGCTCGCCCAGGCGAAGCTGATCGAGGCCAAGGAGAGGCTGATGGCCAAGGATTGACCGAGGACAACAGGGCTGCGGTTGGGGGTTGAACACTCCCTTGCCCTAAAGGACAAAAAACCATCGGGATAAAAAAAGAGGTGGTTATGGAGTCTTTGTCGTCCGTGTATGCAGCGTTTGTCACGGAATGCCGTTATGAGAATCTGGATGCAGAGGTGGTCCTGCAGGCAAAGAAACTCCTGCTGGACGGCCTCGGCGTCTCTCTGGCCGGCTATCAGCTCATGGAGTTTCCCCGCATCGTCGTCGATTACATGGCGGAGCTCGGCGGAAAAGAGGAAGCCACCCTGATCGGCAAGAAGCGGCGGATCCCGGCGATCAACGCCCTTTTCGGCAATGCCTCGTGCGCCCATGCCCTCGACATGGACGACGGGCACCGTTTCGGGGCGGTCCATCCGGGCACGGTGATCATCCCCTGCGCGCTGGCGGCCGCCGAGCTGGCGGCCGCCGATCCCAAGACCCTCATTGCGGGGATCGTGGCGGGTTATGAGGTGATGATCCGCCTGGGAATGGCGATCGTCCCTTCCAGCCTGACGCGGGGATTTCATATCACCGGGATCACCGGTCCCCTGGGGGCGGCGGCGACGGTGGGAAAGATCATGGGCCTGAGCCGGGAAGAGATGGTGGGCGCCTTCGGCATCGCGGGGTTGCAGGGCGCCGGCCTGATCCGCACGAACCACGAGCCGGTGGGGGCCAAGGTGAAACCGATCAATCCCGCCCGGGCGGCGACGGCGGGCCTTTTGGCCTGTGTCTTTGCCCGACGCGGCGCGCGCGGCCCCCTCGAGATTTTTGAAGGCGAGGATGGTTACTTCAAGGCCTTTACCGACCAACTGAAGCCGGAGTTTCTGACGGCGGATCTTGGCAAGAAATACGAAATCCTCAACACCTACGTGAAGCTTTATGCCGCCTGCCGCCATACCCACGCCCCGATCGATGCGGCGCTGATCCTCCTCAAACGCGGCGAGATGGCCGTGTCCGACATTTCCCGGATCATGGTGGAAACCTATCCCGCCGCCATCCGTCTGGCCGGCATTTCCCATGCGACCACCCCGACGGCGGGCCGGTTCAGTATCCCCTTTTCCATCGCCCTGGCCTTGATGAAAGGTGATGCGGGCGCCGCTCAGTATTCCGACGCGAATATCGGGGATGAAGAGATTCAAAAGCTGTCGGCGAAGGTGCAGGTGGGTGTCGGCCGGAAGTGGGAAGAGAGTTATCCCGCAAAAAGAGGGGCGACGGTACGGATGATCGACAGCCGGAACCGGGAGTCTTTCGTGGAGGTCGATCTGGCCAAGGGCGAGCCCGAAAATCCCGCCAGCTGGGAGGAGGTCTATCAGAAGTTCTGTTCCAATGCATCCCTGCTCATTCCCCAGGAAGAGGCCGGGAAGCTGGGCGAGAAGATCATTCATTTGGAGGAGTCGGCGATTGAAGAGTTGGTAAAATTGATCTGAAACATCTCCAGATCGGCTTTCTTTGAGGAGGTCAAGATCCTGATGATGAGCGAAGTTCAGATGTCGGACAAGGAGCGAATCCGTGTCGTTCGCGCGGCGGAAGTGGTGCCGTGGGATATCGAGGTCGATGTCCTGGTGATCGGCGGCGGCGGTTGCGGATTGGTCGCGGCGCTGGCCGCCGCGCAAAAGGGTGTGCAGGTGTTCGTGGTCGAAAAGGAAAAGGCCGCGGGAGGCAACACCTCCCTCAGTCAGGCCATGGTGCCCGCCGCCGGCACACGGCTCCAGAAAGAGGCGAACGTAGCCGATTCGGTGGAGCAGATGGCGCAAGACATCCTGAAGAAGAACCACGACGGAAGCGATCCGCAGATGACCAGGCACATCGCCGCCCATGCCGCCCAGCTCGTGGACTGGCTGAACGACAGCCAGGGAGTGCCCTTCGAATTGGTGACCGATTTTCTCTATCCCGGCCATTCCACGTACCGCATCCATGCCAATCATACCCGCAAGGGGCTGCACCTGGTGAGCAATCTGGTCGCCGCCGCCGCAAGATGCCCCAGTATCGACATCGCCTACAATGCCCCCGCAAAGAGATTGATCGCCGATGAAAAGGGCGCCGTATTAGGGGCCGAGATCGAGATCAAGGGGATCGGGACGAATCTGGCCCGGGCGAAAAAGGTGATCCTGGCCCTGAACGGCTTCGGCGCCAACCGGGAGATGCTTAAGCGTTACATCCCCGAGATGAGCGAGGCCTATTACTTCGGCCATGAAGGCAATACGGGAGAAGGCATCCTCTGGGGCGAGGCCCTCGGGGCGGCACTGGACTCGATGGCCGCCTATCAGTCGCACGGCTCCGTCGCCCATCCCCATGGGACCCTGGTCACCTGGGCCGTGATCAGCCTCGGGGGGTATCAGGTCAACCTGCAGGGGCAACGCTTCGTCAACGAATATCATGGATATTCGGAACATGCCCTGGATGTCCTTGCCCAGGAGGGCGGGGTGGCCGTCGAGATCTTCGATCAGCGCATCTATGATGCGGTCCTTTCTTACGAGGATTTTCAGCAATGCGTCACCATGGGCGCCATCAAGCGCTTTGAATCGATCGAGGCGCTGGCGGCCGGCTTCGGCCTGCCGGCGGCGAAGCTGCGCGAGACACACGAGGCCTTCCAGAAGGCAGCAGGCCTTGAGGCCAAGGACCCGCAGGGTCGTGTTGAATTCGGCCCGCCGCTGACGCCGCCTTTTTATGCAGTGAAGGTCACGGGGGCGCTCTTTCATACCCAGGGCGGGCTCAAAATCGACCCACAGGCGCGCGTCCTGAGACCGGACGGATCCTGCATCCCCCATCTTTATGCGGGGGGCGGGACTGCGGTCGGTCTGTCGGGAAAGGCCGGACCAGCCGGATATCTTTCGGCCAACGGTCTCTTGGCGGCCCTGACCTTGGGGAAAATTGCGGGGGACGAGGCGGGCCTGGCGGCGGCCTCGAGTGCGGTATGACGGGCAGGGGAGCGGATGTCACGCAACCCCATCACGCGGAAGTCAACGGGCAATGAAAACAATCAAGGAGGGGAGTATGGCCATGAAAAAGAGGGGGATGGATAAAAAAGGGATTTCGAGAAGGACGTTTATCAAGGGCACGGCGACGATGGCGGCGGCCGCCGCGGTCGGTACTCTCGGTTTTCCGAGCATTCTGCGGGCGGCCGCACCGGAGATTCTGATCGGCCACATCCATCCGCTGTCCGGTCCGCTGGCCTTCGACGGGCAGGAGATGAAGAATGCCGTCGTGTGGGGGATCAAGGAGATCAACGACGCAGGCGGCATCAAGTCCATGGGCGGCGCCAAACTGAAGCTGATCGATGCCGACAGCGAAGGCAAGCCGGAAAAATCGATCTCCGAAGTCGAGCGCCTCGATCGTGCCGGGGTGGTCGCCATCACCGGCTGTTATCAGTCGGCGGTGGCCATCGTGGCGACCCAGATCAGTGAAAAGATCGGCATCCCGTTTGTCATCGGTGTGGCGAGCGCCAACGAGATCACGGCCCGCGGTTTCAAGTATACGTTCCGCGTCCAGCCGCCTTCGATGACGTTTTCGGAGAACGCCCTGAAATTCCTGTCGGAGATTGCCAAGACGACCGGGGTCAGTGCCAAAACCATCGCCTACCTGCATGAAAACACGCAGTTCGGGACTACGCTGGCCGACGACGTGGAGAAGCTTGCCTCTAAGTACGGGATGAATGTGGTCAGCCGGGTCTCCTATTCGACCAAGGCGGCGGATTACTCCACCGAAATCGGCAAGATCAAGTCCGCCGGCGCCGATTTGATCTTCACCAGCGGCTACTTCGGAGACGGCGTGCGGGTCGTCCAGACGCTGAACAACCTGCGCGTCAAGGCCATGGGGATTGTCGGCGTAGCCAGCGGGGGGTTAAGCCACAAGAAATTTGTCGCCGAACTGGGGGACATCACCGAGGGGGTCATGGACTGCAATTACTTCTACAATCCCAGGAGCGCGCGGGCGAAGAAGACCGTCGAGGGGTTCAAGGCGGCCTTCGGCAGCGACATGAGTCCCTCGATGGTGTACGGCTACCAGCCGATTCCGGTGATTGCCGATGCCCTCGAACGGGCCAAATCCACGAACCGCGAGGCAATCCGCAAGGCGCTCGCCGAAACGAACTTCACCAACCACATCCTGCCCCAGGGGCCGATCGCTTTCGACGCCACGGGTCAGAACAAGAACGCCAGCGCCGTGCTGATGCAGGTGGCGAAAAAGAATGTCGAGGTCGTGTGGCCGAGCGAGTACGCCATGGGCAAGGTCGTCTTCCCGCGGCAGGGATAACGGACGGCAGGCTTCACACGGGCGGGGGCTTCGGCCCTTGCCCGTGAAAAGGGCACCTAAGTGAGGTTCGGACTGCCATGGATTTGACATTTGTGCTGCAATCACTGCTGAACGGCTTTCTGATGGGCGGTGTGTATGGCCTGATCGCCATCGGGTTGACCGTCATCTTCGGGGTCATGAAGATCATCAACTTCGCCCACGGAGCACTGATGATGCTGGGGATGTACGCCACCTTCTTTCTCGTGGGTACGTATCATATGGATCCCTATCTATCCATCCTGATCGTGCTGCCGCTGCTCTTCACCATTGGCATGATCTTCCAGAAGCTGCTCATCGCGCCGATCATGAATGCCCCGGGACACAATCAGCTTTTCCTGACACTCGGCGTTCAGCTTTTCCTCCAGAACATGGCCGTGTTCCTGTGGACGCCGGATTACAGGATCATGCGCACCTCTTACAGCAAGGTCAACTACTACATCGGCGACATCTCCCTGTCGCTGGTACACCTGCTGGCCTTCGGGATGGCCGTCTTTTTTGTGCTGATTCTTTACGTGATCCTGCACAAGACGGACCTGGGGAGGGCCATCCGCGCCGCAAGCGAGCAGCCAGTCGGGGCGCGGCTGATGGGGATCAATATCAAGCGGATTTTCTGGATCACCTTCGGCATCGGTGCCGCCTGCGCCGGCGTGGCGGGGACGGCGGTCACCCCCTTCTTTCCCGTCTACCCCTACGTGGGGGATGTCTTCGTCCTGACGGCCTATGTCGTGGTCGTCCTGGGCGGGATGGGGAGCGTCTTCGGGGCCTTTGTCGGCGGCATCATCATCGGCCTTGCGGACAGCATCGGCGCCATGATCCTGCCGGGGGCGATGAAATCGATCCTGACCTTTATCATTTTTATCCTCATCTTGTTGTTCAAGCCCAATGGGTTATTCGGGAGGAAAAATGCATAGCGGTGACACGGGATTTTATCTGAAGCCACGTTTGAGCGGGCGGAGTTGGGCCGTTGCCGGCGTGGCGGTATTGGTCCTCCATTTTCTGCCCTGGGTGACCCCGACGCTCCTGCACCTGGTCATCATGACCTTCCTGTTCGCCATCATGGGACAGGGGTGGAACATCCTCGGAGGGTATGCGGGACAGGCCTCGTTCGGCCATGCCGTGTTTTACGGCACCGGCGCCTATGTCTCCACCTTGCTGTTCATGCGGCTCGGGATCAGCCCCTGGATCGGCATGCTGGTTGCGATTGTCGTGGGGGTCGGTCTCGGGCTCTTCATCGGGTTTCTCAGCTTTCGGTACGGTCTCAAGGGCCCCTTCTTCGCACTGATCATGCTGGCTTTTGCCGAGATCTTCCACATGATCGCCATGGGGTGGCCGGCCGTGGGAGGATCGTCGGGGCTGTTGATCCCGCTGGCGGGGAATGCGCCCCTGAAGATGCAGTTCGCTGACAAGAAGGCCTTTTATTTCATCACGCTCTGGATGCTGATCGGTTCCCTCTATCTCGTCTGGCGCCTGGAAAGGACGCGCATCGGCCTGTCCTTCCTGGCTGTTCGTGAAGACCACGATGCGGCCGAGGCCCTGGGGGTGAATACCTTCAAAATCCAGATGATCGCCATGGCCCTGAGCGCCGGGATCACGGCGATGGCCGGCACGGTTTATGCCCAGTATCTGCTCTACATCGATCCCGATTCCGTCTTCGGCACGCTCAATTCCGTGGAGATCATGCTCCGGCCGATCATCGGCGGTGCGGGCACGGTGTTCGGCCCGCTCTTGGGATCGGTGATCCTGACGCCCTTGGCCGAGTACTCCCGCCTGGCACTGCAGTCCTACAGCGGCGTGTATCTGATGTGGTACGGCATGATCCTGATCGTGGTCATCATCTTCCTCCCCAACGGGGTGATGGGCATCATCAAAAGCACCGTGGAAAGGTTTCGCAAAGGGGGTAAGCAGTCATGAACGAGGAGATCATCCTGAGCGTCAAGGACGTTTCGAAATCTTTTCGCGGCCTGAAGGCCATCTCCCATGTGTCGATTGATTTGCTGCAGGGGGAGATCCTCGGCTTGATCGGCCCCAACGGGGCGGGGAAAACCACACTCTTCAATATCGTTTCGGGGTTTGCCCCACCGAGCACCGGCGATGTGCAGTTCCTCGGGAAAACGCTCCTGGGGCTGAAACCCAACCAGATCTCCCGGATGGGGCTGGCCCGGACCTTTCAGATCGTCAAGCCCTTCCAGCAGCTGTCCATCCTGCAGAACGTGGCGGTCGGCTGCTTCAACTGGACCTCGAACATCGAGGAAGCGGAAACCCATTCCTGGCAGGTGCTCAAGACGGTCGGCCTGGCCAAAAAGGCCCTGGGCCAGGCCAGCGCCACGACGACGCCCGACCGGAAGCGGCTGGAACTGGCGCGCGCCCTGGCCAGCAAGCCCAAACTGATGCTGCTCGACGAGGTCATGGCCGGACTCAATCCCACGGAACAGGCGGAAATCATCGCCCTGGTGAAGAAGATCCGGGAATCGGGGATCTCCATCTTCATCATCGAACATTCGATGCGGGTCATCATGGGGTTGTGCGATCACATCTGCGTCATCCACCACGGTGAGCGTCTCAGCATGGGAACACCCAGGGAGATCTGTGCGGACCGGAAGGTGATTGAAGCCTACTTAGGAGAGGGGAATGCTTTTATTAAAGCTGGATAAAGTCGATGTCTATTATGGCGCGGTGCAGGTCCTGAGGGAGGTTTCCCTGGAGATCAACGAAGGGGAGGGAATCTGCCTGTTGGGGAACAACGGTTCGGGGAAGACGACGACCGTCAACGCCATGTCGGGGATCTTACCGGTCGCGAAGGGGACCGTTACGTTCATGGGAAAAGACATCACCCACCTGCCCAGCCACGAAAGGGTGGAGATGGGGCTGGTGCAGATCCCGGAGGGGCGGAAGATTTTCCCCACCCTGACGGTGGAGGAGAACCTCTACATGGGGTCCTTTCTGAAGCGTCCCAAGCAGCAGCGCCAGGAGACCCTCAAAAAGGTGATGCAATTGTTCCCCATCCTCAAAAACCGGACGAAGCAGGCGGCGGGGACCCTCTCCGGCGGGGAACAGCAGATGCTGGCGATCGGCCGCGGGCTCATGTCCCTGCCGAAACTGCTGATTCTGGACGAGGCTTCGCTGGGGCTGGCGCCACTGGTGGTGCTGGACATTTTCAAGGTGATCGAGGAGATTCGCCGCGACGGTGTGACGGTGCTGCTTGTGGAACAGAATGTCGCCCAAGCCCTGTCCATCTCCGATCGCGGTTACGTGCTGGAGGAGGGACGGATCGGCCTTTCCGGTGAATCCCAGTCCATCATGACCAACCCCCATATCAAGAGGCTCTATCTCGGAATGGCGGACGAGTAATCCCGGCCCGTCCGGATGCAGTGCCGGCAGGTTGTTCCCGCAAAAGGGGAAGCCTGCCTTTGGTCGGAACAAAGGAGAATGAAAATGGCCGATTATCTGGATCAGGTGGTGCGTTTTATCTGTCAATGCCGGTACGAGGACCTGCCGCAGCAGGTCATCGAGCGATCCAAGCAGGTCGTGACCGATACGCTGGCCGTGATCGTCGCCGGAGCCCAGGAGGAAGAGGTGAAGAAACTGACGGCCATCCTTGTCAAAAGCGGGTCGGCGGGCGCTTCCTCGGTCATCGGTGTCGGCATGAAGAGTGAAGCCCTGAAGGCCTCCCTCATCAACGGTACGTCGGGGACCTTCCTGGAGCTGGATGAAGGCAACCAGTTCGGCAGGGGCCATGCGGCCATTCAGGTGCTACCGGCGATCTTTGCCGTGACGGAAGAGGCCCGCCGCTCCGGCCGCGATCTCATCACCGCCCTGGTCCTGGGTTACGAGATCGGCATTCGGATCGGCATCGCCTGCAAACTGCGCATGTCCATGCACCCGCACGGCACCTGGGGAACCGTCGGCGCGGCCGTATCGGTCGGGAAACTGATGGGCTATGGAGAGGCCGAGATGCGGGAGATCATCAGCGTGAGCGCCTCCATGACGACGGCCACCAACCGCAAGACTATGCTGGAAGGGGGCACGGTGCGCAATCTCTATTCGGGGTTGAGTTCCCACAACGGTTTGCTGGCGCATTACCTCATCCAGGCGGGGTTCACCGGGGAGCCGGACGGCTTGAAGACCGTCTTCGGTTCCGTCGTGTCGGAGCGCTTCGACGAATCGGCCCTGACCGAGCAGCTCGGGAGCCGCTACGAGATCGCCCGGAATTATTTCAAACGCTACGCCTGCTGCCGTTATAACCATTCGGCGGTCGATGCCGTCAATACCATCCTGGCGCAGGTTCCCGGCGGTCTGCTCCGCCCGGAGGAGATCGCTTCCGTCGAGGTGATGACCTACTCGCTCGCGGCGCAGCTCGACAGCCAGTGTCCTCGCAACATGCTCGCGGCCAAGTTCTCCATCCCCTTTGCCGTGGCGACGCGCATTGTCCACGGCCATGCGGGTGTCGACTGCTTCCGGCCGGCGGCGGTGGATGATCCCGCCATCAGGGGGCTGGCGAACAAGGTGACGGTGGGCGAAGATCCCGCGCTGACGGCCATGATGCCTGCCAAAAGGCCCTCGCGGGTAACGATCGCATTGACGAACGGCAAGGTCCTGAAGGCGGAGGCGTTCATCAACAAGGGGGACACCGAGGACCCCTACACGGTGGAAGAGATGAAGGAAAAATACTTCGAGCTGCTCGATCCACTGTGGGGCCGCACCAGGGCCGAAGCGCTCTATGCGCAGGTCATGGACCTGGACAAGGTAAGGGATGTCAACCAACTGACGGCGATGCTGCCCTAGTGCTGTCTGCCGGGGCCGGGCCGATAAAGGGGAGGAAGCGATGGTCAAGGCGATCATGGGTTATGACATCATGCCCGGGATGACGGTGGAGGACTACGAAAAATGGCTCTGGGAGGTGCACGTCCCCGATCTGTCGAAAATCCCCGGCCTGCGGAAGATCGTTTTCAATACGGTACAGGGGCCGGTCCTCGGGGACCAGACCTTTTACCGGATTTCCGAGCTCCACTATGACGATATGGAGAGCTTCGAGCGGGCCAAGCAATGGCGCGCGGAGCATCCCGTGTCCGATGAGCGCAGTTTCAAGGGAAAGACCGACTTCAAGTTTTACGTCATTTGCGAGTCGGTGGAGGTGGCGGTCGCCCCCTGAGTGCCGCGCCCGCCGTACAGGGAGGTCACGTTCCGACTCCGGCGGTACGGTTCAGAAGTCCCTCTTTACCGGAGTCACCCACAATCACCGCCCCTCGACGGGCGGGCTGAGAGGTGATCACAATGAGCGGTTCCCGTCTGGTCGTTCCCGGCGCCTGCGCCGGTTCCGGAATGGATGGCAGCGAGGCGG
>Ga0351836_1120_pt1 | contig 12085 bp, 7 predicted proteins | sample BONcelHFGM3001D4_FD_206749 | JGI IMG/M metagenome (GOLD analysis project Ga0351836, IMG submission 206749) | Enriched cells from coal bed in the Powder River Basin, Montana, United States - BONCAT cells FGM rep1 HSBNCT.FGM.300.1.D4 ... | reverse complement strand
TTGATCTCCTCCATGGGAAAATCCTTCAGGATGATCATCCGCTCTTCCTGAAATTTCATGCTCAATGCAGAGATCAGAGCCAAACGCCGCACCTTCTTGGGAAGCTTGAAGGCATAGCTCCTGGGCGTCGGTCCAAATACGATGCCGCCGCCTCTCCAGATCGGAGAACGGGAATGGCCGGCCCGCGCCCGCCCGGTGCCCTTCTGCCGCCAGGGCTTTTTCCCGCCGCCGCGAACATCGCTCCGGCCCTTGGTGGCCGCGGTGCCGCTGCGGCGTGCGGCCATCTGCATCCGGACCGCATCGTAAATGACCGCTTCATTGACCGAGGCACCGAAGACGGCATCACTCAGTTCAATCTCGGCGATCTTTTGATTTTCAATATTGTACACACCTGCTACTGGCATTTTAACCACCTTAAAACCTGCTTCAAATTAACCCTTTTTGATCGCCTGCTTGATCAGGACCGTCCCGTTCTTGCAACCCGGGACCGCCCCCCTGACCAAGATCACGTTGAGCTCCGGCCGGACCGCCCAGACCAGGAGGTTCTGCACCGTCATTCTGACGTCGCCCATATGACCGGGAAGCCGCGTCCCCTTGAACACCCGGGACGGGTCGGCGCTGGCGCCGATCGATCCGGGGGCCCGGTGGAACATCGATCCATGGGTGGCCCGACCACCGCTGAAGCCGTGCCGTTTGATGACACCGGCAAAGCCCTTGCCCTTGGTCGTCCCGACGATGTCCACGAAATCGCCCTCTTGGAACATCTCCGCCGTCAGCTCCCGGCCGGGCTCACACTCCTCGATCTCGAGCGGCAATTCCCGAAGCACGCGAAAGAACCCCTTGTCGGCCTTTTTGAAGTGACCCTGGCGGGGCTTGGTCACGTTCTTCTGCTTGATGCGACCATACCCCAGCTGAAGCGCGTCATAACCATCTTTTTCCTTGGTCTTCTTCTGAATCACCACGGAGGGCTCGACCTCGATGACCGTGACGGGTACGGAAACCCCTTCGTCCGAAAATATCTGGGTCATCCCCAATTTTTTGCCGATCAGTCCTTTTATCATCTTCGCTCTCTTCTACAAAAAATATGAACCCGCCCTGTGAGGTGAAGAACCAGCCTGCAGCGCGATCTTAGTGACCCTTTGCCTACAGCTTGATCTCGACATCGACACCGGCCGACAGGTCGAGTTTCATCAGCGCATCGACCGTGGCCTGAGTCGGCTCCACAATGTCGATCAACCGCTTGTGCGTCCGGATTTCGAACTGCTCCCGCGACTTCTTGTCCACGTGGGGCGAACGGTTGACGCAGTACTTGTTGATCTCCGTCGGCAGGGGGATCGGACCGGCGACCCGGGCGCCGGTCCTCTTGGCCGTCTCGACAATGTCCTCCACCGAACGATCCAGCAGTTTGTAATCGTAAGCCTTCAGACGAATTCTTATTTTCTGATCTTTCATGGTTTCATTCAACCCGATTCTATGACAATCTATTCGATAATTTTGCTGACGACACCGGCACCGACGGTCCTGCCCCCTTCACGGATGGCAAACCGCAGTTGCTCTTCCATGGCGATCGGGGTAATCAGGGTCACTTCCAGCTCGACGTTGTCACCGGGCATCACCATCTCCACCCCTTCAGGCAGATTGGCCACACCGGTCACGTCCGTCGTCCGGAAGTAGAACTGGGGACGATAACCGTTGAAGAACGGGGTATGACGTCCACCTTCCTCCTTCGTCAACACGTACACCGTGGCCATGAACTTCGTGTGGGGGGTAATGGAGCCCGGCTTGGCCACGACCTGCCCGCGCTCCACTTCCTCACGCTTCGTGCCGCGCAGCAGGAGACCGACGTCATCGCCCGCCCGCCCTTCGTCGAGGGTCTTACGGAACATCTCGACGCCGGTACAGACCGTCTTGAGGGTCGGCCGGATCCCGATGATCTCCACTTCTTCGCCCGTCTTGACGATCCCGCGATCGACACGCCCCGTCACGACCGTACCGCGCCCGGAAATGGTAAAGACATCGCCGACGGGCATCAGGAACGGCTTGTCCAGATCGCGAACCGGTTCGGGAATGAAGTTGTCCACAGCCTCCATGAGTTCCCAGATGGGTTTGGCATCGGCAGAATTCGAGTCATCCGTTTCCAGCGCCTTCAATGCCGAGCCTCTGACGATGGGCAGCGTATCGCCGGGGAATTCATAACTCGTCAGCAGCTCGCGCAGCTCCAACTCGACCAGGTCGAGGAGTTCCGGATCATCGACGAGATCCACCTTGTTCATGAAGACGACGATGTAAGGCACCTGTACCTGCCGGGCCAGGAGGATGTGCTCCCGGGTCTGGGGCATCGGACCGTCGGAGGCCGCCACGACCAGGATCGTCCCGTCCATGTGTGCGGCGCCGGAGATCATGTTCTTGATATAGTCCGCGTGGCCCGGGCAGTCCACATGCGCGTAGTGGCGCTTGTCGGTCTGATATTCCACGTGGGAGATGTTGATGGTGACGCCCCTTTCCTTTTCTTCCGGAGCGTTGTCGATTGAATCAAAGGCCCTGAATTCGGCGTACCCCTTGGAGGCTAAGTGTTTTGTAATCGCGGCAGTCAGCGTGGTCTTCCCATGATCGACGTGACCGATGGTGCCGATATTCAGATGCGGCTTCGTCCTCTCAAATTTTTTCTTAGCCATCTCCAACCTCCTTAAGCTTTGAATGATTCGTTAAAATCGATAATGCGCAAACGCCTTATTGGCTTCGGCCATCTTGTGGACGGCCTCTTTTTTCTTGATGGCCCCGCCGCGGTTGTTCGCCGCGTCGATGAGCTCTGCCGCCAGCTTCTCCCGCATGGTTTTCTCGGAACGTTCGCGGGCATGGGTGATCAACCAGCGGATCCCCAGCGCCACCCGCCGGGAAGGAATGACCTCCGTGGGTACCTGGTAAGTCGAACCTCCGACCCGTCTCGACTTGACCTCGATGACCGGTTTGGCGTTGCTGACGGCCTTTTCAAAAACATCGACCGGCGGTTCTTTCACACGATCCTGGATAATATCGAAGGCCCCATACAGGATGGATTCCGCGATGCTCTTCTTCCCCCTTTTCAGGAGGTTGTTGATGAATCTGGCGACAAGCTTGTTGTCGTATTTCGGATCGGGAAGAATCTCCCTCTTGGTAACTACTCTTCTCCTCGGCATGGCTTTTTATCCCCGTTTAACTAGGCCTTTTGGCTCCGTATTTCGACCTTCCCTGTTTCCTGTCCTGGACACCGACGGCATCCAGCGTCCCGCGGATGATGTGATAACGCACACCGGGAAGATCCTTCACACGGCCTCCCCGGACCAGGACGACGGAATGCTCCTGAAGATTATGTCCCACCCCCGGAATATAGGAAGTGACTTCGTAACCGCTGGTCAGACGAACCCTGGCGACCTTTCTTAAAGCGGAATTCGGTTTTTTGGGTGTTGAGGTGTAAACCCTGACGCAGACCCCCCGCCGTTGAGGCGAGCTGGCCAGCGCGGGCGTTGCCGCCTTCCTGCCGATCTTGGCCCTTCCCTTACGAACTAACTGATTTATTGTAGGCATTACCCCTCCCGACCTCTTCTCAAGTCGTTAATTCACCTGTGCAACAAAAGGTAGTTTTACTATCAATTTGCCGTATCCATGTCAAGCAATTTCTCGCCACTATTTTCATCCGTGAACACCGCCGCCGCGCCCTCCTCGGAAAGCAATTCATCCTGTTCGGTTTTGATGCCCAGTTTCTTGTACATGGGCAACCCCGTGCCGGCGGGGATCAGTCTCCCCATGATCACATTCTCCTTGAGACCGCGGAGGTAATCGGTTTTTCCGGCCAACGAGGCTTCCGTCAATACCCGCGTGGTCTCCTGGAAAGAGGCGGCGGAAATGAAGCTCTGCGTGGACAGCGAAGCCTTCGTGATCCCCATGAGGATCGGTTCGCCCTGGGCAGGCTTTCCGCCCTTGGCCACGACCCGGTCGTTCTCCTCCGCGAAGCGGAACCGCTCCACCTGCTCATCGGCGATAAAGGCGGTGTCCCCGGGATCTTTGATCAGCACCCGGCGGAGCATCTGGCGAACGATCACCTCCATGTGCTTGTCGTTGATCTTGACGCCCTGCAGACGATAGACCTCCTGGACCTCATCGACGAGGTAGCGGGCCAGCGCCTTTTCGCCCTTGATCATCAGGAGGTCATGGGGGTTGTTCACCCCGTCCATGAGGGGCTCGCCGGCCACCACCCGATCCCCTTCCTGAACGCTTACATGCTTGCCTTTGGGGATCAGATATTCCTTTTCATCCTCGGCATCGGGGGTGATGATGACCTTGCGCTTCCCCTTGGAATCCTTGCCGTAGGAGACGACACCGTCGATCTCGCTGATCACGGCATACTCTTTGGGTTTGCGAGCTTCAAACAGCTCGGCCACGCGGGGCAGACCACCCGTGATATCCTTGGTCTTCGTCGTCTCCCGGGGGATCTTCGCGAGGATATCGCCGGCCGAGACCGCATCCCCCTCGGACACGACGATGTTGCTGCCCACGGACAACAAATGCCTTGCGACCGCATTGGTATCCGGCACCTTGGCCGTCTTTCCCTTCTTGTCCTTGATGGAAACCCGCGGACGCGTATCCGTTCCCTTGAACTCGACGATGACCTTTCGGGAGAGGCCGGTGACTTCATCGACCTGCTCCTGCATGGTCTTCCCCTCGATGATGTCCCCAAACTTGATCGTTCCGTCCACTTCGGCCAGAATCGGGATGGAGAAGGGATCCCACTCGGCGATCAGATCGCCCCTTTTCTGGTTCGCCGGACCCTTGACCTGCCCGCCGTCCTGGACCTTGATATGGGCACCATAGGGGATGGGATACTTGCCGCGGTTCCGCCCCTGCTCGTCAAGGATATGGACCTCGCCGTTGCGGTTCATGACGACCAGGTCGCCGGTCTTGCTCTTGACCGTATGGAGATCCACGAAGCGGACCACCCCGTCGTTCCTGGCCTCCAGCGTCGAATGTTCCTCGAACTTGGCCGTACCGCCGATGTGGAAGGTCCGCATCGTCAACTGGGTCCCCGGCTCGCCGATGGACTGGGCCGCGATGATCCCGACGGACTCCCCGATGTTCACCAGGCGACCGCGGGAGAGGTCGCGACCGTAACACATGGCGCAGACCCCGTGTTTCGAGCGGCAGGTCAGTACCGACCGGATATTGATCTTCTCGATCCCGGCGTCATCGATCTTCCCGGTCAGTGCCTCGTCGATTTGCTGGTTGGCCTCGACAATCACCTCATTGGAGAAGGTGTCGCGGATCTCTTCCAGGGCCACCCGGCCCAGGACCCGTTCACCGACCGTTTCGATGATCTCCCCGCCCTCCATCAGGGCCGAGACATAGATCCCGTCGATCGTGTTGCAGTCCTCTTCGGTAATGATGCAATCCTGGGCCACGTCCACGAGCCGGCGGGTCAGGTACCCGGAGTTGGCCGTCTTCAAGGCCGTGTCCGCAAGCCCTTTCCGGGCGCCGTGCGTGGAGATGAAGTATTCCAATACCGTCAGACCTTCCCGGAAATTGGCCCGGATCGGGGTTTCGATGATCTCGCCGGAGGGCTTTGCCATCAGGCCTCTCATTCCGGCGAGCTGCCGGATCTGGGTGGCGCTGCCGCGCGCTCCGGAATCGGCCATCATGTAGATGGGGTTGAAGCTTTCGCCCTTCCGCTTGACCCCGTCGGCCCCTACCTGCTCCTCCATCTCGATCCCGCCCAGCATCTCGACGGCAATCTTCTCCGTCGCCTGGGCCCAGATGTCGATGACCTTGTTGTACCGCTCGCCCTGGGTGATCAACCCTTCCATGTACTGCTTCTGGATGCCGAGCACGTCCTTGTCGGCCTTGGTCACGATCTCCTTCTTGTTCTCGGGGATCACCATGTTGTGAATAGCGATGGAAATCCCGGCACGGGTCGCGTAGCGGAACCCGATGTCCTTCAGGCGGTCGGCCAGCAGGACCGTGGTTTTGTCGCCGCAGGAACGGTAGCAGTCGTTGATCAGGGAGGCCAATTCCTTTTTGTTCATCACCTTGTTGATGGCGTCGAAGACAATCGGTTTCGGAATCACCTCGAAAAGGACGATGCGGCCCACCGTCGTCTCTTTGTAGATGCCGTCGACGCGGACCTTGATCTTGGCGTGCAGGTCCACGGCCTGGGCATCCAGGGCGGAGCGGACCTCCTCGGGTCCGAAGAAGGTCATCCCTTCACCTTTGGCCCCGCTCATGGCCCTGGTCAGGTAATAGATCCCCAACACGATATCCTGGCTGGGGATGATGATCGGCATCCCGTTGGCGGGCGAAAGGATATTGTTCGTCGACATCATCAGAATCCGGGCCTCGGCCTGCGCCTCGATGGACAGGGGCACGTGGACGGCCATCTGATCGCCGTCAAAATCGGCATTGAAGGCCGTACAGACCAGGGGGTGCAACTGAATCGCCTTCCCCTCGATGAGGAGCGGCTCGAAGGCTTGCAAACCCAGGCGGTGCAACGTCGGCGCCCGGTTGAGCATGACGGGGTATTCACGGACCACCTCGTCGAGGGCATCCCACACCTCGGAGGTCTCCTTCTCCACCATCTTCTTGGCGCTCTTGACCGTCGTCACATAGCCCTTTTCCTGGAGACGGCGGTAAATAAAGGGTTTGAAAAGTTCGAGCGCCATCTTCTTGGGGAGGCCGCACTGGTGGAGTCGCAGATCCGGACCGACGGTGATGACGGAACGCCCCGAATAATCGACGCGCTTTCCCAGCAGGTTCTGGCGGAAGCGGCCCTGCTTTCCCTTGAGCATGTCCGAAAGCGACCGCAACGGCCGTTTGTTCGTCCCGGTGATCGCCCGGCCGCGCCGGCCGTTGTCGAACAGTACGTCCACGGCTTCCTGGAGCATCCGTTTCTCATTGCGGATGATGATCTCCGGGGCGTTGAGCTCCTGGAGCCTCTTGAGGCGATTGTTCCGGTTGATGACGCGCCGGTAGAGATCATTCAGGTCGGAAGTAGCGAACCGCCCTCCGTCCAGGGGAACCAGGGGACGCAGGTCCGGAGGAATGACCGGCAGGACGGTCAGGACCATCCACTCCGGTTTGTTCCCCGATTTTTTCAGGGCCTCGACCACCTTGAGCCTTTTCACGTACTTTTTCCGCTTCGTCTCCGACACGGAGAGCTTCAGTTCCGAGCGAAGTTCCTCGTCCAGTTTGACCAGGTCCACCTCTTCGAGGAGCTGGCGCACCGCTTCGGCGCCGATTCCGGCGACGAAGGCCTCCGGACCGTACTGGTCCTGCAGGTCGCTGTACTCTTCGTCCGTCAGGAGATCCTTCCTTTTTAAAGGGGTGTTCTTGGGATCCAGAACGATCCAGGATTCGAAATAGAGGACCTTCTCCAGTTCCTTCAAGGTGAGATCCAAGACATTCCCGATCCGGCTGGGGAGGCTCTTGAGAAACCAGATGTGGGCGACCGGGGTCGCCAGGGTGATGTGCCCCATTCTTTCCCGGCGGACCTTGGACTGGATGACCTCTACGCCGCACTTCTCGCAGACGACACCCCGGTGTTTCATCCGTTTGTAACGACCGCACAGGCACTCGTAATCCTTGACGGGCCCGAAGATCTTGGCACAGAAGAGGCCGTCGCGTTCCGGTTTGAAGGTCCGGTAATTGATCGTCTCAGGTTTCTTGACCTCACCATGGGACCACGAGAGGATCTTCTCGGGGGAGGCAATGGACATCTTGATCGCATTGAACCTGATGGGATCTTTCGGTTTCTCGAAATAACTGAAAACGTCTTCCACGGATGTTATCTCCTAATATTCAAAAAGAAACGGAGCGTCGGGGAGCAATTCCCCGATCCCGAATCCTTTACTCCTCTTCGATCAGTTCCACATCCAGACAGAGACTCTGCAACTCCTTGACCAGGACGTTGAAGGACTCCGGCAGGCCGGGCTCCGAGGTATGCTCTCCCTTGACGATGGCCTCGTAGATCCGGGTCCTGCCCGCCACATCATCGGATTTAACGGTCAGGAATTCCTGGAGCGAATAGGCGGCGCCATAGGCTTCCATGGCCCAGACCTCCATTTCACCCAGCCTCTGGCCGCCGAACTGGGCCTTGCCGCCGAGGGGTTGCTGGGTGACCAGGGAGTAGGGTCCGATCGACCGGGCGTGGATCTTGTTGTCCACCAGGTGGTGGAGTTTGAGCATATAGATCAGCCCTACAGTGATCTCGTGATCGAAGGGTTCGCCCGTTCTGCCGTCATAGAGGGTGGCCTGACCCGTCTCGGGAAGTCCGCCGGCCTTCAGCATGTTCTTGATCTCTTTTTCATCGGCGCCGTCGAACACGGGGGTCGCCACCAAGACGCCGCTTTTCAGCCGCTTGGCAAAGGACAGGATCTCCGCCTCCGAGCCGTTTTTGATGAACTTGTCGAACTCGGGTGTGGCATAGATCGCCTTGAGTTCCTTCTTCAGCACTTCCATCCCGCACTGCTTCTCAATGAGTTCGTTGATCTTTTCTCCCATGCCCCGGGCTGCCCAGCCCAGGTGGGTCTCAAGGATCTGCCCCACATTCATACGGGAGGGAACACCGAGGGGATTCAGGACGATGTCCACGGGGGTGCCGTCCTTGAAATAGGGCATGTCCTCTTCGGGAAGGATCCGGGAGAGGACGCCTTTGTTGCCGTGCCGACCGGCCATCTTGTCACCCACGGACAATTTCCGCTTGATGGCCACATAGACCTTGACCAGTTTGATCACCCCGGGAGGCAACTCGTCACCGGCCTTCAGCTTTTCGATCTTCTCGGCAAAGTAGGCCTCCACGAATTCCTTTTTCCGGGCGAGATTCTCATAGAGAACGGCGATCCGTGCTTCGGCGTCATCCCCGCCTTCGATGGAGATCTCCCGCCAGAGTTCGAAGGGGATTCTCTCGAGCACTTCCTCATCGATCGTTTCACCCTTTTTCAAGAGGATCCGCTTCTTCTTGAGATCGGACACCTTGCCCGCCGATACCTTGTCCTTCAACATGCCGGCGATCTGCTTCCGGACCCCCTGGGTAATGATCCGGATCTCGTCATCCCGATCCTTGTAGATCAGTTCGGTCGCTTCGTCCTCGATGAACTGGGACCGGCTGTCACGCTCCGTCCCCTTTCGGGCGAAGATCTTGGCATCGATCACCGTTCCTTCAACGCCGGGAGGGACGCGCAACGAGGTGTCGCGGACATCGCTTGCCTTTTCCCCAAAGATGGCCCGGAGCAATTTCTCTTCCGAAGAGAGCTGCGTTTCCCCCTTGGGGGTGATCTTACCGACCAGGATGTCTCCGGGCTTCACGGCCACGCCCATCCGGACGATTCCGCTGTCGTCGAGGTTCCGAAGGGCCTCTTCGCCGAGGTTCGGGATGTCTCGCGTGATCTCTTCCTTGCCGAGCTTCGTGTCCCGCGCCATGGTCTCGAATTCCTCGATGTGGATCGAGGTATAGATATCGTCTTTGACGATCCGCTCGCTGATCAGGATGGAGTCTTCGTAGTTGTAGCCTCCCCAGGACATGAAGGCGACCATCACATTCCGTCCCAGGGCCAATTCCCCCATGTCCGTGGCCGGTCCGTCGGCGATGATCTCGCCCTCCTTGACCTTCTGTCCCTTGGCCACGATAGGCTTCTGGTTGAAGCAGGTATCCTGGTTCGAACGCTGGTACTTGATCAGGTTGTAGATGTCCACGCCCGTGTCCAGCCCCTCCTTCTCGGGGGCATCGCACTTGACGACGATCCGCGCCGCATCCACGCTCTCGACCACGCCGGGCCTGCGGGCCACGACCACGGCACCCGAGTCCCGGGCCACCACCGTTTCCATCCCCGTCCCCACGAAGGGGACCTCCGGCTTCATCAGCGGCACGGCCTGACGCTGCATATTCGAACCCATCAGGGCGCGGTTGGCATCGTCGTGTTCGAGGAAGGGGATCAGGGTGGCCGCCACCGAGACGAGTTGGTTGGGCGACACATCCATCATGTTGACGTCCGTCGGCACGACGGCGAGGAAGTCCCCTCCCTTCCGGGCGGAAATCAGTTGGCCGACGAAGCGGCCGTCCTTGTCGAGGGGACGGTCGGCCTGGGCGATGATCAGGTTCTCCTCCTCGATGGCGGTCAGGTAGCGGATCTCATCAAGGACCCTCCCGCTCTCCACCACCCGGTAAGGGGTTTCGATGAACCCGAAGGCGTTGACCCGCGCGAAGGTGCTCAAAGAAACGATCAGACCGATATTGGGCCCTTCCGGGGTTTCCACCGGGCAGATTCGGCCGTAATGGGTGGGATGGACGTCGCGGACCTCGAATCCGGCTCTTTCCCGTGTCAAGCCCCCCGGGCCCAGGGCGGACAATCTCCGCTTATGGGTGATCTCCGAAAGGGGATTGGTCTGGTCCATGAACTGGGAGAGCTGGCTCGACCCGAAGAATTCGTTGACCACTGCCGAGACGGGCTTGGCATTGATCAGATCGTGGGGCATCATCGTCTCGATGTCCTGGAGGCTCATCTTTTCCTTGATGGCCCGTTCCATGCGCACCAAGCCAATCCGGTATTGGTTCTCGATCAATTCCCCCACGGAGCGAACGCGGCGGTTGCCGAGATGGTCGATGTCATCGACACTGCATTCGGATGAACCGTTCTTCAGATCGATGAGGTATTTGACGGCCGCCAGGATGTCGTCGTTGCGCAGGACCGTCACGCTCGTCGGGACATCGAGATGCAGCTTGTAGTTCATCTTTGCCCGGCCCACATCGGAGAGGTCGTAGCTTTCCGGTTCGAAGAAGAGGCTGGCGAAAAACTTCTGGGCCGTTTCCGGCGTCGGCGGATTACTCGGCCGCAGCCGTCGATAGATCTCGATGACGGCGTCTTCCGCCTTTTCGATCCGGTCCATGAGCAGTGTGTCCCGGATGGAGGCGTTTTCGCCATCCTCGTCGATATGGATGAACTGGAACGAGGCAATCCCCTTTTCCCGAAAGAGCTGCAAGATCTCGGCAGTCAATTCTTCGTTGCACTTCATCAGGATCTCGCCCGTTTCGGGGTCCAGCACATCGGAGGAGGAGATCCGGCCGATGATGTCTTCGTCGCCGACGGGTATCTTCTCGATCTTGGCGTCGATCATCCGCTTCAGCAGGGGTTTGGAAATCTTCCGCCCCTTCTTGGCAATGACCTCGCCCTCTTTGGTCTGGATGTCTTCGGGGGCCTTTTCTCCCACGAGCGAATCGTTGACGGCCATGTAGAGATGGCCCTTCTCCAGCAAGACGCTCTCGACGTTGTAGAAATAATTGAGGATGAACTGGGTCGAGTTGCCCATCGCCTTGAGCAGGATCGTCACCGGCATCTTTCGGCGGCGATCGATCCTCACATAGAGAAGATCCTTCGAATCGAACTCCAGATCGAGCCAAGACCCCCGGATCGGGATCACCCGCGCCGAATAGATGAGCTTGCCGCTGGCCAGGGTTTTTCCCTTATCGTGGTCGAAGAAGATCCCCGGGGAACGGTGAAGCTGGCTGACGATCACCCGTTCCGTCCCATTGACGATGAAGGTGCCGTTTTCGGTCATCAGGGGAATCTCGCCGAAGTAGATCTCCTGCTCCTTGATGTCCCGGATCGGTTTGGGCTCGACGTTCCGTTCCGTATCGAAAACCACCAAGCGGACCACGATCTTCAGCGGCGCCGCATAGGTCATTCCCTTCTGGACACACTCCTGCTGATCATACCGGACCGCGCCGATTTTGTAATTGACGAACTCAAGAGAGCATTTCCCACTGAAATCGGAAATGGGAAAGACGCTGTGGAAAGCACCCTGCAAGCCACAGTTGCCCCTTTTATCCGGATCGAGCGCCTCCTGAAGAAACTTCTTGTAGGAATCCGTCTGGATATCGATCAGATCGGGGATCTCCAATATTCTCCTGATACGACCAAAATTCTTTCTAAATTCGCCCATAACTTCCTTTCGGCTCTTAAGCCGGCAGCGATCTTGAGGGTTCTTTGACCCACAACTACATCAGGAAAAGCCCCCCAACCGGTCCCCCTGCTCTGGCAAACAGAGGAACCGTGGCTGGAACGGGGTG
>Ga0351836_1118_pt1 | contig 12196 bp, 22 predicted proteins | sample BONcelHFGM3001D4_FD_206749 | JGI IMG/M metagenome (GOLD analysis project Ga0351836, IMG submission 206749) | Enriched cells from coal bed in the Powder River Basin, Montana, United States - BONCAT cells FGM rep1 HSBNCT.FGM.300.1.D4 ... | reverse complement strand
CTCCATGATCAGGCGATCATAATCCGCCACCTGCCCCAACCGGGAATAGGTGATCGTATAGTTGACCTTTTTGATCGGCGAGAAGATCGCATCGATGTTGATGGTGCCCTCGGGCTGCTCGGGATCCTTTTCCTTCTGGGCGGGGACGTACCCCTTGCCCATCTTGACGACCATCTCGGCCTTGAAGGTCGCATCTCCGACCAGTGTCGCGATATAGTGATCCGGGTTGAGGATATCGACCGTCCCGTCGGTGATGATATCGCCGGCGGTGATGACCCCCTCCCGGGACGCGTTGATCTGGACCACCCGGGGCCCGTCCTGGTGCAGCTTCAGCCGCACCCCTTTGAGATTCAGAATGATGTCGGTGACGTCTTCCTTGACCCCGGGGATGGTGGAGAATTCATGAAGAACCCCATCCATCTTCACCGAGACAATGGCCGCTCCCTGGATCGAAGAAAGCAGGATCCTCCTGAGCGCGTTGCCGAGCGTCGTCCCGAATCCGCGCTCCAACGGCTGACAGCTGAATTCCCCGTACACGGAGGTGTGGGTCGCCTCATCGATATCGATTCTTTTCGGTTGAATCAAACTACGCCAGTTTCTCTGCATAATTCCTTTCCCTGCCCTTCGGAGTCCTGGTAACGGTGCTACTTGGAATAAAGTTCAACGACCAGCTGCTCGCGTACCGGCATCGTCAATTCTTCACGTGTAGGCAGCGCTTTTACGATGCCCCTGAAGTTTGCCTTATCCACCTCCAGCCACTGAGGCACGCCCCGCCTGGCAACGGTTTCCATGGCCTCGAGTATCCGCTCCACCTTTCGGCTGCCCTCTCTGATCTGGACCTCATCTCCCAGTTTGATCAGATAGGAAGGAATGTTCACCGGTTTTCCACTGACCAGAAAATGGTTATGCCTGACGAGTTGTCTTGCCTCCGTGCGCGAATTGGCAAAGCCCATCCGGAACACCATATTGTCCAGCCTCCTCTCCAGAAACTGGAGAAGATTGCTGCCGGTGATCCCCTTTTGCCGTTCGGCCTTTTCGAAGTAGCCGCGGAACTGCTTCTCCATGAGGCCGTACATCCTCTTGAGCTTTTGCTTTTCTCTCAACTGGACGCCGTAATCGGAGAATTTTTTCCGAAGCTGGCCGTGATCTCCCGGGGCGTATCCCCGTCTTTCAAAGGCGCACTTTTCGCTGTAGCACCGATCCCCTTTGAGAAACAGCTTGAGACCTTCTCTCCGGCATAACCTGCATACCGATTCTCTATACCTTGCCAAAAATGCCTCCCTGATCAGTGATCAAAATACAATTATTGATTATCCATTTAACGATGATTCATCGACCACAACCCTTGTCATCCGGCAACGACCCCTGATCCAGGGTCGTTGGTCTTTGATCTTACACCCTTCTGCGCTTGGGCGGACGGCAGCCGTTATGGGGTATCGGCGTCACGTCCCGGATCAGGCTGATCTTCAGCCCCGCCAACTGCAACGACCGCAAGGCCGACTCCCTGCCGGAACCGGGGCCCTTGACATAGACCTGCACGGACCGGAGGCCGTGTTCCCGGGCCTTCTTGACGGCATCCTCCGCCGCCATCTGTGCCGCAAAGGGGGTGCTCTTTCGCGATCCTTTGAAACCCTGCATCCCGGCGGACGCCCAGGCAATCACATTGCCGCTGAGATCCGTAATCGTGACAATCGTATTGTTGAAAGTCGACTGAATGTGCGCAATCCCATCGGAGATATTCTTTTTTTCTTTTTTCTTTCCTGTTTTCCTGACTGGCTTTGCCATTGGTCCTCCGGATCCCTTTACCTAATTATTTCTTCTTGCCGGCAATCGACCGCCGCGGTCCTTTTCTTGTCCTGGCGTTGGTAGACGTTCGCTGACCCCGGACGGGCAGTCCCTTCCGGTGCCGCAGGCCGCGGTAGGTCCCGACATCCATCAGTCTTTTGATGGACATGGAGATGTCCCGCCGCAAATCCCCTTCGACCTTATGGTCCTTGTCGATGATATTCCTTATGGAGGTGATCTCAGAATCGGCAAGCTGGTCCGTCTTCGTTTCGGGATCGACGCCTGCTTCCTGAAGGATCTCTTTCGATTTCGTCCGCCCTATACCGTAGATATAGGTTAAAGCGACCTCCATCCTCTTGTTCTTGGGTAAATCCACACCTGCAATTCTTGCCACCTGGGAACCTCCTGAAAAATGAACCCCTATCCTTGACGCTGTTTATGTTTGGGATTTTCGCAAATCACGCGCAACACACCGCGCCTTTTAACGATCTTGCACTTTTCACACATCTTTTTGACCGAAGAACGTACTTTCACGATGATCACTCCTTGCATCCGGCAAAGGTCCGGCCTGAACCGCCCTGCCGCCTTTGCTATTTTGTCCGGTAAACGATCCGCCCCCGGGTCAGATCATAGGGAGACAACTCCACCGTCACCTTGTCCCCCGGCAGGATCTTGATAAAATGCATCCTCATCTTACCGGAAATATGAGCCAGCACACGGTGACCGTTCTCCAGCTCCACCCGGAACATGGCATTGGGCAAAGGCTCGATGACCTTCCCTTCAACCTCTATCGCTTCCTCTTTCGCCATAATGTCCGATCTTTGACAGGCTCCCCCATGGTCGCCCCGGTTGGGAGATTCACTGGATCCGGCTTAAAATATCCGGACCGTTTTCTGTGATCGCCACCGAATGTTCAAAATGGGCGGAACGTTTTCCGTCCTCCGTGACCACGGTCCATCCGTCCGGCTGCACCCGTACGTGGTAACTCCCCTCATTGACCATCGGCTCGATGGCCAGGACCATCCCGTCCTTGAGTTGGAGACCCCTCCCCCGAACCCCGTAGTTGGGGATCTGCGGATCCTCATGCATGTTGCGCCCGATCCCGTGGCCCACATAGTCCCTAACCACCGAGAAGCCGGCCGTTTCCACACACTCCTGCACGGCGGCGGAGATGTCGCCCAGGCGATTGCCCGCCCGGGCCTGATCGATCCCTGCGTAGAGGCTCGCCTCGGTCACCTGCATCAACCGCTCGGCCTCGGCAGCCACCGTTCCCACCGGCACGGTGATGGCGGCATCGCCGCAATATCCCTTGTAGATGACCCCAAAATCCAGGCTGAGGATATCACCGGCGACGAGCGGCTGATCGGACGGCATGCCGTGAACCACTTCTCCATTGATCGACGTGCAAAGAGCGAAGGGATACCCTCTGTATCCCTTGAACGCGGGTTTGACCCGTCTTTTCTGCGAGAGGTCCTCGCTCAGCCGATTCAGCTCCCGGGTCGTCACTCCCGGTTTCACCTTTTCTCGCAACGCCTGCAGGATCTCCGCGACGATCCGGTTGCTGGTGCGGAGCTTCTCTATCTCGTCAGGCAACTTCAGAATCACCATCGCCACGATCCCTCGCGCCCGGGGTGTGCGCTTCCGCTAACGCCTGCGCGCGATCCGTCCCTTTTTCATGAACCCCTCATATTGCCTGGTCAGCAGATGGGTCTCGATCTGTCCCGCCGTATCGAGGGCAACACCGACGACGATCAGCAGCGCCGTCCCGCCGAAATAGAAGGGAACATTGAAAGAACTGATCAGGATGCTGGGCAGCACGCAAACGGCAGAGACGTAGATCGCCCCTCCGAAGGTCAGTTTGGTCAGCACCTCGTCGATATAATCGGCCGTCTTCTTGCCGGGCCGGATCCCCGGGACGTATCCCCCATACTTCCGCATGTTGTCCGCCACATCCACGGGGTTGAAGGTCACCGCGGTGTAGAAAAAGCAGAAGAAGACAATGAAGACCACATAGAGCAGCTCATAACCCACCCGCCCGGGGACCAACATGTCGGAGACGGTCTTCATCCAGGGGTGGGGAACGAAATTGGCGATCGTCGCCGGAAACATGATGATCGACGAGGCGAAAATCGGCGGGATGACCCCGGCCGAATTGACCTTGAGCGGCAGGTGGGTCGACTGGCCGCCGTACATCTTTCTTCCCACGACCCTTTTCGCATACTGTACGGGAATCCTGCGCTGGCCGCTCTCCACGAACACGATCACCCCGACGACCCCGACCATCGTCACAACCAGGATCAGGACGAAGAAGATTCCCATTTCCCCCGCCATGAGCAGCCGGAACGTGTTGACGATCGCCTCCGGGCCGCGCACCACGATACCGGCGAAGATGATGAGCGAGATCCCGTTGCCGATCCCTTTTTCGGTGATCTGTTCCCCGAGCCACATGATGAAGGCGGTCCCCGCCGTCAGCGTGATCACCGTCATCAGCCTGAATCCCCAGCCCGTGCTGATCACGATCGATGCCCCCGTAGGACCGGCCATGTTCTCCAAACCGATGGCAATACCGAATCCCTGAATAAGGCTCAGCACCACGGTACCGTAACGCGTGTACTGGGTGATCTTGCGGCGTCCCGCCTCTCCCTCCTTGGAAAGCTTTTCCAGATAGGGAACGGCCACTGTCAGCAGTTGCAGGATGATCGACGCACTGATGTAGGGCATGATCCCCAGGGCGAAGACCGAAAGGTTGCTCAAGGCGCCGCCGGCGAACATGTCAAAGAGCCCGAGCAGCGAGCCTTTCGCCTGCTCGAAGAAGGCCGCCAAGGCCGCCGTATCGATCCCCGGCGTCGGGACATGGGCGCCGAGCCGATAGACCGCCAGCAGCAAAAAGGTGAAGAGGATGCGCTTCTGGAGTTCCGGAATCTTGGAGATATTCTTTAAGCCTTCTAGCAACTCAGCTGACCTCGATAATTTCGCCGCCTGCGGCTTCGATTTTCTGCCGTGCACCACGGCTGACCATATCTACCTTGACGGAAAGGGCAATCGTGATCTCGCCCTTCCCCAAGACCTTGACCCCGTCCGCCTTCCGCTCCACGAGCCCCTCATTCAGCAGGGTCTCGCGATCCACGACGGTACCCACCGCAAATCGCTTCAACTGCTCGATATTCACCGTGGCGATCACTTTCCGCATCGGATTCTTGAAACCCACTTTGGGCATTCTCCGGGAAATGGGCATCTGCCCCCCTTCGAAGCCTGAGCGAACACTGTGGCCGGAGCGGGCGTTTTGCCCCTTCGCTCCCTTTCCCGACGTGCCGCCATGTCCCGATCCGTCTCCGCGACCGACCCTCTTTTTCTTTTTCCGCGAGCCTTCCGGCGGTCTCAGTGTGGCTAAATTCATTTCCCGCCTCCCTCTACTTCCACCGCGGTCACCAGATGAACCACCTTCTGGATCATGCCGCGAATTTCAGGTGTATCCTTCAGCACCACGGTCCTGTGCATCTTTCCCAATCCCATACCGCGGAGGACCTTGCGCTGAGCTTCGGGTCTGCCGATATAACTTTTCACGAGTGTCACTTGCAGCTGTTTTTCCACAACCTACCCCTTTAGCGCTGATTTTCTGAGACGCCCTTGCCCCGGCTCGCGGCGATGTCGGCCGGCAACCGCAATTGGTTGAGACCCTCGATGGTCGCCTTGACCAAGTTATGCGGATTATGGGAACCGAGACACTTGGTCAGGATATTCTGCACCCCCGCCACTTCCAAAACGGCCCTGACCGCTCCGCCGGCGATCAAACCGGTCCCTTCCACGGCAGGCTTCAAGAGCACCTTGCCGGCGCCGAAATGGCCGATGACACTATAGGGAATCGTCCTGTTTTCAATGGCGACCTTGGTCATGGTCTTTTTGGCCTGCTCCATCCCCTTCCGAATCGCCTCGGGAACTTCGTGGGCTTTCCCCAGCCCGGCACCTACCGACCCCTTGCCGTCACCCACCACGACGATGGCACTGAACCGGAAGCGCCTTCCGCCCTTGACCACCTTGGCCGTCCTGTTGATCGTGATCACCCTGTCGAGAAGTTCCAACTCTTCCATATGTCTACTTTCCAACCGTCTAGTCCTTCCCTATTGATTGTCGAATGGCCTGCTTAAAAAACCAGCCCCGCTTCCCTCGCACCGTCCGCCAAAGCCTTGACCCTGCCGTGATAGAGGAATCGCCCGCGATCGAAAACGCAATCTTGAATGCCCGCCGCCTGAAGACGCTTGGCCACGAGACTTCCCACCCTTTTGGCGGCCTCGATCTTTTTCAAACCCTTCAAAGCGTCCGCCAGTTCCTTGCTCAGTGTCGAGGCTTCCGCCAGGGTCTTCCCCGCGTCATCGGCAATCGCCTGAACATAGATGTGGGAGGCAGACCGAAATACGCTGAGGCGCGGTTTTGTTTCGGTGCCGATCACCTTTCCCCGTACCCTTTTCTTCCGCTTGATCCTGATTTTCTCGATTCTCTTGGTTGCCAATGTCCTACCTCTTCACGGAATGCACCGGGGGATGGCCCCGGCACTGCCAGTCTTATGCACCTACGGATTTGCCCACCTTGCGCCGGACCGTCTCGGTCGTATACTTGATCCCTTTGCCCTTGTACGGTTCGGGCTTCTTCAGACCCCGGATCTCGGCCGCCACACGACCTACCAACTGCTTGTCAATGCCCGAGACGGCGATATTGACCTGCTTGTCCACCTTGATCTGAATCCCTTCCGGAATCTCATATTCGACGGGCGCCGAATAGCCGACCACCAATTTGAGGCTTTTGCCGGCGATCTCCGCCCGGTAACCGACCCCCGATATCTCCAGGCTTTTTTCAAACCCGCTGGTGACCCCCTTGACCATGTTGGCGATGAGGGTCCTGACAAGACCATGGTAGGATCTCTCTCGCCGGCCGTCCGACGGTCTTTTGACCTCTACGGCCTTGTCGCCCAGGATGATATCCACGCCCTCGGGCATTAGCATGGAAAGCTTGCCCTTCGGGCCTTCGACCTTGATGGTGGACTGCTCCTGGCTGATCTTGACGCCCGCAGGAAGCTCCACAGGTTTTTTTCCAATTCTTGACATGAAACAATCCCCCGATTCCGATGCTTACCCGATCATGACCCTACCACACATTGCAGAGCAACTCTCCGCCCAGACTCAGTTCCCTGGCCTCCTTGTCGGTCATGACCCCTTTGGAAGTGGAAAGGATGGAGATCCCGTAGCCGTTGAGCACCTCGGGGATCTTCTCGCTCTTCACGTAGACCCGGCGGCTCGGCTTGCTGACCCTCTGGATATCCGTGATCACGGCCCGTTTTGCATCGGGATATTTCAGATAGATCCTTAAAACCTCAAACCCCCGCGGGTCCTTTTTGAGGTCATAACCACTGATGTAACCAGACTTCTTCAACACCTTCGCCATGTTCAGATTGATCCGCGAGCTTAAGACGTCCACGCTCTTGAAATGGACGCGGCTCCCGTTTCTGATCCTGGTGAGCATGTCTGCGATCGGATCGGTCATCCCCATATTGCTGCTCCTTGAATTCTCTCTACCAGCTCGACTTGATCACGCCCGCAATCTCCCCTTTTAAGGCAAGATTCCTAAGGCATATTCGGCACATATCAAATTTACGATAATAGGCCCTCGGCCTTCCGCAGATCGGACAGCGGTTATAGGCCCGCACGGAAAACTTCGGTTTTCTATTGCATTTCACAATCAAGGACGTCTTTGCCACTCTCAACCCTCCAGAGATCACTCCATCCCATTTCTTAACTTTTGAACGGCATACCCATCAGTTTGAGAAGCTGCCGTGCCTCATCGTCCGTCTTGGCGGTCGTCACGATGGCGATGTTCATGCCCCTGATCTTCTCGATCTTATCGTAATCGATTTCCGGAAAGATGATCTGCTCCTTCAGCCCCAGAGAAAAATTCCCCCGGCCGTCGAAGGATTTCGTCGGGATGCCGCGAAAGTCTCTGACACGGGGCAGTGCCGCATTGACCAGCCGATCGAAGAATTCGTACATCCGGTCGCTTCTCAGGGTCACGCAACAGCCGATCGACATCCCCTGGCGCAGTTTGAAGGTCGCGATGGACTTCCTGGCCTTGGTCACCACCGGCTTTTGGCCCGCGATCTTGGTCATCTCTTCCACGGCGCTGTCGATAATCTTGACATTTTGAATCGCCTCTCCGAGTCCCATGTTGACGACGATCTTGACCATCTTCGGGACTTCCATGGGATTCTTGTAGTCAAAAGCCTTGACCAGCGCAGGGACGACATCCGTCTTGTAGTACTCCTTTAATCTTGGCATCTTTCCCCAACCTATGCATCCAGTGTTTCGTGACACTTCTTGCAGACACGCGTCTTTTTCCCATCGTCCATGACCTTGACTCCGATCCGGACCCCTTTGTTGCACTTACTGCAGAGATACATGACATTGGAGACGTGTATCGACCCTTCCTTCTCGATGATGCCGCCCTTGCCCTTGGCATCCTGTTTCTTATGGCGCTTGAGCAAATTCACCTTTTCGATCGTGACCCTCTGTGTATCGACAATCGTACTCAGAATTTTGCCCGTCTTCCCTTTTTCCTTACCGGCGATCACCTTGACGGTATCCCCTTTTTTCAATCGCGTTTCAACCATTGCTTGTTCCCCTGTGGTTCCCGTCCTTAAACGCCCTACAATACTTCCGGCGCCAGCGAAATAATTTTCATGAACTGCTTCGCCCGCAGTTCGCGTGCCACGGGCCCAAAGATTCTTGTTCCGACCGGCTCCATCTGATTGGAGATGAGAACGGCCGAATTGTCATCGAACTTCAGGTAAGAGCCGTCCGGTCTTCTCACCTCTTTGACGGTCCTGACCACCACGGCCTTCATGACGTCGCCCTTCTTGACTTTCGAATTGGGAAGGGCCTCCTTGACGGCAATGACAATGACATCACCAAGGCTGGCAAATCGACGCTTCGACCCCCCCAGCACCTTGATGCATGCGACCTTCTTGGCGCCCGAATTATCCGCAACATTTAACACGGTCTGCATCTGTATCATATCTACACCCCATTGCGCTCACGATTCACCGCCGGCCGCGAGAAAGCGATTCTTTCGCTTTGGCCGTCGTCAATTCTGCGCCTGCATGCGATCTATTTTGCCTTGTCCAATATCTCCACCATCCGCCAGCGCTTGTCGTGGCTCAACGGCCGGGACTCGATGATCAGGACCTTGTCTCCCACCTTGCAGAGATTCTGTTCGTCATGGGCCTTGTATTTCACGAAACGCCGCATATACTTGTGAAACGTGGCGTGCTTTACCAAACGCTCCGCGCGGACCACAATGGTCTTGTCCATCTTGCTGCTGACCACCACCCCTTTGATGGAGATCTTCCTACTTCGCTGTTCCATCGGCAACCTCCTTCTCGACCAGGACCGTTTTGATGCGGGCGATGTCCTTGCGAATGCGGCCGATCGTGGCCGGAGATTCCAGCTGCCCCGAGGAATGCCGCAGACGCAGACGGAAGAGCTCCTCCACCAGATCTCTGTTCTTCTGCTGTAATTCAGCTATGCCAAGATCTCTGATCTCTTTAGTTTTCATCAGATATCTCCCTTGCAAGTAACTTGGTGGCGATCGGAAGCTTGTGCGCTGCCAGGGTGAAAGCCTCTTTGGCGACCTCCTTGGAAACCCCCTCGATCTCATAGAGGACGACACCGGGCTTGATCACTGCCACCCACTCTTCCGGGGCGCCTTTCCCCTTTCCCATACGGGTTTCCGCCGGCTTCTTGGTGATCGACTTGTGAGGGAAAATACGGATCCAGATCTTGCCGCCCCGCTTGATATGACGGGTCATCGCCACACGGGCCGCTTCGATCTGCCGGGCCGTGATCCAGCCGCACTCCATCGCCTGAAGGGCATACTCCCCAAAGGCCACGGTATTCCCGCGCGTGGCCTTTCCGCTCATCCGGCCCCTCTGCAGCTTTCGATACTTCACTCTTTTGGGCATTAACATCGTTCAAAACCCCTGTCTTCGCTGACCGACCCGCCAGTGCCGGTTCATCCCAACCCGACCTCCGCAAGAAGGCTCTATTTCGCCGTTTCCGTCTTTCCCGGTAGCACTTCCCCGTGGAAGATCAAGACTTTGACTCCGATCAGGCCGTAGGCCGTCTTGGCCTCGATAAACCCGCAATCGATGTCTGCCCGCAGGGTATGAAGGGGTACCCGCCCCTCCCGATACCATTCAGACCTTGCCATTTCAGCGCCGCCCAGACGTCCGGCACAGTTGACCCGGATGCCCTTGGCGCCGAATTTCAGCGCTGCCGTGACGCATTTCTTCATCGCCCTGCGAAAGGCCACCCGCCGCTCCAACTGCTGGGCGACGTTCTCGGCAACCAGTTGCGCATCGATTTCGGGTTTACGCACCTCAAGGATATTGATGATCACCTCGCTTTTGGTGATCCCGCCGAGATCTTTCTTCAGCTTTTCGATCTCGGACCCCTTCTTCCCGATAATGATACCGGGACGGGCGGCATGGATATTGACCTTCGCCTTGTTGGCCGCGCGCTCAATATCGATCCTGGAGATACCGGCATGATACAGTTTCTCCTTGAGGAACTTCCTAATTTTGATATCTTCATGAAGCAATTCAGAGTAATTTTTCTCGGAAAACCACTGCGATTGCCAAGTCTTGATACCACCCAACCTCAACCCGATCGGGTTTACCTTCTGCCCCAACCTGTCACCTCCTCAAGAATTACGCTTCATCCAGGACGACGGTAATATGGCTCATCCGTTTCTTGATTGCCGCGGCCCTTCCCTGTGCCCGTGCCCGCCAGCGCTTCAGCGATGGTCCCTGATCGACGAAGACTTCCTTGATGAAAAGAATGTTCTCATCGATGTTGGGATTCTGCTTGGCATTGGCCAGTGCGGAATTGAGCACCTTGCCCACCGGACCCGCCGCATACTTTCTCGTATACAGAAGGATCTGTCTCGCCTCCGAGACTTTTTTCCCCCTGACCAGATCCACCACCAGACGTACCTTCTGGGGCGACATCCGAATATATTTGGCAACTGCTCTCGCTTCCATAACTGACTCCAAACCGCTGATAGGAAACCTCTGTCCAAACCTTTGCAGCCTTGGGCTACTTGCGAAGCTTCGTCTTACGATCCCCTGCATGGCTGTAAAACGTTCTTGTCGGCGAAAATTCACCCAGCTTATGACCCACCATGTTTTCGGTGATAAAGACCGGAATGAATTTCTTCCCGTTGTGTACCGCAAAGGTCTGTCCGATCAATTCCGGGGTGACGGTCGAACGGCGCGACCAGGTCTTGATGACGGTCTTGTTCGCCGTGCCATCCTGCCGTCTGACCTTCTCAAGAAGCCTCTCCTCGATATACGGACCCTTCTTAATTGAACGTGCCACCTTTTAACCCCTCTTCTTCACGATATATTTATCGGTGCTCTTGTTGGTTCGCGTCTTATGCCCCTTGGTCGGCACGCCCCACGGCGTACAGGGATGACGGCCACCGGAGGACTTGCCTTCGCCACCACCCATCGGGTGATCGACGGGGTTCATGACGACTCCGCGGGACTGCGGACGCTTCCCCAGCCACCGGGACCGGCCGGCCTTGCCGAGGCTCACGTTCTCATGATCGATATTGCCGATCTGTCCGATGGTCGCCCGGCACTCCATGAAGACCTTGCGGACCTCACCGGAGGGAAGACGGACCTGGGCATAACCCTCCTCCTTGGCCATCAATTGGCCATAGGACCCCGCCGACCGGATCAACTGCCCGCCCTTGCCGACCTTGAGTTCCAGATTATGAATCAGGGTGCCCAGGGGGATATTCTTCAAGGGAACCGTATTGCCCGGCTTGATGTCCGCCTTGTCGCCGCTCACCACCTCGTCCCCGACCCCGATCTTGGAGGGGGCAATGATGTATCGCTTCTCGCCGTCCACATAGTTGAGCAGGGCGATTCGCGAGGAACGGTTGGGATCGTACTCGATCGAAGCGACGCGCGCCTGAATGTCGTCCTTGTCTCTCCGGAAATCGATCAGCCGGTAGCGGCGCTTGTGACCGCCGCCATAATGACGGCTGGTGATCCTTCCATAGGAATTGCGGCCGCCGGTTTTCCTGATGGGGGCCAGCAGACCCTTCTGGGGTTCCGTTCCTCCGGTCAACTCCTTAAAATCTGAGCAGGTCTGAAACCTTCTCCCCGGCGATGTCGGTTTGTATTTTCTAATGCCCATCCGCCTATTTCCTCATTCTTGCTTGCTTTGCGTCTCTGTGAAGACCCATCTAAGTTACACGCCGGTCACGGCCTCGATGTGCTGACCCGGGGCCAGGGTGACGATGGCTTTTTTCCAGGAGCGCCTCTGTCCCATCACCTTGCCCGCCCTTTTCTTCTTTC
>Ga0351836_1111_pt1 | contig 12954 bp, 10 predicted proteins | sample BONcelHFGM3001D4_FD_206749 | JGI IMG/M metagenome (GOLD analysis project Ga0351836, IMG submission 206749) | Enriched cells from coal bed in the Powder River Basin, Montana, United States - BONCAT cells FGM rep1 HSBNCT.FGM.300.1.D4 ... | reverse complement strand
CCATCGGAGAGCTACGCTTCACTCGGCACAAGGCTGCCGCTTTCACCACGTCGCAGATGCGCACTCTGGATTCTTGCAGAAACTGTTTCGTGCCCAGCCGCGGCTTCTGGATGATCTCGACCGCGCCGCATTCCAGCGCCCTCAGTGCGGTCTCGGACCCGTTTTCAGCCAGGCTCGAGCAGATTACCACCGGGATGGGATGTTGGCTCATAAGCTTCTGAAGGAAAGTGATGCCGTCCATGCGCGGCATCTCCACATCCAGGGTGATGACGTCGGGGATTGCCTCGCGGAGTCTTTCCGCCGCAACGAACGGGTCCGAGGCGGTTGCCATTACTTCGATCTTCGGGTCCGACCCGAGCAGTTCCGCAAGCGTCTGTCGCACGAGCGCAGAATCATCGACGATCAGCACCTTGATTCTTTTATTCATCAAAAATCCTTGATTTCAACACCTCTAGTTGAACCGTCAATTCCCTCGCCATCTCAAAACAGGGTGACATTCGTCGGCCTCTCGACTTCTTCCTGGATTCTGTTCAGGACTCTTCTTTCTTTGAGAGCAACATTCGGCTGATACCTGGAGAAAATCCGTTTGAGGAGCACTTCGCCCGTGTCGGTATGAAAAAGGATCCTTCTGGATTCGTGCCCTCCCAGATCGTGGCTGAGGACCTCGATCGCCTCCGTTTGGAGAAACTCCATGACGAATTCCGCATTCCTTCTCCCCACGCCGTTCTCGACGGAAATGCTCGGGAGAATATGGGCGCCCCCAAAGACTTTTGCAGCAAGTCGGGCCCGGCTGCCTCCAAGGGTCATGATTCTGTTGATCAGCAGCTCCATGGCGTTGACGCCATAGCGGGCAACAGAGTCGAAGTGTTTGAGGTCAGCCTTTCCGGGAAGGAGAATATGGTTCATGCCTCCGATTCGCTGCACGGGATCATACAGGCAGACGGCAACGCAGGACCCCACGGTAGTCTGGATCACCGCAGGTTTGCTGCTTGCATGCACCCCCCCGATGTGGATGTGGACACTTCTTTTCATGGCTTCCGACTCCCGACTCCGGCCAGGTCTCCCTGGAATTGTTCCGCGCGGCGCTAGAGCTATAATAGATCGTGAATTCACGCCTGTCTCCTGTAGACTGTCGTTGCCGTCTGTTCCAGTGGCAAGCTCATGCCGTGGAGTGTCTCGGAATGCCCCGTAAAGAGATAACCCCCGGGTATCAGATATCGGCAAAGTCGATTCAACAAGCGTTCCTGTGTGGGCTTATCGAAGTAAATAAGGACATTTCGGCAAAAGATAACGGCCATCGGGTCGCCTATCCCGAAATCGTCATGCATGAAGTTGAGCCTTTGAAATTTCACGAGAGACCTCAGCTCGGGGGCAATCCGAACAAGCCCCTTTTTTTTGTCCTTGCCCTTCAAGAGGTACTTCCTTCTCATCGCCATCGGGATCGGCTCCACTCTGTCATCCTCATAGATCCCACGCCTTGACTTCTCCAACACTCTCGTGGAGATGTCCGTGGCAAGAACGGAAAAACCAAATCTTGAATACCGTCCTGCAAATTCGCTCACCACCATGGCCAAAGTATACGGCTCTTCCCCGGTGGAACAGCCGGCGCTCCACAGATTGAGTCTTGTTCTGACACCGAGGCCGTGAACATTGACCATCTCGGGCAGGACCTCTTGAAGGAGATAATCAAAGTGCGCGGGCTCCCGGAAGAAATCGGTCTTATTGGTAGTGACCGCATCGATCATGTGAACTTGTTCCGCCTGCATTCCTCCAGGGGCGAAAAGGTAATCACAATATTCCTGGAACGACTCCATGCCCAGGGTGCGCAGCCGCTTTCGCAAACGCCCCTCGAGCATGAGCTTCTTAGCGGCAGGCATTCTGATGCCGCATGCATTCTGAATGAATTCGCTCAAGCGGCTGAAGTCCCGGTCGGACATGACCGTCGGGGAAAGGCGATGATCGTCTATGTCATCAACATGCCTGGCCGCCAGTGTGTTCTTGAGTTGCTTCAAGTGGCTCACTCCGAGTCTTCCGGTCCGTTTCCAGCCCCTGGGCGCTCGTCCGAGAACTGTCCTTTCGAGCGATAGCGAGAAATCTTAAAGTGTGTAAGTATCAACTGCGGCATTGCCCCCTGGACGAGATACTCCAACTGCGTTTTCTTTTGGAAGAAATGAGGTCCTTCACCTGGAGGAAGCCCGTTCATGCCGCAGCAACCGCTTGGTCTGAATTGATACCCCCTCCCATGTCATCGGCAATGGCAAGCTCCTCCGCGGTGAACACCTTGTCGATGTCGAGGATGATGATGAACTGGTCGCCTCTTTTCCCCATGCCCTTGATGAATTTCGTCTTTAAACGCGTGCCGATCCGCGGTGGCGGCTCTATCTGGTGGGGATCGAGGTCCATCACCTCCTGCACCGAATCCGCCAAGGCGCCGAGCACCGTCGTCTCTCCATCGAGCATAATTTCCACGATGATGATACAGGTATTGACCGACTTTTCGGTCTTGCTCATGCCGAATTTCAAGCGCATGTCCACGACAGGAACCACACTGCCGCGAAGGTTGATGACCCCCACCATGAAGTCCGGCGTTTGGGGCACCTTGGTCACCGTTGTAAAATCCATCACCTCACGGACTTTCGAGATATCCAGTGCAAACACCTCATCTTTCAGCTTGAAGGTCAGATATTGCGTAGTTTCATTTATTGTGGTCACACTCATTTCATCTTCCTCCCAATCTCAGCCCATCCGCGCAAGGCTGGGCACGCATCCTAATACCTCTCAAACTCCGCGTCCTCTCCATCTCCTGCATGGCCCTTCCCCAGGTCCAAAGCCACTCCCTTGCCTTTGTGTCCATCACCGATCTCCACCGGAGGCATAATCATGGTCCTGGCTGCTCCGGCTCCTTCGAGTCTTTTGTGTTCTCCACGAGCCGGGTGTGTCACTCGGGCTCTGTGAGCATCTTTAGGTTGGTGCTTTCCGCCCGCCACGACCCCTCTGGCCATGGAGCCGGCACCATCAATCCTGAAGAATGCAATGGCGCTCTGGAGCTGCTCCGCCTGGCTCAACAATTCCTCGGACGTGGATGCCACTTCCTCGGACGCCGAAGCGTTCTGCTGGATCACCTGGTCCAACTGCTGGATAGCCTTGTTGATCTGTCCCGCTCCGGAGCTTTGTTCGTTGCTTGCAGCGTTGATCTCCTGCACCAGTTCCGCGGTTTTTTGAATGTCAGGAACGATCTTTGCCAACATATTCCCGGCATTTTCCGCAACCTGCACACTGGATCCGGCCAGGTCATTGATTTCGCCCGCGGCCTCCTGGCTGCGCTCGGCGAGCTTGCGCACTTCAGAAGCCACGACGGCAAATCCCTTGCCGTGCTCCCCCGCGCGGGCCGCCTCGATGGCGGCGTTCAGTGCCAGGAGATTCGTCTGGCGTGCGATCTCTTCAATGATGGAGATCTTTCCGGCAATGGTCTTCATGACCGATACCGTCTCAACCACCGCCTTGCCACCCTCCCTGGCGTCCTCGGCGGCCTTGATGGCTATCTTTTCGGTCTGTTGGGCATTGTCGGCATTCTGCTTGATGTTGGCAGCCATCTGTTCCATGGACGAGGACAATTCTTCCACCGAAGACGATTGCTCGGTCGCCCCCTGGGAGAGCTCCTCGGCGCTCGCGCTCATTTCCTGGCTTCCCGCCGTTACCTGGTTCGATACGCTCTGCATGTTCGATACGACTTCCGTAAGGTTGTTCACCATCTTCGACAGTGCCTGCATGAGCTTGTCCTCGCCGGATCGCTCCTTAACCTGCACCGTCAGGTTTCCGCCCGCTATCTCCGTTGCCACGGCGGTTATTTCCCGCATGGCATCGATGGTATTCTTGAACGAACGGGACAGCATGCCGATTTCATCTTTGCTGTCGACTTCCACATTCACGTTGGTATTGCCAACCGCCATCTGGTCCGCCGCCTCTACCAGTCTTCCAATCGGGCGTGTCATGGCGCGGGTGATAAAGACCGCCACAAGGACACCAAGGACGACCGCCAAGGCCAGTCCGACAATCATGACCATTGTGGAAAAGGAAAGCTTGGTGACCGCTTCGTTGGCGATCTTCTTGGTATCCTCCAGACCGGCCATGGCCGTTTCAGTCGCCAGTGCCCCGATTTCTCTGCCGACTACACCGCGCTTGCCGTTCACTTCCTCGCGTGCCGCCCAGTTGGCAACGAGATCATTTATGCCGACTTTATAGGCATTGGCCGACGATTTGATTTCCTCGAGCTGCCTGATGTTTACCTCTTGACGTACAATGGCCCTCACTTCGGCCAACTTTTTATCGACAACCTCGAAATGCTTGTCGGCTTCGTTGAGCAACTTCGGATCGCGATTGGCTTGCGCCTTCCAAGCCGTAATCTGGATGGCGTTTCCAGCTTCAATGATATCGGTCATGTCTGCTGTCTTTTCCAAACGCTCCGAGAGCTTGGCTGCTTCCACACCGGCATTGATCTCTTTTTTGAAGGCTTCAGTCTGGCTTGAAAGGAAAGCATTTGCTTGATCCATGAATGCCTTTGCCGCTGCATTGAGCTGTCCCTGCACCTTCTCGATACTGTCATTTCTGGTCACAACTTCGTTCACAAGTTGTTCGAGCTCGCCGGTCTTGGCCTGTGCCTTGTCGACGGATTCCCGCAGCTTCACGAGCTCCGGATACTTGACGGCCAGTTCCTTGGCTGTTTTGAGATGTGTTTTCACCTCCTCGAGGTGTTTTCTGCCGGAATCCAGATACTGCTTCTCGTTGGTCAAGCCATATCGCCGCAATTCGAACATGGTCGCAGCCACGGCCCGCTCCACATCCCCGGAAACATCCACTTCGGCGATGTACTGTCTGTCCAGCTTGATGGAATCGCTTTCCACGCTTCGCATGTTCCAGACAGCGGTGCCTCCCAGAGCGACGGCAATCGCAATGAGAATCCCGAAGCCCAACGCCATTTTCATTCCAATTTTCAAGTTCTTCATTTCGGTCCCTTTCTGTTCTTGTCTGTTCAAGAATCCCATAGTGCATGGTGGTATACCCACCGACGCATCACTCGTGTCGTGATTTCTCCAGTCCGAGCCTTTCCAACAATTTGGGCACATCCATGATGAGGGCCACGGTCCCATCGCCCAGAATCGTAGCCCCCGAAATCCCTCCCACTTCCCTGTACATCTTGCCAAGGTTCTTGATGACCGTCTGGTGCTCCCCCATGACCTTGTCCACCACGAAGCCCACCTTATCGGCCGCGGTATTGGTGACCACGATCTGCTCGATGGGCGGGAGGTCTCCGTTGATGGAGAACCGCTCCCGGAGCCGGATGTAGGGGATGATCTCGCCTCGAATCAATGCCACGTGCCGGCCGTGTGCCCTGGCCACTTCTTCGCGGCTCAGCTCGACGCATTCCTCCACGATGGAGAGCGGTAGCACGAAAAACGTCTTCCCGACCTTCACCAGCAGGCCGTCGATGATGGCAAGGGTCAGCGGCAGCTTGAGGGTGACCGTGGTCCCTACTCCCTTCTCACTGCCGATGTCGATGGAGCCCCGCAGGGCCTCGATATTCCGCTTCACCACGTCCAGACCGACGCCGCGGCCCGAGACGTTGGTGACCTTCCCCGCCGTTGAAAAGCCGGGCGCGAAAATGAGCGAAAAGATCTCCTTGCGGGATAATTCAGCATCCGGGGCAATCAGGCCTTTTTCCGCGGCTTTTTTGCGAACGGCTTCCTCGTCCAGACCCGCCCCGTCATCAGTGATCCGGATCAAGACGTTGGCCCCCGAATGGACAGCCGACAGATGGACCGTCCCATGGGCCGTTTTTCCGGCGGTTTTTCTAACATCCGGCGGTTCGATGCCATGGTCGATGCAGTTGCGAATCAGGTGCATCAGGGAGTCGTTCAGACGCTCGATGACCGTCTTGTCCAGTTCGGTCTCCGCGCCTGCGGTCGTGAGGACGATCTCTTTGCCCAGTTCCTTGGAAAGATCGCGCACCAGTCGTTTGAACTTGTTGAATGTCGTCCCGATGGGGAGCATCCGGATGGTCATGGTATTGTCACGCAGCTCCGCGGTCAGCCGATGGACATGCTCGGCTATGGAGCGCAGCTCCGGCACTCTTCTGGACGACGCGAGCTGGCTCAAGCTCGCCTGAACCGTAACCAGCTCACCCACCAGGTCCACCAGGGTATCGAGTTTCGCCGCCGGCACCCGGATGCTCGAAGCCTGTTCCTCTTGTTGTCGTTTTTGGCGGATTTCCTCGAGGTGCTGTTGTTCGGCGAGTGCTGCCCGGACCTTACCCGCATCGGCCAGTCCCTGATCTACCAGCAGCTCCCCGATGCGCCTTTGACTCCCCAATACTTTCAAGAGGTCTTCTCGCGCCACGTCGCCCCGTTCGACCAGTATCTCCCCAAGCTTCTTACGATGCGGCTCATTATCGAGGATGTCCTGTTCATCCATGGCTTCGACCTTGAGCTCGCAGTCATCCTCGACAAAGATGAAGACATCGCGAACAGCATTGATGCCTTCCCGCGTGGTGAGAATAACGTCCCAGTACGTGTGGCACTCCTCCGGATTCAATTCCTCGAGGTCCGGTATGTCGTCGGGATGGGCCACGACTTCGCAGTCCCCAAGTTGGCGCAGCTCATTGAGCAGGAGGAGCGGGTTGGTCCCTTTGGTAAAGATGTCGGGGTGAGGGCGGAAGAAGATCCGGTAGGTGACAACGTCATCCGAAGCTGCCGGTGATTCCGAAGGCCCTTGGGAAACCCGCTCGTCGATACAAGCACTCGCAGCGGGCAGAAGCTCCTTGAGCGCCCTCACAATCCCTTTCGCCTCCATGTCCCGCCCTTCGTCACCGTTGTCCGCCGGCTCGAGCATCCCGCGGATCACGTCCCGAGCTGCCAGCGTCAGGTCCACAAGCTCCTTGGTGACGGCCAACCTTCCATGACGAAGGTGCTCAAAAACGCTCTCCACTTCATGGGTAAAGGCTGCGATATCGTCGAACCCGGCCATGGCCCCCGAGCCCTTAATGGTGTGCAATGCCCGAAAAGCGCGCTCTATGGTTTCTCTGTTGTCCGGGTCCTGCTCCAGTTCGAGCAGCGACGTCTCCAGCTCGGAAAGCAGTTCGAAAGCTTCTTCTCTAAAGGCTTCCTTGAAGTTGTCCATCATCCGAGCACCTTCTTCAGCACCGCCAGAAGCTGATCGGGCTTGAACGGCTTTACGATCCAACCCGTGGCGCCCGCCGCTTTCCCCTCCTGCTTCTTTTCGGCTTGAGATTCAGTGGTCAGCATGACGATGGGGATGAACTTGCAGGAGGGATTTGCCCTCAACCGGCGTATCAGGTTAATGCCGTCCATATTGGGCATGTTCAGATCGGTGAGCACCATGTGGACCGGTGCTCCGTTCAATTTCGACAGAGCGTCCTTACCGTCCACTGCCTCGATGACCTCATAGCCCGCCTGCTTGAGCGTAAAGCTCACCATCTGGCGTATGCTGGCGGAGTCGTCCACGGTCAAAATCGTCTTGCTCATGATTTCCGAGCTCCTTTCCTCGGGCGGTTGTCGCCGGGGTGTTGGAGACAGCCCAGGGTCTGGGCAAATCCGGCGTCGCTCACCTCCTGTCCAAAGCCTGGCGATTTCTTGCAGTGCAGCACCATTTGCTTGCCAAGCTTCAGGGCTGACCGATGCGCCGAACAGAGCACCTGCAAATAGGCGAGATCAACCTCCAGGGGTTCTTCCATCTCGACAATTACATGACCGCTTCCCTGCATTGCCTCGATCAAGAGGTCTCTCAGCTCCTGGACCCGTTCGATGGTCCACTTGCCTTTCAATTTGAGAACATACGTCTCTCCGGATTGCACCACCTCCACATCCATCGTCTCCTCCTCGTTTGAAACTTCTAAAAGAGCTCAACGTTGTCTCCCAGGTCGTCGTCCACAATTCCTTTCGTCTCTCCGTCATTCCCCGCCCCTGTTTCGTGCTCCGGCAATACGATCGCCTGCGGTATTCCGGATGTCGCCGCGGCTGCAACGGCCTGATGAATGCTTCGTTCACTATCCATCGTGTAACGGGCTTCGAGGGCACTCAATCTTTCAGCCCTGTCCAAATCACCTTCGACCGGGGCCAGGGCACGCGAACGGGCCACCATTGCGTCCAACTTCGACATCACCTCCCGGATCTTCTTCGCGAAGTCATCATGCACCGCGATTTCCGCGGCGAACGCCTCTATCTCATCCGCAAGATTCCGCCCTGCAACATCGGCGCGCATCAGGGCGGAAACACTATCCTCATTCAATCGGCGCAGGCTCTCGAGCAAGTCCTTAAGCTTCCGCATCATGCGATCCAGCTCCGCTTCTCCCGACTCCGCCTCCGTCTCGATCCCTGCGGCCAATTTCTCGGCAGTGGTCATGATCGACTTGAGACTTACGGAGATGATGTCGACGTGCTGGTGAGTCACAAACGACAGTTGATGTATTTCCTCGGCAAGGACACCCAGGGGGGCCCCGTTCCCATCGATGCGGGAAGCCTTGACGATGGCGTTGAGCGCGATCAGCCTCATTTGTATTTCGATGCTTTCGATATCTTTTACGTATGTGGCCATTTCACCCACGGTGCCGAGAACGGAGGATATGGCTGCCGTGAGCTGCCGGTTTCCTGCGGCGTACCTGGAAAGTGCGGAGGCGACCGGGGAAAGACCACGTTCCATTTCGGAGCCGAAAGAAGACCCGGCGTCACTGGTAATCCCGATGGCCTCTCTCGTGGTCCGCGACATCCCGGCGACATTTCCGGCGATACCGCGCAGGTTTTCGAGGATGTTCTCGACGGCCGCCGCCAGTTCGTCACCGGCATGGCGAAGCTGAGCGCTCTGAAGCTCGCAAATGTCACCTGCGGTCCTGATTTCCGATAATCCTTCCGGGGGCTTGCAGCCGTTGCCGCCCGACCTCGGACCCCGCAGCCGGGGAATAAGCTCATCGAGTCCGGACTTCACGTGCTCGATCCGTTGTCGTGTGATATCGTGAAATTGAAGGGACCCAACGACTTCTCCGATGCTCCCGGTAACGGCGTCATACTGCTGCGCCATACGTCGCATCGCGGCCGAGGCCAGTTCATGTTTTTGAGTCAGGAGCGTGAGGTTCGCCGTGGTGTTTTCAAGAATGACCGCGGCTTCCCCGCGCTGCACGGCCTCGATGTCGAGCACGTGCGCAAGGGTTTGTTGAATCGGAAGGATCAACGACGTTGATTGGGCGAGAATCGTGTTGGATTTTGCTTCGATCTCCAGCGACAGCTTCTTGATATCGCCTGACAGAGCGTTGAAGCCGGGGTCGTCTTCACCCAATCGGGCGCTTTCCATCTTGATGGCGACGCATAGGACGCCGAGACTCTTGACGATCCTTTTGAAGCCGCCCAAAGGGTCCTGAATTCGACCCAAAATGCCGAGGATCTCCTCCAGCAGGTCATTGCCTTGTGCGGAACCGTTCTGCAGCACTTTCACGCGATCTAGAATGTTCCCCAGTCCGTCGATTGCGCCCGTCATCTTCTCGCCGGACATAAGGCTCACAATGGATGCCGTCATATTTGACAATTCTTTGGCGTGCAGGTGAAAATCCTGGAGCCTCGAACCGATGGACAGGAATTCGGTTTCCGTTGAGCCGGCCAGTGTCTCGAGTCGGCTTCCTACCGCTTGGAGAGCTACTGTCCAGTCATCATCCCGCCGGGCGCTGTTTCGGATTGTGCTCAATGCTCGATACGGCCGGCTTAGAGCCTTCTCGACGAGCAATCTGAATGCCGACCTGGCTTGGTTCAGCATGTCTTGTCCCTGTTATTCCACCGGCGGCCGTTAAGATCTCGTTCAACCCGACCCTGTGCGGGATCGATTGAAGGCAGGTTAACCGTAACGGTTGTTCCTCCTCCCGCCCTGTTTCGAACCTGGATTCCGCCCCTATGGCTCTCGACGATATCTCTAACAACAGCAAGGCCAAGGCCGGTGCCATGCTTTTTCGCGGTGAAATACGGAGCAAAGATCTTTTCCATGAGCTCCTCGGATATTCCACAACCGCTGTCTTCGATGGATATCCATATGGAAGATGAGTCATCATCCCTGGCGGCACTTACCTCGAGGTGCTTTCGATCTCTACCGTCCATGGAATCAATTGCATTGAGGATCAAGTTCTTGAGCATTTGCTCGAGGCCGAATCTGTTCCCCCACAGGTAAAGATCCGGCCCCGAAACTCTTCTCTCGACGCAGATGCCTTTCAGGGTCAGTACGTCCCTGAACAGCGCGAGGCATTCCTCGAGAAGGGTGTGAAGGTCCACTTTCTCGACCGCTGCCCTGTCCCATCGGCCGGCATCTATCAACTCCTTGTGTATTTTGGAAATGTCCTTAACGGACTTGATAATGTTCCCGAGATATTCTTTCAGGTCTTCTCTTTTGTTCAGAGCAAGCATTGCCAGTTCCGCACTTCCGCTGATGCAGGTGAGGGGGTTGTTTATCTGGTGGACAAGCTTGGGGACCAGCAGGTGTAGCTGACGCAGATTGGTGTTTCGAAGCAGTTTGGCTTGGACCCTCTCGATCTCCTGCATCAGTTGATCAAGAGTAAAAGGCTTTTCGATGAAGCCGCTGCATTGATGATGTAAGGCTTCGATCACCAGATCCTTGCAGCCATAGGCGGTCATCATGATAACCTCCAAGTCTCCATGATTTTTGCGAACATCATCCAGGAGCTGCAAGCCGTTCATAAGCGGCATCGCATAATCGGTGATGATCATATCTATGCTGTCCGCATCATTATCGAGCAAATCCAAGGCTTCCCGAGCGCTCAAGGCTTTGAGTACACGGCATCCCTTGCTTCGCAATCCTCTGTTGAGGCTTTCAAGCTGAACGAGCTCATCATCGACAACCAGTATGTTCATGGATCCAACTCCTAAAGATTTCGGCTCATCATCGCGGATTAGCGTGATTACACATCCCGTTCGTGCTGAGGTATCGAAGCACGAACAGCGCTGTTCGCCCTTCGATACCTCAGGGCGAACGGGTACGGAGTCACACGCTCACACTAATCCCCGATGAGCCGAGATTTCCTGGCCCATTAGTCCGCTGCGCCATGCTTGAAATAACGGAATGAGGGGTTCTCGGAAAAGCATTTAGGCATAATTCATGCCGCAGAGAAATAATGGTGGGGCAAACGTAAAATATATTTAATTTCAATATGTTGATGGAAATTGGAACGGTAGGGGGAACATGCTTCGTATGCTTCAAACAGTGGAGCACCTATGCCATTACTGAACACCCGGAAGGAAAAAACTATTTTGTTTTAAACACTTACGCGTATATGGGCAATTCTGGCATAGTCCATTTTTGCAGAAGAAGGTGGCTACCCTACACCGTAGCACTTCAGTTTCTTTCGCAAGGTATTGAGGCTCAAGCCCAGGACTCTCGCCGTTCGAGATTTGTTTTCACCCGTTTCAGCATAGATCTTGAGGATGTGTACTTTTTCCATTTCCACGAGGGTAACAAAGGGGCCGGATCCTGGGGCAGGCACGCGCCCTGAAGGCAGTTTGCGGCTTCGTACAGCCTCCGGCAGGACATTTAGAGTGATGGGGCCGCCTTGAGCCAGGTTGACGGCTGCCTGGAGAATGGACCGCAGCTCCCTGATGTTTCCGGGATAGTCGTATCTCAAGAGGCTTTCCATCGCCTTCTCTTCAATTCTTTTCTCTCCGCATGCCCCGTGGAGCTCGCTCAGGAATCTGTCTATCAGAAGTGGGATGTCCTCTTGCCTCTCCCTCAGGGGCGGCAGGTGCAGCAATGCGCCCTTGATACGGTAATAGAGGTCTTTGCGAAACGTTCCCCTGGCTAATGACGCGGCGAGATCTTCATTGGTGGCTGCGATAAAGCGCACATCTATCTTTCTTTGCCTGCCGGAGCCGATCCTTGCATATTCCCCTTCCTGCAGCACCCGCAGCAGCTTCCCTTGGAGATCGATGGGGAGAATGCCTATTTCGTCCAAAAAGAGGGTCCCCTGATTCGCATGCTCCAGGTAACCCGTGCGGTCCTTTTCAGCCCCCGTAAATGCACCTCTCACATGGCCGAAGAATTCGGCGTCGAACAGAGTGCTTGTAATAGAAGCCATATTGACGGGCACGAACGGGGATTTGGCCCTTGGACTGGCCGTGTGGATAGCCCTGGACAGGAGCTCTTTTCCCGTACCGCTTTCCCCGGTGATCAAGATCGGCACATTGCTGAAGGCGTGAAGCTCCGCTTCCCTGAGGATCTCCAAAAGCCGGGGCGACCTGGTAACGATCCGTTCAAAGGCCTTGGGGTTCGTCAGTTCCGGTGCGGTCTCCCTTTTCTTGAGGTCCAGGATATCCAGCAGACGCTTTCGCTCTTCGGCGTGACGGATCTTTATGAGCAGATCGTCTCTGGAGACGGGCTTCATCAAATAATCGTAAGCTCCCTTCTTCATGCACTCCACTGCAATTGTGGCGTCGTTCATCGCCGTAACCATGATGCACTCGGTGTGCGGACTGTGGCCTCTTATGAGCTCCAGGAGCTCCACTCCGCTCATTTTTGGCATGGTTACATCGATCAAGGCAATGTCCCATGTTTCTCCCCTTTCAAAAAGGGCCGCCGCCTCTTTGGGATCGCTCTCCATTCGCACATTCTTATAGCCGGCAGTGATCAGTCCCCTTCGAATGCTTTCCAGAAACACTTTCTCGTCATCCACGACAATTATTCTGTTACCCATCTGCCGTCTGTCCCTTGGCTGTTAGCGATCTGCTCTTTGCCTTTTTTGCCTTTAGCTATTCCCCCAGGACCACCCGGAAGGTGCTGCCCTCGCCCGGCTTGCTCTCCACCTCGATGTATCCTCCCAACCTTTCCACCAGGTTCCGGCAGACATGCAGACCAAGCCCTGTTCCCATCATGGATGATTTGGTCGTGAAGAAGGGATCG
>Ga0351836_1110_pt1 | contig 13117 bp, 12 predicted proteins | sample BONcelHFGM3001D4_FD_206749 | JGI IMG/M metagenome (GOLD analysis project Ga0351836, IMG submission 206749) | Enriched cells from coal bed in the Powder River Basin, Montana, United States - BONCAT cells FGM rep1 HSBNCT.FGM.300.1.D4 ... | reverse complement strand
AGCAAAACTAAGGGTTGTCATTGGCATTCTGACTTTTGAAAAAGTAATGGACCCGGCATATTACAGCAATCTGAAAGGTGGTCTCTTAAGCGCCCTCGGGAAGCTATTCCCTTCGAACATGAAGATGTATATTTATCCCTCGTTGAACGAAAGCCACGATGAAGTAATTACCCTGAAAGACCTTGAGCTGCCGGAAGAAACCATCCACCTGTTCAGGTATCTTCAGAAAAATCGGCTTATACTTGATATTCCTAATGTGAACCATAAGTTTCTGAACATTTTTTCTCATATGGTACTCGAGCTGATCAGGCAGGAAAATCATGAATGGCAGAAATTGGTACCTAATTACATAGCCCACAGAATAAAAGAGCGTAAGTTATTTGGATACAAACAATTTTGAATCAATATCACATCAATAATAATACCTCAAACCATGTTTAAAACGAATGAATATTTTGATGGAAAAGTAAAATCCATTGCTTTTGATGCTTCAGGCACTCCGGCCACCCTTGGGGTGATGGCAGCCGGGGAGTATGCATTCGGCACATCAAGTACCGAATATATGACGGTAGTGTCGGGAATCATGGAAGTTACCTTGCCGGGCGAACAGGAATCGAGAAAGTATGGACCTTCCGAAACATTTATTGTTCCTTCAGGGAGCACCTTTAAAGTAAAAATCCATAGCGATACAGCTTATTTGTGCCTGTACAAATAATCAGCTACGGCCTAATCTTATAAACTCTGTCCGGTTGGGCGTCCCTGTGGGCTTTCAGCCGGCTGATTGTTTGCTGAAACAACTGTATATCAACAGGTTTTTCCATAATGGAAAAAGCCTGGTACCATTGTGCTTTTTCAGTCCTATTGGTATGGGCGGTCACAAAAATCACATCAAATTTTCGCATTGGAAAGCGGTCGAGCAGGTTAAATCCATCACCCCGAGGCATTTCGATATCAAGCAGGACCAGATCCGGCTGAGCTGATTTTATTAATTCCCAGGCTTCTTCAATATATCCGGCAGTACCGGCTATTGTTAAATCAGGACAAAAATCCCTCACAATCAGCTCCAGTGCTTTAATTGCATCCGGTTCGTCGTCAATGATACATGTTTTCATATCCTACTGTTTAATTTTTAAACCAACCCGGAAACACGATTACGGCCTCGGTTCCGGTTACATGTCCTTCGTCATCTGTCAGGTCGTTGATTAGAATGGTAATCGGCATTGAGTTCCGCGTATTAATCAAAGATAATCTTTTTTGAATAATGCTAATACCAAGCGATTTTCTGTCATGTGAAGCCTTGAGTTTTGCTGCTTCGGCTCGTCCGATCCCGTTATCTTTCACCTTGCACACCATGTCATTACCATTAGATGATATGATGGAAATTTCTATCCTTCCGGGTCTGGAGCAATTCATCAGCCCGTGCCAGATAGCATTTTCCACCAAAGGTTGGATGATATAAACCGGCATGTGCATCTTATCGCGGTTGATGTTGGGAGATGTATAGAACATATAGGTAAATTTTTCACGAAACCGTGCAGCTTCCAGCTCAAGGTAGAGTGACAAAGCTTCAAATTCCTCGTTGATGCTGATAGATTGTTTCTGACTACTTTCCAGAAAACGTCGCATCAGTCTGGCAAATTTCGACAAATACCTGCTCGAAGCGAGCCTGTCGTTTTCGAGAATAAACCGTTGCACCGTATTCAGTGCGTTGAACATGAAATGGGGATTCATCTGGCTGATCAGCGCTTCCTGCCGGTAGCGGTTCAGGTCGTCAACCAGATTGTTGCGCTTATGAATTGCCCGGATACGCCTGTTGATCAGCAGGAATAATATTGCGGAACCCACAAAAATAATCAGAAGCACAAACCAAACAGTTTGCCAGTAAGGCCTGATTATGGAAAAACTCAACGTAACAGATTCAGGGTTCCATGATCCATTCTGGTTCATCACATTCAGCTCAAAGATGTACTCGCCTGGTGGAAGATATGGATAGGAGGCATTTGTTTTTTGGTTAATTACCCATTCATCCTCCAGTCCGATTAGTCTGTGTTTGTATGTTAGCCTGCCTGTATTCAGAAACGAAATAGCAAAATAGTCAATATGAACGGCATTTTTACTGAAAGGTATCCTGTGTCCGTTTCTCACCTCACAGTTTTCCCCTCCGATATTTAAGGTTGTGATCAATAATGGCAGGGGGTCCAATGGTTTAAGAATAATATCCGCAGGAAACACAATCAGGCCCGAATTGGTTCCCACAAAGAGCTTGTCGTCGGCCAAAAACAAGGAAGAGATTTCCTGTGAGGGAATCAGCGATGTGTTCGTAAGGGTTTTCACCCGTGTGTTAAGTGGGTTGGCCCTGTCAATAAATGAAAGCCCGGAATTAGTCCCCGTAATAATATAATGTTTGTTATACACTATGTGGTTCACCGAATTGCCGGTCAGTCCCTGCTGTTGTGTCAGCTGATACAATGAGTCAGAGGTGAGGAAAAGCAAACCATTACCCCGGGTACCCAACAGAAGCGTGTCTCCCATAGATACTACCCGGGTAATACGTTCGGCCAGAAAAGGATGCTCTGCCGCCCGTGAGCTGAATTCACCATTCGCAAATTGCCACAAACCTTTCAATGTACCCATGCAGATACTGCCCGAAGCATCAATGTCAAGCGACTCGACCCTTTCAGTGAAAGAATGGGTCAGGTTGCTCATAAAATCTACATTACCCTTTGAATTGACACGTGCAAGACCAGAGAAACTGCCTAACCAAATGGTTCCCGTTGCCTGATCAATGACAATTTCCTTAATTCCTGCAAATTTTCCTTTATACCCTTTAATACTCAACTCATGATCATTAAGAAAACGGTAAACCTTGTTGTTTTCCAGGTAATAGAGGTAGGTGTTTGTCCCAATCCATAACCTTTGCCGCAGCACATCCCACTTGAGGTCCGAAATTTCGGTTTCGGCGGAAACAGGTAATTCAACAGGCTTTAATTTTCCTGCCTGCATTTCAACAAGCCGAAACTTATCCAGAGCAATCCAATGACGCTGTTGCCTGTCCGACTCAATATCAATAATTTTACCCATAGGGAGTTGCGAAGCTTCGTCATAACTGGTCACCAATGGATCAGGAAACTGATAAACGCCATTATTCAGGGTTGTGAGCCAGAGGCTCCCTTCATGATCGAATAAAACAGAGGATACAGCTACTTCATCAAGCAGTATTTCAGGTCTTGTACTCAGGTCACCATTGGCATAAACATGCAGTCCAGAACGAAGTGTCCCGACATATAGTGTGCCGTTGGCACCGGTAGCAAGCGTAATAATTTTATCATCAAAGCTGAGCACCTTTTTCACCTGACCATGAATAAGTTGAAACAAATGATCATGGAGCGACAGATACACAGTTGAATCAAACCAAACAGCCCTTGTTTGAACGCTTTTTTGTCCGATATCGTTGAAAATACTCAATGGGTTTACAATTCGCCTTCCATCAGACATATTAACTATAATGCTCTGCGGTGCAGCATTCCATTGGGAGTTCAGAAATAAGCCTCCGGGAGTCAGGTCAATTTCAATACAATTACAGTTTTCGCCCGGTTGCAGATCAGTAATACTGCCGTCCTTGCTGATCAGGTGTTTCCCTTTCGCGACAAGGCTGAATAAAACCGTAGAGTCAGGAAGGATCATAAAGTCCTGAAGAATAGTTGTGTGTGGTTTGATCTTGGCAATGTATTCGGAAAGCTCTCCGTTGTAACGGTATGCTTTGACTGTAAGGTTGTCAATAATTGCCAGATAGCTGTTAAACGAATTTACCCACAGCCTGCCCCAGGGATCCTTTCTGAAATTAAACACCGTACTTTCAGGCAGTCCTTTCTGCTTGTCGAAATTCTCGTAACGATATCCGTCATAACGTGACAGTCCGTGATCAGTGGCAAACCACAAGTATCCATGTCTGTCCTGTGCTGCGTCATAAACTTCAGAAGAAGGAAGGCCATGCTCGGTGCGGTAGTTAATATGAACAGGTACCTGCCCCCGAATGCCGGTAGTTGCCAAAAATGAAATTAACAAAAGAATAAAATACTTCACCTGAATCAGGTTTGATCAACAAAGTTACTATTTGTGCCATCATAATCAAAAAAAACCTGCCGCAAAGCCAGGTCATTCCATAACTCATGAATCTGATACTGTAAAGACTTTAACATCAGACTTCCTGGCTCATACTTAAATTGATTAAGCTTATAGATGCTTAGTCTGATGATGATTTTGGGTTACTTTTGCATCATGAAACTACGCCTGCACTCTTTCATTACGATATTCATGATGCTGTCAGGGCTAATTTACGGCCAGACTGCACAGCGCACGGTTATCCACATAGAGCGGGCACAGACACAACAATACGATGCCCGCCTGGGCAAAGATATTGAGCGGCTGATTGGCAATGTTATTCTTCGGCAGGACTCAACGCGGTTTTATTGCGACAGTGCCCATCTGAATCAACGTACCCGTAATTTTGACGCCTTTGGCAGGGTGCACATTGATGTAAACGACAGCCTGGATATCTATGGCAACCGTTTGTTTTACAACGGTGAAACCCGTGTAGCAGAAATGTTCGGAGATGTAAAACTAGTGGATACGCCTACCGTACTCGAAACCCAATACCTTGTCTATAACCGTATCAGCGGGATGGCATGGTATCCGGATCAGGGCAAAATCATCAGCGAAGAAAACACCCTCACCAGTCGCAAAGGCTACTATGACACCCGATTAAAGGAATTCTATTTCAGGGACGATGTTGTGCTTACAAACCCGGAGCACACTGCTTATTCCGACACAATGGTGTACAATACACGTACAGAGATTGCATGGTTTTATGGACCAACCATTATCCGTGGCGAAGACAATACAATTTATTGCGAATACGGCTGGTACGACACCCGACTCGATCAGGGGCACCTGAGCCGGAGGGCAAGTATATGGTCGCAAGAACAAACACTATCCGGCGACAGCCTTTTCTACGACAGAGCTACCGGATTTGGCATCGCAAAAGGAAATGTGGTGGTTACCGACACCCTCAACAAAATGCTGGTTAAAGGAAAAACTGGCAGAATGTGGGAAGACATTGGTAAATCATACATCACAGGAATGGCACAGGCCATCACTTACGATGATAAAGACTCCCTCTACATGCATGCCGATACGCTTTTTCTGTATTTCGACAAAGAGAAAAAAGCAAGAAGCATGTTTGCTTATTACGGAGTGAAATTCTACCGGGCCGACATTCAGGGAAAATGTGATTCGCTCGCTTACCTGATGTCCGATTCCACCATCCGAATGTACCACGACCCGGTGCTTTGGTCAAAAGAAAACCAGATAACCTCCGACTCCATGCATATAGCCATTGTGAATCAGCAAATTGATTCATTGATACTGTATAATGCTGCCTTTATCGTATCGCGGGATACCATAAAAGGGTTCAACCAGATCAAAGGAAAAAATATGATCGGTTACTTTTCTGACAATGAGCTTGTTCGTGTTGAGGTAGCCGGAAATGCAGAAACTATTTATTGGGTACGTGAAGAAGACGCCAGCCTTATTGGCATTGATGTGGCCAAAACCAGCAATATGAGCATACGGCTGCAAAACAATGAGGTGCAATCCATCAACTATAAGCAGCAGCCAAGCCAGGTAATGTTTCCCGAAAAAGAACTGCCCGAAGACCAGCGAAAGCTAAAAGGATTCCGATGGCTCGAAGAAAAACGTCCGATGAACAGGCTCGATATTTTTCGGAGGGATGAAGACTGAACCCCCTACATATGCACTCAGATTGCTGCAACAAACAGATTTTCTGGCATTGTTGAATTATTATGATGGATTAAGCCCTGCATCCAAAAACAGGTTTGCACCCCATCTATTCGACCCGAATACTCTGGCAAAGATGTTTGTTGACCAACCCGAGGTTTTTATAGCCTATGTTGGCCTGCATGAACCAGAGAATGAAATCATTGCCTATACAGTACTCCGGAGAGGCATTCCTGAACACGACATATCGCGATATACCTCCTACGGACTTCAATCCGATGAACATAACGACTGCCTGCTTGCCCCCTCAGTAGCTGATGCCTGGCAGGGCAAGGGACTGGGAAGCCTGATGTTTGAAAAAATACTTGATGAACTCCGCCAAACATCCATCCGAAGGATCTTTCTGTGGAGAGGCGTTCAGGCAGCAAACACAAAGGCCATAAAATTCTATCAGAAACACCGGTTCATCACGCTTGGACGATTCGAGCACCACGGACAAAATCTTGACATGATGTTGGTTATTAATCAGTAACTCGTTTACAAAAAATTCTTTTAATCCAATAATCGCTACCTTCGCACAACAAAGTACGAAAAATGACACATGCCATACCCGGCCGGATGAATCAATTGAGAATTCTGAGGATCAATGATACCGGCGCTTTTCTTGATGGTGGCTCTGCCGGAGATATCCTTCTGCCAACCAAGTGGATTCCCGAAGAAGCCGCTCCCGATACCTTGGTGGAGGTTTTCGTTTACTTCGATAACCTCGACCGCCTGATTGCCACCACATTGAAACCCCTTGCACAGTTAGGTGATTTTGCTGTCCTAAAAGCTGCGGCAGTGAATCAGGTTGGTGCCTTCCTTAATTGGGGACTCGAAAAAGATCTGCTTGTCCCCTACCGTGAACAAACCGTGAAAATGATTGAAGGACAGGAATACCTTGTCTATATTTTTGCCGATGCTGCTACCGGAAGACTTGCCGGCTCCTCGAAGCTCGAAAATTATCTGAATATCGAAAAGCCGGCATACCAAGCAGACGAAGAAGTTGAACTGACCATCTGGAAAAAAACCGACCTCGGCTACAAGGCAATTGTTAACAACAGTCACGAAGGGCTTTTATATGCCAATGAAGTGTTTACTGAACTAAAACGCGGCGCCCGGATACAACAGCTGTTCCATGATGTTAAGCCTGACTGTTGAAAGGGCAAAGCCCCAATGGGGTTGTTTTTTGCGGAACCAGTTAAACAGGTCGAAACAACGCCTGTCATCTGAAGGCCCGAGTATCAGCACAACTTTTTTTTCTCTGTCAGGCTTGCTTTTGTTCATGTTATTGTTTGCAGTCAGGAAATGACAACTAATCTGCTGAATTGGTTTTTCTTTCGTTCAAGGCAAACAGCACGGCCCCATTCGAAGCATATGCCAGACAACTGGCTTCAATGCCCGGGTTATCCTTAAGCCATTCGGTAAAGGCCCTGTGTTCATTGTCGCGCCACCCCGGCTGGCCGAAATATTCATCGAACAGGAGCAGGCTGCCTTCCTCCAATGCCGGTTGCAGGACACGAAGCACGCTGATTGTTGATTCGTACAAATCCGCATCCAGATGCACAAATGCAACCTTTTCTTTCTGTGCCGACATGAAAGCCGGCAGGGTCTCATGAAACCATCCCGGATACAAAAACACGTTTCTTTTAACAGCAGGCATTTTTCCTCCAAGCGAAAACGCTCCCCTGCCTTTTGCGCCACCTGACCAGTCGGACGGAAGCCCTTCGAAGGAATCGAAACCATGCCAGAAATGATTGGGAAGCTTTCCGGCAAAATAATTCAGACTTGCGGCCCTGTAGACACCAAATTCCATCATCAGACCTTTTTTAGGTTCCAGACGTGGCAGCAACCAATCATATAATGATCGTTTGGAATTAAAATACAACGCATTCCTGAAATGGGTATAGGCATAAGTTGCCGCATCACGGTGGGCTTCACGATGCAGTTCTTTATCGAAACTGGTAGCAGCAGTGAGCTTGTTCCAGTTTCGGACAGGTGACAAAAGTGACGATTCGATCCTGTGCCTTAGCCTTATCGAATGGGCAATACGATGAAATAATCCCATGTGGTTTTTTCGCAAATTTAAGAAGGTTTCTGGATTATGTTTGCTAATACCTTGAAATGGTTACTCCTTGGTGGTATAATCACTTTGCCAGCAACCAAAGATTTGAGAACAGGAATGAAAATCACGCGAGCGCTCAGTCAGGAATAAAAAAAAGCCACATCTTTCGATGGGCTTTTGGGGTTGTCGGGATGACAGGATTACCTTCGGTGATCCATTTGGGGGGGTGATTCAACCCCAAAATCCCATCAAGCTGTCGCTTGCCGTGTCTTTTTTTAATCCCGACTTTCACGCGAGCGCTCAGTCAGGAATAAAAAAAAGCCACATCTTTCGATGGGCTTTTGGGGTTGTCGGGATGACAGGATTTGAACCTGCGGCCTCTTCGTCCCGAACGAAGCGCGCTACCGGGCTGCGCTACATCCCGTAAAATCAATTCGGGATGCAAAGGTACAAAAGTGAATAATAACCGCAATCAAAAATCTGTTTATTTGCTTGTGTGGCTTATGATGAAGCTTATTCGCTATAGAAATAAACCATGTTGCGAATAGCCTCTTCACATGCGGCACAAAACCGTTTGTCTTTGAAGCTATGCATCAGGCAATCATATGCAGGTCTGTACATTCCTTTTGCCACATAACCTCCTCCTTCAAATACTCCTGTCTTCGAAATATAGATGCTGTCAGGAGGTGTTGGTACTGGTGTATCCGGGTCGAGCAGGTGCTTCCATTTGCTGTCGAAGTTGACCAGAGTTGTCAGGTTGGGCTCCCATGGCTCAATGGAAAGGTTATAGAAATCGTTGTAGGAAGTTGACGAAGTGTAATACTCATCACCCAAACCTGCAAACCCATGACCAAACTCATGAACCATTATGGCCGCCGCATAGCGGTTTTTACTGCTGCTCAGGCCGTAGAAATTAAAAATACCGCCCCCACCGTATTTATCTGTGTTGGTTAGTATATAAATCTGGTCGTAGGGCGCATTAGAGGCAAGGTCGCGCACACTTTTATGGTCGTGTGTCATGCAGTAGCGCTCGCTGTCAAAAGTATAGAACGATGAGGAGAGTACAGTGTTTTTCCAGACAGAATCGGCCGGAATGTCAATGCCGCTATCCACCGAGGGGCCAAGTACTGCCCTGATGTTAAACCTGCTGCGAAGCGAATCGTAGGGATGAAAGCCAAACAGGGATTCGGCGAATTGCTGGCAATCAGCGATAAATTTATCGAGTTCATGAATTGTGTAACCGTCAGGAAGCAACACTATATCAACAGCCTTTGATGGATGCGCGTTGACCTCAATTTCTGCAACAGGAAACCTGTTTCTTTGAATGGGTTTAATAAAATAGTCATCAGGATTGATCATCATCTCAAACCGGCTGACGAAATCTCCTGATTTGTCGCGGCTAAGCAAGGATACCTTTACAGGGTTGAGCGGAAATGGGATAACAACAGTTTCCATGAAACTGCGGTTGATTTCACGGGCTTCGGTTGTTGTTTGCCACTCACCAAAGAGACTGTTATACCCACGTGAGTATAAGAGGTTGCCAGTTTCAGGATTCCTGACCTCCACTCTTTGTTGCCCATAGTTAAACGGATCAATGAGGTTGTTGTGCGATCCACCCCAGTAAGGTTCAACCAGAAGTTCGTCGAGGGCAAACCATTCATCCTGATGATTTCCGGCATGAACATAATCAATTCTTAAGCTGCGGTGTTCGAACTTGTCGTCAAACTGGCCATAAACTGCCCTGAATGAAAATAAAAGAGCTAAAACAAACAGACAAGGTTTCATGAACATGATTTTCTTGTAAAATTACATCATTTTAGGTGTAACCATACGCAGCATATACCGTCTAAAGTTTGCATGACACAGGACGAGGATTTATTTTGGATCGACCAGATACTTGAAGGTAACACACAGGTTTTCGGCCGGTTGGTATCAAAATATGAAGATTTTGTCTTTACGATTGCCTTGAGGGTATTGCATCACCGCAATGATGCCGAGGATGTTGCAATGGAGGTGTTTATGAAGGTGTACCAGGGTTTGGGAAAGTTTAACCGCAAAGCAGGATTTTCCACATGGCTGTATCGTATTGCCTATAATACTTCAATAAGTGAGTTTCGGAAGCGCAACAAAAGGCAGATAGAAACAGCTGATGTGAAGTGGTTGAATCAGAATGCTGCCATGATCATTGATGAAGAATCGGATGAAACAGAAACGGACGAACAAAGACTTTTGATGGCAATGAGATCACTTTCGCCTGATGAGAATGCCTTACTGACACTTTATTACACAAACAACCTGAGCGTTGAACAGATCTCGGGAATTGTGGGCATTTCGACCTCCAATGTAAAAATACGGCTCTTCAGAACCAGAAAAAAGCTTGAGGGTATGATGCAAATGGAAGAACAAATAAACCACACAACCAATCCTTAATATAATGAAGGAAACGAATGCCGAAAGGATCGAAAAATTACTGAGGTCAGTGCCGATGCAGCAACCGACCGTTGAGTTCAGCGAACGACTGATGGAACGATTGATGCAGGGAGAAACCGTGCGCAAAAACGAAACAGAGCTGAGACTCGAGGAAACATTGCTTGTTTTTAGCCTGTTGGCAATATCAACCGCCGTGATCGTGTTTGCTGATCTTGGATTTATTGGCCAATATGCACTGCGGGCGAGCACAAGATTGCCCGAATGGCTACACTTGTTCAGTGCCGCATGGAATACCGGGCTTAAACTGCTGAATCATATTCCGGCACTTGCCTACCTCACAGCAGCTGCAACCGGACTTCTCTGGGCAGCCGACCGCTTCCTGTTCAGTCGCCTCAGGCAGCAAAGTGCTTTGTTCCTGAACCTTTGACCCAATATTTAACCAGGGCATCGTTCTTAGATAATATTTCAATGATATAACAATCAGTGAATTGTATTTTCATAATTGAAGCATCGTCGAAAGTGTTTGTTTTGGAATTACCTTTGAGAGTATTTTAATGTAACCAAATAAAGCAAACATTATGATCTTCGAATTACCCCCTTTGCCCTATGCCCCGGACGCACTGGAGCCATTTATTTCCCGAGAAACAATCAGTTTTCACTACGAGCGGCATCATGCCACATATGTGAACAACCTTAATAAACTGCTGCCGGGATCAGCCTTCGAACAGGCCACACTTGAAGAAATTGTGGTTGGAGCCGATGGGGCTATCTTTAACAATGGCGCTCAGGTTTGGAACCATACGTTTTATTGGGAGTGTCTTGGCCCTGACTGCGGTGGACAGCCTGTCGGCAAATTGGCTCAGGCTATTGTACGTGATTTCGGCTCATGGGAAGCTTTCAGGGAATCCTTCAGCACAGCAGCGGCAAGTCTTTTCGGTTCAGGATGGGCATGGCTGACAGTTCGTCCCGATGGCAAACTCCTCATTGTTCAGGAAAGTAATGCCGGTAATCCACTGAAAAATGGTTTAAAACCGGTGCTGACTTGTGATGTGTGGGAGCATGCCTATTATGTTGACAAGCGTAACCGCCGTCCGGCCTATATTGATGACTTCTGGAAGCTTGTCAACTGGCAGGCAGCCGAACAACACTTCCTGAACGCTCTTTCCTGAGACAGGAAGCTTATTTGTTCAATTCTTACTCGCCGGTTCAGAAACCAAGTGAAATACCTAATCCCTGAGCTGTTTTCACCAGGGCATTGTCGAGCGTTACCAAGTTAGGCTGCGCAATGGCTTCTGTAAAAGGAACGGACACAAAATATGGGTGTCGGTATGACACCATTTTGCCATAATCAGCGCTAAGAACCATTTCAAAGGCTTTTACGCCGAATTGTGCCGATAAAACTCTGTCGTAAGCAATCGGGATACCACCACGCTGCAGATGTCCCAGCACGGTTTCGCGCATATCCGGTTCAAAACCTGCTTCTTTGAGTTGGCGGATAAGCTGGCGGCCAATGCCACCTAACCGAAGGTTTTCGTAACCAACTTCATCACTTTTCTCGCCCACCATTACGCCATTCTTTGGCCGTGCCCCTTCCGATACGACTACAACTGCAAACCCCCGGCCACGGTGGAAACGCAATTCGAGTTTTTTCTTCACTATGTCAATATCGTAAGGGAACTCGGGGATCAGGCAAACTTCCGCGCCCCCTGCCACAGCCGCATTAAGGGCAATCCATCCTGCATAACGCCCCATCACTTCAACCACAAAAACCCGGTTGTGGCTGGCGGCAGTAGTCACTAATTTATCAACGGCTTCGGTGGCAACCTCAACAGCCGTCTGAAAACCGAAAGTGGAATCGGTTGACGACAGATCGTTATCAATTGTTTTAGGAACGCCGATGATATTTAACCCTTTTTCGTACAAAGCCTGGGAAATGCGTTGCGAGCCATCACCCCCGATATTGATCACGGCATCAATGCCTAAGTATTGAATTTTGCGAATCATTTCGTCCGACCGGTCAATAGCACTATAGCTGCCATCATTGTTTTTCACCGGCCAGGCGAACGGGCCTCCTTTGTTGGTGGTTTCGATGATGGTTCCTCCCTGGAAATGTATTCCTCTAACTACTTCAGGGGTAAGGATCTTTACTTCAGTTGGCTCCCACAGTATTCCGTTAAAAGCCTGTATGCTCCCTAATACCTCCCAGTCTTTTTCCTGTGAGGCTCTTTTAACAATGGCCCGAATGACAGCATTCAGTCCAGGACAGTCGCCACCGCCTGTGACGATCAACACTCTTTTCATTTGTTTTGTTTTGCTATATTAAACTTTGAACATAAATGATGCACTTCGAAAAACTTATTTTACTGCAAAGATAGGCAGCTTATTGCAGTTCAATGCCCAGACCGTATATGTGTTTGATAACATTGCCCGCAATCGGTTGCTTTGTAACCAGACGCTTACTATGCATTGTCGGGTTTAAAATGATTTTATTGGCCTATTTACTTTTTAATCCAGAACGAGACCAATTTATGTGTCTTTGATTAATAAGAAATTACGGGAAACTATCCCTGAAATATCCTCATTATTAGTCAATAAGCCCTAATAACCTGATCCCGCCGGTTTCGATATCAATGAGCCTTTGCTTGTACAGCTTCCCAATGGCTTTTTTAAAATTTTTCTTACTCATACCAAGCCTGCTGTAAATTTCTGAGGCAGGGCTATGGTCGTTGAGGGCCATGAAACCATGATGTTTTTCTAGGGTTTGAATCAGTTGGTCTGCCAGTTCAT
>Ga0351836_1107_pt1 | contig 13342 bp, 9 predicted proteins | sample BONcelHFGM3001D4_FD_206749 | JGI IMG/M metagenome (GOLD analysis project Ga0351836, IMG submission 206749) | Enriched cells from coal bed in the Powder River Basin, Montana, United States - BONCAT cells FGM rep1 HSBNCT.FGM.300.1.D4 ... | reverse complement strand
GGGTCCGAAAATCCAGATGGTGTTGGCATCTTTGATGAGGGAGGTAATCTGCGCATAATATGCGTCAAGCTGGTTATCAAACTGCCGGTCGCGCGCATCCTCGGCTACGGATAATAACTTTTTATCGGGGGTGCTGGTGCGCGGATTGTCGGAAAAACGCACACGCTTTTCCATGCCCGAAATAAACTCGCGCGTTGTCTCTGCACCGTCAATGAGAGTGGTAATAACCGCTTTGCGGTGGTCAATCCACAAACCGACTTGCTTTTGCATTTTTACTCCTTGGGAGATTTTTTATTTGCCCTCATTTACAGTATACAATTTGCCAAGGGTTAACAATGTAAAAAGATTATTTACTTTTTCACGCATAGTATATGAAAGCTATCCACCCATTCTAATTGTCCCATGTGCTTTATTAAAACCATTTTTTGGATCCATCCGAGGGGGAAAGCACTAGCCATCATGATAAGGATATCCGGGTGAGGGTATGAAGTCAAGATAAGGGTTGCGCAGCAAAATTATTCAACTGGAGAGGTTGGGAGAGAACTTAATTTGCGGGAAGGAAGATTCTAATATGACGCAATATGACGATACCCATTTTTTTTCTAATTGAGGTAAATTAGAGCAGTTTGTTTTAAGATGGAATGAAATTTCTGCAGTTTTTCTAAAAAAGAGATAAAAAAGAGATAATTGACAATTAATAATTATTTTTGTATCATATTGACATCATGCCTAATTAATTTTAGGAATGGTTCGGTTTGCCCAAGCCAAGTAAGATAGATGACTTCTTACGCTTGAGCTAAGCGGCTCACCGGACGGGCGATTCTACTAATGTCAGAGCATGCGGGAAAAGACACTTAATGGGTTTATAGAGGTGGACTTGCTTGAGAGAGACACCCGGATTGGGAGAAGATAACCGCCATAAGTGCATCGCAGCCATCATCGCCGAAAATGATAAAGGCATGGAGGCCTTATATAATGCACAATCAAAAATTCCAAGCAATTTTTATCGTAGCAGTACTATTAATTGTATTAGTCGGTCAGGTATATGCTTTGGGCACTGCGCCAAACCTGGGGACTGCAACCAGTTTTGCGGTACTGGGTCACTCGACTGTGACCAATACCGGTAGTACCATCATCATGGGAGATTTGGGGCTTAGCCCTGGTACCGCGGTCACTGGCTTTCCCCCTGGGATCGTGGTGCCTCCTGGGACAATTTATATTGCAGAGGCGACTGCGCTTGGGGCACAAAATGCTGCAACCGCTGCATTCATTGATATAGGAAACCAGGCTTGCGATTTCAATTACAACGTTCCGACGGATCTTGCAGGGGAGAATCTGGTCCCGGGTGTCTATTGTTTTTCGTCTTCAGTAGAAAATTCAGGAGTACTCACCCTTGACGGTCTCGCAACGGACGTATGGATTTTTAAGAGTGGAAGCTCACTTACTGCAGGACCTGGATCTTCAGTCGAGGGAACTGGAAGTGAATGCAATATCTTTTGGCAAGTCGGAAGCTCCGCAACTCTTGATACAACCTCAATTTCCAAAGGAACTATCATTGCGAACCAGAGCATAAGCATGAATAACGGTGCTACCCTAAACGGCAGAGCTTTTGCACTGAATGGTGCAGTAACGTTAATCAACAACATCATCGATGCTTCTGTCTGCAGTGGGTTGGCTCCGGGGGGTGTCGGAGTAACCAAGGTCTTCAGCCCTTCCAGAATCAGGGAAGGTAATGAATCAACCCTCACAATTACTTTTACTAACGCGAACGATGGTGATGCTACTCTTATCGGGGACTTCACCGACCAATTGCCGCAAAGCGTTGTTGTTGCAGATTCTCCTAACATCGGCACTACCTGTGCGAACGGGGTCCCATCAATAAGCCAAGATGGCTCTGAGGTGACATTGCTGGGTGGAAGCATAATCCCGGCTGCAATTAATGGCATTCCGGGCTATTGCACTTTAACCGTTGACGTGACATCTTTGACCGTGGGTACCTACACGAATGTGATTCCATCAGGTGGCTTAGATACGGACGAGGGCACTAATGCCGCACTCGCCGCAGCGGTCTTAATTGTCAGGTCAGCACCGTCGGAGGGAGAGGAAGATGTAGGTTTGCCTGCTTTTCCGGGCACTGGCAGCGGCGCACCCATACTCAACGAAGTTTTCCCCTGGAATCTGTTACTCTTTGGCGGTATCTTCGTTATTGCTCTAGTTCTTGGTGTTCTAATATTTCGAAAGGCTGAACGGCCAAAGTAATAACCAACCAAAATCCTCAATATACCAAATATCGCAGGTTGCTGCAGTAATAAGGAAAACTACCCTCGTGGGGATTGGTTTTGAAAAATAATAAACCCTCACAGCAAACTGTGAGGGTTTATGGAAAGAATACCAATTATTTGGTACGAACAATTAATATGCTAAACCCCCGCAGATTAATTAGTTGTTTTGCAATTCTGGTCCTTTCGATATTGTTTGCTGGATGCGGAAACAAGGCAACCGGGGAGGAGTTAACTGAAGATTCCCCGTCTCCCATGCCAACACCGTTGGTCCATAAAACAGTTCAAGTGATAATACAACCAACGCCCACACCCAGTATACCTGAACCGCTCTTTGATCCAGACCTTGATTTAAACAGTGAGCCTGTAAACGTTCCGCTTGAGCTTCAGATTCCCTCACTTAAGGTTGATGCCCCTGTGATTGGCGTCGGACTCAATTCGGAAAATGAGATGGATGCACCAAAAGGTCCAATTGGCGGTTCGATCTGGCAAACGGCGATGTGGTATCGCGGCAGCGGCATCCCGGGCGAGCCAGGCACGGCAACGTTTGCCGGGCACGTCAACGATCCGCTCGGATTGCCCGGGGTCTTCGGCCATCTTAGAAACCTCAGCCCTGGCGACCTGATCGTTGTCCGTTTCAAAAATACTTCAGAAGAAATTCGCTTTATTGTTGTCCAGAACATAGTCTATAACAAAAGAGAAGCTGCTGACCCGGATCTGCGGGCGCAGATATTTGGCGCTGAGCCATTACCCGACGACCTCTCCCATCTGGCGCTAATCACCTGCACCGGGTATATCGTTAATGGGGAGTACGATGGCTTCAGGGTTATTTACGCGACGCGCATCAATTAAGTGCAACTGCAGTAATGGAAATATTCTTACATCGCTGATTAACTTCTGCGATTTTTAACCAAATCCTATAAATCTTGGTTATTAATATTATTAATTAAAAACAACAGATTTGTGTTTTTCAAAATGCTTATCTCAAGCTACACGCAGCCAAGAGGTATACAGACTTGACACCTGTTTGCCAATACATTTTTTACTACTGGAATACAACACTATAATTATTTTAGAATTCCAAATCACTTTCTATTCTTTGGTCAAGGATTTTTTTACTGTGGTTATGTAAAAAAAAGAAAGAGGTTTTTATGGATACTCAAGGAAATCTTAGAGCTTATAAATTCAATTTCTGGGATGATAGATTTTGGATATGGGTACTGGCTTTACCCTTTGGGCTTATTTCCTGGGCGGTCCCATTTGTGTTGTTATTGGGATTAATGAATGCTAACAACGCTCCCGGTTGGTTCCCTTATTTTGGATTCATTTTGCTTGGGATCCCTGGTTATCTGGTGGGGTGGATTTTTGTTTATTCTTTAATGGAAGGGTTATACACTAAAGTAACGATCGCTGATAATTGGGTATCTGTGCGCCTTCCCTGGCTGGTATTTCCATTAATCCCGGTTGTAAAGAGAATTAATCTGGATCAAATCCATCGCATTAACCTGTTTGCCCCATACGGATCCAGAACAGCAGTATTTTTATATTATTTAAAGAATAATAAAGAGCGGCATTTTTACCTTCCAAGATTCAAAAATAACCCCGCCTATATTGAAGAAATGATAGCTATCCAGAAACGAGTGGAGTCCCTCTATCCACCTGCGGAAAGGGGAGTATCCATGCAGACATACCCCTTGAAGGCGAAAAACGACCTTCTTCAACAAAAAATACCGCGATTCATTGGGCGCCCAATTTTCATTCAACGAGTTATTCATTCACTTTATGGCTTTATATTGCTTGGTATAGTTGGGATCAGCGCCTGGATAACCAGCAGCCTGCCGCCTGGTGGCATTGACGCCATTTCGATTGGATTTGTTATTGGATTTATATTCTCGTGGTTTGGAATGTTCGGGATGTACCCGGTTATTGGACAGATTTTGATATGGTTCTTTGGACGTTGGGTGATTAGTGCGATTTCGGAATTCTTATTTCATCTATCACCTGATGCTATCTATTGGGACACACCTGAATCCGTCAATAAATTATTATGAGGGTGTTGAAAAAATAGGCAAAAGTTGAAATTAATCCATCCAATTTGATGTTTTTTGGGTATATAGGCTCTATTTCTGTTTATTCTTTATACTGATTTCAATGTCCAAATCCTTTTTTCTTGTTCTTTTCAACTCTATTTCAAGCGTTTGGCGCAATTCTTCCTAAGCCATGACAGGTGAAGGGTTTCTGAAATTTACTCCATACAACAACTTGACCATGCGCTTCAAGTTCAAAGCCATGGCAGTCAGCAGCGCCTGAATGGCATAACGTTCCAAGCCGCGATAACGGCAGCGTCCCAGGCCATGCTGTTGTTTGCCCTCACCAAATTTGCGTTCAATCTTGTAGCGTTCCTTCAAACCCGTCTGGTAAGCCGGATTGGCTCTCATTTCCAGCCATATCTCTTTGTTCACGTCTTTCTTTTGGGTGCGGTAGTCGTGCAAACAAATCGCGGATTGAATGCCGGTTCTTTCCAGCCAATAGTGGTTGCGGCTGTCATCATAGCCACGGTCAGCTGCTACCGTATTCACAGGAATATGATCTGCCAAGTCTTTTTCAATCAGCCCTTGCAGAAAGTGGCCATCAAAGGCATTGCCCGGCGTGACCATTACTGAGGTGATCAGTTCACTCTCCGCATTCAAGCTGGCATGCGTTTTGTATCCATGAAAGTATTTGACTTGCCTGCTTTTTGTGCCTTCTGGCCCCTGCATGATGTGTTTGCCTTTGGCTCCCCATTGAGCATCCGGATCGGTGGGGCCTTTTCCTCCCCTTTTGCGTTTTTCTTGTTTGGCGGTATTGACATCCGCTGTGCTGTGCGTGCTGTCCACCACCTGAATACTTCCAAAGTGGATGCCTTTCTCCAGCGCGGTTTGTACAATATCGGCCAACAGCTGCTCCAGTTTTATTTCCCGTTTGCGTAAAATAATACGCTCCTTGAACTTGGTCAGGGTGGAATGATCCGGCGCAAACTGATCCATGCCTAATCCTAAAAAGTACTTGGCTGACATACTGTCATTGATGTAGGCTTCGGTCTGCCTTTCACTCAAATTGTATAAATAGGCCACCAGCAGCATCTTCAACAGCACTACCGGATCAAAAGGTGGACGCCCGTATTCAGCCCGACCCTTGTACCAACGCATCATCTTTTGGGTGTATTTGCGCCAATCCAGCATCTCATTCAACTTGCGGAAGAAGTGGCCTTTGGGTACTACCTGGTCATATACATATGCCCCGTAAAAGGTGCCCGTCCCGGTCTCGATAAAGCGTTCCTGCGTCATGTTTGCCTCTCCTCTTTGGTTTAGCAGGATTTTATTAAAGTTTCTTTATCTTGTCAATTAATCCACTTGTTTTTCAACAGTCTCTATTATCCCAATTTCATATTCAACCTATACATGCTTCTTTTACTGACTTTTTATTCTGGTCTATCCTGGTTTTTTCAATACTTATATCCCTGGATAATACAATTGGCGGGCTCAGGCGGCGCGCACTAAAACGCCAAGTGAGAACATAAATTCCTTAAGCAACAATCTGCTTTCATCTACCACAAACCAATCAAAAAAGCAGATCCTGCCCTGAATATATATTTATATTTCCGCTCGAGTTGATAGTTCCAAAAGCTACCAGAATAATGGTGGGTAATCAACGCCACTGATGCTTATACCCTAATATGCAACGGCATTACAAGCCCAGTTTACATACAATACAAGGCAATTGCCAGAAATAGATTCCAGCAGCTTTTTACCCTGATAGAATTAACCAAATGATTGAATGATAAAAAGATTGATATCATGATTATGTCCGGGGAGGATGGATGAAACCCTTCGGCCAACCATCACAAACGAAAATGCCTGAAGCCGCAGCTGTGGTTGAGAATTATTGGTCCGTTGAATCCGAGAAGCTTATCACCGCGTTACAAACCACCAGCGACGGCATTAAGCAAAGCGAGGCTGAAAACCGTACCAGGCGATATGGATTAAACACCCTGCAAGCACAAAAGCGAACATCGGCATTTGGTCTGCTTTTAAGCCAGTTTAAAAGCCCGCTTGTACTCATTTTAATTTTCGCGTCCATTATTTCCGCTTTTGTAGGAGAGTGGACAGATGCGGCCATTGTTTTGGCTGTCGTGATCGGAAGCACAACACTTGGGTTTGTCCAGGAATATCGTGCGGGCAACGCGGTTGAGAAACTACGTTCGCAGGTAACCATCAAGGCTAATGTCTTAAGGGATGGAAAATCCCAGATAATACCCTCTGAACAAGTCGTCCCTGGCGATGTTGTATTGCTTTCGGCTGGCAGCCTTATTCCGGCGGACGCGATCGTACTGGAAACTAAAGATTTCTTTGTTAATCAGGCCGTGCTAACCGGCGAGACATTTCCAGCAGAAAAAAGACCCGGGATCGTCCCGGCGAAAGCCAGCTTGGCAGATCGCATAAACTGCGTTTTCATGGGCACCAGCGTACGGAGCGGAACGGCGCGCGTGTTGATAGCGCAAACCGGAAAGGCAACTGTATTCGGCCAGATCGCTGACAAACTGAACCTGCGCCCAAGCCAGACGGAGTTTGAGCGCGGAATCCAGCGGTTCGGCAGTTTGCTTACCCAGGTTATGCTGGTGATGGTCGTTGTCGTTTTGGCTATTAATATCTTTCTCCACAAACCGCCTATTGATTCATTGCTATTTGCGCTTGCGCTGGCTGTCGGACTGGCTCCTGAACTTTTGCCCGCTATCATCAGCATTACGTTAGCTCACGGCGCTCAGCAGATGGCAAAAAGAGGCGTGATCGTCCGCAGGCTCAATTCAATAGAGAACTTCGGGAGCATGGATGTGCTGTGTACTGACAAGACCGGCACACTCACACAGGGAGTTGTCCACCTGGATGGGGCGTTTGATCCCGAAGGAACGCCTTCAAAAACCGTTCTGTATTTCTCATACCTAAACTCGCAATACCAGACCGGGATGAATAATCCATTGGATGATGCCATCGGTGCGTACGCCAAAGAAGCCAAACTCGAGATCGGTTCTGAACAAAAAATAGATGAGATCCCATATGACTTTGTGCGCAAGTGTTTAAGCGTGGTCACGGATAATACCAAAGGGATAAGGACGCTCATTACAAAAGGCGCGCTTGAAAATGTTCTAAACATCTGCAGCAGTGTGCAGGTTGGCGAGAAGATTGTGGCACTAGATAAAAAGAAGCGTAACGAAATAGAAAAACGCTACAGTGATTGGAGCGCGAAGGGCTTTCGTGTATTGGGAGTAGCAACCAAGCCGGTTGAAATCCGAACTGATTCCTACACGCGTGCCGAAGAAAAAGACCTTTGTTTTATTGGTTTTCTGCTTTTCTTCGATCCGCCCAAGGTTGATGTGCAGCAAACCATTGTTGATCTAAAGAATCGGGGAGTACAACTTAAGATCATTACCGGTGATAATGAAAAAGTGGCAAGGCATGTAGCCGATGCTGTTCAGCTACCAATTAATAGACTAATGACCGGAGCCGAACTGAACGACATGTCTGACGATGCGCTCTGGCACGCGGCTGAACGCACAACTATTTTTGCGGAGGTAGACCCAAACCAGAAAGAGCGCATCATTCTTGCTCTACGAAAAACCAAACACGTCGTTGGTTATATGGGCGACGGCATCAATGATGCTCCAGCACTGCATGCCGCTGATGTGGGCATTTCAGTGGATACAGCAGTCGATGTGGCTAAGGACGCTGCTGACTTTGTCTTGCTTAAACAGGACCTGGATATTCTTAAGGAAGGGATTGACGTGGGCCGTGTAACATTTGCGAACTCGCTTAAATATATTCTCACGACCATCAGCGCCAACTTCGGCAACATGTTCAGCATGGCTGTGGTATCCCTTTACCTTCCCTTCCTGCCTTTACTGGCATCGCAAATCTTGCTAAACAACTTCCTGTCCGATATTCCCGGTACCGCCATAGCCAGCGATAATGTAGACCCGGAATGGGTGGCAAAACCGCGCCGCTGGGATACTGTTTTCATTCGAAGATATATGGTACTGTTCGGCCTGGTCAGTTCAATTTTCGACATCCTGACCTTTGTTGTGCTGCTATTCGTTTTCCATGCTTCTGTTGGAGAATTCCGTACCGGCTGGTTCCTTGAGTCATTGTTGACAGAATTGGTGATCGCGCTGGTTGTAAGAACACGCCGGGTCTTCTTCCGCAGCCAGCCTGGCAAACTCTTGCTTGTGAGCACGCTCATCATCATTGGCATCGCGCTCGCGCTGCCGTACATACCTGTCAATTCCCTGTTTGGGTTTATACCGCTGCCAGCGCCGCTTCTTTTGACAATTATCGGATTAACAACCCTATACGTACTGGTTGTAGAAGCAGCCAAGAAGTTTTTCTACTCGCGGGTGGAAAACAGGGACGCATGAAATTTATTTAGAAAGTTTCCGCCAGGCCAGGATAGCTTTGGTATGTTCGGGGTAATGGCTATAAGATCCAGCCGCAATCGGCGGCGGAAGCGGGTTTCAGTTGTGAACAGTTCCTCGGGTGCGTTATTGATGAAAGAGATAAGCTTCATGTGGGTTGTTTCTAACTGCTTAAGAACGTCTGAAAGAGACAGACCGCGTTTTTTCTCGGTCATCAGTGCGTTAAATGCATTCAACCCGCCATAGAGATCTTTGTATCGTGGCAATTTGTGATCCTGCATGATCATTGGCAGGGATTTCAGCGCTTCTTCTTCCCAGGTGGTGATATGAGCTATTATGTCTTTCACAGACCATCCGCCAATGACGCCGGGCTGCGACATTTGACTGTCAGTCAGACCAAGGTACGATTCTTTAAACTGCTGCCATGCTTTTTCAAGGTTATTCAGGAGTTGTTGTTTTTTCATAATTCTTTTTACTTGTATCACCGTTTAATGTCATGATTGACATTAAGTATTCCCCATGGGTAACTCTTAATCACCCATTTGGGTATATACGGATATTTCTTTTTACTTGTGGTGATTCGCTTCTTCAGCCGCCACTGCATCAGCCCGAGTCTTGTGAGTTGTGCCATCGGGGTGGTTGGGTGGGGAATAGACAGTATAGAGTTTTAACTTCCTGGTCTTTGACGCATTAATTACATTATGGTAGGTTCCAGCAGGGACTATTACAGCACCGCCAGCTTTTACATCATGCTCTTCCATATCATTAAATACGAATTTTGCTTTGCCTTCTTCAACGCGAAAGAATTGATCAACTTTTGTGTGAACCTCCCGACCGATATCTTCACCGCCTTTTAGACACATCACGACGAGCTGGCAATACTTGCCGGTAAATAGCACATCCCGAAAATTGTCATTCATAAGCGTTAGTTTCTCGATATCTCCCACAAAGCCAGTCATTTTTTTCTCCTTTATTAATTATTATGTAAAGTTTTTATTAATTTACATATTGATTATACGAGCGAAAAAGAAGTCCAAGCCAGTACTATAATAAAATTATGCGCAAAAGGCATACAGAGAATAAACCACACTTCAGGTATTAATATAATTAATTATGGGGCAGCATGAGCGCACTTATACAATGAGCGCCTACAACCGTAATAATTCGCCATGCCTGAAATGGCTTCGCTGCCAGATGAAGAAAAAGTTAATGAAATCCAGAATTCTACTTATCGCCGGGCTTTCCTTGCTCACGCTGGCTGCCGCCTGGAAATTTGCCCTTGCCCCGCATTGGACTCAGCGTTTGCCGCCTGGCTGGTCGTGGCAAGCCAACTATATCGGAATCAGCACTTATCCTGACCCGCTCACTGGCGAATTTCCCCCCGAAGACAACACTGCAACTTATCAGCGTTCCATTCGCATCGTTTCCGAAATAGAGCGACCGCGCGTTGTCAAGGTTAAGGATGCCTACATCATTCGTGACATTGCCAGCGGCAAGGTCACCTGGGAATACAACCTGAACGTCGAGGTCAATCCAGCCACCGGTGAGTACCTAGTGCCAGAGGCACAAGGACAATATATCGTTTTCCCACGCCAAGTAGAAAAAAAAACCTATGTGTTTCGGTCCAACTACCTCAAAGGCATCCCCCTTGAATATCAGGACGAAGAAGACATCGAAGGCATAACTACATATCTCTTCACCTACCTGGGCCGCGGGGAATATACCGAATCGTACAGTGGCACGGAACAATATCCCGGCATTCCGGTCAAGGTGGCGCAGGAAATTAAATGCGCCGATGATCAATTGGTCTTCCGAGTATGGGTGGAACCGCTCACTGGTGAAATTCTCAAAATGATGGAGAGCTGCCTTTCGGGTGATTATATTTACGACATAGCCAGCGGTCAAAAAATTACCGCCGTATTGCGCTGGGCAGGGACGACGGGTGGCGACGATGTGCTGATCCGCGCCAACCAGATTCGCGCTGAACGTGCCCGACTGCAATGGTTTGAGGTTTACCTTCCAGCAATCACTGCATTGATTGGAATTATTCTGTTGGTTGGGGAGGGCGTGAAGCGTTCTTCTGTCCGCTCACGGTATATGAAACGCTTCTTTATTTCTATCACCACTCGTACCCTCGCCGGGCAGGCCATCGGCTTCATCTTTGCCGCCGTAATCGGTCTCACTGTCCTGTATTTTGGTATTCGCGCCCAAGTGTACGACACCATCCGTACCTCTGGCCTAGCGGCTGTGGAAATGCTGGAAGATGTACTCAAACAGGACCCAGATCTAATGAAAACAGGCTCGATGTCTCACAGAGAGTCACTTGACCTTGCTATAGATGAGTTTACCGCCAATTTTTCCAGCATCTCACGCATGAGCGTGGTGAACTCTCACCTGTATGTGGTAGCTGATAGCGAATTGCAGACGGGAGTCGTCACTGATCAAACCGCGCTGATTGAAACCATGCAAAACCCGGTCGAGGATTCTGTGCCTTTTCTTTTCACACGCTTCGATCAGCGCTATATGCGGCTATCCCAAGTTATTCATGGCCAGTACAACACAGCGCGGGATTCAGAAGTGATTGGCGCGATGTCTATTGACTTATCCCTGTCTGAAGCTGAGATGCGTATCAATGCCATCTTTATATAAGCGGCCGGGGCGCTCATTATCCTGTTCACGCTCCAAATTGGCATGCAATATCTTTTTCTGTACAACTCGGTGCTGAACCCGATCCGTGTATTAATAAATGCCGCCCAGCAGATTGAGCGCGGTCAGCTCGATGCGCGCGCTTCGATAAATGTCACCGGCGAACTGGGCGACTTGGAGCGCGCATTTAACAATATGGCTGATGAAATAAAGCGCACCAACATCACCCTGCGCGAGAACAGCCAGGCGCTTCGAAACATCATCCAAACATCACCACTGGCGATGATCCAAATGGACGCTGACAGGATTATAAACATGTGGAATCCTGCCGCGGAGCGCATTTTCGGCTGGAGTGAAGCAGAGGCTTTAGGGCGCCATTTGCAGACGATCCCACCCGACAAAGCGGATGAAACCTCCGCGTTGTTTGAATCTCAACTGCAAGGTAAATCCCTGACAAGAGTCAATTCGCAATGGCTGCGCAAAGACGGAACGCTGGTAGATGTGAGTATTTCAGCTGTGGCCCTGCATGATCTCGCAGGCAACCTCACCGGGTTCAGTTCCATCATTAACGATATTTCGGAGCTAAAGCAGGCAGAAGACGCGATGAAAGTGTCCAATGACACCCTATCGCTCTCAGTGGCAAAACTTGAGCAGCGCACACGCGAACTCACCCAATTGGGCGAGATGGGCGATCTCTTGCTGGCATGCGTCTTGCCGGAAGAGGCGAATCTCGTCATTGCCCGCGCTCTCGGGAAAATCTTCCCGAACATGTCAGGTACCCTGTATGAAGTTCCACCCTCCCGCGATCAAATGAAGCCGGTCATGACCTGGGGCGCGTTTATAACCGAGGCAAGTACGTTTGCCATGGATGGGTGCTGGGCTTTACGGCGCGGAGGTACGCATCGCGTGGAAGATTCTGTTGCGAGCCTGATCTGTCAACATGTTGCTGACGAGGGCGGAAAGGCATTTCCATACCTGTGCGTGCCTATGATGGCGCATCACGAGGCGCTGGGTATTCTGCACTTGCGGTGTTCCGCCGGTTCAGCCGCCATCACCCAGGAAAACCAGCAACTGGCCGAGACAGTGGCTGAGCAGATTGCTCTGATGCTTTCCAACCTGAAATTGCGCGAAGCTTTACGCCAGCAATCCATCCGCGATACGCTGACGGGATTGTTTAACCGCCGGTACATGGATGAGACCTTGACCCGCGAGATCGGGCGGGCCAGACGCGGCAAAATACCAGTGAGTATTATCATGATGGACATTGACCACTTTAAGCAATTCAACGATACCTACGGCCACGAGGCGGGGGACATGGTGCTGAAATCAATAGGTAAACTCTTGCAAACGGAGGTGCGCGCCGATGATATTGCCTGCCGCTATGGCGGTGAAGAATTCACCCTCATCCTGCCTGGCGCGTCGCGGAAGATCGCGCAGCAACGTGCAGAGCAATTGCGCGATGGCATCCATGCGCTTGAAATAAATTACAAGGGTAAAGCGCTCGGGGCGCTCACCCTGTCGTTTGGTGTGGCAGTCTTTCCCACGCATGGCGAGAGTGGTCAAGCCGTCCTGAAAGCCGCCGACACCGCGCTCTACCAAGCCAAGCAGAATGGGCGAGATCGGGTGGAGTTGGCGGGGTGAAGGCAAAACTGCCGCCGAACAATCGCTTGCACCCGATACGGCTACGCCTTGCCCTCTCGGAGCTTCGCGTTTTTCCAGCGAGTCTTCTACACGAAGTAGTCGTTACTTCACCGCCTCGCGGGTGAAGCGAACTTTAAGTCTGAGGTGCGGGCATTCCAACAGCTACAGACCTCCACCATGGAGCAATTTCGCCATTAGCCGGTAGACACCGCACATATACCCGATGATGTTAATAGCCTTGGCGTGGAAAAGAACGATAGGCAAACGGCACGGACGGTCGGGGTGGACGACATCCGGCTCCCCTAATAGCTGATTGATAATGTGACGGTAA
>Ga0351836_1104_pt1 | contig 13861 bp, 16 predicted proteins | sample BONcelHFGM3001D4_FD_206749 | JGI IMG/M metagenome (GOLD analysis project Ga0351836, IMG submission 206749) | Enriched cells from coal bed in the Powder River Basin, Montana, United States - BONCAT cells FGM rep1 HSBNCT.FGM.300.1.D4 ... | reverse complement strand
TTCGCTTCCTTCCCCGATGCGGATCAGGATCAACTTGCGGCCTTGCTGCGCAAGGATAATCTGCGACGGGGAGAGACGCTCTTTCGCCGGGGGGATGAGGGGAACGCGCTCTATCTCATTTTGCAGGGGCGGATTAAGGTCTCCCTGTCCGAGAAACAGGACGCGGTGACGCTGGCCGTTCTCGGCCAGGGGGAATTTCTGGGAGAGATGGCCCTGCTGGACGGCCTGCCCCGTTCGGCCGACGCCATTGCGATGGAGGATTCCGTTCTCTACGCCCTGAACCGGAACGACTTTCTCTCCTTTATCGTCCACAACGGCAAGGCCGTCCGGGCGGTCCTCGCCTCTCTTTCCCTGCGTCTGCGCAAAACGGACAAGTTGCTGGCCGAGATGTGCTTTCTGAATCTATCGGTTCGGCTGGAGTACAAGCTTGTGGAAATGGCCGAACAGCAGGGACCCGAGCCCGGCACCCCCGGGGAATACCGACTGAAGATATCGCAGCAGGAGTTGGGAAGCATCCTCGGCGTTTCGCGCGAGAGCATCAACAAGGAATTGAAGCTCCTCCGTGACAAGGGGCTGCTGACGACGTCGCGCAACACTATTCATATCCATCGGCTGGCCGCCCTGAAGAAACGGGTCCCCTGAAAACGGCCCAACGCCTGTTTCAGTGAGAGCCACCGCCGGGGCTCCAGATGCAAAACCACGAAGCCAAAGGGGGGTTAGTGCATGAAGAAACTGGATTTTGAGGCCCATTTCTACACCCGGGAATACGTCGACACGCTCTATCGTCAAAAGGGATACCCCCGATTCGGTACCGATGAGCAGACCCAAGGGCGGCGCCTGTGGTACAACGCGGAAGTGGGACAACCCTTCGCTGATTTCCTCCTCGATGCCCTGCTCGATCTGGGCGAAGGAAGACTGGCGAGGATGGACAAGTGCGGCATCGATGTCCAGATCCTAAGCCTTTCGGCACCGGGGATCGAACAGCTCGACCCTACGGTCGGGGCTGCGGTGGCGAGGCATTCGAATGACCTCCTCTACGAAATCACCAAAAAATATCCGGGGCGATTTATGGGTTATGCGGCCCTTGCCCCCAAGGCCCCTCTGCAGGCGGCCGACGAGTTGGAGCGGTGCGTCAAGGAACTCGGCTTCAAGGGCTGGAACACCCATTCGAATTTCGCTGATTCCTATCTCGACGACGAGAAATATTTGCCCATACTGGAACGCGCGGCCCAGCTTGGGGTGCCGGTCTACCTGCACCCGACGGTTCCGGCCATTCCTCAGGTCAAAGGATACGGCTTTGCCCTGGCGGGGGCGCCATTCGGTTTCGGTCTGGAGACGGCGCTCTGCATGATGCGCTTGATCTACAGCGGCGTCTTTGATGTCTGCCCGAATCTCAAGATCATCCTCGGACATCTCGGCGAGGCGCTCCCCTTTCTTTTCAAGCGCATCGACTGGGCCTACGTAAGGCCCTTCGATCCGGCGGCAAGGCCCAAGCTGTCAAGAAAGCCCAGCGAATATCTCAAGGACAATGTCCTGGTCACCACCAGCGGCAACTGCTTCACGCCGGCCTTCATGTGCACCCGTGAGGCGCTCGGTATAGACAACATCCTGCTCGGGACCGATTACCCCTATGAGGACCCCGAGGAGGCGTTGGAATTCATCGAAAGCTTGCCCGTGCCGCAAGCCGAAAAGGAAGCGATCTACTCAGGAAACGCCTTCCGGCTGGGCTTAGCCCGATGATGCGGGGCATGAAGCGCACAGGCCTGATCGCGGCCCTGCTCATCTGCGGGGTCCTGCTCTGGGCGCAGGCGGACTGGGCCGTTCCCTGGGGCGAAAAGGCGGATGTCTCCAAGGCCACGGCCTCGGGCGCGGCCGACGCTGCCCCGGACGCTGCCACCCCGCGGACGGCGGCCACGGGCGGCACCCCGTTACAGGCCCGGGAACTCAAGGTTCTGACCTCCTTCTATCCCATGCACATCATGGCCCTGAACGTCTTTGCCGGGGTCCCGGGGGTGACGATCGAGATGCTCGCCCCGGCCATGACCGGCTGCCTGCACGACTATAGCCTCACCACCGAGGCGATGCGCAGGCTGGAAAAGGCGGATCTCCTGATCGCCAACGGCCTGGGCATGGAATCCTATATTCCCATGATCACCAAAAAGTTCCCGCGCCTGGAGATCGTGCAGCTCTCCCGCCGGATTACCCCCATCCGGGACAAGCACGGCCCCAATCCCCACGTCTGGGTGAGCATCGACAAGGCAGGCCTCCAGGTGATCAACCTCACCCAGTTCCTGGTCAAGTTCGATCCCGCCCGTCACGCGGCCTACAAGGAAAACGGCCGCGCCTATGGCCAGCAGCTCGAGGCCCTGGGCCAGGAGATGCACCAGCGGCTGGACCGCTTCAAGGGCGCGCCGATCGTCACCTTCCACGAGGCCTTCCCCTATTTCGCCGAGGAGTTCGGGCTGAAGATCGCGGCGGTGATCGAGCGGGAGCCCGGCACCGCACCCACCCCCCGGGATCTGGCCGACACGATCGCGGCGATCCGCAAACAGAAGGTCAGTGCCCTCTTCAGCGAACCCCAGTACCCTTCAACCGCAGCCGCGATTATCGCCCGGGAGACGGGGCTCACCGTACACCCCCTCGACCCTGCCGTGACCGGGCCGCTTAACGCCGATGCGTACCTGGCGATCATGCGGAAGAACATGGACGTCCTGGAGGAAGCCCTGAAATGACCGCCCTTGCGTCCCTGCCCGGCCTCACCGCCTGTGACCACTGCTGCATCCGCATCGAGGATCTCAGTGTCCAACTGCGGGAGACGCTCGTCCTGGAGAAGGTGAACCTCCATGTGAACTGCCGGGAGATCCTGGCGATCGTGGGGCCGAACGGCGCTGGCAAGACCACGCTCCTCAAGGCGATGCTCGGGGTCGTCCCTTACACGGGCCGCATCCGCTGGCAGATCCGGGGAGAGAAGAAGGAGCGGGCGCGGATCGGCTACGTGCCCCAGACCCTGGATTTCGACCGGGACTCACCGGTGAGCGTGGCCGACTTCCTGGCGAGCGCCGTGCGCCGCCGCCCGGTCTGGCTGGGCCTGGATGCGGCGGACCGGACGGCGATCGAACGGAAGCTGGCTGCCGTCTCGGCGCAGCAGCTCATCGACCGCCGGCTCGGCGACCTCTCGGGCGGGGAACTGCAGCGGGTGCTCCTGTGTTTGGCGCTCACCAATGCGCCGGACTTGCTCCTATTGGACGAGCCGGTCTCCGGGATCGACGCGGCCGGCACCGAGCTCTTCCTCTCCATCGTCACCAGGCTGCGTGACACCCTGGACATCGCGGTCCTCATTGTCACCCACGACCTGCTGGGCATCGCCCCCCACGCTAATCGAATGTTGCTTCTGAACCGCGGCGTCGTGGCGGAGGGCACGCCGGAGGAAATCCTGGCGCTGCCGCAGATCGGCCAGGTCTTCTCGGGTCGGGCTGCCCATCCCCTGCGGATCGGAGGGCTGGGCGCATGACCGAGACCCTCCTGGCCGGCCTTCTGTCCCCTTGGCACCGGGCTCTGACGGCGCTCCCTTTTGCCTGGACCGAATACGAGTTCATGAGGACCGCGCTTCTGGCGATCCTGATCGTCTCGCCGCTTTTTGCCCTGGTGGGGACCATGGTGGTGAACAGCCGGATGGCCTTCTTCTCCGACGTCCTGGGCCACTCGGCCCTGACCGGAATCGCGATCGGGGTCCTGGCGGGCCTGGCCGAGCCCCTCTGGACCATGCTCGCCTTTGCGGCACTGCTCGCCCTCATCTTCAACCTGATGAAGCTCGAGACCGGGGCCTCATCGGACACGGTCCTCGGGGTCCTCTTTTCCGCCACCGTGGCCTTCGGGATCGTGATCCTGAGCCGCAAGGGAGAGTTCGGGAAGTTCACGGCCTACCTGATTGGCGACATCCTCGCCGTGACGCCGGGGTACATCCTGCTGTTGGCCGTGATCTTTTTTCTGGTCGTGGCCTTCTGGTTTGTATTCGGGAACCGGATGATCCTGGTGAGCCTGAACCCTATCCTGGCCAAGAGTCGCGGCGTCTCCCCCTTCTGGATCAACCTGCTCTTCTCGCTCCTCTTGGCGCTTCTGGTGACGCTCGCGATCCGGATGGTGGGGCTGCTCATCGTGAGCGCGCTTCTGGTCCTGCCTGCCGCGGCGGCGCGCAACGTGACCAGGAGCGTGCAAGGCTACACGATGCTGGCCGTGGGGATCAGCCTCGTCGCGGGGGCCTCGGGCCTCATCGCCTCCTTCTATCTGGACACGGCCTCCGGGGCGACGATCGTGCTCGCCGCGGCCTGCGCTTATGCCGTGACGGCCCTGGCCGGTATCCGGTCGAAGCAGGTCCCCCCCTGAGCCTCCCGTAGCGCCACGCCGCAGCGCCGACCCAGGTACCGGTGCTTGCGCATCAGGGATAAGGACGGCCTTGATGAGATCCCGGGCAGCGACGATGCGGATGTCTGGCGCTTGATTCAATGCCGGGTCGGGAGATCGCCTTGAAAAGGGCAGCCCATAGCGGGCCGGGAGGTGGTGTAGTGAGGAAGGCAGCGCCATATGCGATCGTGATTTTGTGCGGTGTTGCCCTGCTGTGTGCAAGCGGCAGCGCCTCTGCGCAAGCAGGCAAGAACAGCATGCCGTCTCCGATCGTTCAGGAACTCAAGACCCTGCTGGACCACAAGCGACCCGACCTCAAGCAATCTCTCATTATGTTGATCGACGCCAGCGCCAAGGACAAAACGTCCTATTGGCATCGGCACAACAGCCTGGAGGAATTCTATCGATTCCTGGACCAGTGGCGGACCTATACGCCCCAGCGGATCGCAAACGCGCAGGACTATTCGGAGCGATTCAAGCTGCTGTACAGGAAAAAGGACAGGGAGAACAGAACGTATTACCTGAACGAGGGGGTTCGTTTCCTGCGGGACCGGGACATCATCGACTGGATGCAAAAGTTCGTCCATGAACGCGGGGTGTTCATGGACAGCCAGGCGTCGGCGGCGGTCGCGAACCAATGGGTCAAGGACGGCACGATCGATATGCGTTCCTATCAGGTCCCCGCGGCCGGGTTTGCCTCCTTCAACGATTTCTTCACCCGGAGGTTGAAGCCCGGCGCCCGCCCCATTGCCGATCCGAACGACGAGGCGGTCCTCGTCAGCCCGGCGGATTGCCGGATCCATTCGATCGCGAATGCCCTCACCTCCGATCAGGAGTTCGAGATCAAAGGCGATACGTACAACGTGGCCGCGCTGCTGGGCAGCGTGGAACTGGCGAATCGGTTCGCGGGAGGCGCTGCGATCGCCTGTCTCCTTTATCCCAAGGACTATCACCGTTACCACGCCCCGGTCACGGGCGCGATCGCAACGAAGGGTGCTCTGGACGATAAGCACTATTATTACGGCTTCAAGGGCCTCGTGAAATACTTCTCCGAGTACCATCGCGCCTACTATCTGTTCAACACGAAAAAATCGGGGCAGGTAGGATTTGTCGCGATCGGCATGAGCGACATCAATTCCGTCCACATGCCGCACCCTGCCGACCCCAACAGGGAGATCAGGAAGGGCGACGAAATCGGGCATTTCGCCTATGGCGGCTCCGGGATCGTCATGCTCTTTGAACCCGGCGTCCTGAAGATGTCCCTGCCCGCGGACGGGCGCTTCGTCCCCATGGGAACGAGGATAGGGACCTTGCGCCCCCTTTTCAGCCCCGTTTCATTTCTTCGGCCTGATAGATCCCCACCTGGTCCCGGCCTGCAATGAGCAGGTCCTTCGATGCCTCACGCCATCTCAGGAAATGATCGGTTTTCATATGGCGCTTCAGCGCGTCCATGTCCGTCCAGCGCTCCACAAAGGAGCAGGCGCTTGCGTCATGGGGATCGTCGAGGAGCTCGTAGCTGATGCAGCCCTCCTCGCTGCGGGTCGCGGCGATGATGCTCTTGGCGAGTGCAAATACATCTTGCTTATTTCCGGGTTGGACTGCGATCTTGGCGATGACGATGATCATGTAAAGCCTCCGTGAGTCGTTATGATTCAAGTATGAACGGACGAATGGGTATGTTGGTGAAAACTAATTTTTAGACTTTGGTAATAACCCTTACGGTCTATGTGGCAACACGATCTTTTTCACCTGAAAGACTCTTGACACTACCAATTAATCTACTCAGTACACCTACAAGTCAAGCACACAGAACTTCATCATATTCTGGGAGTTACGGTTTGAAAGGGACGGATGAGTCCAGGCGTGTTGTCCACCTGGACTCAGTTTAGAACTACGATAAATCGGCTCGGCGAGCAACGTCGCCTGCAACGACTTCGACAATTAGCATCCGCCCTTTTCCCCACCCTTTTTCGGACCAGCGGGTTTACTTGTCCCTTTCCCTTTTCCTCCGCCATGCCCATCTTTTGGTCCATCTCCCTTTGGTCCTTTTCCATCTTTATTTGGCATAGGTATCACCTCCTTTCTTTGTGTTTTTATGGTTTACTATCGCAACCAATGGTGATCCGGATTGATACAAAAAACGAAATGCCGCAACTATTGTTTGCTGCTCCGGAAATCGGTCTGGATCTTCTCTACTTCCTTTTTGTCTTTACGATTCGCAATAAAGCTGTGAAGAAACCATCCGATTATAAGACCAACGGCCAGCATAAAAAAAATCAATAGTGCGAGAGATAATGAAATATCCCAGAAGAAAATACTTACCGTAACGGCAGCAACATTTTGTACAGTGAAAACGAGGGCAAGACAGGCAACTATGACTATCAGGATAATCGTTAAGTTCATCTATTCCCTCCCTCGGTCGGATAGTATCCCCAATTCTTACTGTGGGGCCATTTGGGTATTACGCCGGCTAAGGCGAGTATCAAAATAACTGCCGGTATCATTCCCGTTTTTTGTCCTCTTTTGTGTTATTTGAACCTCTGGTTTCTTAGCGAACAAAGGTTGACCGTAATGGTCAATGAATGAAATTGTCATAATATCGTTTTTTATTTTTACTGTTTTACGTATATTGCTGACAATTTCTGCCAATTCGACACTGTCTTTATATTCCAGCTCGACTTTGTCACTGATAGATCCATATTTCTTCTGCAGAAGCCCCAAAAGTATCTGGCCTCTTCCTTCGATCTCCACAAGGTTGTTATCAATAATTTTACCCCAGTTCTCTTTAACCCTTCCCCTGATCTCCAGCCATTTCCCTTTCAGGATATCTTCATTCATGTTCATCCTCCTTTCGGATGAAGTTGTCGCTTATTGCCATCCTGCCTATTCCCTTAGTCTCTATTCATGGAATACGGCTCTATGAAGATCTGGACCGACCGTCACTGGGATGGTCTTCATTCTGCTGTCGAAGGAGGCTTCTCATGGCTATATATTCAGTCTCTCACAATCAGTACGGGAATACTTTTATGATTGTGGATAACGCCATAGGAAACGCTACCAAGCACTATGGCTGACAAGGCACTACTTCCATGGGAGCCCATAACAATAAGATTTGCCTTTGATCTCTTAGCCTCTTCTACAATCTCTTCCACAGGATGCCCTATCCTTGTAGAAATCTTTGATGTAACACCACTTTTATCGCACAATTTCTTTATCTCGCCAACATACCCTGTGGCAGCCTCTCTGAGATAATCTTCGATAGGTTCTATTGTATGCCTTGCTGTCGCCGATGCAGGAATTGTCTGGATTGTAAATGAGCGCGAATCAATAACGCTCAGGACAATAATCGAGGCTTTTAACTGTTTTGCGAGGTCCACGGCATAGGCAGCTGCTTTATTAGCTGTTTTTGACCCGTCTGATGGCACAAGAATTTTTGAAATCATACATCCTCCTGGGACTCATATTACGCGATGGTCATCCGGTTGATGCCTTCGGCTGCTGATTCGTCAGATTTTTTGTGACCAACAGGAGTGGCGGATCGTCAGGGATATTCGTTTCTGTAAAGCCAAGATGGTTGACAAACCTGCGCATGCCCGAGTTTCTTTTGAGTACGGTGCCAGAGATATGATTTACCCCACTTGCCTGAAGATGCCTTATCAACGCATTCATCAGTCTCGTCCCAATGCCACGCTTTTGCCATGCATCGGCAACGACGATCGCAAACTCACAGTTCCCCCCATCCGGATCGATCACGTAGCGTGCCACTCCGATTTCTTCTTTACTTGTTTCTCCACTGTGCAGAACGATCAGGGCGACCGCGTTTCGCGAATCAGGATTCGTAAACTTCTCCAGATCCTTCTTGCTGAGGTCTTTGATCGTGCCATGAAAACGGAGGTAGCTTGACTGAGATGAAAGTCCGCGTACGAACGCCTGCTCCTTGGCGAAATCAGTAGCTGCAATAGGGCGGAGCTTTAGCATCGAGCCGTCCGCAAGTGTCCAGGTTTCTGCGCAATCGTTGTGACACATGATGACGCAATCCTTGTTAATATATTGATATGAATCCCCTAGTCTCCTTAACAAACCGGAGCTGATAAAAAGACGAAAACCTCTTATGCCGTCTTGTCTGACTCAATACGAGCACAGCAGTATTTCATCGACAACTATTCCCCCAAAACCTCCTTCACTTGACCGATCTTTTCCTGCACTTCTCCGGCCATTTTTTCAACGGTTCCCTCAGCTTCCAATTTTGGATTGTCGCTTAATTCCCCTGCGATCTCCTTGATCTTCCCCTTAATCTTGTGAAACGTGCCTTCCGCCCGGTCCTGAGTGCTGGATTGCATAGTATTCCTCCTTTGCCTATTTTATGATCAGATCATTTTTAATGGATTTTATCCCTTTGACGCTCTTAGTGATTGAAGCCGCTTTATCGACGGCCTTTTGTGAATTAACAAAGCCGCTCAGTTGAACAACGCCCTGGTAAGTTTCAACACTGATCTGAAATGACTTGAGAAAATCATCTTTCGCCAGCAGAGCTTTTACCTTGGTTGTGATCACCGAATCGTCGATGAGTTCACCGGCACTTTCTCGAGTGGCATTCGTTGCCGCGGTAGCAAAGGTGGCTATCAGCATAAGAAGCGCCAAACTGTAGATAACGATATTTCTCTTTTTCATAGTGGTTATTCCTCTCTGTACGTTTATTGTGAGTGGTTAGTGCCGACCCACATCGCTGTGCGCCCGGAATCTGATTGTTCAGCAGGACGTTCCATCCTGCTTGCATTCAGAATGGTAGTCTCTTTTTCCCTCCTGTGAACGTGTTCAAAAATGCCCGCGAAGATCGCCCGAAGCTCCTGCTGGGCCTGATCCGATGTTTTCTGTTTCATGATAACGACCTCTCTTTCCTCCGATCGCAGTAAATGATCCAATCGAATTGAAACGATAAACGCAAATAGCTTGCCAAAAGCCTGGAAGAAATATGATACTATGATTTATGTGTAATAACTGCTAGTTATCAAATTAAAGAGAATGGCAGAAACGTATGAAAGGATTTGAAGGGCCTCAATGTTTGGTGGAACCTCAAAATACTGAGGGATACTTTGGAGGGCGTTTGACAATCTAATCTGGTTCTTTTATCTCCAGCCGGACTATCCCAAGCTTATTGAATATCGTTCGAAAGGAAGTATGTACGTTAAAATCGTCACACGCTTGATTTCAGGAAGCTATACGTAAGAAATAACACCATCGGACCATTAGACCCCGAAACACGTCTCAGCAGATCCTGGGCACGAGTTCACCGGTGGGGAGGTCCACCTCGCGCAGGCTACCGAGCAGGGTCTCCATTACGAGCCGGCCGCGCTTGTCTTCGGTCACGCTGCCGATGACGGCGGCCTCGTGGCCCAGCTCATGGGCCTGCATGGCCGCCAGGACCGCTTGTGCTTCGGAGGCCGGGCAGAAGAGGGCCATCCGGCCTTCGTTGGCGAGGAAGAGGGGATCGAAGCCCAGGATCTCGCAGATCCCGCGCACCGCATCCCTGACCGGGACAGCGCTTTCCTTGACCGTCACCCGCAGGCCCGATTGCTGGGAAAGCTCCGTGAGGATCGCCCCCAGGCCGCCCCGGGTGGCGTCGCGCATGCAGTGGATGTTCGGGCTGGCCTTGAGGATCTGTGCCACCAGGCCGTTCAGGGGGGCCGAGTCGGAACGGACTTCGGAGGAGAGGCCGAAGTCCTGGCGGGCCGAGAGGATCGCGGCTCCGTGGTCGCCGATGGGTCCGCTGACCAGAACTGCATCGCCGGGCCGGATGGCAGCGGCGCCAAGGGCTCCTGCATAGTGCACCACCCCGATCCCTGCCGTGTTGATGAAGAGACCGTCCGCCGCACCCCGGGGCACGACCTTGGTGTCCCCGGTCACCACGGAGACGCCGGCCCTTTTCGCTGCCGCGGCCATGGAGCGGACGATCCGCTCCAGCTCCTCCATCGGGAACCCCTCCTCGAGGATGAACCCCGCACTGAGATAGAGAGGTGTGCCGCCGCACATGGCCAGGTCGTTGACCGTCCCGTGGATGGCCAGCGACCCGATGTCCCCTCCGGGAAAGAAGCGGGGCTGGACCACGAAGGTGTCGGTGCTGAAGCAGAGTTTTACCCCCCCGATCTCGAAGAGCGCCCCGTCGCCGAGCCCTTCCAGCCAGCGGTTCTTGAGGAGCGGCAGGAAGGTATGGGCGATCAGTTCGTTCGAGAGCAGGCCTCCGCTCCCATGTTCCAGCAGGATGCGATCGTAGGGCGTGGTCATGGTGCAAGTTCTCCTTTTCGTTTTCTTGCCGCGGCGCAGACGGCCTGGCCGAGAGCAATCCCGCCGTCGTTGGTGGGGACGAGGCGATGGTGAAAGACCTCAAAACCGGCTGTCCGCAGACTTTCCAGGCAGCCCGCGAGCAGCCGGCGGTTCTGGAAACAGCCCCCGCTCAGGACCAGGCGGTTCAGCCCCGTTTCCTGGCGGATGGCCTCTGCCAGGGCCGTGAAGGCCTTGGGGAGCAAGTTGTGGAAGGCCAGGGCGAGCTCGGCCTGCGGACGTCCCGCGAGCCGTGCCTCTGTCAGGACCCGAACGGCGGGGAGGAGATCGAGGATGAGCGCCGGCAACGAGCGTGGCGTGCCGCTGGAGATTGCTGAGCCCGGCCGGCATCCGGAAGATCCGGCATCGGTGAGGGTGTAGGGGAGGCGGAGGTCGGTTTTCCCTTTCGCCAGGGCCTCCAGTTCCATGGCCGCCTGACCCTCGAAGCCGACCCGGCTGCGCAGGCCCAGGAGGGCCGCAACGCCGTCGAAGAGCCTTCCCAGGCTCGAGGTCCGGGCGACGGGGAGGCCTCCGTTCAGGGACCACTCGATCCGGGCCAGGGCCGCGGCGCTTTCCCTGTCCGCTACCGCAGGCGCGGTGGAGGCCTCCGGCCCCAGGCCCAAGCGGCGGGCCCACTCCTGCCAATCGGCATCGAAGGCCTCGTGAAGGAGGGTGGCGGCCATGCGCCAGGGCTCCCGGATGGCGAGCGCCCCGCCGGGCAGGGGAATCGTGCGAAGGTGTCCCGCCCGGGTGAAGTCGCACTCGTCGGCGATGAGGAATTCACCGCCCCAGGCCAGCCCGTCGATGCCGTAGCCGGTCCCGTCCATGGCCAGCCCGATCACCTCGCCGGAAAGGCTGTTTTCCGCCATACAGCTCACGCAATGGGCATGGTGATGCTGAACGGCAATGACCTGTCTTGCTCCCATGGTTCGCGCAAAGCGGCTCGTGTGGTAGCCCGGATGAAGGTCGCAGGCGACGAGTTCCGGCCGGCACTCGGTGATCCGCTCCAGGAGGAGCAGGGTCTCCTGAAAGAAGTCCCGGGCCTCAGGGGTCTCCAGGTCCCCGATGTGGGGGCTCAGGAAGGCGAATTCCCCTTTGAGCAGGCAAAGCGTGTTTTTTTCCTGGGCCCCCAGGGCCAAGGTGTCGGGAAAGCGTTCCCGCAGGGCGATCGGCCGGGGGGCGTATCCCCGAGAGCGGCGGATGAGGTAGGGCCCCCCCTCCACGGCCATGACCACCGAGTCGTCGCAGCGCACCCGGATGTCCCGGTTGTGAACGATAAAGGCCTCGGCGATGCCCGCGAGCCGTTGCAGAGCCTCGCGGTTGCCGATGCAGATCGGCTCGTCGGTGCGGTTGGCGCTCGTCATGACCAGCGCCGGGAGATCGCCGGCCATGAGGAGATGGTGGAAGGGGGTATAGGGGAGCATGATCCCCAGGTTGTCCGTGCCCGGGGCCACGAACGCTGAGACCGGGCTGTCCGGCCGCTTCGGGCAAAGAACGATGGGCCGCTCCGGCGAGGTGAACAGCTGCTCTTCCGCCGGACCGACCCGGGCCAACTGCCTGGCCGTCTTCAGGTCCCGGACCATGATCGCCAGGGGCTTTTCCTCCCGGCACTTGCGGGCCCGCAGGCTGGCCACCGCCACGTCGTTGAAGGCGTCGCAGGCGAGGTGAAAGCCGCCCAGCCCCTTCAAGGCCAGGGTCTTTCCCTGGGAAAGGAGCGACAGGGCCTTGCTGATGGGGTCGCCGGGGAGCGCATGGCCGTCGGCATCGAGAAGGGACAGCCTGGGGCCGCAGACCGGGCAGGCATTGGGCTCGGCGTGGAAGCGGCGGTTCGCGGGATCTTCGTATTCCCATTGGCATTCGGGGCAGAGGGGAAAGCAGGCCATGGCCGTGCGGCTGCGGTCGTAGGGGAGGGAATCGATGATGGTGAGCCTCGGGCCGCAGTCCGTGCAGTTGATGAAGGGGTAGCGGTAACGGCGATCTTGCGGATCGAAGAGCTCGGCCAGGCAGGCGTCGCAGACAGCGGTGTCCGGGGTGATGTGAAGCTCGCCCCGGTCGCCCCCCTCGCTTCCCACGATGGTGAAGGTGCGGTCGCCTCGGGGAGGGACCTCCTCTTCCGCGATCCCCGTGAGTTCGGCCCGGGGCGGGAGCTTCTCCCGGACTGCGGCGAGGAAATCCGCCACGGCCCCGGCTTCGCCTTCCACCTCCACCACGACCCCGTCAGCGCGGTTCTGGACAAAACCGGCCAGCCCGAGCTCCTGGGCCTGGCGCCAGAGGAAAGGGCGGAACCCCACCCCCTGGACGGAGCCCTTGAAGAGAAAGCGTTTCCGGATGATCATCTTCCCACACGCTGTCCGCGGTCGCTGCCTGCCCTGATGACGTCTACCGGCCGCGGCGGTCGATCCGCTCCTTCAGCCAATCAAACCACTGCTCAAGCCCCTGCCCGGTTCGGCAGGAGACCTCGAAGACGGTGATGTCCTTGTTGAGCGCCTTCGCGTCGTGCAGGGCCTTGTCCTTGTCGAAGTCGAGGTAGGGCAGCAGGTCGATCTTGTTGAGGAGCATGGCCGCGGACTTCTGGAAGATGAGGGGGTATTTGGAGGGCTTGTCCGCCCCCTCGGGGGTGCTCAGGAGCATCACCTTGATGTCCTCGCCCACCTTGAATTCGGCCGGGCAGACGAGGTTCCCCACGTTCTCGACGATCAGCAGGTCCATGTGGTCCAGATCGAGGCCGCCCAAGGCCTCGCGGATCATGTTGGCGTCCAGGTGGCAGCCGCCGCCGGTGTTGATCTGGACCACCGGGATGCCCAGGGCGGCCACGCGGTCCGCGTCGCAGGTGTCCTGGATGTCGCCCTCGATGACGCCGATGCGATAGCGGTCCTTCAGGGCCGCGATCGTCCGCTCCACGAGGCTGGTCTTGCCTGCCCCGGGAGAACTCATGAGGTTCATGACAAAGAGTTTATTCGCGTCGAAGAGCGCGCGGTTTTCGTCGGCGATCCGGTCGTTGGCGTTGAGGACGTTCTTGACCACCTGAATTTTCATAGCCTTTTCTCCTTAAACTGTTTCTAAAATAGGGAGCAGAAACGGCTCGAAAAATGTCCAGCGGACGGAGGGAGCACCGGTTGAAGCGCCCCCAGTCCACTGTCCT
>Ga0351836_1103_pt1 | contig 14110 bp, 24 predicted proteins | sample BONcelHFGM3001D4_FD_206749 | JGI IMG/M metagenome (GOLD analysis project Ga0351836, IMG submission 206749) | Enriched cells from coal bed in the Powder River Basin, Montana, United States - BONCAT cells FGM rep1 HSBNCT.FGM.300.1.D4 ... | reverse complement strand
CGAAATATGAGCCAGTATCCGATGACCATTGGACAGTTCCACGCGGAACATGGCGTTGGGAAGCGTTTCGACCACGGTGCCTTCCACCTCAATGACGTCTTCTTTAGCCATGCCTCTCCACTTCTCCTTAGCGATCCCCGTTCAGACGATTCCGAAATTCTACACGAACTACTTATTATATTACCATCGGCGGACCATGTAAAGCAAAATCTACAGCCGAGAGAGAATGTCCGGACCGTTCTGAGTGACCGCCATGGTGTGCTCGAAGTGAGCCGACAAAGAGCGGTCCACCGTTACGGCCGTCCAACGGTCTTCCAGAATCTCCACTGCGGCCCCCCCCATGTTGATCATGGGCTCTATGGCAAAGACCATCCCGGGCTTCAGTTTGACGCCCTTCCCCGGTTGCCCATAGTTGGGAATCTGAGGGCTCTCGTGAAGGTGCTGCCCTATGCCGTGGCCCACGAACTCTCTCACCACGGAATACCCTCGAGACTCGACCAGTTCCTGAATCGCATGGGAAATGTCCGACAGTCGATTGCCAACCACCGCCTGCCCTATGCCCGCATACAAAGACTCTTCGGCAACCCTGCGAAGACGCTCCGCCTCGTCGCTGATCTTTCCCACCGGCACCGTAACGGCGGAGTCCCCATAATAGCCATCCACCACCACGCCGAAATCAAGGCTGACAATGTCTCCCTCAGCCAGCCGGCGCGTTCTGGACGGCATCCCGTGGACCACCTCTTCGTTCACCGACGCACAAAGCGAAAACGGAAAGCCATGATATCCCTTGAATGCCGGCTTTGCCTTGTGCTTAAGAGCCAGTTCCTCACTGAGCGCATCCAACTCCAGGGTGGTGATCCCGGGGTGAATGCGCTCCTTCAGTCTTTGCAGAATCTCAGCCACTATGTGACAGGCTTTGCGTATCTTCTCAATTTCACGCTGAGATCGTAGAGTAATCAATTGAACCTTTATCCCAAAACAGCGGTGACTCGATTGAAAATGTCACCCATGCTGCCTACGCCGTTGATAGGACGCAGTTTCGTCTGTTTCGTATAATAGTCGATCAAAGGTTTCGTTTGCCCTTCGTAAACCTGCAGTCGCGAAGTCACGGTGGCCACGTTGTCATCATCCCTTTGATAGAGCTCCCCTTGGCATTTGTCGCAAACGCCTTCTTTCTTGGGAGGATCGAACATCACATGGAAGCCTGCCCCGCAGCCACGGCAGGTGCGCCGCCCGGTCAATCGCCCCACGAGCTCCTCGCTGGGAACTTCGATGGACACGACGTGGTCGATCTTCATGGCGAGCTCGCCGAGCATTTTGTCGAGGGCTTCCGCCTGGCTCACGTTACGGGGAAAGCCGTCCAGCATGTAGCCTTTCTTGCAGTCGTTCTCCTGAATTCTCTCTTTCACCAGGCCTATAACCACGCTATCAGGAACGAGGGCTCCCTGATCCATGAATTTCTTTGCTTCCAGGCCAAGCGGAGTACCCGCTTTCAGCGCCGCGCGCAGCATGTCACCCGTGGAGATTTGAGGAATGCCGTATTTGTCGATCAAACGTTTCGCTTGAGTTCCCTTGCCTGCTCCCGGCGGACCTAGCAAAATAATGTTCATCTTTCTCCTCCCTTTTCAGCTCGACGCATCTACACTTCCAACCATTCCTACTTTCCCGAGCGGGGCGAGCCCGGTTTCAGAAGCTTCCGTCGTTGAACGACGGAATCAGCGACGCCCCACTATCTTCCCCTTCTTGAGAAAACCTTCGTAGTGTCGAGACAACATATGAGCTTCGATTTGTGCCAGAGTATCCATGGCCACACCGATAACGATCAGAAGGGCCGTGCCGCCAAAATAAAAAGGAACGTTGAATCTCTGAATGAGGAGCGTCGGTATGATACAAACCACCGATATGTATATTGCCCCGCCCAGTGTGATCCGGCTGAGCACCTTGTCGATGTACTCGGCGGTGGGCCTTCCGGGACGTATCCCGGGGATGAACCCGCCATGCTTTTTCATGTTGTCGGCGACGTCGATGGGGTTGAAGACAATGGCCGTGTAGAAAAAGCAAAAGAATACGATGAAGCCGACGTAGAGTAGATTGTAGAGCCACCTTCCGGGAGTCACCATGGCAGCCGCGGTTTGGACCCAAGGCACGTTAATGAAATTCGCCACGGTTGCCGGAAACATGATGATGGAAGACGCGAAAATCGGCGGAATAACCCCCGACGTATTGATCTTCAGAGGAATGTGGGTATTCTGGCCTCCATAGACTCGCCTGCCGACCACCCGTTTGGCATATTGCACCGGGATTCGCCTCTGCCCCCGCTCCATGAAGATGACCACCCCCACCACGAGCACCATCATGACCAGAAGAAGGAGCACCACGAAGATCGTCATTTCACCGCTTTTCACCAGTCTCACTGTGCCGATGAGCGCCTCCGGAAGCCCGGCGACGATACCCGCGTAAATGATCAGCGAAATCCCGTTGCCGATTCCCCGCTCGGTAATCTGCTCTCCCAGCCACATGATGAAAGCCGTTCCGGCCGTGAGGGTGATGACCGTGATGATCCTAAAGCCCCACCCGGGAGAAAGAACCACCATCTCACCTCCGGGGCCGGTCATGCCCTCCAGTCCAAAGGCGATACCGAAGCCTTGGATGAGACTCAGAACCACCGTCCCATACCGGGTATATTGGGTGATCTTCTTACGCCCCGCGTCACCTTCCTTGCTCAATCGCTCGAGGGTCGGAATCACCACCGTGAGAAGCTGCAAAATGATGGAGGCGCTGATATAAGGCATGATCCCCAGGGCGAACACGGAAAGCTGGCGCAGAGCGCCACCCGAGAACATGTCGAAAAGCCCCAGGAGCGTACCCTGGGCCGCCTTGAAAAAGGCAGCCAAAGCCTCGTTATTGATTCCCGGAGTAGGAACGTGCGCACCGACGCGATACACTGTCAGAAGCGCCAGAGTCATGAAAATCCTACGTTTCAGCTCCGGGATTTTGCCGACATTCTGAAAACCTGTTAACACCCTGTAATCCTCTTTTAGGGAAGGATCAACTCGACACGGCCGCCGACTGACTCCACTTTGGCGATTGCCGCGGCGCTTGCCTTATGCACGCGAATCGTAAGAGACTGCGCGACATCCCCGTCTGCGAGCAGCTTGACGCCTTCGTTGCGCCTTTTGATCAACCCCGCGTCGATGAGCTCCTGGATGCCGACTTCGGCCCCGGCGGGAAAGCTATCCAGATCGCCTAAGTTGACGACACTATACTCTTTCTTGAAGATATTGGTAAACCCACGCTTTGGTATCCGCCGCTGCAGAGGCATCTGCCCGCCTTCGAACCAGGGAGGAGTCCCCCCACCGGACCGGGAGTTCTGACCCTTGGAGCCGCGAGCGGCCGTTTTGCCCAATCCCGAGCCACAGCCACGCCCTACGCGTTTCTTTCCTTTTTTTGCTCCGGGAGCCGGAGCCAGATCTGAAAGTCTCATTGAAGCACCCGTTCTCTTCCGCAAAGTTTAGACCTTAAAGCTCCTTGACCTCAACCAGATGAATGACCTTTCGAATGGCACCCACAATAGTAGGAGTGCCATACAGGTTCACTGGCCTGTGGAGTCTCGTAAGTCCCAAAGCTCTCAATACCTTTCGATGTTTTTCCGGACGGCCGATAGGGCTTCGAACCAATTTCACTTGGATGGGCTTTGCCATTGCTATTTCCTTCACTCTCACTGTTTGCCGGTGCTCTGATGTTATGGAGCGCAAGCAGGTCACCACCAACATCCATCGGACACTTCGTCACTATCAGGCTTGAATTTCCTGGACCTCACGCCCGCGAATCTTGGCCACACGCTCCGCACTTCGGAGACTCTTCAAACCCTGGAGCGCCGCTTTCACCACGTTGTGTGGGTTTCTCGAGCCGATGCACTTGGTCAATATGTTGTGGATACCGACGGCTTCCATGATGGCGCGAACCGCACCGCCCGCGATCACACCGGTACCTGCTGACGCAGGCTTCAGGACAACCGATGCGGCGCCGAAACGGCCGATGATTTCATGAGGTATGGTACCGTTCAACAGCGGCACGTCAAACATGCTCCTCTTGGCCGATTCCAGTCCCTTGCGTATCGCTTCGGGCACCTCGTTGGCTTTGCCCAGGCTAAAGCCAACCCGCCCATTCCCGTCTCCCACAACCACGATCGCGCTAAAAGAAAAACGGCGTCCACCTTTGACAACCTTGGCCACGCGGCTGATGTGGACGACCTTATCGATCAATTGAAGCTGGCTCGATTCCACATTAAACAATTGAGTGCCTCCATCTATTAATGATCGGTGTGATCAGCGCCCCTCGGACGCTCTTTAAACATTATAGGAATCCCAGGTGGTCTCACGCTAGAAATCCAGCCCCGCCCCACGCGCCGCATCGGCCAGGGCCTGTACCCTGCCGTGGTAGATGAAGCCATTGCGATCGAAGACCACCTTGGAGATACCTTTCTCCAGCGCCTTCCGGGCGATGATCTCTCCCACGCGCTTGGCGCTCTCAACTTTTCCCTTTGGCTTTTCCATTTCTTTGTATTCCGGAGACAGGGTGGATGCGGCCACCAAGGTGGTCCCCTTCACGTCATCCACGATTTGCGCATAAATATGTTTGTCGCTCCGGAAGACGGACATTCTCGGCCGCTCCTCCGTCCCAGTCATCTTCTTGCGGATTCGGACCTTCCGCTTCAAGCGAGCGGTCTCACGCGGATTGCTTTTTACGCCCATTGCTCTATTCCCCCATGTGCCTCCCTCTTCGGTCCAGCCCGCCTCGCGGGCAATATTCGAAGAGCTCCGGCACCCTAACTGGCGATGTTACTTCTTCGATCCGGCCTTCCCGACTTTGCGATGCACGTGCTCGCCGGCGTATCGAATCCCTTTGCCCTTGTAAGGCTCGACGGCTCGAAGAGCGCGAATTCGCGCGGCGGTCTGCCCCAAAAGCTCTTTGTCGATCCCTTCAAGACGCAGCACCGTTTGGCGCTCCACCGTAGCCGTGATACCCGACGGCAAAAGGAATTGGACGGGATGCGAATACCCCAGCGACAGGTTCAGCACGTTATTCTGAACATCCGCCCGGTATCCCGTCCCCGTTATCTCGAGCCCCTTCACGAAGCCCTGACTGACACCGTGCACCATATTGTAAACCAGAGCCCTCACCAGACCGTGGCGCGACCGCGACTCTTGAGATTCGTCCTTGCGTTTGATGGCAATGGCGGTATCGCCGATCTCGACGTCCATCTCCGAGGGTATCTCTCGCGCCAGGGTCCCTTTGGGTCCCTTCACGGTCAATACAAAATTCTCCAAGGACGTGCTCACTTCCTTGGGTATTTGAACGGGCAATTTTCCCACGCGTGACATGCTTCTACTCCTTCAAGGCTATCTTAATGCCGCCGTACGGGCAATCCGGCCGGCAGGGCCGAGCACTCGTTACCAGACGGAGCAAAGAAGCTCGCCACCAGTATGCTCCTTGCGAGCCTGCCGGTCCGTCATAATCCCCTTAGAGGTGGACAGAATGCTGATGCCCAAGCCGTTCAGGATGCGGGGGATCTCATCGTGCCCCACGTACACCCGACGCCCCGGTGTGCTGATCCGCTTCGAGCCGGCAATCGCCGCTTCCCGGCTTTCAGTGTACTTCAGTTGAACCCTGAGAACGCCCTGCTTGTCGTCCCTGATGAGCTTGTAGTTCTTTATATAGCCTTCTTCCTTCAGAATACGGGCAAGGCTCGCCTTCATGCGCGACGCGGGAATGTCCACCTTGTCGAAACGCGCTTTCTGTCCGTTCTTAATGCGATTCAGGAAATCGCCTACCGTGTCGCTTACGACCATGGAAACTCGCTCCTTTTACTTCCCCCGCTGCCTACCAGCTCGATTTCACCACTCCTGGAAGCTCGGCGTTCAAAGCCATGTTCCGGAAACAGATACGGCAGATTCCGAATTTGCGTATGTACGCTCTCGGACGACCGCAAATCGGACACCGGTTGTATGCTCTCACTTTAAACTTGGGGGTGCGGTTCGTTTTCGCTATCAGAGACTTTTTAGCCAAGGTTGCCTCCTTAAAAATTCCAAGCCGTTAAGGCCTGAACGGCATGCCCATCTGGGCCAGCAGCGTCCTCGCTTCATCATCCGTCCTGGCGCTGGTCACGATGGTGATATTCATGCCCTTGATTTTGTCGATCTTATCATAGTCGATTTCAGGAAAAATAATCTGCTCTTTCACTCCGAGAGTGTAATTGCCCCGACCATCCAATGCCTTGGAGGAGATTCCGCGGAAGTCGCGCACGCGCGGCAAGGCGATGTTGACCAGTTTGTCGAAAAACTCATACATGCGCGTTCCCCGCAACGTGACCATACAACCGATGGGCATGCCTTTCCGGAGCTTGAACGCGGCGATGGACTGTCGAGCTCGGGTGACCACGGGCTTTTGCCCGCTGATTTTTCCCAATTCGTCGGTCGCCGAATCTAGGATCTTAATGTTCTGGATAGCTTCCCCCAGCCCCATGTTCAGGACAATTTTCTTTATCTTGGGGATTTCCATCGGACTTTTGTACTGAAACTGCTCCATGAGCTTGGGAGCTATCTCTTGTTCGTACTTTTCCTTCAATCGTGTCATGAACTGCCTCCACCCCCGCACCGCTTGTCATGGACGTCGTTAATCGATGACCTCATCGCAATTCTTGCAGAATCGCACCTTGCGATTATCCTCGAGTATCCTATAGCCCACTCTGGTCGGGTCGGTACACTTGGAACATAGCAACATCAGGTTCGAAACATGGATGGGAGCCTCCCGCTCGAGAATCCCCCCCTGCCGGCTTTGAGGCCCCGGCTTCATATGGCGCTTCACCATGTTGAGCTTCTCAACGATGGCCCGATCCTTTTTGGGGATCACCCGAAGCACCTTGCCGCTTTTGCCCTTTTCCTTCCCGGCAATCACCATTACCGTATCGTTCTTCTTAATGTGGTACTGCTTGCGAGCTTCCATCGAACAACTCCCCTATCCCGCTAAAGCACTTCGGGAGCCAGTGAAATGATTTTCATGAATTGCCTGGCGCGCAATTCTCTTGCAACAGGTCCGAAGATTCGCGTTCCGATAGGTTCCTTGGCCTGGTTTATCAGGACGGCGGAGTTGTCGTCGAACTTGATGTACGACCCGTCGGGCCGTCGCACTTCCTTCTTGGTTCGAACGACTACCGCCTTCAGCACATCGCCTTTTTTCACTTTGGCGTTGGGGATGGCTTCCTTGACCGAAACGACGATGATGTCTCCCACCGAAGCATAGCGTTTCCGCGTTCCGCCAAGCACCTTGATGCAGTACAGACGTTTCGCTCCGGAATTGTCGGCAGCATTGAGTTGAGTTTCCGCTTGAATCATGACCTACTCCATCTGTATGCCCTCAGCCCGTGACGGACGCGCAAAAAACCGCGGCTGAACAGCACCAGTCTAAATGGCCGCTTTTTCCAATATCTTGACCACCACCCACCGTTTGTCTTTGCTGATTGGACGGCTTTCTTCAATGAGCACGCGGTCGCCGATACCGCATAGGTTCTCAGCGTCGTGTGCCTTGAAATTATTGCGGCGGCGGACAAACTTCCGGTACATGGGATGGCGTATCTGCCGCTCCACCACCACCACGACGCTCTTGTCCATCTTATTGCTCGTCACCGTCCCGACTCGCGTCTTTCTTTTCGACTTCTGCTCTTCCATACGTTCCACCCTTATACCGCAGTCTTCTGAGCCGTTTCGCTTAAGATGGTCAACACCTGGGCGACGTTCTTGCGTGTCTTCTTGAGTTGTGCGGTGTTTTCCAACTGGCCGGTTGCGTGCTGGAATTTTAAATTGAACAAGGCTTCCCGAGACTCTTTCAGCTTCTGAAGGAGCTCCGTTTCGGTCATATCACGTAAGGTATTGGCTTTCATAAGACATCCTGCCTCGATACGAAACGCGTTGAAATTGGAAGTTTACGGGAGGCAAGGAGAAGCGCTTGTTTTGCAATGGCTTCGGGCACTCCCTTGATCTCGTAGAGTACGCGGCCGGGCTTGATGACGGCCACCCAGCCCTCGGGCGCGCCCTTACCTTTACCCATACGAGTTTCCGCGGGCTTCTTGGTATACGGCTTGTCCGGGAAAAACCGGATCCAGACCTGCCCGCCGCGCTTCACGTGGCGGCTGATGGCAATACGGGCGGCCTCGATCTGCCGTGACGTGATCCGTCCGCACTCGGTGGCTTTCAGGCCGTACTCACCGAAGCTCACATCGCTCCCACGGAAAGCCGCGCCTCTCATCCGGCCCTTCATTTGTTTTCGATACTTGACTCTCTTAGGTGCTAACATCGGAATATCTCCTGTACATCACCACTGGGTGGCGGCGCTTCTCGTGCCGTGGATTAAGACTGACAGCGGGCGGGTGCCGACCCCTTCATGGTTTGCCCGCGCTTTATCCCGGAGCAAGTGCACCTAACCGTCGGCCATCACACCACGCACACTTCTCAGGGCAGAATCTCCCCTTTGAAGATCCAGGCCTTCACCCCGATAATGCCGTAGGTGGTCCTGGCAAGAGCCGTCCCGTAATCTATATCCGCTCGCAACGTGTGAAGAGGGACCCGTCCTTCCCTGTACCATTCTCTTCTCGCCATTTCAGCGCCGCCCAACCGACCGGCGGAGGCGACCCTCACCCCCTTGGCCCCAAATTTGAGCGCCGCTCCAACCGCCCTCTTCATGGCCCGCCGAAACGCCACCCGGCGAACCAACTGAAGCGCGATGTTCTCGGCAACCAGCGTAGCATCCAGCTCAGGACGTCGTACTTCCTGAATATCGATGAGGACCTCCCGCTTGAACTTCTTCTCGAGCTCCTGCCGCAGTCCTTCGATCTCACTACCCTTCTTGCCGATAACGATTCCGGGGCGCGCCGTGAAGATGCGGATCTTCACCTTGTTGGCCGCTCTCTCGATCTCCACCTTGGCAATACCTGCATGGTAAAGCTTCTGCTTGATGAAATCGCGGATCTTACGATCTTCATAGACCAGCTTCGCGTAATCTTTCGTGGCAAACCACTTGGAGTCCCACGTCTTGATGACGCCCAGACGGAATCCGGTTGGATGAACCTTTTGTCCCAAACTTCACCTCCAGCAATTACAATGCGGTTTTAAGTTTTAAGTTCTAAGTTTTAAGTCAATCATCTCAGGTTCCGAGTTTCAGGCGCCCGAATCCATCCATTCATCAAAGGCCCCGAAACTTAAAACCCAAAACTTAAAACCTAAAACGTTTAAGCCTATTTCTCCGCCAACACCACGGTGATATGGCTCATGCGCTTGAGGATGCTCGTCGCCCGCCCCATGGCCCTCGGCCGGAAGCGCTTCAGTCGAGGCCCGTCATCAATGAGGATCGTCTTCACGAAAAGGTTGTCCACATCGATCATATGGGTGTTCTCCGCGTTGGCGACGGCCGATCGCAACGTCTTGTTGATGAGACGACTGCCCTTCTTGACAGTAAATTTCAAAACCGTCAAGGCCTCATCCACTGGTTTTCCCCGGACCATATCAGCGACCAGGCGAGCCTTATGCGGAGATATGCGCAAATATTTCCCGACGGCTCTCACTTCCATTATTTCTTCCCTTTCACTTTTGACTTCTTGTCTCCGGCATGGCCGTAGAAGGTTCGGGTGGGCGAGAACTCTCCCAGCTTATGACCGACCATGTTCTCGGAAATGAATACGGGAATGAACTTCTTACCGTTGTGCACGGCAAGCGTATAACCCACAAACTCGGGCACGATGGTGGATCGTCGCGACCAGGTCTTGATGACCTTGCGGTCACCCGTTTCTCTGGCCCTGTTCACTTTGTCCATCAGATGACCATCAACGAATGGTCCTTTTCTTAAAGAGCGAGGCACCTTTGTCTCCTTGTAGCTCTTGACTCTCTGCCGCCGTCTCCCGGCTCGTTCTCTCCGCTCACACCTTCAGCAAAAAAGCGATCGCGCGGGGGAGCCCAACAACGGGCCCAGCGCCGTGCCGTCATTATCTCCGGCGGCGACGAACGATCAGTTTGTCGCTTGCTTGCGATTTTCTCGTCCTGTAGCCCTTAGTGGGAACACCCCAAGGCGTACAGGGATGACGACCGCCCGAGCTCCGGCCTTCGCCTCCACCCATGGGATGATCGACCGGGTTCATGGCCACGCCCCGAACGTGAGGACGGCGCCCGACCCAGCGCTCCCTTCCGGCTTTTCCCTTGGCGATGTTTTCGTGCTCTATATTTCCCACCTGCCCCACGGTGGCCTTGCAGACCATGGGCACCATGCGCATTTCGCTCGAGGGAAGGCGGAGGATGGCGTTTTTGCCTTCCTTGGCGATCAACTGGGTGCCGACACCGGCCGAACGGGCGAGTTGGCCACCCTTGCCGGGCTTGAGCTCCACATTATGAACCACCGTACCCAAGGGGATGTTGGCCAACTGGAGGCAATTTCCCGGTTTGATGTCGGCGTCCTTGCCCGTTATGATCTGGTCTCCCACCGAAAGGCCCACCGGGGCCAAGATGTATCGCTTTTCCCCGTCCACGTAGTGCAGCAGGGCGATGTTGGCGGAGCGGTTCGGATCGTACTCGATGCTTGCCACCTTGGCAGGGATGTTTTCCTTGTCCCGCTTGAAGTCGATGACTCTATACCGTCGCTTATGTCCGCCTCCCCGGTGCCATGCGGTGATCCGGCCGGTGTTGTTGCGTCCCCCTGACTTGCGCAGGGGCTCGAGCAGGCTTTTCTCGGGCTCTTGGCGCGTGATCTCATCAAACGTGTTGTACGTTTGAAACCGGCGGCCCGGGGATGTCGGATTTACTTTTCTAATACCCATGGTGACCCTCTCTCAGATCAAACACCTTCAAAGAATTCCACGCGTTGGCCCGGTTTAATCGTGACCATGGCTTTTTTCCAGTCGGAGCTCGTGGTGAAATGGCGCCCGACCCGTTTCTTCTTGCCTTTCATGTTCATCGTGGTCACGTCGAGCACGTTCACTTTGAAGATCTGTTCCACCGCTGATTTGATTTCGATCTTATTCGCCCGGCGATCCACTTCAAAGAAGAGCTTGTTCTGGAGCTCTTTCTCAGTCGTGCTCTTTTCCGTGATGAGAGGACGCTTTAGAATCTGGTAGGCCTTCTCGTTCATGACCCCAACCTCTCTTCCAAAACCCCAAGCGTTTCCTGGCTCAGGATCACGTTGTGGTAGTTGAGCAAGTCGTAAACGTTCAATCCTTCGCTACGCAGGACCTTCACGTTGGCGATGTTGCGGGCCGACTTCTCGATGATTTCATCCTCGCGAGGCACCAAAACGAGCGTTTTTCTAAACTCGAAGCGGTCGAGTATGGCTGCGAAGTCCTTGGTCTTTATCTCTTCGAGCCTGAGCTGGTCCACGATCGTGAGCTCCCGATCAATGACCTTCTGGCTGAGGGCCATCTTGAGGGCAAGCCTGCGCACCTTCTTGGGAACGCGCATATCGTAGGACCGTGGCTGGGGTCCATGAATCGTTCCGCCGCCCCGCATCACCGGAGACCGCAGGGTACCGGCTCGCGCACGCCCGGTGCCTTTCTGGCGCCAGGGCTTCTTGCCGCCTCCCCGCACTTCACTTCTGCCCTTGGACTTGGCAGTTCCGGACCTTCGCTTGGCGAGCTGGTAGAGCACCACCTCATGCAGCACATGAGTCTTCACGGGAACGCCGAACACGTCTTCCCGCAGCTCCACTTGCCCCACGACATCTCGATTGGTATTGTAAACATCCACAGTTGGCATGGTGATCCTCAAATCTTTTCCGGGTCGACTCCCCACAATTCCTGTCTTACTTGACCCGGTTGGTTTTCCGGATAAACACGATCCCGTTCCTGGCACCCGGAATCGCCCCTTTGAGCAACAACAAGTTCTCTTCAGGGCGTACGTCCACAATGGTGAGGTTCATGAGCGTGACGCGTTTGTTTCCCTTTTGTCCCGCCATTTTCTTCCCTTTGATGACGCGTCCCGGGTAGGTGGCATTTCCCGTGGATCCGGGCTCTCTGATGTTCTTCGAGCCATGACCGGAGGGACCCCGCTGGAAGCCCCAGCGCTTGATAGGGCCGGCGAATCCTTTCCCTTTGCTCGTGCCGATCACATCGACTCTCTCACCGATCTCGAACACATCCACCGAGTACTCGTGCCCCAGCTCGTAGTCGTCGGACTGGTCCATGCGGACTTCCTGCAAGGTCCGGAAATATCCTTTCCCAGCCTTGTCCATGTGGCCTTGCAGTGGCTTGACCACATGTTTCGCCTTGCGGTCCCCGAACCCGATCTGAAGCGCCGAATACCCATCTTTTTCGGGAGTCTTCACCTGGGTGACGGTACAAGGGCCGGCCTGGATCACCGTTACCGGGACTACCGTCCCGTCCTCCGCAAAAACCTGAATCATTTCCAGCTTGCGCCCAATAATTGCTTTCATCATGGTGACTTGCTCTCTTTCGCTAAAGCCGCCCGCTCGAAGACTTAGAGTTTGATCTCAACATCCACGCCCGCCGACAGATCCAGCTTCATCAAGGAATCCACGGTCTGTTGGGTCGGCTCCAGAATGTCTATCAACCGTTTGTGGATGCGTATCTCAAACTGCTCGCGGGATTTCTTGTCAACGTGAGGCGAGCGCAGGACCGTGTACTTCTGGATCTTGGTCGGGAGCGGAATGGGCCCTGCTACCCGTGCACCGGTCTTCTTGGCGGTCGTGACGATTTCACTGGTCGACTGATCCAACAACTTGTGATCGTAAGCTTTCAAGCGGATGCGAATTCTCTGATTCGTCATCATAATTACCATCCCTATGGAATTTAAGACCGGAGCATCTTGGAACACTCCGGTCAAAGGCTCTAAAAATCGACTACTCGATGACTTCCGTCAGGACGCCGGCGCCGACGGTTCGGCCTCCTTCGCGGATCGCGAACCGAAGCTCTTTCTCCAAGGCCACCGGAGTGATCAAGTGAACTTCCGTACTGATGTTGTCTCCGGGCATGACCATCTCCACGCCTTCGGGCAAGGTCATGATCCCCGTGACGTCCGTCGTGCGGAAATAGAACTGAGGCCTATATCCGGGAAAGAACGGCGTATGGCGTCCGCCTTCCTCTTTCTTCAATACGTACACCTCGGCCTTGAACTTGGTGTGCGGCGTGATGCTCCCGGGCTTGGCCACCACCTGGCCGCGCTCGACGTCGTCCCGCTTCGTGCCGCGCAGCAAGACGCCAACGTTGTCGCCGGCCTGGCCTTGATCCAGCGTCTTGCGGAACATTTCAACGCCCGTGCACACCGTCTTGGTGGTGGGCCGGAATCCTACGATCTCCACTTCCTCGCCCACCTTGATGACACCACGCTCCACACGACCGGTCACGACCGTGCCGCGGCCGCTGATGGAGAACACGTCCTCGATGGGCATCAGGAACGGTTTATCGACGTCGCGCACCGGGTTGGGAATGTAGGCGTCGATCGCGTCCATCAGCTCAAAAACACACGCGGCTTCCGGAGCATCGGGGTCGTCCGCCTCCAGCGCCCTCAGCGCCGAGCCCTTGACTATGGGAACGTCGTCGCCGGGGAAGCCATACTTGGTCAAAAGCTCACGAAGCTCCAGCTCGACCAGCTCGATCAGCTCCGGATCGTCAACCATGTCCACCTTGTTCAGGAAGACCACGATGTACGGCACTCCCACCTGGCGGGACAGAAGAATATGCTCGCGCGTCTGGGGCATCGGACCGTCGTCCGCCGCCACCACCAGGATCGCTCCGTCCATCTGGGCGGCGCCCGTGATCATGTTCTTGATATAGTCGGCGTGGCCCGGACAGTCCACGTGCGCGTAATGGCGCTTATCCGTCTCGTACTCCACGTGGGCCGTTGCGATGGTGATGCCGCGCTCTCTCTCTTCGGGCGCCTTGTCGATCTGGTCGAACGGCACGTACTCCGCCTTGCCCCGCTTGGCGAGCTGCTTGGTGATGGCCGCCGTCAGCGTCGTCTTCCCGTGATCGATATGACCTACCGTTCCCACATTGACGTGCGGCTTAGTCCGCTCAAACTTCTTCTTCCCCATCGTGCATCCTCCTAGGCGATACCCT
>Ga0351836_1074_pt2 | contig 14492 bp, 7 predicted proteins | sample BONcelHFGM3001D4_FD_206749 | JGI IMG/M metagenome (GOLD analysis project Ga0351836, IMG submission 206749) | Enriched cells from coal bed in the Powder River Basin, Montana, United States - BONCAT cells FGM rep1 HSBNCT.FGM.300.1.D4 ... | reverse complement strand
TTCCAGTCGTTCAGTAACAATTGCTGTCTGTATCTTGAGAGAAAATGAATGGTGTTATCTACACTGATTCCAAGTGCAATACTAAATATAAGAATGGTGCTGGGCTTGATCGCGATACCGGCGTAGCCCATCATTGCAGCGGTAAGTATTTGGGGTATAATATTGGGAATTAATGATATAACAATCATTTTGAAAGACGAAAAAGTAAGGGCCATCAGCAGGGCAATGACTACAATTGCTAATACCAATGACATCAGCAGATTGTGCACCAGGTAGTTGGTTCCTTTTAGGAATACCATACTACTTCCTGTAAGACTTACATCATAATCCTCAGCCGGGAAGATTTGGTTGATTCTTGGGTTGAGGCTCTGGTGGATGCTGTCTATTTCGTTGGTGCCGATATTGGCCATTTGCACGCTGATGCGCGTAACCTGCAGACTTGTATCCACAAAACTGTTCATCACTGTTCGCTTATCGCTTTTCAAAGAGGGAACGTAAGAGAGGATAAAATTACGCTCCTGCTGGTTTGGTAACCCATAATATGCTGGGTTGCCCCTGAAAAAGGCCTGTCGCGAGAATTTGACAACCTCGACAACACTTAAAGGTTTGCTGAATTGAGGATACATAGCCAGAGTGTCCTGCAGTTGTTCAATTTTCTGCAAGGTAGCTGATCTTAAAACACCTCTGTTTTTTCGTGTGTCCACAGTAATCTCAAAAGGCATCACCCCTTTAAAATGTTCCTCGAAGAACATCAGGTCTGTATACAACTTGTCTTTTTTTGAAATATCATCAACCATATTTCCTGTTGTTTTCAGGCGAAGCATGCCCAGCGCACCTGATAACAGCATAATTCCTGTAATGATATAGACTTTGGTCCGGTGGTTTAATACTACCCAGACAATAGTTTTCAGGATGCTATTTACGGCTCCTTTTTCGAGATACTCTACATGACGGGCCTTTGGATCAGGCAGGTAGCTGAAAATGACAGGAATAAGTACCAGACTCAGGACATATGCAAACATGATGTTGATGGATGCGATGATTCCAAATTCAACCAGTAATTCGTTTCCGGTTGCAATAAAAGCAGCAAAGCCGGCTGCTGTAGTTGCATTGGTGAGGAAGTTTGCAGCACCAATACGTCGGATGGTGCGGGCCAGCGCTTTGATTTTGTTTCCGTGTATGGAAAACTCATTGTAGTATTTATTGAGCAGAAATATTGAGTTTTCGACACCAATAACGATCAATAAGGGAGGCATAATGCCTGTGAGGATGGTTATTTTGAAGCCAAGCAGGGCTACTGTTCCAAACAAAACCAGCACACTGATCAAGACCACCGAAATGATAAAGAAGACAGTACGGAACGAACGGAAAAAAACGAACAGGATTATTGCAGCAATAACCAAAGCGAGTATGATAAAAAGCACCAATTCATGCTGAATCATTTCACTGGTAACTGTTCGAATGTAAGGCAGGCCTGAGTAGTGGAGAGTTACATCAAAATCTTGCTCGAATTTTTCAAGTTCATGCGTTATTTCATGGACCAGGGCGACACGATTTTTGGTATTGAGCACATCCTTATCAAGTGTGATCATCATCATGCTCACATGGCTTTCCGAATTAAAAAGCCTTCCTTCATAAAATGGCAGACTGTAGATCAATTGTTTTATCGAATCAACTTCTTCCTGACTTGTGGGAGGAGTTGATACAACAGGCACAAAATCAAACTTTTTCAGGCTATCGTTTCGGATCAGATGAAAAAGACGGGCGACAGAAACGACTTCTTCCACGCCTTCAATTTCCTTCACACGTCGTGTTAGGTCGTACCAGGCATTATAATGTTCAAGTTCAAAAAGCTTCTCATCTTTTAATCCAACGAAAATCACGCTTCCATCCTGCCCAAAAACTTCCCGAAAACGTTCATAAACAATAATGGTCGAATCGCTTGACGGCAACATTCGGGCCATTTCGTAGCTCATATGGACTTTTGATCCCTGCCAGGCCATCAAAATGGCAAACAAACCAATAAGGATTAGAATGGCAGGACGGTTTCTGAGAATGAGCCTGATGATAAAAGTCCACATAAAGAAATGGTTACTAAAATAGTGACAACCGCAGTGTTATTCCGGCTTGAACCGCCGAAATTAAGATATTAATTGCAAATATGAAAAAGTGGTGCGAAATTTGTTTCCTCATTTCAAACAGAAACCCCTTTCATTATGCACCACATTTCTTTTTTTAGATCAACAGGTATCAGATACTTGATTTTTATGCTGCTTGCAGCGCTCCTGGCTAGTTCGTGCAGCAGTCCGGCAAGGCTGATCAAGAACCAAAGGTACGATCAGGCGATTGAGAAACTCAGCCGTAAGATGAGGAACGGCAAAACAAATGACAAGGAAATAGCATGGTTGAAACAAGCTTATCATACTGCTAACCAGTTAGATCATGACCGGATCATGCTGTTGAAGAAATCCGGACAACCTGATGTATGGTCCGAGGTTTATACCTTATATGAAGGAATGTACAGACGACAGCAATTGATCAGGACAATTCCGGTTTCGTTTCAACAACGTATTGATTTTAAAGTTCTTCCTCTTGAAGAGGAAATGAGGGCTGCCAAAAATGGGGCTCAGGAGTATTTGTATGCATCGGCTGTCAAACTGCTCAGTACCAAAAACCGAAGTGATGCCCGTAAAGCTTATGATCAGCTGATACAACTCAGTAAATACGGCTCATACCGCGATATGGACCAGTTGATGCGAAAAGCCCTGCTTCAGGGGACAAACCAGGTGCTGATTCTTTTTTCAAATGACTCACGGTTACCGCTGCCTGATGATTTCGAGACCCGGCTGATGAGCTTTAATCTTGACGAAGCTGACTTTGTGCAGTATGACTTTCATGAATTGGATGGAAAAGAATACGATTACACCATTTATGTAAGGCTCAAAGAAATCATCAGTAGTCCAGAAAAGATCGAGACACGTTCGTTTACTGAAAAATCAAAAATTGAATCCGGAACCAAACCACTGCGTGATGAACAGGGCCATATAGTACTTGACAGTCTGGGAAAAGTAATAGAAATTCCTGACTACAAAACCATCGAAGCCCTGGTTCATGAAACAGTCATGGGTAAGTCATTGACTGTTAATGGGCAGGTTGAATATGTTAATATGTGGACGAACAGACGTGAACTGGTTACTCCCATTACAACAACGATGCACTTCAGGCATGCTTATGCTGTGGTTCATGGCGACCTGCGTGCCATTACCGAAGAAACCAGAATCATGATGGGCAACAGGGCTGTTCCCTTTCCTCCTGACTGGATGATGCTCAGGGATGCAGTTGAACCGCTGAAAGAGGCTGTTAGAAGTACCATACGCAAAGAACGTTCGTTGGTAAGAAAGGCAGATTAGTATGCCCAAAATCAAGGTGTTATTCGTTGATACTGCTCATCCATCCCTTGAGGATGGATTGGTTGGGTTGGGTTTTGCATGTGACACCTTTCCCAATGCAACAAGGTCGGAGTACTTAGATATTGTTTCTGAGTATGAGGGAATAGTAATCCGGAGTAAAATTCCGGTGGACATTGAACTGTTGGATCGTGCGCGAAAGCTGAGGTTTATTGCCAGGGTTGGTGCAGGTATGGAAAATATTGATGTTGTGGCTGCTGAACAACGTGGTATTGTTTGTTTGAATGCCCCTGAAGGCAATCGTGACGCAGTTGGCGAACAGGCCATTGGCATGCTGCTGGCTTTGATGAACAGGCTGATGATAGCTGACCGCGAGGTACGTAAGGGTATATGGCAGCGTGAAAAGAACAGGGGCTATGAACTTGGCGGCAAGACTATTGCAATAATTGGCTACGGAAACACAGGAAGTGCATTTGCGCACAAACTTTCGGGTTTTGGTGCTCGTATATTGGCCTACGATAAATACAAACATGGCTTTGGCAGTGATTTGGTTGTTGAAAGTAATATGACCTCCATTTTTGAAGAGGCTGATGTGTTGAGTCTTCATGTGCCCCTCACAGCTGAAACAAGGTATCTTATCAACCACGAATATCTCGAGAGATTTCGGAAACCCATATGGCTGGTGAATACTGCACGCGGCCCTGTTGTAAACACTGCTGATCTGATGGATATGATTGAGCAGGGTAAGGTTCTCGGCGCTTGCCTTGATGTTCTTGAATATGAAAAGTTTTCGTTCGAAGACCTGCCTGTTGGCAGTGTTCCGGATGTGTTCAGACGGCTTTCTGCTTCAGAGCGTGTGGTCATGAGTCCGCACATTGCAGGCTGGACGCACGAATCGAATCTGCGAATGGCTCAGGTGCTGCTCAAAAAAATTGCAGAGCTGTATGGTTTAAAATACTAATAGTCGGCATCCCGGCCGGCGATATGGACCATCCCCAGAATCAGCGAATTGAATTCATCAGCCTGAATCAGTTCTTCTAAAGAGAGTATCATGCGGTATTGCCATTTGTTTTCCGGATTACTGGGAACGTTAATCCGTTCCTTATCGGTTTGGTCCCAGCGCATGCTTCCATCCATGGCAATGAGGTCCTGAATGGGAAAAATCGTCCACATACCCGGCGAATGGAGGTGTTGGTTGATGATCTCGCGGCACACCCAGGGTTCGGCATAGAAGGGCGCCAGGTCATTGTGGCCCAGCAGATTTCTGTAGAAGCGTTGGGTTTTTTCACGGTCTTCTTCCCACCAGCCTCTGACAGTTGACATATCATGTGTAGAAGTTGTGCACACACTTAAATATGGAGCATCTGCAGGATGTCCGAACTCTATTTTTGGGTTTTTGGGCATCCTTTGGATCTCGAGGCTCAGGATATTCAGTTGTGCCATAACTTCAGGAACCGAATCGGGCACCATTCCCAGGTCTTCGCCACAAACCAGCATATTGCTTGCCCTGACAATATCAGGTAATTTGCTCATCGCCTGTTGTTTCCAGAATTCATCATGACGGCGGTAGAAAAAGTGAATGTACAATTCGTTGAGCCTGTTGCGCAATTGTGGGTCAAGCTCACGGTAGGTATAGGTGTAATGGAAGGCTATCCTGGGATGAAAGGCGGGTTTTTCGCTGTATGGGTCTGGGATAAACAACACTTCATCCAGCAGTCCCATAAGGCCATCACGGATCATGACTTCTTTGAGGGTGATGTTTCGGGTTTCGCCCTGAGGGGTGAAACAGGCCTGTATTTTTTTCTGTGTATTGAATTCTGGCTTCAACTCAAAAACGTTGTATTCCAGTTCGTTCAGATATTTAAGTCTGACTTCATCTGCATATTCGCCAAAGAAATCGCGTAAAAAATGTCCTCTGATGTAGGGTTTTACCATGCGGTCGTAGTCGAACCATATGCCACGTCCTTCGATTTCCTGAACGCTGAGCGGCAGTCCGGGCTTGAAATAGCCAAGAAGTCCGTGCAGTGCGTTTTGAGGGATTTCCCAAATGCGAAAGAAACCCAGAATATGGTCAATCCGGTAGGCGTCAAAATATTTTTCCATCATGTTTAGCCTGCCTTTCCACCACTGAAACCCGTTTTTGGCCATTTCGTCCCAGTTGTAGGTTGGGAATCCCCAGTTTTGCCCCATGATGGCGAAATCATCGGGTGGTGCTCCGGCCTGTCCGTTGAGGTTAAAAAGCTCTGGCTCAGTCCAGGCTTCGATGCTGTCGGGACTGATTCCGATGGGGATATCACCTTTGATTCCGATGCGGTGTTGGTGCGCATAGTCAACAGCTTCTTTCAACTGAAGATCGAGGTGGTACTGAATGAAATAATGCACGGCAATGTGTTCGTGGAAGTCGCGCCTGGGATCGGTGAGTTCGGCAATTTGTTCGCTGTTATAGGTGGAATAGCCCTCCCAAAGCCTGAAATTGCTGGTATTGTGGCGGTCGCGCAGGTAACAGAAAGCAGCATAGAATACCAGCCAGTCTTTGTTGGCAGCGAAAAAATCCTTGTATGCTTTGGATTTGCTCACTTTTGGCCAATCCTGATCAAAAATGAATTTAAAATACCTTGCTTTGTATTTCGTAACTTCAACATAATCAACATATGATAATTTGTTGAGATGTGTTTTCTTCTCCAGGAATTCCTTCATCAGGGTTTCATCACGAAGCCTGCCCATCTTCTCTAAGTTCAGATACATAGGGTGCAGTGCTTTGACGGAAATTGATTTATAGGGATATGAATCGAGCCAGCTGTGTGTTGCCACTGTTTCGTTAATGGGCAGGATTTGTATCATTTTCATTCCGGTGCGAACACACCAGTCAACTAATTTTTTCAGGTCGCTGAACTCACCGACACCAAAACTCTCTTTTGTTCGCAATGAAAACACCGGAATGGCTACACCGGCGCCTTTCCAGTTGCCGATTGGATACCGAAAGCCTTCATCCCGCTGCACAACAAGTGCCTGATGGGAGATGGCTTCTTCAACATCAACTTCCCTGTCGAATCCTTCCTCCCATGTATTGATGCTGCCAGAGCTCAGCTCGATGATGACATATTTGTAGCGCAAATGGCGGGTGTGTTCGTTGAGCGGTATGTCGGCCTGCCAGTGCGGAAAGTTCATATTGCTCATCAGCAGTGGTTTCGACCAGCGTCCGAGAGGGTCAATATTGCCCAACACACCCAGTGCATATCCCGGACCTACGCGGGGAGCCGTCATCACCAGCCTGATTGCAGCCTGATTTTTCTGCGCCGGACTGAATGGAAGGAGGCTTGATGGTTTCATGATCACTTCAGTGAACACTTTTGTGAGCAGGGCCCTGTCAGGATCCATGTCCACCATCCAACTGTCGCGGATAATCATTGTTCTGCCTTCTTCGGGTTCCAACAAACGGTTTGGTCCTGATTCCCATCGGATAAGCCCGTTTTCGGACTTTATAAGATATTTATATTCAACCCTTTCGGTTACTTCTGTATTGATTTCTAACCTCCAAAGGTCATGCCCTGCATATTCCAGTTGCAGGCTATGGTCAGCATTCCACGAACCAAGCGCCGGATCACTTCCTGTAAGGCAAATCACCTGCCCCCACTCACTCTTGTACCTGAGGTAAAATATTAGTTTCATAGCGGTAGTTAGCTAAGATTGATATTTAGTTTCCTGTTGGGTCTGCAATCATCAGGGTTTCTTATGCAAATTTACGTTATTGTTGGCTTTTTTCTGCCTACAGCTCCAGATAAATATTGCCTCGCTCTGGTATCAGTCAGCAAGGTGCTTTGCAGGATTTTTAAACAACCCCTTAGCTTTGTTTTACATTACCGGAAACTGGAAAAAAAGGCGGTCAAGAATTCGGTGGCGGGACACAACCCGTGCTGGACTATTTATAAAGTGTTGATATACAATATCAAATGAGAATCATTAATGTTTATAGTCCGGAGCGAAACATTTAGGATTTGAGATAGTGATTTGAACAGTAAAACAGACAGTAGTTCTGAATTCTGCCCGGCAGTGTTGCTTAATTCTTAATAAGTTTCATGGTGTAATATATGCCATGTCCAACCACTGTTGCAAAATAAATGCCTTTGGGCACTGGAATACCCGCATCGTTTCGTCCATCCCAGCATAGCCTGTAACCGGAAGTGCCTGCTTCAGTCTGGATATGACGCACTGTTGTGCCCTGAGGATTGCTGATCGTCAGGATTGTTCTGTTGTGCATTCCGGGCACAATATCAAAACAAGTTTGGTCGGTGAATGGATTGGGAAATGCAGCCGGTGTGTCAGAGCGTCCCGAAGGTCCGTATTTCTCATTCTGGCGGGTGATGAGGTGTTGCATGTCGAAGAAGCTAAGAATCTGATACAATAACTCATAACGTTCTTCTGCATCTTGCTCAAATCCATAATTTCTGAATTCAAGCTGTGAACCTACAGTTTTGTAATCGAATTGTTCGTTTGCAATCATGGTATTGACCGCCGGATCGGAATCGGGATGCATCACCGGGAATGCAGGTGGCAGAGGGTTAATGCCAATGAACAGAAAATCATGGACTTCGTTGAATGGAAAAGACAGTCCTTGTGCAAATTGATCGCTGAAACCCTCGATGTTGTAAAGAGTTAGGGGTGAATTGAGCACAAAACCTGTAATCCTGAATTTTTGATGTGCCTGTGTCTGTATGCTGAAATTCCATGCATAACTCCCTTCCATATATAATCGCCCTCCTTGATCGAGGAACATTGCCAGTTTCTCACCCTCTATTTCAGTGAGCGATGTGTAGTCGTTTCCTGATCCGAGACAAACAAACACCGAACGGAACAAGTCGAGGCGCTCCGGCAGGCTTTCCACATAAAGATAAGGAAGGAACATTTCGTCGAGTGCTTGTTTGATCCGCTGGGCTGACTCGTCGTTTTTTGCCTTGTTGTAGAGCAGCACAGGATATTGTCCGATGAACATGCTGATCTGCTGGTGTTTAATCAGACTATCCCCCTGAAAATAGCTTAGGGTTATAATGGCTTCATGATCAATCGGGCATTGGCTGCTGATAGATATATTAAAAATTGCCTGCCCGGACAGTCCCGGTTCGATGGTGTTCATGACAAACTCACCGGGGTCAATCAGAGTGATGTATGGATCTGTTGTTGAAAGGGAAAGGCTTATTTCTTGAGCAGAAACAGATCCCCGGTTCCCGATCAGGAAAGATACCGGCGCTGTTTCTCCGGGATCAGGGTACTGGTTGTCATCATCTTCGAATTGCCATTTAAGCAGCGTCAGGTCAGGAGCATAAACCCGCAGCCAGTCGAGTCCGGTAAGGTCAATCTGTGCATTGTTGAAGTGTAACTCAAGAGGGATTTGCTGGCGGTCAGGACAGATGACACTTATTGAGAGTTCGAAGGCGTTGCTGATACTAATGGATTCGCCTGCCGGAATGCTGGAGATGGAAAGTTCGTCAGAACTCAGAATGACGAACTCGTCAGTACTGTTCATTTCGACTGACAATGATACGATGTCTGCTGCTGTGTGGTTTGTAACCTCAATACTGATGGTCAGATCACTTCCGGCCCGGGGAATCAAACCATCTGCGGTTGTATAAGTGAGTGTGTAGGTAAGTACATCTGAAAACTGAAATGTTTTTGTAGCGGAGATGCCCATATCGTCGGTCGCTCTTACTGTAATGTATTCCAGATTGTTGCCAATGCTGTCCAGTCCGCTCAGGTAACCATTTTCCGAAAGGTTCAGGCCTTGGGAGTGTTTCTGCGGACTTAAACGCCTGGCGGTGCCTGACGGCAGAAACCCATTCTGGCTGCCATTAATCAACTGGAATTCAATAAGGTCGCCGGATGAAACGCCGGCATACCAGGTAATGTTTTCATCTACAGTAATGTCATTATAATAGAACTCAATAGTCCCATCAGGATATAATGACAGTGCAAACTCGGCGTAACCAAGCTGGTTGTTGCTGAACAACAGCGGTTGTTTCCATCTGAAATCAGCTCTGCTGGCATCGCCCCGGTACCAGATCCCTTCATCAGAGCGGGACTCGGGTTGGTAACGGACCGGACGAAACATGAATCCGGAAATATTTCTGACAGTCCTGAACATCAGATAGGTATCCTGATAATAGGGCCAGGGAAAAATACCGGGATCAAACATCAGGAATCCATCAACATGGGCAAAAACTTCCTCATAGGATTCGCCGTAAAAAGGAAAACTGAAAGGAAGACTTTGCCTGGCATATTTTTGGTTAGGCATTTCGGGGATCAGTTGAAAATCATGCACCTGAGGAAACTCATTATGGTGCCGTTGCTCGTAATAGGGTGTTTCGAGGTTCCAGCGATAAGGCTCAGTGCCGCCATTGGCCTGAAGTTGGTGGCCGGGCTCATACATAGGTATTTCTTCGGTTACGATCTGGGGTTTGCTGAACGAGTTTGTTGCCAACACTTTGAGATAGGTAACATCATTGTGCTTGATTTCGGCAGGAACTTCTGACGAAGCATGTTCAAGCGGCGAAGTGTCAGTATAGCTGATCACTGAATATTCAATGATTTGACCTGATCCCATATTGCCTGGGTCGTCTTCGTCAATCTGAAGGTAAATAGCTGCGGGTTGTCCGGGCGTTATATGATCAAGCAATGGTGTTATATCCAGACCTGCTTCAAGGATTTTAAGGCTGTCATGTGTATTATGGCCCTGCATGTAGTTTGGCCCGCCCTGAAAGTTGAAAACCGGAAAATACATCCTGAATTCAGGGATTTTTGCTGAGGTGTCAGTGGACACACCAGCTACTAATCTGATCTGCTCGCGCTGATTATGGCTGATTTTGAACCTGATGGTCAGTTTAGGCTCGTAAACTTCGCGCACCTCAGCCACATAGACCTGATTGTTCCAGATACCTCCGTAGTAAACGTTTTCGGCCAGGGTCCGGTACAGCATGTAACAGTAGCCGTTGTCGGCCCAGTCACTGCCATAGCTGTTGACAAATTTAAGTCCGCCGATTTCCCAGTCGCGCATGTCAACCAGTCCGTCATTATTGATATCAAGATGGTTTGTATATAATCCGTCTCCGTTCAGGTCAAGCCTGATGCTGTCGTTGTAACCTACAATGGTCATGGCGTGTGTGGCATAGTTGAGCGGGAAATATGCCATAACCTTTTTACCGGCTTCGGGACTATCGGCGGGCAATTGTTGCATGCCTGATCCCCAAGGGCTTGCAGCATCAAAGTTGGCGAGTCCGCCGTAGGGTGATCCTTCAGCATGATGGGCTAACCAATGCTTTAGGGTGAGCAATCCTTCCTGGTTGCCGACATTAATTCTGTATGCCCTTCTGACCCTGTTTTTCATGGCTTCATAATACTTCTCATAGCCGGATATCCAGATGACACCGTCTTCATCAATGGCCATGCCGCCATAATCAGCCAGGGTTGGGGTTCCTAGTTTGTTGAGCACCTCAAAACTGTGCCTGTAGTTTACACCAAACCAACTGTTATAGTTATTAAAATTGTACACAAAATGCGAGGGAAACTGATTGCTGCTTTCGGTGGCAGGGAGGTTTCTTGCCCGGCACATTTCATAAGTGAACAAATAGCCTACAGATGCTGCCTGACCACAGGAAGCGCCTGTCTGACTGAAGACAGGCCTCATAAATGGATGCACAGAATTGTCCACTTCAGATGGAAGTTCGGTGTTTTGGAACCCCGGATGCAGCTTTAGCTCGGGAAGGTTCGCAAGGGTTGTGGAATCATTCGCTTCAATATATGAATTGCGTTGACCCTGACCGGGCGACTGCAGCCAGGCGAGCAGAAGGCCTGAAAGCAAAATGCTGACAATAAAGGTAATCGGGCGTATCATCGGGTGTATTATCAAAATACAAGATTGTGTTGTGCCAAAAGTACATTGAAATGGATTATGCGCCAATAACAAATCAGTATCCGGTGGTATTATGCAAGCATCAAATCTCATTTTTCATCCACTGGCACACAAGTTGAACAAAACATTATACCACCTGTTTATCAGGTATAATAAAGAAATACATGAAATTATTTGTTTTAGTATTTGTTGTTGCTGTTGTTGTGATCGTAATAATTCAGTCTTACACAATTATGGCGGCTAATAGAACGGAAGAGCAAAAGTATACTGTTATCCTGAAAGACAAGGATTTAGAAATCAGATTTTACCCCTCTGCAACTGTTGCAACCATTCATTCTGATGCCAGATCCTACAAAGATTTATCCGGATCGGGCTTTCGGAAACTGGCCGGCTATATTTTCGGAGGCAACGAGACGAATACCAGCATTTCGATGACTGCACCGGTTCACATGAATATCAAAGATACAGGTTCGAGTATGAGTTTTGTTATGCCATCGTCTTACAGTGAAGATATGCTGCCAAAACCCAATAATCCTGAGGTGCTCATTCATAAAACCGCTGATGAATACGTTGCTGTAATTAAATTTGGCGGATTTGCATCTGATAAGGATCTGGAATTCTATTCGGCCAGGCTCAAAAAATTACTGGAAGAAAAAGGGATAACCACTTATGGAAATGCCAGATTTCTGGGCTATAATCCACCCTACCAACTTGTTGGCAGGAGGAATGAAATTATTGTTTCGGTACATTGGAATGCTGAATAACAAAAGCAACATCATCTTTTTTGGCACTTACGCTTATAAATCAAATGTAAAACTTTCTGACTTTTTGCCACGCGAAAGATTACCTTCGGTGAGAGAAGTTCGCGCGGCAGCGGAGGGGCAAGCACAAAAATTCTATCGAAATCTTGCTTTCACTGGCAAGGCAAGAGGAGTGCCTTCATTGGTTCTTTTATTCATGGATGTTAAAGATTATCAATTAAACCAGAAGTAAAAAATTGATAAACGGGTAGAATATGTATATGGTTATTGTGTAAACTGATCTCATCAGACTGATCAAGGGTTAAAATATATCCCTCTTTCAATCCAAAAAAGTTCATTGCTTCCTCCAGACCTTCTGTTTCTCTTTTCAGGTTATCATGATTGAGTTGTTCGCAAACCTGTATCAACATTTTGCATCCTCTATCCTTAAACACAACAAAGTCACACTCAAGCTTTTCACGAAAATAATATAAATCAGTCTTATGCTGTCGCAAGAATAAATACACAGCATTCTCGATCAATCGTCCTCTATCTTTGCTGAAGCTTAATGTATTGGCATTGACCAGACCTGTGTCAATTGAAAACACTTTGCGCGGATTCATGGCAATACTCTTTGCTGACCAACTGAACCGTGGCAGAAAAAACAGCAAATAGCTGTCGCCAAGCCATGTCAGATAATCAGAAACAGTATTTGCTGATCCTATTGAGAATATCTTACGGAGCGTATTGTAAGAAAATTCCTTTCCTATATTCGAAATAAGATACAGCGTAATATCCATAAGACTAGCTGTATTTCTTATGCCATATCTTACAGCAATATCCCTGAAAACGATATCTTTCAACAAATTTTGCAATATTTCGGGCGATGCTGCATCCAGATATTCGGGAAATCCACCTAATTGAACATAACTATTGAATGATGATGAACCAGGTTCAAGGTTCCGATAATGGAGAAATTCTGTATAGTTAAAAGGGAAAAGCTCATGGCGTATATGCCTGCCGGTTAGCCTTGTGCCAAGTTCTTTGCTAAGCAATGCAGCATTTGAACCTGTTATAAAAACCTTTTCCTTACGATCATGCAGTTGACGAACAAAAATTTCCCATGAAGGTACATTTTGTATTTCATCAAAGAAATAGGCTTCAATACCACGACCCATTAACTCGTCCAGTTTACCAAAATCGCTTACTTCAAAGCCGTGAACGCGTGAATCTTCAAAATTGAACCAGGCTGTTTTTTGATAACAATTCTGTATGATTTTTTTCATCAACGTGCTTTTGCCACATCTCCTAACACCGGATATTACTTCGATGTGGTTACCTACAGCTTTAAAATCATCCAGAAATGTACGGCTTATAGTGCCGCTCTTTGTTATAAGTTGGTCGCGTTGCGCCACTATAGCAAGTTCAATATCTTGTTTAAGTATCATTACTTCAATACTTTAAAGTTAATATTACAAATATAAGCTATTTTATATTGCTAATGCAAACTATTTTGAAATATTTATGTCTTGTTACATACTGTTGTTACAGTCACTACTCATCCGGACATAATTACGGGCAGTAGTAAGTACTTATAGAAAACTGAGACTTCAGGAAAGAAGAGAAGCTTTGGATCCTCAAAAAGGCTTTATAACAATGTGTTACGACTACATACTGGCAGATTTGCGCAGTAAAAGGGGCGGCAGCGGAGTTCAGTAGTAAGAGCAATAGATGAAATCTATCATTTCAAGCAGTTCAGTCCCAAACCCGGCTCCCGCGCGATTGCATCGCGTGGCACTACTTAACAACAATGACATTTTCCAGAATTCCTTGTTCTCCTGCATAATCCACTGCGCTGCTGTATAAATAATCTTCTGCGGTAGGGCTCATCACAGACAAATATATGAATTATCTTTTCTTGCCACGCGAAAGATTACCCCCCGCTGGCGCGGATTTGTAATCCGTGCCAAACCAATTCTCATGCAAAAACGAATCATTCACGTCAATCAGGATTATTACATTTACCTTTCTACTCATGAACCAAAACTAATCAATTATTGAATATGTTTATCATCTGATTTTGATACTGGTATACAATTTTCAATAATTTTCTTATGAACGGAAGTTTGCTTTTCATTAGGCACGGATTGCAAATCCGCGCCAGCGGGGGGGAGAGAAGTTCGAGCGGCAGCGGGGCATCATAAAACCTTGCGCCGTAATCAAGCCACTTGCCCGGCATGGGCTGTTCTTCTTTGCTGTTGTATTTATACTTGTTTTCGTGGGCAAAGCTTTCATCTTCGCTGAAAGAGGAGTTCCGTGTAAAAGCCATGCAAAAGGGATAGTAGCCGGTGGATGGGTTTTGGACGTCTGTTGCTGGCTTGCGGTTCATGGTTAACAACGGAATTTGTTTTTAGGAACATGTAATTTCTTATGCTACAATATGTC
>Ga0351836_1093_pt1 | contig 15134 bp, 16 predicted proteins | sample BONcelHFGM3001D4_FD_206749 | JGI IMG/M metagenome (GOLD analysis project Ga0351836, IMG submission 206749) | Enriched cells from coal bed in the Powder River Basin, Montana, United States - BONCAT cells FGM rep1 HSBNCT.FGM.300.1.D4 ... | reverse complement strand
GGCCGTTTGCTATGCCTTCCTTGGAGTTCAAACAAGAAACGAATCCGCTTCCAGCAATTGGCGGTTTATGTACCGGGTCTGGTTCCAGACCGTTTTCGGTGTTGGCGAAAGAGAGTGCATCGCTCGTTGACACCTTTGGAATCCGCTTCGCCATGGTGCTTCTTGCGGGCTCCCTGGGCGAGAGATGTACATATTCCGCTGATTCCGAACACCTGATCCGGATGAAGCCGAACGCTGATTTCGGTCAAAGCCGAACGACAAGAACGATAGCGGACAAAAGTTATGTGGCAAGGTTAACATCCTATGCGTAATGGATCCAACATTTAAGGCTACCATGCCATATCTCACCGCCACGGAGTCTCACACAAGGCTGCCGGCAAGGTGATGTGGGCAGCCTTCACTGCGTATTTACCGCTCGCTAAGCCTTCCGAGAGGTTAGCCCCGTCCCGATCCAGCTCTTGAGCATCGGGGGCGGTCTTGATACAATCCGTCCCGGCCGTCCGGGGGATAGGGCAACGCTGGGGAGCGACCCGAGCACCGAGGCGGCGGGACGATGGGGGGGCAGGGCTTTACAACGGGCTCTGCCTTTCTTTTTCCTGCCCCTCTTGAGTCCCTCAAAGCGATAAACCCCAGGGGGTCCGGGGGACAGAGTCCCCCGCAAGTATCTGTCATCGATCATCGCCCTCGTAATACCCGGTTCTGCCATGCGTCAGGCACCGCTTGGCCAATATCCGCCCGATAGTCCTCTCCGAGGGCAACGGTTGGCTCACTTCATCGACCTCCTCCCAATATTTTCGAATGGCCTTGGGACCGCAAGGTAGGCCAAGGTTGTATAAATGAAGACGCGTGATTTCCACGTATTCCTCGATTTCTTCCCTCGTATATGTTGCTTTGTCGTGGGAGGGACAGTCCTCATTCGCTTCCACGAGCTCATTGTATGTCGCCATCGATTTCCCCCGATGATTCATCGTTCATGTTCCTGGTTGCCTGCTCCATGCGGTAGCTCAGTATGTCCAACTCCAAAATCACGCTATGATGCACAACACGATCAATTGCCGCGGCCGTTGTCATCGGGTCCTTGAATATCTTTTCCCATTTGGAAAACGGCAGGTTACTGGTAATCATGACACTGCCTCTCTCATAGCGCTCGGCAAGCAACGTGAATAGCACTTCCATTTCTTCCCGGTTTTGCTGAACATAGCCGATATCGTCGATCAGAATCGCATCGAATCGACTCATCTTCTTGAGCTCCTGGGCCAGCTTCAGGTCCCTTTTGGCGCCGAGAAGCTTCTGTACCAGCAAGGCACATTTTGTAAAATGGATCCTTCGACCCTTACGGATTAATGCTTCGGCAATCCCACAGAGCAAATGGGTCTTACCGGTGCCGGGATTGCCGAAAGCAAGGACATTCTCGGTCTTATCCAGGAAATACCCTTGCAGCAGCGAATTGACCTGGTGGGCCACCTTTTTCGGCAATCGCTTGAGATCAAAGGTGTTCAAGGTCTTTTCCAGCGGAAGGCACGACTCCCGCATTAATCGCTCGGTTCGTCGATCTCGGCGGGCCTCGCTTTCTCTCGCCGCCAACTCCAGCAAATACCGTTCATAACTTAGCGTTTCCTGCTCCGCCTGACGGGCCACCTCTTCGAAAACCTCCCGGACTGTCGGCAAATGCAGCTCTTTCAAATACTCCTTGAGACGCGTCCTGACATCATCATCGTTGGCAGCCATCGCTCACCTCCACGGTCGTAAGAAGCCTGTCGTAGACACTCAAATCAACCTCGCTGACTTGGACCGCCGTAGGTCCGGGAATGCGCTGATTCGTCAAGACGATCGCTTCAACCTCTTCAACCTTTATTGGCCGCTCCCCGTCCATGAGCCATCTCAGTGCGTTGTCGACGCCCGCTTCGCTTTCCTTGGCCGCCAGATGCAGGATCTTCAGATATTCCCTGCTTGCCCTCTCCGGACTTCTTTCCTTCAAAAGATCATATGCCATCCTGAATCGACTGGTCGGGAACATATCTTCACGGTACCGATAGTTTTCAAATGCTCCCGGTTTCCGTACAAGCCAGTCAATGATATGCCGATACTGCACGCGATGCTTTCCCTCTCCCCTCAGCCTCGGTATTACCTCGATCCGCCTCTGGGCATACCAAACTTCCAGGTTATCCGCATGCAAACGAACATTCACCTCCTCACCGATAAGCCGACTGTGAACCGAGTAAACGTTTTTCTTGATGCGAATTGTACTGGTCGGTCCCACTCTCACGGTAAATGGCGTATGATCGTCCAAACGCCGGGCCGGAAGCGATTTGAGTGTTCTCAACTCTTCCCTGAACCGATCTCGACGTCCGGCGTTAAGCTGGTCGAACAATTTGCGCAAAAAACCCTCGTATTCCCCTCGTGTTGAGAACTCTCTTCCCCCACGCAGCAGGAGGGCTTGCTCCACGGCCCTCTTAAGACGATGATGCCGCTGTTCTATGTCGCCGTTTTCGTTGGCCTTCCCAGTCTGGATCTTTTGGCCGCCCAAACCATAGTGCCGCAAGAGAGCTTGATAGCGTCCGGTGAATTCCTCCTTTCCCTCCTTGTCCAACCGTTGCACGGCAGCGGATAGCTTGTCCGTTCTGTGGCTTTCGGGTACCCCACCCAACTCCCACAACGCATTCTGCATACCGCTGCTCAAGCTCTCAAAGCTCTCTGAGAAGCAAACCGAACCTGTTTCCCAATTCGAATAGGTCAAAACGAAATGATAAACGAGATGCTCAAAACACGCGCCCTGGATCGTGATCCCCAAACTGCTCATGTCCGTAAAATCTGATTCACACAACTTCCCGGGACTGTGATTCTGTGTGAAATAGACTTCCTTGGCCGGGCCTTCCAACGCTCTCCATTGCTTTATCCGCCTCTGAAACGTCCGAAGTTGACCATCGCTGTATCCCCCGGGACATTCTCGCTGCAGCCACTCAAATAGTGTCTTCGCTTCCAGGCCAGGGTTTTCCTCCAGTTTCTCTCCTATTTTATCCCACACTGTCTCGAATGGATCTTCCCGTGTCCGCCATGTCCTTTCCTTCTTGCACTGGCTAGGCAACTCCCCTGATCTAAGGTATTTCCTAGCCGTGTTCTCCGACATCCCCGCTTTCGCCGCCACTATGGCGATGTTCCCGTCCTCCTGACTCAGCTTCATCAGTCTCCTCACCTGTTTGTCTGTGACCACCCTGTGCCCTCCTCACTTCCTTCTGTGTGGACAGGGTTGTCTCTCGTTGGTTCGGAAACCTCAATTTTAATTGTCGCTGAACCTCAATTTTAATTGTCGTTCATCACTCGGGCTCGCTGATCTGGTCCGGGGTTCTGCCGTGGAAGTCCACGAGTAGACGCACCGCGCGGGTGTAGCATTCCTGGGTGCGCTCGCTCATGCCGGCAAGTTGCAGGGCTCTGATGGACTGCTCGAAATAATCTTTCATGGTAACTCTCCTTTTGTTGTGAAATGTTAATGCGTTGAGACACATTTCCTTGAGGGAGAGTTATCATGAAAACTTTAGATTTACTGTACTTGGTTGAATGAGCTCCGAATGGCAAGGATGGGAGGCATGCAGGACCTGCCGCGTAGCGGCTTACTTGAACTGCCTGTTGAGCTACGCCCGGCTTTTGGGTGTCGGCTCGGGCGGAAGGTTGGCTGTGCCGGCCGATGATTTCCGCTCTTTCCGTGAAAGGGGCAATTTCAGCCCTCAAAATGCACTCTTAAGGCCAATATAGGCCCAAATTTACGGCCACGCACTTGACGTGACCCCGTCCTGACCGCCGACCGGGACCGCAGTCGCAAATTCGTTTTCACTCCATATAGGCCACTCATTAGCTATCGAACACCAAGCGACGGACTTCCCGCACCGATGCATTTGGAAGATTCAATGTTTCCAGATTCTGCCGAAGGATCCAAGATCGAGCTTCGCTTTGAGACATATCCGTCCGGCGCGGCAGTTCGCGTAGCTTGCCAGCGGTATAGCGCGAAAGACCTATCCCCATGAAACTAATCATGGTGGGCGAACAAGCTCCAACTTCTAGGTACATGGGGATCGACGGTATTGAAGCCACCAGGTCAGCCCTGTTGTTGTCTCGCAGCACGAGTTCCAAGACCGCATTGTAACAAGAAAACAAACGAACGTACATGAAGCGAATCTCGCGTTCGACCTCGTTCAGTGTATTCCGAATGATGGTTGCGATGTTCGGATTGAGTCCATTTTTGCGTTTATAAAGCCTGTTGAGAAGAAAGGATAAAAGAGCAAGAATATTGTATGCTTAAACATGGAAAGCATGTATAATCGAGTGGCTTTTCGCGACAAAAAACAACTCAGATTATACAGGGGCTTTCCATGCAAGAGAAGATTATCAAACGGCTGATTGTAAAGCAATTGAAGAAGGAATTTCCCAATTGGCGGCGTCTGACGAAGAACAAGAAGAAACAACTCGCTAAGCAAGTTCTCAAGGAGGTAGTGGCCGGATACGATTCAAAACAGGTGTCAAACTTCAGCCTGAGTGAATTGACAGGAACGCCCGTTCCTCCTCCTGGGATCATCGGTTTGAACGACATGGAAGGATTCATTGAGAAGACTACGCGGTGTCTTCTGAAGTTTCCCGTGAAGCGATGGCAGAGGCACTTCGATGATCCCGAGCTGAGGGTGATTGATGGTTTGCTGGATGATCGCGTGCTGAACGAACTGCTGGCCCCGGAGGGATTCACACCGTGCATGCGGGATATCTATCCGTGCCATTATGTTCGGGCGGAATTGCTCAAGGCTCTGCGGTACACGGGGATGAGCTACCGTGCCTACTGCAAGGATGTGATCAATCGATTGGATAGCAAAAGGCAAAGGGCTTTCATACACCTGCCGCTGCACAAAAGGATAGAGATAGATCATACTCAGTTGTGCCATTTCCGCCGGGGCTTGAGTACGACCCAGATGGTCAATCTGACGGTCTATATGATGCATCTTCTGGTCAAGAGCGGCATGATATCGCATCCTTTCAGGATCTGCGGAATCGATTCAACGGACTTGGCGGCAATTACCTGCCCAAGGCCACTGGCGACGGTGACACTTCCCAAGGGCAAGAAGGTGCGCATCTATGCGGAGTTGGATGCGGACTGCGGCAAGCGTCGGAAAAAGCGAGACAAATCGGAATATTTCGTTGGGTATCGGCTCCACACGCTGGTGGCCTTCGATGCGCGAACGGGAGCCCATTATCCCCTAGTCAACCTGATGGCTCCGGCCAATCATCACGACAACCTCTTTCTGCCTCAATTGGTTGCCTTCGCCCATGCCATGGGACTGCGCATCGATATCATTACCGCGGACGAGGGTTATATCGATCCGGAGCAGAATGAAGAGATCAACAAGAATTATGGGGTGCGGGTGATCGCTCCGGCCAGCGAAAAGGTGAATCCGCCCGAGCACGTTGACGCGGAGAGTGGAGCGGTCTACATGAGCGGAAGCTGCGAGACTGCCATGCGCTACCTTGGCAGAACAGAAACGGGGCACGAATTTGGGTGTAACGACCAAGCATGCTTCCATGCTCCCAATTGCCCCCAGTGTCGGGAAATCCCTTTGGACAGCGGTATGTTCGGACAGATTCCGGATCAAATTGAACAGGTCAATGATGTCAGGGATATCCGTAAGAATATGGAGCGTTGTTTCAATTTGGCGAAACACCGGGAAGGTTTGGAACCGCTTCGAGTCAAATCCCAACACGCGGCAATGGCTGCGGCGACTTTCGCCCAAATGGCTACTTTATTGCTGGAAATCGTGGGAACAAGAAGAACGCCCAAGAAGGAGGAGAAGCCAATACAGCTAAAGGTAGCCGTAGCTTTTCGGCGAGCCCGAGCAAGTGAAGTGGGGGGTTAGAGCAATTACATTCACAATCCATGGTGGTCAGATCGGGAACGAAAGGCAACGGGAATGAGCTCCAATATCCATTGGAGTTTCGATGGCTTATGGGACTGGGAGAATTCAATGCGCTCCTGGCTATTTTACCCATGATTCATTGAAACCATTGCAACTGTCTAAACGTCTGGGAGGTTGTGGACCAGCTTTTTAATAGCTCGAATCGACAGACAATTTTCTCGGGTCGCATTCAGAAACCGCTTGACCGAGTGAGGCACCCAATAGAAGGGCTCGTTAACGGGATCGCCATAGAGGGCAAAAATCCCCGAAAGCCAATAACCAGTCGCCCCTCGGATCAAATGGTATTGGGAATGACCGGAGAAAATTAAAAAAAATCTCCTCAAAACCGACACCGGAGTTCTGACTCTGGGGGTTTTGAAGTACTTTTCAACAGGCTTTTATAGTTGAAACTTGCATCAATGATTTGCGGAAGAGGTTCACCCTTCATCCACCTGACGGCGATTAACGCGAAATACTTATGAGTCTTGTCAGTCTTTGGATATTTCATTACTTCATCGTGACAGCGCTTCATTGCGGCCAGGTAGGACCTATAGGCATTTGAATCCAGCGGGTGCTTTGGGATGATGTACCCAGGGCCGTTCTTCTTCAGGCTTTTTTCGAGCCTTTCATAAAGTGACTGCTGGCGATGAATGGAGACCGTCGGAGACGCAAGCAACGTGTCCCGGTTGATGTTGGTGTTCGCCATCGAAGCAGTCACCGCTTGGAAGAGCTGCAACCGCTTTGGATTGGTGGTCGTCAACCCAACTTTGTCTAACGTGGTATCCAGTCGTCCTTCGAGATGGTCTATGACCAATTTGACGAACGTGTTCTCGAGTTCGTCCGGCTTTTGACGATCTGGGACTCTGCCGGGGTCGTTGATGTACGCGATGAGTTCTTCAGTTCGGTCGACGATATGAGCCTCGATTGAAGGCTTCACGATTTGGTCTTTGTTGCCCTTAATAGGGTCGGTAGGCCATTCGCCCTAGTCGATCAGGAAAATGTTCCCCGTGAATTCCTTCCCGAGCCGACCAGCCCGCCCAGCCAAGTTCCAGAAATCAATCGCCGAAATCGGTTGGTTCTGCCCCTTCTGCGGATTATGTAGAAAGAGATTTTGGGCGGGCAGGTTCACTCCATAGAGAAGCGTGCTCGTCGTAACGAGGAACTGAAGTCGTCCCTCGGCGAAGGAGTCTTCAATAGCCTTGCGAACGAGAGACGGCAAACGGCCATAGTGAAAGCCCACCCCCTGTAGAACGTTGACGGCAAGCTGATACTTCGGATGGACTGCCTCTTTCACAAAATCCGACAAGTCCTTCAGCTCTGGCAACTCGATAGTTTGCTCGCCGTCAGCAAGACCAAATGCAATAGACTCGCACTCTGCCGGGCCGAGCGCATAAATCAGGTTTTGGCCTCCGCCACCTAGTCGCAGCGCAAGGTTAACGAGTTTACTGCGGTGATCCGTAAGCGGCTGATCGCATTCGATGGTGCCAAGAGCGACCTTCTTCTCTTCCGACAAAAAACCGAGTTTCGCAGAATTTGGCTTCTCCTTGTCGCAATCAACGAAAACAATGTTCTGAACGACCGTAGCCTCATCAGTCCGAATTGAGCGTGGTTTTCTGCCGAAGAGAGCCGCGATTTCCCCTGGGTCGTCAATGTTGGGGCCAGCAAACAACAGTTGCATTTTTTCGTTTCGGTTGAGGGCCTCTTCAATGACAGAAGAGAGAAGAACGCCTCGAGATCCGTCCGCGATGCTCTGTGCTTCGTCGACGAGCATCACTTCAAATGAAAGGTCTGGGTGAGCGGTTTGGAGAAGTTGCATGCGTTCCTGGGTAACGACATAGACACTGCGGACCGGGATCGGCGTATCTTTCGCTATTGGAGTTGTTACGAGTTCGACATCCAACCTGGTGTTTCGGAGCCACTCCGATGCTTCCCCGGAAACTTGGTTAATCAACGCTCGCGTGGGGACCAAAAAGGCAATGTTGTCCGCGCTTCCTTCCGCTAGAAGCTTACGCGCATACGCTTGAAGGATGAACGACTTGCCGGCTGATGTTGGCGCGGAAATTCCAATAGCCTCTCCGGTGTTAAGCTCAGTCCAAAGGTGATGCTGGAAGTCAGTAAGTGCAATCGCGGTGTCGCCTAACTGGATCGAATTTGCCTCCTTTCGCGCGTCGGACTCCGCAAGAACACGGAGAGGAAGACTTTCTTCGGCGATCAAATATCGCCGCTTCGCGTACGAGAGCGCAGGGAAGTTTCCGATTCGGCTCAGGACCAGCAGCAACACGTAGGGCACACCCGAAAACTCTTTAGACTCGAGTTCCGAAGCGGCCGTGGCAATCTGATACGCCATCTCGCGATGCTTTCTTTCGCGTGACGCAGACAATATCGCGGCGCTACGCAACAACCTTCGAAGCGACTCTTCGTGATATCTACCATTTGTCTCGGAAAGGTATCGCGTTTGAAGTAAGTAACTCAGAAGGGCTCCCGCTTCCTTGTGGAAGCGCGCATGTGACCAAATGCGGTTTGACAGCTCGTCAATCATTGGGCCATCCAATTTTCTCTTGAAACTTGTCGCGGAATTCCTGCACCGACGGGACGGGTAGGAGGAAGAACTCGAACCTTTGGGGGGCCAATCCTTTATCTTCGACCGTCTTCTTGATTGAGGTGATGAAGTGCTCGACCGTATCCCGCGTTAGTTTCTTGAATTGTTCTTCTGCATCCTCAGGCTTAGTGCCCTTTGGCAAGCTGAACTCGAAAACCAGAAGACACGAGTGAGTTACGACACGTTCGTTAGACTCCTCTGCGTAAGGATCGAGATATCGAAGAAAGGCCTCTTTTGAATCTTCATCTAAGTTATCGAAATCCGAATATGTTGCGACGATTTCGATTTCGCGTTTGTCGTGCCCGTCGGTGATAAATTCTTTCACTGAGTCCAAGGAACTGGAGAGGGCTGTTGCCATTTTCACGTGAGCTTTGGACTCTCCCCAATATAGGTGCAGCCGCTTTGCTTTGTTGTCATACCTCGCGTGAATCCCATCGGTTCCGTGGACCGGCATTTGGTTATTAGTCTTGAGGTACATTTTCGATACGATCTGAGGTGCTTGCAGCAGCCATTCAGTCAGGATGTAGAGAACAATTTCGCCGGCTTCTCCAGAGCGGTGGCTCCCCTTTTTCGCTTTTATGAACAGCGCACGCGCCTTCTCCGAGAGCCGCATCATTATGCGACCAGCAGTCACGTGGTCTCCCTGACTCAGCTCGTTCTGTGCTCCGCGGATTTCGTTGCGCGGAAGGCAGAATGGAATAATGTGCTCGGCAACTGTGTCTATGAAGTCGCCGAAAGTCGGCTGACCATCCCTAAATGAAATATAGCTGCATCGGACCTCAATGCGGTCACCGCATGCGTCCGTGTTGAAGGTCAAATGCTTTATTCTCGGCGCGAGTTTAGTAAAGTCGCCAAGTAAAGCACTGATTTGCAGTCCAAGATCTAGTTTCAAGCAGGCCCCGCACTCTCCATATGGCGAATTGAATTTGCTAGTGCAATGTCAGATTTGTGTTGAAAGCAGAGACAGACTGGTACTTCACACGCAACTAGGGTTTAGACCTCCCACTGGAAATCGACAGATGCGGCTGCCTGAGCTGAATATGCCGCATGGCAAGGAATCTCCACATTCAGACAACCTCCTGCAAGTACATGTCATTCGGAGGATAAGTTGATTTCTGGGAGCGGGTTTACACGGCTAAAGGGAGCCGTATATACCACCCAATGACTGCCGGTTCTTGGCGGAATGTCGCTTGCGTTTGCCTGACATCGACGCCTGTCTGCAGTCCTTGCTCTTCGCATCCTCTTGACCGGGCGGTCCCTGAATGCTCTCCATGCCGAAGGCCGCCTCCAAGTGGTGCTTGGGGAGATCCGTGCTGCCTGTATGGCACTCCTGAAACCACAAAAATACGGCCTGGAGTCGCCACGTTACATGTCCGACGCGAAAGAATCCGCGCCGAACCGAACCGCCGCAGATGAGGCGTTTGGCAGAATGGCTGCTATCGAACGGGAAATGGAGATTTCACTTCTGCAACAGGTTCTTGAGGGCCACTATGCAACGTCCGGGTGGTAAATTCAAGGAGCAAATCGAGGAGCGGTGCGGGGATTTCGATTGTGTCCCGGGGAGACCACGGCGATAGACCTTGGGAGAAATGGATCGGCTCCACCGTTCAACCGCCAAGGGGGGTGGAACCGGGCTCAGCGTTGTTGACTTTAGCCGCCGACTTCATTACGACGAAAGCCTGAATCCAGTTGCTATGGGGCTTTCTGGACCCAGGCCGTCGCCGGGGTGAGTGCGCCTGGGAGCAGGCGCGATCTGAGAGGTGCGAGTCCTCTCTCGGGAGATGCCCCCTCCCGATAGCCAAAGGTAACTGCGTCGCCGCGAGGCGGGGTGGGGAGCAACCCGAGTCGAGCTTGCAGTCCGTATTAAAGCGAGCACGTTTCGGCCGTGCGTTGCTGCGAGCCTGCTCATTAATGGTGAAGCCCAGACCGGGACACGGGCGAAAGCGCAAGGTCTGGTAGAGGTTTTGGAGACCCCGACATGGCGAGGTAAAGGCCGGTTGGAGACCAGGCTCCGGAAGTCTGTCACGCTGGGAGGGCGGCGGAAAAGCGATGACAGGGTGCGTGGAGTGGTTGGTGACGGAATGCAGGGAAGCTCGTGCCATGTTAACCGTGAAAGGAGGCGTGTGGTTCAGCCTGAGCGATAAAGTGTACAAGCCTTCGATCCTGTATGCGGCTTGGACGGCAGTAAAGCGGAACGGAGGTGGCGCTGGCTCGGATCATCAGGGTATCAAGGGCTTCGAGAAAGATCTGGTGAGGGGAATTGAGAGACTTTCCGAAGAGCTGCGCACGGGAAGCTATCGCCCGCGGCCAATACGCCGAGCCTATATTGACAAGCCCGGCAGCACGGAGAAGCGGCCGTTGGGAATTCCATGTGTGCGGGATCGGGTGGTTCAAGGAGCGCTGCGCATAGTGATCGAGCCCATCTTTGAGAATGTATTCCTCAAGCAGGAGATTCTGGAGGATTTGACCCTTGTGGACCCCAGAGAAAGAAAGCCCGCAAGGAGCCGTGATCAGTCGCCTGCTCGCCAATGTCTACCTGCACCCTGTCGATGTGGCCATGTCAAACACAGTCACAAGCGGACCTTTCCTGTCGTAGACAAATGGGTGCGTCGTCGTCTTCGTAGCATCCTGCGCAAGCGCATAGGGCTACACGGGATCAGTCGAGGCCACGATCATTTTCGCCGGCCCAACCGCTTCTTTCGGGATCATGGGCTTTTCAGCCTGGTAGAAGTCCATAGAACTTTGCTACAGTTCTCGTCGAGGTGAGACCACCGACCGGAGAGCCGTGTGCGGGCGATCCGCCGGCACGGTTCCGAGGGCGGGGCGGCGCAAACCAATGCGCTGTCCCTCCCCTATCGAATTGGATTTGGAGCATTAATCCCGCTAACGGACGCTTTATTGTGTGATGCTGTACTATGGACCGGGACTGTTCCCCGGCTTTGGTCCGAACGGGCAACGCTGATTATATTAATGGACGCTTCAGAAATATGGACACTCTACACTCATAACCGAGGATGACGATCATGCTGCACCTCTACAATACGATGTCGCGAAGCAAGGAAGTCTTCGAGCCCCTCAACGACAAGCAGGTCAAGATGTTCACCTGCGGTCCGTCCATATACCGAAGGCCGCACGTGGGGAATTACCGCAGCTTTCTTTGGGAGGACGTGCTCCAGCGGTACCTTGAATACCAGGGCTACGAGGTGCGGCGCGTCATCAATTTCACCGACGTGGAAGATAAGGCCATTGCCGAGGCGGAAAAGGAAGGGGAAGACGTTGCCGAGCTGACGGGGCGGGTGGCCGACCACTTCTTCAACGACACCGGGCTTCTAAGGATCAAGCTGCCCCCGGAGATCCCCCGGTCGTCCACCTCGGTGGATCAGGCGGTCGAATTGATCAAGGTCTTGCTCGATAAGAAAATCGCGTATTGGCACGAAAAGGATGTGTTCTTCGATCCGCTGAAGTTCGAGGGGTTCGGGAGACTGTATCGGCTTGATATGAGCCGATGGCCCAAGGAGAAGAAGCGGTTCCGGCGAGACACCTATCCGGGGCGGCGCTGGAATCTGGGGGATTTCATCCTCTGGCACGGCCGCCGGGATGGCGAAGGACTCTTTTGGGAGACCGACATAGGGGAGGGGAGGCCGTCCTGGAACATCCAAGACCCGGCCATGGTCACCAAGCATCTCGGCTACCGGATCGACATAGCCTGCGGCGGAATAGACAACATCTACAGGCACCACGACTATAACCTCGCCGTGATCGAAGCAGCCTCGGGCGAGGAGTTCTCCCGCTACTGGGTCCACGGCGAGCACCTGCTGGCCGACGGAAAGAAGATGTCCAAGAGCAAGGGCAACATCATCTATCCCGAGGACCTCCTCCAAGATGGCCTCACGCCCCTGCACGTCCGCTTCTACCTCCTCTACGGGCATCATCGGAAACGCATGAACCTGACCATGGGAAGCTACCGCAAGACTGCGGAGAAGCTCGACGCGTTCCGAAAAACCGTTCAAGGGCTGCTCGATCTCGAGAGCGCCGCCGCTTCAAGAAAGAAGCCGGAGAAAGCCGCGTCGGAGCTGATCGACGGTTTCCTGGAAGACTTCAAGGCCTACATGGACGACGACCTCCGCATCCAGGGCGCGTTCGACGCCATCACAGACGGGGTCTCGCGTCTGGGGTCGCTCAAACGCGACGGTCGCCTCACTGCCGCCGATCGCGGAAAGATCGAGGAGAACCTCGGCAGGATCGACCAAGTGCTTCAGGTCATTTTTCCATGATTGAACAGCAATGGGACAAGCTAAAGAGGAGACTGCGATAGTGAAAAAATATCGACCTGTGCGGTTGGCCTGAGCCGCGTCTCAAGCGCACAAAGCGGGTTGATCGCGTAGCAACTGTCTTTAGAGTCAAGAGTTACCCACGATAATTTTCACACCAGACGGCATCGGACCTCACCATGGCATTGAGAATTGTGAGCAACTTCCTCATGCAGGCGGTGAGGGCAACTTTTTGCTCCTTCCCCGCCGCGAGGAGCCTCTGGTAGAATGCGCGAATGGCGGAGTTGTGCCTGGTGCCGACAAGTGCTCCCATGTACAGTATGGAGCGGATTTGTTTTCTTCCTCCCCAAACGACCCTTTTACCTATGTGTGGTCCGCTGTCCGAGTTGAAAGGGGCCACGCCGACAAGGGCCGCGATCTCTTTGCGGTTTATGGCGCCGAGCTCGGGAAGATAGGAGATGAGCGCTTTGGAGAGCACGGGACCCACTCCGGGAACACTGGTGACGATCTCGACCTTTCTTTGCAGCGCGGGACTTTGTCTTATGAAGTCGTCAAGCTCTCTATCAACACTTTCAAGCTCCGTGCGGAGCCAGCCGAGATGAGCTTCAATGCGGCCCCTCACAATTTCTGTTGTTGTATGCGTGCGGTTTTTTTCAGCAACAATCATCTCGACGAGCTGGCCATGCCGGGACATGAGCGCTGCAAGCTCCCTTTGATCCCGGTCGCCAAGAAGGCGGACCTCGGGATGGACTGCCTCGGCAAAATGGGCGAGCACCTGCGCATCGATCCGATCCGTCTTGGCCAGTCTCCCCGTGGCTTTGGCAAAGTCTCTCACTTGACGGGGATTTATGAGAACAACCGGGAGCCTGGCATGGGCCAAGGCGGCAACAATTCGGGTTTCGTAGCCTCCCGTGGCTTCAACAAGCACCACTTCCGGATGAACCTCGCGGAGACGCTCGACCAGCAAAGCAATGCCCTTATCGGTATAGGCTTGAGAAAAGGATGCGCCTTCAGGTCTAACAAAGGCATCGAGGCGATCCTTGGAGATATCGATTCCCGCGAATACGGGTTGAGCTTTCATGAGTCATACTCCCTTCCTTGCGAAAATGCGGGCTCTCTTCGCCCAAGCAACTGTTCGGGATCAACTCGAAGGAGGCGTGGCGACCCACGCTACGCGACGGTCTCAAACGACCCGGGTTGGAACGATCTGCCACGCCCTTCATGCGGGGGCTCTGCCCCCACACCCCCGGAGTTTATAAGGCATGGGGGGAAGCTCTAGATATGTATCCTTGGGAAGGGGGGCCCTTTCAGACCCCCCGGTGGCATATCCGTCGCCACCCCGTCCGGTTATCCCTCGGTGGGTCGCTCTCCAGCGTTGCCCACTTCCGTTTCACCGGACAATTAAAAAGTAACTGCGGAATCTGGATCGGGCAACCGAAGCTCGTATCGGTTACCGTGTCTCATTTCGTTTAATTTAAAGATACAAGGTTGGGTTGAGGCCGGAGCACCAGGAAGTCCGGATGTAGCACTCGTGAGCTTTCCGAATCGACTTATCGCCGAAACCCAACACCCCCGGACGCGAGCCTGGACTCGCCACGCCGCCGGGGGTGTTGGGTTTCGGCGGTAAGCAAAGTCGTGCAAACCCGTGCCACATTACGGAGGCGCCCTGGCTCTACGGCCTCAACCCAACCTACGCGATCAACCACTCTCCGCATGTGAGAGCCGGCTCGGGCCAACCGCACAGCTTGAAAAATATCACGATGTCAGCGGTGTCTCGTTCGTAGGTGGCTACTTGGTTCTCACTGTCGATGGTGAAGAGAGAAGGTTTAAACTGAAAGAAGTGTCTCCCGTGCTCGAAAATGCATCAGACCTGGAGAGGAGCACCTTCGAGATTTCACCATCCGGCTATGGAATACACTGGCCTCTATTGGATGAAGACATCTCCATAGACGCGTTGATTGGGATCACTCACTCTCCCCAATGGGAACGAAAAATCGCTTGACGTCGAATCTTATACAAGTCGCCGGGGTCCTGGATCTTGACGAGGCCGCGATGCTTATGGAGGAAGGGGTCCACCAGATCGGCTTTCCCCTGAGGCTCATGGTGCACAAGGAAGACCTGACCGATGACCAGGCTGCGGAGATCATCGGCGCGCTTCCATCTCCATCGCCGGCCCTCCTCATCACCTACCTGACGGACGCCCGCGAGATCCTTGCGCTTTGCGGCAAGCTGGGCGTCCGGAAAGTGCAGATTCATTCGCCCGTTTCGGTTCACGAGGCCGGGATGCTACGGGAATCGGCGCCCCGCTTTCTAATCATCAAGAGCCTCGTGGTC
>Ga0351836_1088_pt1 | contig 15523 bp, 16 predicted proteins | sample BONcelHFGM3001D4_FD_206749 | JGI IMG/M metagenome (GOLD analysis project Ga0351836, IMG submission 206749) | Enriched cells from coal bed in the Powder River Basin, Montana, United States - BONCAT cells FGM rep1 HSBNCT.FGM.300.1.D4 ... | reverse complement strand
CAAACGGTCTACGTTCTCTTTCCAAAATGCCATTGTTAAATCTTTACGCTCTTTAACTGTTAGCTCTGCTGTTTCGAGAAAGATTACCACCAAGCGGTTTAGGGTGTCAATTTCATCTTCTGAAAGATAATTTTTAGCAATAATGATATCCTGCTTACGAACAATTGCCCCTTTCCACGAGGTTAATCCCATATTTTCTTTTCGTGCATCTGCACGACCAACAATTAATTCTGCTGCGGTATTGCCAGTAACTGCAAACAACAATTTGTTTTGGGTATCGGCAAAGAACATTTGCGTTGCTTTATTTGTAGTATCATAATCGCTGCTGAGTGCAAACAAATCACGCACTTTTTGGTAAAACCGTTTTTCCGATGCTCGAATATCACGTATTCGACTAAGTAACTCGTCGAAATAGTCGGGACGGCCATCGGGGTTTTTCAAACGCTCATCGTCCATTACGAAGCCTTTGCGCAAATACTCGGTAAGGTTGCGGTTTGCCCATTGCCGAAATTGCGTACCACGAACACCACGCACACGAAAGCCAATAGCCATTATCATTTCGAGCGAATAAAAAGTGACGTTATAATTTTTGCCATCTGCGGCAGTTGTAAAGTAATTCTTTACAACTGAATTTACATCCAACTCATTGTCTTTCAATATGGCAGATATGTGTTGCCCGATATTTTGCTTTGATGTGGCAAAAAGTTCGGCTATTTGGGCTTGGTTAAGCCAAACGCTGCCATCTTTGGCATATAAGGCAATAGAACTCTTGCCATCGGGGGTGTTGTATATGATTAGGTCTGTCATTTTAATCTAAATTTATATCACTGAATAAACTTGCTCTTTATCAAATTCAAGAATGCAGAATTAGGTGCATAAAATGGCAATATATCAATTTTTCTGCCTTAAATTAGAAATGGTGCTTAAGTATTCTCTAAGGCTCTCTTTTTTCCCTCGTCTATCGGCATATCGCATAATACTACTCTCATTTACAGCGTATTTGTAAAACGCTTCCTGATATATAGTTCTCATTTCAGAACCTTGTTGAGCAGCAAAAATGACATCATCACAGAAGATATCAACCAACATTTTCTCTATTGTAGCTGTATAGACTCTATTAATAACATTTAGTGGAGCTTCGGTAACCAAAGGCTTTACTATTAAGCTTTCTTTCTCATCTGGTATATATTTTTCAAATAAATCCTGTGTGGGATCAATAAATACAGAGAATTTATTCTCTTTCAAATAATAGAAAACAGATTGTGCAGCATCTTTATCCACCTCAATAATTACATAGAATCTTCCCGGTTGATGAATCATAAATTCATTTAAAGAAGAAGTATTCCAAATGCACATTCTCAAATATGGAAAATTCTTTTTTAGTTTTGTGTGGATTGATTTTATTTTTGAAGATATTTCCGGTGTATAAATCCTCTTTTTACCTACTGCAAATTTCCCTCTTCCAATCCTGTTTAAAACACCTAACTGAACTAATTTATAAACTCTCCAGTTTATTGTAGTTGTTTTCACCACTGGCTCTAACTGTAAGTAAAAATCTATAATAGCGGCTGTTTCAAAGCTTTTTTTGTCTTTGAAATAATCTTTAAGTTGGTCAATATATAATTTGTCTGTTGCGATAGCTTAAAATGTTATAATACAAATATAATAAAATACTATAAATTGGCAGCAAAATGTATATTCTGCCGAAATATGGAGCCATATGTGAATATACATATTAGTCATATTTTATACATGCAAATATGGTCCACAACCATTGGCAATGCACCACGTCCAACTAGGTACCAATTTAATTTTTATTTTTATTATATCCCTGATTATTATGCCTATGAAAACAGATAGCTGGGTACCTTTTTGATGTCAACTAGGTACCAAATGCAAAAGTAGTTCTTCCCAATAGGCAATATAAGATGCCCCTCACGCCATTATTTTACCCTCCAAGGTCGCAAATCTATCTGCCACCTCGAATCCAACGCCTTTGTCAATTGCGCTAAAGTGTTCTTTGCCGAATTTGATTTTGGCTAGCTCGGTAGCTTTAATGGAATCCTCAAAGAGAGTATCAAAGAGACCCTTTACTCCAATAATTTTGAGAAGTTCCTCATAATCAAATAAGCCCCACGATGCTTGGCAAGGTTATCTTTTTTGTATAACTTTGTTCTGGGATGATTGTATCTGTATGAATTAAAAATATTTAGCGATGACTGAATACCGGGAAATAGTAAAAAAACTGATCGAGTTCCGTAACGAGAGAGACTGGGAGCAGTTTCACGATTCGAAAAACCTTGCTTTGGCACTTTTTCTGGAAGCGGCAGAACTAAATGAGCTCTTTTTGTGGAAAAAGGATTCTGAAGCAGAGGCTGTCAATCAAGAGAGGCTAAAGGAGGAGCTTGCAGATATTCTTGCTTATGCATTCCTGTTGGCAGAGAAGCACAATCTGGACATCTTCGAAATTGTCCGTGAAAAAATAAAGAGAAACGGAGAAAAATATCCTGCAGATAAATCAAAGGGCACAGCCAAGAAATATAACGAGTTATGATTGTCTATCACTCTACGAAAGATGGATTTCTGGCAGATGTTCTCAATAACGAGATTGACACCAAAATCAAATCTGCATTTATTAGGCATTTAGGCAGAAGCACATCTCAGAACGAAGTGCTCTCCTGGACCAATTCGATGATGCATATGAGCAATGTCCTGTCGGACCCGGAAATTGCGACAGATGCGGGAATATCCATCGAATTTCAAATACCACTAACCTCAAAACGAATTGATTTTATCATAACCGGACTAAGCGAAGATTGTAATGAGAAAGTTATAATAGTAGAACTTAAACAGTGGTCAAGTGCACAACTTACAGAGAAGGAGGCGATGGTAAGAGCCCACTTCCAGCACGGAGCCACCGATACCGTCCATCCATCATACCAGGCTTGGTCCTATGCCGCACTCATAGAGAGTTATAACCGGACAGTACAGGAGGAGAACATCAGCCTTATACCTTGCGCATATCTGCATAACTACACCCCGGACAGTGTTATTACAAATGCATTTTATGATTTTCACATCAAAAGAGCCCCTCTTTTTCTAAGGCCCGACGCCATTAAACTCCGGGATTTTATCAAGAAATACATCAAGTACGGCGACGATAGGGACATAATGTACAAAATCGAAAACGGCAGACTTCGGCCATCAAAGCAGCTTGCAGATAGCGTTGCATCGATGATTGCCGGAAATCTGGAGTTCATTATGATTGACGATCAGAAAGAGGTTTACGAAACCGCACTGCTGATGGCCCAAAGAGCAACAAATGAAAAGAAGCAGGTTTTGATTGTGGAAGGAGGGCCGGGAACCGGCAAGAGCGTTGTTGCCATAAACCTTTTGACAGAGCTTACAAAGAGAGGTTTAGTTGCCAAATATGTCTCTAAAAACGCAGCTCCCAGAGCAGTATATATTACCAAATTAACCGGCAAATACAAACGGACAAACATAGACAATATGTTTGGAGGGACCGGAAGTTACTGGGACTGCGACAAAAATACATTTGATGCACTAATTGTAGATGAAGCCCACAGGCTAAACCTAAAAAGCGGACTCTATCAAAATCAGGGAGAGAATCAGGTACTTGAGCTCATCAATGCATCTAAATTCACAATTTTCTTTATAGATAACGACCAGAAGATTCATATAAAAGACATCGGAGACTCAACACAGATAACCAAATGGGCAGAGAGTGCGGGGATAAAGGCGAAAAAACTAAAACTTGAATCCCAATTTCGTTGTAATGGTTCGGATGGCTACCTCTCCTGGCTCGACAACACACTTCAGCTTCGCGAAACTGCCAATTTCAAATTGGAACAAGATGATTTTGACTTCCGCATCTTTACCGACCCCAACGAACTCAAAAAGAGTATTATCGAGAAAAATCGGTTCAACAACAAGTCTAGATTGGTTGCCGGCTATTGCTGGGACTGGAAAAGTAAGAATAATCCGCTCGAATATGACATTACTTTTCCCGATTCAGATTTCAAAATGCAGTGGAACCTCACAAAAGACGGCAGCGCCTGGATTATTGCAGAAGAGTCTGTGAATGAAATTGGCTGTATCCACACCTGCCAGGGGCTGGAACTGGACTATGTGGGGGTGATTGTGGGAGAAGATATCCGATATGAAAATGGTAAAATTGTGACCGATGTAAAACGGCGCTCCGGTATGGACCGCTCAATTGCCGGAATAAAAAAGATGCTCAAAGAAGATCCTGCAGAGGCAATCACAATAGCCGACAGAATCATCAAAAACACATACCGCACCCTTATGACCCGTGGAATGAAGGGGTGTTATGTATATTTTTGCGACAAAGCGTTAGCGGCATATTTTGCAAACCAACTAAGTGATTCGGCTAAACAAGAGCAAAAAAGTTCATTACACACCTCCCCGGAACTACATCTACCGGTTGAAGAAAAGTCACAACCGCGAATAGAGGCAGAGGTGAACGACAATGTAAAATATATAGACTTTCTGCCTCTATACTCTATCAAAGCTGCCTGCGGAGCTTTTGGAGAGGGCCAGTATGATGAAGGAGAGCTGGGATGGGTTAAGGTAGAGGGGCTAGGGAAGCTAAACAGAAATATGTTTGTTGTCCAGGCAAAAGGCAAATCTATGGAACCGCGTATTCCGGACAGCAGCCTCTGCGTTTTTCGCACCAATGTTGTGGGCTCCCGAAACAATAAAATTGTACTCGTTCAGCATCGCGGGATCTTCGACGCCGACCACAATGGCAGCTACACTATTAAAACCTACACCAGCGAAAAATCCTTCGATAAAGATACCGGAGAGTGGATGCACGAAAGAATTGTACTAAAGCCTCTTAACCCAAAATTCAACCCCATTACAATTGTAGAAGACGACAACTTTTCTGTAATTGGAGAGTTTATAGGAGTTGTGAGTGGTGAGTCTATTTAGTGTTTCAATTGAGGCTCAAGTACAAGTCATTAAAAAAGAGAGCTGCCTTAGAGATAAACTGCGATGGAGGTTTTTATTTCGCATTAACATCATCTATCTCTTTCCCACAATGTGGACATTTTTTTGATTGCTTATCTTTGCGCCCGATTTTTTCGATAAATCCAGCACTAACTAGTCCTGTAGGTAATGCAACCAATCCAATTCCAATAATTGCAATTAAGCCGCTTAGAAATTTTCCTAATCCTGTAACTGGATATACATCACCATAGCCAACTGTAGTTAGTGTTGCAATAGCCCACCATAAACAAGACAACAAGTTTGGAAATTTATCAGGTTGGACATCTCCTTCGACATAATACATTAAAAAAGAGGCAACAAAAAGAATTAAAAATGCCACAAATCCAGTTAATATCAAGTCCGATTTCTTTTCTTTTATTACTGAGATAATAAGATTCAAAGAGTTGTTGTATCTATTAATCTTCAATACTCGTAGGAATCTAAATAACCGGAGAATCCTCAGAAACCTTAAATCAATTTTTATTAAAAGTGGCAAGTAAAATGGCAATATTGCTAGTAAATCAATCAATCCAAGAGGTGAAAATATGAATTTAAGTGCAGATTTAAAGTTGTTCGAGGCAGGATATGTTAAACTAGAGACATAAATTCTTAGAACATACTCTATCGAAAAAATAATCACTGAAAAAAACTCAAATAGCCCCAATACATATCCAAATTGCCGATTAATACCAGGTAAAGTTTCAAGAATCAGGGCAATCACATTTAAAAGAATTAAAGCCATGATTGCATAGTCAAAAATTAAATTAATTTTTGATCCATGAGACCCTTTTTCAACTAATCTATATACTTTCTGCCTATCCACTTGGTTTAATTTTATAATGTCTATTGAACTAAAGCCCTATCGGGTTAGTTTTCAGTGAATAAAATTATGCATAAATTCTGATTTGATGAACTTTACGGCAATACAAATTTAAAAAGTAATGCTGTATGAGAAAAAGTCAGAATCAACCATTATTGAGAGGGCTCTGGTATACATCCCAGGGTTCGATCTTTTCTTTCAGAAATCCCAACAGCAAGTGATTTTGCGAAGCCAAAGTATCGGACCTCAACTTCATTTGTAAAGAACATTTTTATTCGTTTCTATATGTCCGTTGTTTAAATTTTCCCAAGCCGTTTCAATTCCCAAAAACATTTTGCAGTAGCATTAATATCAACAGCAGCATTATGAGCTTCTTCAAAACTAGTTCTAAAAAGTTTATAATACAATTCAGAAAGTTTAGGCCACTTATAACCATAAGGTCCATCAAGTGCACAAAAATTTATAGTACTTTGCATTGTACAAATCTTCCTTTTAGGCGCCACTCCATCTGACATATTATTTCTTAAAAATTCTGCACCAATAATTTTCTCATCAAAACTCATATTGTGTGCAACAATATATTCTGCTTGTTCTATCATAGATTGAAACTTTTGCAGCACATCTTTCAATAAATTCCCTTCTCTAATCGCTCGTTCTGTTGATATTCCGTGTATACGAGAAGCATCTATTGGAATAGAGAAGCCTTCTGGTTTAATAATATAATCACCCCCAGAAATTTTGTTTCCATTTCTATCATATAATAGAAAGGCTAGTTGAACAAGTCGTGGCCAGTTGTTTAAATCTGTTACAGGTGCTTTCCAGTTTCTTGGAAGGCCTGTTGTTTCTGTGTCAAAAAACAGGTACATAGTGATAGTATTTAGTATATTGATTCTTATTCTATTTTCACAGCCTCTTTGTTACAACTGAACAATAGTATAGAAAAGGTCAAAATGGTTGATAAAAAATGTAGTGTTCTCATAAGTCCGGTTATATGTCTTTAATAATTTTAAAAATATTCAGGTGTTTTCTCTCCTGATAAACAGAACATAACATCACATAATCTGCACAACGGTCTCCCTCACTCCCCAAAACCCTTACCCTGCTTAATAAATTGGAAATTTCGCTTGCTCCGATCGGACAGCACGATATAAAGTTATGACTATTATATACTTTAGCAAAATATTTAGGATCTTTTTTTTCACTTTTTTTCGTTTTCTCTGAAAATTGTGCAAATATTTAATATAGTTATGTAACACACGTTTCTTGTAAAATTTTCACATTTGTTTTGTAAATTAAAAATCTAGTCTAATGAAAATAAACAAAATTTTAACTGTATCAATTATTGCCGCCATAATGTTTAGTAGTTGTTCGACAATGAATAATAAAACTAAAGGCGGTTTGATAGGTGGTGGTGCCGGAGCTGCATTAGGAGCTGGTATTGGAGCTCTTGTCGGAAACGGGAAAGGTGCTGCAATAGGAGCAGCAATAGGCGGAGTAGTGGGGGGAGGTGCCGGAGTCCTTATCGGCAATAAGATGGATAAGCAGAAGGCCGAACTTGAGAGGATTGAAGGAGCTAAGGTTGAGAGTATCACCGACGCGAACAATCTAAAGGCAATAAAAGTAACATTCGACAATGGGATACTTTTTACAACCGGCAAAAGTGAATTGAATGCTACATCAAAAGATGCACTTTTGAAATTTGCCGAATCTCTTAGAAACACAACAGAGACAGATATAACAATATATGGACATACAGACGATACCGGTTCAAGAGACTTCAACGTGAAACTCTCTCTTCAGAGAGCTGTGGCTGTTGCCGGGTTTCTCAACGCAAACGGTGTCGAAATGAAGCGTTTGGACACAGAGGGAAAAGCCTGGGACTTTCCAGTGGGTGATAACACAACCGTTAGCGGTAGGGCAATGAACCGCCGGGTGGAGGTTTATATCACAGCAAATGAAACGATGATCAAAGAGGCAGAGCAAGGAAAGCCAATTTAGATTCCTCCTTCCAAATATAATTACCCTAAAATAGTCTTATATATGTAAATATATTTATTACATTTGCTATTGCTCTATCTTCACTGTGAATGTTTTAAAACTAAGATATATGAAAAAGGTAGTTTTTTTGACTTTTTGTGCCTGTGTTGCGGCTCTGTTGCTATCAGGATGTACTAAAGGCATCGACAACCTCTTCTCTTCGGATGGGGTTGAGATCTATCTGCTTAAAGCGTACAAGACAGTAGAAAATTCTCAAAAGATTGACCAGAAGAGTGTTGTTTTAAAGAGTACTCCTATTGTAAGGTATGCAGATATTCTCTCCTATAACAGTGACGAGCACACTTATAAAGTGAGTGACAGGGCTCTGGATGCTATTAAAAATATCGACCACTCGGTTTTTGGTGTTGCTTTTGCCGTAACAGCCAACGGAAGGGTTGTCTACACCGGCTACTTCTGGCCGATGTTCTCATCTGCATCCTGCAACTGGGTAACCATCGATCCAATTATTGCAGAGTATGCAAAAGAGCTCAAGGTAACCCTGGGTTACCCCGGAGACTGGGAGGGTGTAGAGGATAGAAGGAATGATGAGAGAATAATCTCAATACTCAGCCGAGATAAAAAACTCATCAAATAACACTTTAAGCATTTTCCCCCATAACCCCTAAACCTCCAATAATTATTGGGGGTTTTTTTAAAAGCTGTAACTAAAGGAATTGCACGACACGAGCAACATCTGTTTTTTAGTCTTTTTTATGAAGTTTTTTCAGAAAAAGGCTGAGGACCGTTCAACGACCGTAGGGAGGCGTTCCGGAAGCCCTGAAAAAACGAAGAAAAAAGGCGTTTAGAAAAACTGCAGTTGCTCTTGTCGTGCAATAACATTAAAAGACAGCTTTTAAACTACCGGCAAAACAATACGGGGTTCACCCTTCTCCTTCACCGGAAAAAGCTTCTCAAACTCCTCCAGACGGGCATCTGCAGTGACAAAACCAGGGTCTTCGAAAAAGCGGCCGGTAATTCCGGCTAAGGAGCCCGGGTAGAGTTCCAGTGCCATAAATGGGTCGAAGTTTTGGTTGTCGTGTGTAGAGATGCTGTACTTTTGAGCGTTTTCGAATCCAAATCGGCTGTAGTATGCCGGGTCCCCATAGAGAATTATCCCCTTAAATCCCATTCCGGCCGCGCGTGCAATAGTTTGCCGCATAAGTTGCGACCCAACTCCCTTGCCGTGCAGAGATGGATCTGCACATATCGGCCCCACACACAGCACCTCCCGGCTGGCGTCGCCATCTTCCGGGGCTACACTCTCCACCACCTTCGCTTTTGTGGTAATCACGTGCCCCACAATGCGCCCGTCCAGCAGTGCCACCAGGTCTAGCTTGGGGATATAGCTTGTGCTTTCCCTAAGCTGATGCAGTGCCAGATGCTCGTCACAACCGGGTTTGTACAGGTTCCAGAATGCCTCACGGGTGAGGTTTTCTGTTTCAAAAAATTCGTTTCTATCTGTCTCTCTTATTGTTAAATTCATTGCTTTACTTTTTTAATTGTTACTCTTTTTGGCTATAAAAAACATATAGCCGTAGTACTCATTGTACCTGTTGTACATATCAATCTCCTCTCTCATACTCTCTACAAAATTTACCGCCTCTTCGCTGTTCCCGTGCCTTTGCAGATACTCCCGGAACAGTGCAGATACCGGTTCATAGAAGTTCTCTACCCAGCAGTTGTGTGGCAAAACAAAGTTGGCCACCGGAGTATATCCCGCCTCCTCTATCTGCCTTAACTTAAATGACGGGCTCTCCATTTCCGGAACATTTTGGTTGAGATACCTCTCAATCTCAGCCGGCCTGTGGTCGCGCAGCCAAACCATATCGGAAACAGCAACATACCCCCCATCTTTGAGGTACTCGCTCCATAAATTGAGCCCCCTCTCAAAGCCAATGTTGTAGATAGATCCCTCGGCCCAAATCACATCAAATGCCCTCCCGTCAAAAGGAATCCGGTCCATCGAGGCCACAACTCCGGTTATCCGCTGTTGCAACCCACGCTCAACCACCCTCTGCTGCAGAGTCTCTATCATCCCGGGAAAGAGATCAAAAGATGTTATGTGTGCAGATGTATTAAGCGCAAGAGTTATCGACTGACCCCCGGTCCCGCACCCCATATCTGCAATTCGCCACTGCGCGGTTGAGCTTGCCGGGGCGGCAGCTGCCGCTCCGATCCCGGTCGCCCCCTCAATAAAACTGAGTGCCCGGCAGGTGATCTCCTCACTGCCCGGCCCCTGCCTCTCCATCTGCCTAAAAAAATCTACAATCATAGATAGGTCCAGATTCTCAAATAGAATTGATTTATCATTAAACTTATTGTTTAAGCTGTCGCTTTCAGGAATTTTGTTAAAATCTTCCATTATATTATTATGAAATTTTGATGGTTTATATAGAAAAAAATAACGACCCGGAAGATATCCGGGAACCTTTTTAATAGCCGACAAAGAACCGGCTACCGCTTAAACACGCTCCGAAGATGAGTTAGATAGTTGCATAAAAAATTTAAACCGGTGCAAATATATAAAAAACTTTATTTAAAATTTAAAAGTGTACCGGCAATTTCTTCACGTAGTTTTGGCTCGACATTAACGTTGTGTGCATATTTTTTCCAATTGCTCACCGTGTCACTTATTTCCGAAACTATTTCTAATGCCTTTTTGTTTTTAATTGACTGCCCTACAGTTAGTAAATCGTTTTTGGTAATATCAGTACGCTTGCCATTAATGCTTAGTATCTGTTGGCTCACCCAGGCGTGTTTGGGTTGATAGGCGTGGCATATATCATAAGCAGGTGTCAATTCCCAAACACCACCTTTTTTGAGACGGAAAGAAAAATTCTTAGTATGGTCATCGCAATTTCGGGCAAGCACATTAAAAACCATTCGTCTAAACATTTGCTCGGCTGCCGGGTATGGCATTTTTAACTCTCGCATAGTTTGAAATAGCTGTTCGTAACTATAACTGGTTAATAGATTATAGTCGAAATGTTTCATTGCGCACAAGGTCTGGATATGATGTTTGATGCTACCTCCTTCACGGTCAAACCTTTTAGTCATAAAATGTGCTCTGCCATTCTCTTCCAGTAGCCTGGATGGCATCATCTCAATACCACAATCTATAGCCATATTGTAATAAGCCATTTCAACACGTCCATAACCGGAGCTTTTACCCAATTGTACATCGCTTACTCCATCCAACTTTATCAACCAATGTTCAAATCCATTGGGTGCATTGGTTTGGCCGGATTTTACTTCGCCTGTTTTTTGGTTGTACGCAATTACCGCTTTAGGGCGGACGCCACCTGCAGATGTGCCTATCCGTAAAATATCCCGTAATGCCTTCTCTTCGTCTTTATTGAGATTGGTGCTGAATGCCTCTTTTTTTGATAGCATCTTTTGTGCTATCTCTACAAGGTTCTCTATTTCGACAGAAAATGTTCGTTTGCTCTCGCTTATAATTACCGGTTCAAATTCCAGTGCCCCTATACCTCGAGTGCCAATAAAACAGAGCATCTCTACCGGATTCATACTGTTTTCGGGACGACCCTGTTGAGCCAACCATAAGTTTATAAGCTCACTCCCGTAACGGTCCGGTAGCATATCTGCCAACAAGCCGGGCAAGCCTTTAAAAGTATCTGAAACAGAATCACTTTTCTTGCGCAATGCAGGGAATTCAAATACTCTTTTATCTGAAGATATGGGCATTTGTAAGGGCGCTATGTCCCAATTATTACTTTTGAATTTTGAGTCATACTCAAAGGAGGCTATCCCGCGAGAAGCGTCCCAGGCGACAGCACCAACCAATTCGCCCCATATTTTAACGAATGCTGTATTCATATCTACCAATCGTTTATACCTGATTCGTTCCCTTTTTTCCCACCGGCCCGCTGCCTTTTCTCTTTTTCCATTTTTGCCAGAGCCAAAGGGCTGATGGTTTTTGGAATAACAAAAGCCTCCATTATATGCAGATGATCCAGCACCCTTAAGACTTTTATTAAAGTGGCCAAGGTTACCGTTTCGCCCCGCTCAAGCAAACTTAGGGTAGAGCGGCTAATGCCGGCAGCTTGCGCTAATATCTCCTGCGACCTGTTTTGCTCTAAACGATGATGTTTTACATACACTCCTATCTGCTCGGCCAATGCCTTATCGCTCATAGAAACCCAATTATTGTATGATTTATCAGTCATAAAAGCCATTTTTATTTATTAATGAATGATATGTCGTACAAATATAATAAATAATTTTAAATTCTGGTAAATAAATTTCCGCGAAGCGGTAATCAACCTGCGCAGCTTTGCCAGTGTTTGATGTAAGTAGTTTGCATACAACAAATTGCAAATTGCTATTTTCCATAATTGGAAAACTGCCTTTTGCAATCCATTGATTATTACGGCTTTTTATCAAACACTGCCAAAGTTTTGTTCCGCCGGTCCGCTGCGCAAGCATACGGTCCGCTGCGCAAGCATACGGTCCGCTGCGCGGGTGTGTTGTCCGCTGCGCGGGCAGAAAATAATCTGCCAGTGTTTTGTGTAATTAGCTGGATATCTGCACAATAAAATTGCGCCTTTGATGAAAACCAAAAAGCTGTTTTTCAAACATCTCATAATCTGCGTGTTTCGCAAAACACTGGCAGATCAAACAGTCATTATCTCCCGCTCTTTCAATGATAGAACCTCTTCTACTCTTTTGTTGTAGAGGTCTGTATCTTTTTGGATAGCGGCTTCGCCGTCTTTGGCAACATCTTCCGGAAGACCCTCTTTTTGGTATTTTTTGAGGAGCTCAACTCCGTCGCGGCGTGCGTTGCGGATGCTTATTTTTGCTGTTTCGCCTTCGCCTTTCACCCTTTTAACCAGATCTTTACGCCTCTCCTCTGTGAGCGGCGGCACATTTATGCGAATGTGTTCTCCATTGTTTTGTGGAGTAAAGCCGATGTTTGCCGCCATAATTGCCTTCTCAATTGGCGGGATCAATTTTTTGTCCCAGGGCTGAATGAGCATTGTTTTGGCATCCGGTGTAGTTATACTTGCCAATTGAGGAATTGCGGTGGGTGTTCCGTAGTAGTCAACGGTTATGTTGTTGAAAACAGAGGGGTTCGCCTTGCCGGCCCGATATGTCTTTAACTCCTCTTCCAGGTGCATAAGAGCTTTGTCCATTCTCTCTTTTGCAGCTTTAATTACCTCTTTTTGTGCACTTATATCCATAATTTCTATTTTTAATATTTCAATTTAATAACAACTTTTCTGCTACGAAATAATTGTTGCATTATTCTGTCCTTAATAACAACTTTTCTGTTAAGAAATAATTGTTGCTTAATAATGTTGTTTTACTTTCTCCTTAATAACAATTTAGCGGTTACGAAATAATTGTTCCTATCTCCTCCCCGTTAATGAGTTTAAGCAGATTCCCGCTGCAATTCATATCGAAGACTATTATCGGAATTTGGTTCTCTTTACACAACGCAAACGCAGTCATATCCATTATCTTAAGATTATCTGCAAGCGCCTTGTCGTATGTAAGGGTTTTGTATTTGATGGCCAGCTCATCCTTCTCGGGATCTGAATCATAGACGCCGTCTACCCTGGTACCTTTAAGCAGCACAGAGACCCCCAGTTCTGCAGCTCTGAGTGCAGATGCCGAGTCGGTAGTGAAGTATGGGTTTCCGGTTCCCCCGGCAATAATCGCAACCCCTCCTCTGTTCATAACCTCTAACGCTCTGTCTCTTACATAGTAGCGGCCAAACGGCTCCATTGGTGTAGAGGTGAAGACCTCGCTTTTGATGTCGATGAGTTTAAGTGAGATTGAGAGCGCGATGCTGTTAATTGTGGTTGCAAGCATACCCATCTGATCTCCCCGAACCCTTTCATAACCCATTCTCGCCCCCTTCAAACCACGGAAGATGTTACCACCCCCCACAACAACTGCTACTCCAACTCCTGTGGAGACAATATCTGAGATCTCTTTGGCATATCGGTTGAGCACCTTTTCGTCCAACCCCTTTCCATCCTCTCCGGCGAGACTCTCTCCGCTTAATTTTAGAAGAACACTGCTGTATTTCATTTAAAGTTCGGTTTTAAAGACCCCTTTAGACAGGAGTTTAATCAAACAAAAATAGCTAAAGATTATGAAAATACCAAGCAAGAGGTTATCTTTGCATCACTTTCATATCTCCGTAATACCATCAATTAATCTGCAAAGAAATGGGAAACATCCTCACATCATCAATAGGCAAAAAACTCATAATGAGCATAACAGGCCTTTTCCTTATCTTTTTTCTTTTGATACATCTGCTTGCAAACTCTGCCTACCTTTTCGGACCTGAGGCTTTTGATGCTGTCATTGAGTTTATGGGCTCACCATTCATCGTGGTGATGGTTCCCGTACTCGCCGGAGGCTTTGTGCTTCACATTGTTTATGCGGTATTTCTCACCCTTTACAATATGAAGGCGCGTGGCTCACAGAGATATGAGGTCACCAACAAGGCGAAGACAGATTCGTGGGCATCCCGCAATATGTTTGTTTTGGGAATTATTATTGGCGGCGTTCTTGCATTTCACCTCACCCACTTCTGGGCAAAGATGCAGCTTGCAGAGTTTACCGGCGGCCACGCGCAAAACGGCAATGTCTTAATGGCAGCTACTTTCAGCAATATCTGGATAGTAATTTGCTATATCATCTGGTTTGCCGCCCTGTGGTTCCACCTAACCCACGGCTTCTGGAGCGCATTCCAAACAATTGGCGCAAACAACGACAAATGGCTGGGCCGCCTCAAATTTGTCTCATACCTCTACGCCACAATCATCTTCCTCGGCTTCACCACAATAGCAGTTTTTGCATACTTTGGCAGTGTTTGATGAAACACGCTATAAGAGTGCTTGTTACAAATGTCAGTTTTCCAAATCCGGAAAATAGCGTTTTGTAATTCTTTATATATCACCTATTTACATCAAACACTGCCAAAGTTCACCACCGTTTCAGATGAACAACTCTCTTATTATCCCATCGGAGATAAAGAGTTTTTCGGGTGGGACTCTTAGTTTTCCTCTCTTTTCAATTATATCCCCTCTCTTGATTAATAGCGCCAGAGATTTGTAGAACTCGTCGGGGACTTCAAACTCGGAGTTAATGAAGGAGACATCCATTCCGGCAATCTGCCTGAGAGAGAGCATTATGTATTCGTTGAATCTATCTTTTGGGGAGATAATCTCCTCCCTGCTGCAACCGGTTCCCTGCTCAATTGCCTTGAGATAGGTGTTGAGAGAAGATACATTCCAGAATCTTCTCCCGCCGTCGAAGGAGTGCGCGCTTGGCCCGAACCCGAAATATGGGGTGAAGTTCCAGTAGGAGCTGTTGTGACGCGACTCCCTGCCCGGCTTACAAAAGCTCGAAATCTCATACTGAACATACCCCGCACGAAAGAGCATCTCCTGCAAAAGAGAGTATTGTTTGTAAGAGAGGCTCTCTTTTAATTGCAGATACTCACCCTTTTTATATGAGCTGTAGAGTTTGGTGCCGGGCTCCAAACTTAGCTGGTAGGCAGATATGTGCTCCGGCGATAGTTCGATTGCCCTGTTCAGATTCTCTCTCCACATCTGTAGCGAGAGTCCCTCAAAACCAAAGATAAGGTCTATGCTGATG
>Ga0351836_1085_pt1 | contig 15726 bp, 8 predicted proteins | sample BONcelHFGM3001D4_FD_206749 | JGI IMG/M metagenome (GOLD analysis project Ga0351836, IMG submission 206749) | Enriched cells from coal bed in the Powder River Basin, Montana, United States - BONCAT cells FGM rep1 HSBNCT.FGM.300.1.D4 ... | reverse complement strand
GTTTACAGTACTCCACAGTCTGCAGGTAGCGAGGGGTCTTATTATACCCGTTTATCTCGTACCAGGTGAGGTATTTATCCTGTTGTTGTGCTGTAACTCTTTGATTTGCACTTAATATAATTAATGCAGATATAAAGATTTTTAAAATTGTGTTTCTTATAGGTGCTAACTTCATAATAGTTGGTTTAATATCTCAAAAGTAGGAATTTTTTGGCTCTTTTAAACTCTCCTAAAGTGTATTCTGCCTGTCATTCTCACAACAGGAACACATCCCTTGCACGTTACGGGCTTAAAAAAACCCTTCGCACATCGGGCACGTCCATCCTCATCGTTGTCGAAATTCACACAACAGGAACACATCCCTTGCACGTTACGGGCTTATAAAAACCCTTCGCACATCGGGCACGTCCATCCTCATCCGCTCACAAGTTCGCTCCTTCCGGCTGAGTGTGCCCTATTGCTGCGAAGGGTTTTTATTATACAGCCCGTGGAGAGAATTGTGTTCCTGCTGTGTGAATTCTTTTGTAAAAAGGTGAGGTGCAGAGGGGGGTATTTAACAGCCCGCGGAAGATTGGCTTTCCTGCTGAGAAAAAATGGATTTCGTCTCGGTTACATAATTATTCATATTTATTCATCATTATTACAGCGTATTATATACATTATTCTTAGAAAATTTATATGTTTGTATAACAGAGAGCTTACCTGTACTTGAATAGAGTAGTTATTATTCTCTGATTTATGATTTAAATAACACGCCGGTTTAAATAGGTTTGCATATAATAATATTTTAGTTTATGTTCAAGAAAAAACAATTAATATCTTTTTTTGGTTTTTTTTTATTGTTAATATCTACAATGTGCTGTTCAAAACCATTATTCCCGGGAAAAGATATGACACAAAAAACACCTGACAAACAGCTACTTTACTCACATCATAAAATAAAACTTCCATCTTTCAATAAACCTTATAAGTTTAATATATTGAATGATGTCAAGGTTACTCCTAAGTGGGATAAATTAAGAAAATCAAAATCCGGTGGTACATATATAATACCATTGAAGATGAGTAAAAAAGTTTATTTAAAAGCATCCAAGAAAGACTACGGAGATTTTCCTCTTATAGCGTTTATGATAATTAAAAAAGATACAACATTAAAGAAAGAGGAAGAAGAAAGCCTATTTGTTTTTATGGCTAACTCAGATAGTCAAAAAAAAAAGGAGGACTTAGTTGCTGTTGATAGTGGAAACAAATCTGATATACAATTTGTTTCAATTTCTAAATTAGATGGATTCTTGCTTTATGCGTTGGTTTTTGTGGATGATTATCTGGAATATTTAATTATGCCATCTAATGTTCCTATTATTGATCCAAATTTTCAGGATGAACCTGATTTTAATGCTTGGCTTGAGACGAATAATCGAAATAATTGGAAATTGAACAATGATATTGGTGTGTACTATAAAGCTTATAAGTCTGTAAAGAGGGATAAGAAATATAAGGATATCGCCAACTGGGGTATTGTAAGACCTGACCTTTGGTAATATGGTTTAGAGCTAGGGCAAATTTTTATGCTTAAAATGCCGGGATAATCCAAGTGGTTCTATGTAAATTGTGTTATGCGTGAATGTTATTTTGTTATTGTATAAGGTTGAAGCTTTATTTGGGAACAAATATAGGGATGTCCAATAATTCATGGAAAATGGACATTAATTACTGTAATTTAAAAAAATGAACATATATTTGCATTGTGTTCATAAAATTGAATATATTGAACGTATATGGAAATACAAAAATTTGATAGACAAAAGCCATACAATAATTTACCATTATTGCCGCCAAATAAGGATATCGAAGACAATCCTCTTATTTTAAAGCGATTAGTATCTGCATCGAGAGCTTTGGCAACTGTAAATGGAAATCTAAATCGACTGCCAAATCCGCTAATGCTAATAAATACATTGGCTTTACAAGAAGCTAAAGCTTCATCAGAAATTGAAAATATTTTTACAACAGAAGATGAGCTTTATAAAGCAATATCAGACACAAATAGAGAATCAAATATAAATCCGTCAACAAAAGAGGTGTTAAAATACAGAGAAGCTCTTTGGACCGGCTATAAAGAGTTGAAGATAAATCGAAAGATAGATACTAATTTGATTAAACAAATTTTTAACCAGATAAAAGAGACGACAACAGGTTATAGACCTCCACAAGCACAAGTTGTAATAAAAAGGGGTGAAAGTGAATTTCGTTCTGGCGAGATCATCTACACTCCTCCAAGAGGAGAAGGTTTGGTAGAATCGTTAATGGATAATTTGGTCGAATATTTGAATAATGATGAAATATATCCAATAGACCCATTATTGAAAATGTGTATAGCACATTATCAGTTTGAAGCAATCCACCCATTTCAAGATGGGAATGGTCGAACAGGAAGGATACTGAATCTTTTATATCTATTCAGTAAAGGATTATTGAGTCAACCGGTTCTATATATGTCAAAGTTTATAATTTTAAACAAAGAGGATTATTATTTCAAATTAGGAGCAGTAACTCAACGAAATTCCTGGGAATCTTGGATTGAATTTATGTTAGAGGCAACAGAAAAGACCTCTTTACTGACGAATAATAGGATAAATGAGATATTATCGCAGATGGATTCAACTCTTGAATATGCGAAAGGTAAGATAAAATGGTATAGCAAGGAGGTAAACGAAGCAATATTCAGTCAACCATACATTAAGCCTAGTTTAATTGGAAAAATTATTGGGAAAACCTCAAGGACGACAATGACGAAATATATGAATGAACTGGTAAATCATCAAATTCTTAGACCTAGTAAAGATGGTGTAGAGGTATTCTATATAAATGATGATTTAATAAGAATTTTAGAGGGGTAAGTGTAATAACGCCTAACAGTCAGTAAATTATGAAAAGAGTTTTATTTTTATCTATTCTATCTCTTGTGACTTTATACGGCAGATGTCAGGTAACTATGGAGTCGCTTTTAAAGGAGATGGCCTCGGCAGAGTCTTTGGCAAAGTTTCCTTCGCCTGAGTTTAAGTTGCTGCAGTTTAGCAGTTATGACAGGATGAGTGTTGCTGCGGGTGAACCGGGGTGGTTTGCCAATTTCGACCTCTCAAATTTCTTAAGAGTGGAGAGAAGAGATGGTAGACGGGAGTTTGTACTCTTTGATCACCGGGGAGCGGGTGCTGTTGTAAGGTTCTGGATGACTTTTGCCGGAATTCACCCCGGAGAGGGGGTAATGAGGATATATATTGACGGATCTGAGATTCCTGCTGTACAAGGCAGCCCTTTTGAACTGATAAGCGGAGGTAAACTTGCACCCGATCCTTTATCTTCTTCTGTATCTAAAAGTTACAGATATGACAGACGAGGGCACAATTTGTATCTGCCAATACCATACTCTCTAAACTGTAAGATAACTTATGAGAGTGAGTTTGTAAAGGAGGAGAATGCCGGTTTTGGAGGCGAGAATGTCTACTACAATATCAATTACAGAGAGTATCCTGCCGGAACAAAGGTGGAGAGTTTTTGTGATAAGGTGCTCAAAAAGAACTCAGAGCAGATAAAAAGCGTAGCACAAAAGTTGGCAGGAGCAGTAGAGAGGCAGGTTTTTACTGCGGGTTTAAGCAAAAGCAAAGTACTTGAAAGAGGAGAGTGTTATTCTGAATCTCTTACCGGAGAGGGGGCAATCGGACAGATATCTATAAAAGTAGAGAATCCCGGGAGTGAAGATTTCAATTTAAATCAAGCGTTAAGATCTGTAGTGCTTGAGATATCGTTTGACGGAGTTAAAAGGGTTTGGAGCCCTGTCGGTGATTTTTTTGGAACCGGATATAAGATCTCCCCCCACAGAACATTTTTTACTCAGGTGAGTGAAGATGGGTCGATGACCTCTCTTTGGGTTATGCCTTTTCGTGAGGGGGCAGATGTTACTATACGCAACCTTGCCGGTTTCCCTGTTAAAATGATACTGGAGATCTCTAAGATTGAGTGGAAGTGGAATGATAGAAGTATGCACTTTGGAGCATCGTGGAGAGAGTACCACCGCCTTGATGCAGGAGGGGTAAAGAGCAATGCAGATCTTGGTGAGGGGGCATTTGATATTAACTATGTTACATTAAAGGGTAAAGGCATCTATGTTGGCGACGTTCTTACTCTCTTTAACAGCGCCTATGCCTGGTGGGGAGAGGGAGATGAGAAGATATATGTAGATGGTGAGAGTTTCCCTTCACACTTTGGTACAGGAACAGAAGATTACTATGGATACGCCTGGTGCAGGCCGGAAAAATTTACAGATCACCCGTTTATCTCCCAGCCAGATGGCAGCGGTAATCTGGAGGCGGGCTATACGGTTAATCTTCGATATCGCTCTCTGGATAAAATTCCATTCAAAGAGAGCCTTGTATTGAATATGGAGGTGTGGAGCTGGACAGATGCAACTCTTAACTACTCTCCGGTCACCTTTTACTATCAGCTCCCGGATCATATCCTTTACAAAAAATACTCATCACGAGAATTTACCGACCCTACCGGTTCTTTGTTAAGTGGAGAGGAGGGTGCTACAAAAAAGGTTGTAACCGATAGACTGGAGTTGGTCCCGGCAATTGTAAGAGAGGGGCGGACAGAGTTTGACCAGCTCGATTTTCACTACCGGAGTGCGGGAAGAGTCTCTTTTGACAGATCTGTGGGCTTTAATACAAGTAATAAAGCGTTTGTAAACTGGAGCGGAGCATCTGCAGGTGATACCCTTGTTGTGAGGTTTTATACCAATGAGAATTTAAAAGAGGGGGCTATCAAGATTGGCTTTATTAAAGGGGCCAATTTTGGAAGATTCAGAATTTTACTAAATGGGAAACCCTTTGGGGATATTTTTGATGGTAGTTCAGATACCCAATTTGTGACAGAGGTAGATTTTGGCAGACAAACACTTAATAAAGGGGAGAACCAGTTTACCTTTATTAACCTTGGACCTTCGCACTCCGGCCAAAAAAACAGCTTTGTGGGTATTGACTATATTGATTTCAATTTTTAAACCTTTGATAAGTAATTTCCGTTAATCTTAAATTATTTAAAAAAAATCTGTGTCAGCAAAGGAAAAGATTGCTGACACAGATTAATGCTATTTTTTTCAAGAAGAGGCGAAAATTACTTTCTTCCGTACTGAGCCAGGTCGCCAAGCTCCTCTTCTATACGAAGGAGTTGGTTGTATTTGGCCATACGATCTGAGCGGCTTAGAGAGCCGGTTTTGATTTGGCCGGAGTTGGTGGCAACTGCTATATCTGCAATTGTTGAGTCTTCGGTTTCGCCTGAGCGGTGTGATGTTACAGAGGTGAATTTGTTGCGGTGTGCAAGTTCAATAGCGTTGAGGGTCTCTGTAAGTGTTCCAATCTGGTTAACTTTGATTAGGATAGAGTTTGTGCAGCCAAGTTCGATACCTTTTTTGAGGAACTGAACGTTGGTTACAAAAAGATCGTCTCCAACCAGCTGGATTTTTGAGCCTAAAACATCGGTAAGAAGTTTCCAACCATCCCAGTCCTGCTCATCCATTCCATCTTCGATAGAGTCGATAGGGTACTTCTCTGTAAGTGATTTAAGGAACTCTACCTGAGCTGCTGCATCTCTTTTAGCACCATTAGGGCCTTCAAATTTTGAGTAGTCGTAGATTCCGTCTTTGTAGAACTCGCTTGCTGCGCAGTCAAGAGCAATGGTAATATCTTTACCCGGCTCATAACCGGCCTTCTTAATCGCTGCAATGATTGAATCAAGAGCATCTTCGGTTCCGTTAAGAGCAGGAGCAAACCCACCTTCGTCACCTACTGCTGTGCTCAGACCTCTGTCGTGGAAGATCTTCTTAAGATTGTGAAACACCTCTGCACCCATTCTTAACGCCTCTTTGAAGCTTGGAGCTCCAATAGGGCGAATCATAAACTCCTGGAAAGCGATAGGAGCGTCTGAGTGAGAGCCACCGTTGATGATGTTCATCATTGGAATAGGAAGGGTAACAGCGTTAGTACCACCTATATATCTGTATAGAGGTATCTGAAGATAGTCTGCTGCAGCACGCGCTACGGCAAGAGAGACTCCAAGAATGGCGTTGGCACCAAGATTTGATTTGGTTGGGGTTCCGTCCAGCTCTATTAGGTACTTATCTATCTGTGCCTGGTTAAGTGCGCTCATTCCCATAATAGCGGGAGCTATAACCTCATTTACATTTTTAACTGCATTGAGAACCCCTTTACCCATATAGCGGGATTTGTCACCATCTCTAAGTTCAATGGCTTCATTGATTCCGGTTGATGCACCGGAAGGAACTGCTGCTCTTCCGAATGCTCCGGAGAGGAGTTCTACATCAACTTCAATTGTCGGATTTCCGCGTGAGTCAAGAATTTCGCGGGCGTGTACATTACAAATTTCCATAATTGCTTTTATATTTTGTGTTAGTTCTTAATTCTATCTATTTAGTCACGAAGCATATAGTCTACCGTGCTCACAACCCTTACAACCTTAATCTGAGGTGTGTTGGCATCTCTGTCGGTAATTGTAAACTGACCCTGATTTGCGCTCTTTATTTTACCAAGTTTACTGTTTGAGTCTGTGGCAAACTTCTCTGCAGATGCTCTGGCACTCTTTGTTGCCTCTTCAATCATAGATGGTTTTATATCATTGAGCAGAGTGTACATAAATTGTGTCTGATATTGATAATCTCCGGCCAAAAGAGCAATTCCCTTTTGAAGCAGCTCCGACTGGCTTGAAATAATCTTCATAACAAGATCTACCTTGTCCGAAGTAACTGTTAGAATGCTTGTTATATTGTATCTGTATGAAGATGGCTGGCTCTGGTACCTCTCTGCACTCATATCAATAATTGAGGGAGCAGATACGGTTATTTCACTCTCCAGGAGACCTTTACCAATCAAGTACTCAGTAATGATTTTATTCTTCTCACTGATGGCTTTGTAGAGGGCCGGAAGATCGTTTCCAATCTCCTTATATACAACCGGCCAGATTACTCTGTTGGCAGGGACCTCAACCTCTGCCAGACCTTTTACGCTCACAACCCTATCGTAAGACTTTAAAGAGGTAACTGCACTCTTCATAAAAATACCAAGTGCGATGAGTCCGATCATTATAAAGAGACCCGGAAACAGCGATTTTTCGTAAATATTACTTCCCATAATTTTTAACTAAATTTGTGAAAATTAGCAACCCAATAATAGCAAATATCAAGCCATGAAAACTAACCTGAAATTACTGTTAACAATCTTGTTAACCCTTGTTCTACTGCCTTTTGCATACTCCCAGAGCAACAATAACCTTAGAGTTGTAAGGGGTAAGACAGATACAGTTACAACATCTAACCACTTTGTGGTTGGAGTAGCGGCACCCGGTTCAAACATATATATCAATGACCAGCCTGTAAAACAGTACTCTACCGGCTCGTTCGGTACAGAGTTGATCCTCAGGGAGGGAGACAATCCCATAACTGTCAGGGCCACTCTTGGTGCAACAGATGTGTCGGAGATTTTTACCGTCTTCTTTAAAAAAGTTCCTCTTTTGCCACGTGAAGATCCTATCACTTTTTTCCCAAAACTTGTGGTAAAAACCAAAAAAGGTGCCTACCTCAATTATGGAGCGGGAGAAGATCGTCTTGGCGGTGCAAAGATAAATTTTTTAGCTGAGGGAATCAAGATGGAGCTCAAAGATTCTACTAAAAATCTTTATAAGGTAAAGTTGTCGGAAAATAGTTATGCATTCATACCCAAACAATTCACAGAGAAAGTTGCATTTGGAGTTGCGCCACCCTACTCACTGACGAGTTCGTGGAGTGTCTCTAATGCAGGAAAGGCAGACAGAGTGAGAGTCTCTCTGGAAAACAGGCAACCATACACAATTCACAGAGAGCTGGATCCTAACAAATTGATAATAGATATTCACGGAGCGGCTTGTAACTCAAACTGGATAACACAGTATCTGGATCTTAAAGCAATTGAATATGTTCATCTGCAGCAGAAAGCCTCCGATGTATTCTCTGTAATAATTAAACTTAAAGAAAAGTTCAGCTGGGGTTACACCGTTGACTACGTTGGAAACTCACTTGACATAACAATCAAGCATACCCCGGAAGCTATTGCAAACTCTTCAAAACCATCTCTCAAAGGTTTGGTCTTTGGGGTTGATGCAGGTCACGGCGGATCTGCTTCGGGTGCTGTGAGCCCATCCGGGATTAAAGAGAAGGATCTGAATCTGGATATGGTATTTATGCTAAAAGAGGAGCTTGAGAAGAGGGGGGCGAGGGTTGTACTAAGCAGGAGCGAAGATATTGATGTGGCAATGCAGGAGAGACTGGATATTTTCAAAAGAGAGAACATAGATATGATGATCTCAATTCACTGCAATGCAGGAGGTAACCCGCTTAAACCTATGGGTACCAGCACATATTACAGACATATCGAGTACAGAACTTTGGCGGAGGTGATTCTTAGAAGGTTGCTGGAGCTGGATGTTATTAATTTTGGACTTGTTGGAAACTTCAACTTCTCTCTCAACTCTCCTATTGAATTTCCTACTGTACTGGTAGAGACTCTCTTTATGAGCTCCCTTCCGGATGAGGAGAAGATTGCAGATCCTGCTTTCCGTAGGGAGATGATGGTTCGGGTTGCCAAAGGTTTAGAAGATTACATAAAATTGGTTAAAAAAGAGAAATAGATAAATTAGAGAGCAGAGCTTAAATGGGATTTAAACTATCTTCAGATTTTAAGCCCACAGGAGATCAGCCTGAGGCAATCGAGCAGCTTACCGCACATATAAATGAGGGGGTAAATGCTGTTACGCTTCTTGGTGTAACAGGTTCCGGCAAGACATTTACAATGGCAAATGTGATTGAGAAGATACAGAGGCCTGCTCTTATTCTCAGTCATAACAAGACACTTGCTGCTCAGTTGTATGGTGAGTTCAAAGCCTTTTTCCCCGACAATGCCGTGGAGTACTTTGTCTCATATTACGACTACTACCAGCCGGAGGCATATCTGCCGGTTACGGACACATACATAGAAAAGGATCTTAGCATTAATGATGAGATTGAGAAGCTGAGGCTATCTGCCTCGAGTGCTCTGCTCTCCGGAAGAAGGGATGTAATTGTTATCTCAAGTGTATCGTGTCTCTACGGTATCGGGAATCCGGAAGATTTTCACGCAAATACAATAAAGATATGTGCCGGAGAGATTGTCTCGAGGAGTAAACTGCTCTACTCTCTGGTGGATAGTCTCTACTCCAGAAATGAGAACGAGTTTAAAAGGGGGGTCTTCCGGGTTAAGGGAGATACCGTGGATATCTATCCTGCATACTCAGATACAGCTGTGAGAGTTATCTTCTTTGGAGATAAGGTAGAGAGCATCGAGCTCTTTGACCCAATCTCGGGAGCTCACATTGAGGAGCTTAAAGAGATCTTTGTATACCCTGCCAATATCTTTGTTACCACAAAGGAGCGGATGAAAAATGCCATTGTCCAGATTCAGGACGATATGCTCCGTCAGCACGATTACTTTGTAGAGATAGGTAAACATCTTGAGGCAAAACGCCTTAAACAGAAGGTGGAGTTCGATCTGGAGATGATTAAAGAGATCGGATACTGTTCCGGGATAGAGAACTATTCACGCTATTTTGACGGCAGAAAGCCCGGAATGAGGCCGTTTTGTCTGATAGATTACTTCCCGGATGACTTTATCACCTTCATAGACGAAAGCCACGTTACAATCTCTCAGGTGAGAGCGATGTACGGCGGAGACCGTTCCAGGAAAGAGACTCTCATAGACTACGGGTTTCGCCTTCCAAGCGCGGCAGATAACCGTCCTCTCAAATTTGAGGAGTTTGAGAACATTATCGGGCAGAGGGTATTTGTGAGCGCAACCCCTGCAGATTACGAACTAAATATATGCGAAGGGCTCATTGTGGAGCAGGTGGTAAGGCCTACAGGCCTGCTTGACCCTCCCATTGAGGTTAGGCCGACAAAGAATCAGATAGACGATCTGCTTGAGGAGATAAGGATACGGGCAGATAAGGATGAGAGGGTTCTGGTTACCACCCTTACCAAGAGAATGGCAGAGGAGTTGGATAAGTATCTCTCAAAAATTGAGATCAGATGCCGCTATATCCACTCAGATGTGGATACTCTGGAGAGGGTAGAGATTCTTGAAGATTTTCAGGCCGGAAGGTTTGATGTACTCATTGGAGTAAATCTGCTCAGGGAGGGGCTGGATCTTCCTCAGGTATCTCTTGTAGCTATTCTGGATGCAGATAAGGAGGGCTTTTTAAGATCTGCAAGAGCACTTACGCAAACAGCCGGAAGAGCTGCCAGAAATATTGACGGAAGAGTTATTATGTATGCAGACACAATAACCAAATCTATGAGGATAACTATTGAGGAGACAAACAGAAGAAGAAAAAAACAGGAAGATTATAACAGAGAGCACAACATATTACCCAGACAGATTGTTAAACAGGTTAGAAATGCGATGGGCAGAGTGAGGGATTATAGTATTGAAGAGGAGGTACCGAACCCGTTGCTTTTAGACCCGGTTATGGCAAAATTCAATCCTGATCAGATCAAAGAGGCCATAACGGCGGCAAAACTGCAGATGGAGAGTGCTGCAAAGGAGCTGGACTTTTTAAGAGCTGCAAAGTTCCGGGACGAGATGAATGCTCTTAAAAATTTACTGGAGAAAAAATAGAGTTCAAAAAACAGAAAGATGTTCTCACAAAAAATGGAGAAGATTCTTCAATCTTCATCCGAAAACGAAAAGAGGTGGGTGCAGGAGTCGTATCAGATTGCCGCTACAGCTTTAGCAGAGGAGAAACGGGGTGACGGTACTCCCTTTATGAGTCACGTGGTTGCAGTTTCGGAGATAGTGGCTACAGAGATGAGGCTTATGCCGGATTCTGTTGCAGCGGTATATCTTCACGAGGCCACCAGACGAAATCCTAACACTCTGGAGGAGTACAGGAGGCTCTTTACAGATGAGATTATATCTATGGCAGAAAGCCTTAACAGGATATCTCAGATTAAACCCAAAGATACCGGACTGCAGGCAGAGAACTACAGGAAACTTATTGTGAGCTACTCCAGAGACCCAAGGGTTACCCTTATAAAGCTGGCAGACAGGCTTGAGATTATGAGAAGCCTGGAGATGTTCACAAAATCTATGCAGCTCAAAAAGGCAACCGAGACACTTCTGCTCTACGCCCCCCTTGCTCATCAGCTTGGTCTGTACAACATTAAAAGCGAGATGGAGGATCTCTCTTTTCGCTATACCGATCCTGAGAATTATAGACTTATCACCAATAAACTCAAGGCATCTGACCAGGAGCGGCGCAGGCTCACCGATCTTTTTGTTAAGCCTATTGAATCGGGGCTCAAGAGGGCGCGAATAAAATATACATTAAAGAGCAGGACCAAGACAGCCTATTCGATTCATAAGAAGATGCAGACCCAACAGATCTCTTTTGAGAGTATTGCAGATATCTTTGCAATCAGGATTATTATTGACTCTGCGCCGGAGCGGGAGAAGGAGCTCTGTTGGAGTGTCTACTCTATTGTTACAGAAAACTATAGCCCGGATACAAACCGACTTAGAGACTGGATAACAGTTCCCAAGGAGAACGGTTACGAGTCGCTTCATACCACAGTTATCACAAAAGATAAGCACATAATTGAGATCCAGATTCGAACCAAACGAATGGATGAGATTGCAGAGAGCGGGTATGCAGCTCATTGGTCCTACAAAGGGGTTAAGAGCGGGCAGGGGTTATCGTCGTGGCTGGGTAGTGTCAAGAGACTCCTTGAGAGCGGAAACATAAGCAGTTCAATTAATAATCTTGATTCTGCAATCAACGAAATATTTGTCTTCACCCCCGACGGCGACCTCAGGCGACTCTCTCCCGGGTCGTGTGTTCTGGATTTTGCATTTGATATTCACTCTAACTTAGGACTCAAGTGTTCCGGAGCAAAAGTGAACGGTAAACCTGCCTCAATAAGGGATCGGCTTAAAACCGGAGATGTGGTGGAGATTACCAGCAGTAAAAACCAGAAACCATCTCTGGACTGGCTCAACTATGTTGTCTCATCTAAAGCCAGAGCAAAGATCAAACAGAAAATCAAAGAGGAGGCAGGAAAGAGGGCACAAGAGGGGAAAGAGTTACTCGAGAGAAGAGTTAATAACTGGAAACTGGAGTTCAACGATGAGGTTATTGTATATCTTCTCAAACACTATAAATTCAAAACTGCAGCGGAGTTTTATGTTGCAGTGGCAACAGAGGAGATAGATATCTCTCAGGTTAAGGGAGTTCTCACGGCCAGGGAGAAAGAGGGGGGGCTCCCCGAGCAGCGAGAGCCATTCATTCCGGCAGCAGTTAAGCCCGAAAAACCGGGGATGGGAGCACAGGACTATCTCATTATTGACGAAAAGGTAAACAATGTAGGGTTCAAACTTGCTAAGTGCTGTAACCCGATTTTAGGGGATGAGGTTTTTGGTTTTGTAACAATTAAAGAGGGCTCTAACCACTTTTCCAAAAATCTCCCTGTAAAATCTTCTAAAATAAGTCACTGTTTAAATATTGATCAGGTAGGGTGCACCTTCGCCCCTCCGGGAAAGAGAGATAACTACCTACTCTATGTGGCTGACTCTAAGATTAGGGGGGATATCAGAAAGAGGTTGGACGATGTTAAGCGTCAGTACGGAATGGATATAGAGATTGACCACTCATTCTACAACAGCCCTGCATTCTATGAGATTTTTCTTAGAACTTCGGACCAGTACAACACTACAGCTGCAGGAATACCCTCTGTTATGTTTACATCCGGGATTCATATGCACACCTATAAGCCTACAGATGAGCACTACTTTATCAATTATCCGGTTCTAGCCGAGCGGACTAAGCTTCTGTTTTATCTTATTAACAGCCTTTTATAAAACCGGATATTGTAGCCAAACTTTTTCCAGTATAGCTCCTGTCGCACTTAATAATATCTTCCGGCGTTCCGGCAAAAACCACCTCTCCTCCTCCATCTCCCCCTTCGGGACCCATATCTATTACCCAGTCTGCACACTTAACCACATCCATATTGTGCTCTATAACAATAACTGTATGACCTCTTGCTATGAGTGCGTTAAAAGAGTCCATTAAACTCTTTATATCATTGAAATGTAGTCCTGTTGTGGGCTCATCAAAAATAAAGAGGATAGATTCACTCCCACTCTCTTTGCCCAGAAACGATGCCAGCTTCACTCTCTGACTCTCTCCTCCGCTCAGGGTACTGCTGCTCTGTCCGAGCTGCACATATGACAACCCCACATCCATAAGTGGCTTGAGCTTATGGGCAACTCTTAAAGAGGCTGCCTCTTTTTGCGACGAGAAGAACTCAACAGCCTCACCTACACTCATATTGAGAACATCGTTAATATTCTTCTCCTTGTACCTGACCTCCAGAATATCCTGTTTAAACCTTTTACCCCCGCACGATTCACAAACCATCTGAACATCGGCCATAAACTGCATCTCAATATTTATAACTCCCTCACCCTGGCACTCCGGGCATCTCCCTCCGTCAATATTAAACGAGAAGTGAGAGTGTCCATATCTGTTTGCCTTTGCGTAGGGCTGCTCGGAGAACAATCGTCTTATCTCGTCATAAACTTTAAGATAGGTTGCAGGATTGGAACGGCTTGACTTACCAATGGGATTCTGGTCTATATACTCAACAGCTGTTATTTTGGAGATATCTCCGCACAACTCTTTGTGAAGAGCCGGTCTCTCTCCAAACTGATTAAGCCTTCTGTTTATTGCAGGAAATAGAATATCTCTCACCAGAGTAGATTTGCCGGATCCGCTCACCCCGGTAACCGCAGTGAGAACTCTTAACGGAAACTTAACATCAATATCTCTAAGATTGTTTTCACAGGCACCCTTTATCTCAATATAGCTGCTCCACTGCCTCCTCGATACGGGAGTCTCTATCATTTCAAATCCCCTGAGGTACTTTAATGTAAGACTCCTGCCACACTCACTCTCTGTTAGGGTGTCATCTATCTTCCCCTGGAATACCAACTCTCCGCCGAAATTTCCGGCATAGGGGCCGATATCTATGAGTTGGTCTGCAGCTCTCATTATCTCTTCGTCGTGCTCTACAATAAGCACACTGTTGCCCAGATCTCTGAGCTGTTTTAAAACAACAATCAGCCTCTGAGTATCTCTCGGATGGAGTCCGATGCTGGGCTCATCAAGTATATAGAGTGAACCTACCAGGCTGCTTCCCAAGGTGCTTACAAGATTTATTCTCTGACTCTCTCCTCCGCTGAGGGTGTTGGATGCTCTGTTAAGTGTGAGATAAGGAAGACCTACAGATATCATACATCCCAATCTGTTTTTTAGCTCTTTAAGAGCTCTCTCCCCTATCTTCTGCTGGTAGTTGTCCAGCTTAAGATTTGTAAGAAAGGTGTAGAGATCCTCTATGCTCATCTCCAAAAGATCGATAATGGTTTTACCTCCAATCTTAATGTAGAGCGCCTCCTTTCTCAATCTTTTACCTTTGCACTCGGGGCAAAGGGTCTTCCCGGAGTATCTGCTTAGCATAAAGCGAAACTGTATCTTGTATTTGTTCGAGTCAATGATTTTAAAGAATTCGTTTAGCCCGGTGAAGTAGCTGTTACCCTCCCAGAGAAGGTTTTTTTGCTCTGCAGTGAGGGAAAGGTATGGTTTATGTATCGGAAAATCGAATTTATGAGAGTTAATAACCAGGTCATTAAGATAGTTTTTCATTGTCTCTCCCCTCCAGCAGGCAATCGCCTCCTGATAGATGCTCAGGCTGGGATCTGGTATAACCAGACTCTCGTCAATACCAACAATTTTGCCGTATCCCGAGCAGGCCGGGCACGCTCCAAGCGGGTTATTATAGCTGAAAAGAAGCTCTGTAGGCTCCTCAAAAATTACTCCGTCTCTCTCAAAAAGGGCCGAAAAGGGTTTCAGCTTTAACTCTTTACCGGCTGTTATATAGATAGCCTCTCTCTCACTGTCTGCTCCCCTCTTTACGGAAAAAGCAGTTGAAATTGAATCAAAGAGCCTGTTCTCAACCTCTTCGCTATTCTCATTTATCACCCTGTCTACCAGCAGATATACTCCTGAGGAGGCATCTAAATCGCCGGAAGAGGCATTGAAATCTCCATTAAGTGCGCTCTCTATTCTGATTAACTCTCCTTTGTGGAACAGGCGAGTAAAACCCTCCTCTTTAAGTGCAAGCAGGTTTTCTGTACGAATATCTGTGCTCTCCCACCCGAATGGCGATAATATGTATACCGTCTCTCCCTGTGGCAAGCTCTTTATGTAGTTGACAACATCTGTAACTGAATCTCTTTTCACCTCCTCTCCGGTAACCGGTGAGTAGGTTTTCCCGCTTTTAGTGAATAGAAGCCTCAGATAGTCGTAAATCTCTGTACTTGTGCCCACTGTAGAGCGCGGGTTTCTGGTATTAACCTTCTGCTCTATTGCAATTGCGGGAGGGATGCCGGTAATCTCATCTACATCCGGTTTAGACATCCTTCCAAGAAATTGGCGTGCAAATGAGGATAGACTCTCCACAAATCGTCTTTGTCCCTCTGCAAAGAGAGTGTCAAAAGCAAGGCTGGACTTTCCGGAACCCGAGATGCCCGT
>Ga0351836_1082_pt1 | contig 15826 bp, 13 predicted proteins | sample BONcelHFGM3001D4_FD_206749 | JGI IMG/M metagenome (GOLD analysis project Ga0351836, IMG submission 206749) | Enriched cells from coal bed in the Powder River Basin, Montana, United States - BONCAT cells FGM rep1 HSBNCT.FGM.300.1.D4 ... | reverse complement strand
ATGCCGCAATCACCGGCCAGAACGGCATCCAGTAATTTGACGCCGCCCGTATCGATATCCACCTCCACTTCGGCGCACATCGCCACATTGCTCTTCTCCAGGAGCTTCTTCTTCGTCACCGGATTGATCTTCGGCGCGAACTCCGTGGCGGTGCCGATAAAACCGCACTCTTTCATGGCCACCTGGAAGAAGGGGACGAATTTTGCAGGATCGCTCTTCAGAAAGACCTTCCCCTGTTTCCATTCCAGGTCTTCTGCTTTGGCCTGGAGCATCGGGGCCGCGGCGGCCAGGACCTGGCGCTTCGCGTCCAGGGCAGCCTTGATCGCCGCCCCGATCACCAGCGGCGTCCCCCGGCTGGCCCGCACCCCTTGACCCATGGGGTTGTAGGAGGTATCGGCCCCCGACACCCGGACCTGCTCGAATTTCACGTTCAGGGCCTCGGCCACGCACTGGCACATGGCGCTCCGGATTCCCTGGCCGATGTCGCAGCCCTGGGAGATCGCATCGACGGTGCCGTCCATATTGATCCTCACCAGCCCCCGTTCGGAGGTGGGGTCGCCGGTGACATGCATCCCCAGGGCGATCCCGATGCCGCGGCGCTTCGACCCCTTGACCCACGTCGGCACACGCCACCCCTTCCACCGCTCCTGCCACCGAAAGGCCGCGGCGGCCTTGGCGATCAGGGCCGCATAGTTGCACCCGGCCAGTTCCCCCCATTCGAGCCGGATCGTGACCGGGTCGCCGGTCTTTTGCGCCCACTTGAGGCGCCACGCCACGGGATCGGCGTCGATCTTCTCCAGCATCTCGTCGATGAAGGATTCGGAGCAAAACATCCCTTCCGCGCCGCCGTAGCTTCGTCGGGCGCCGGAGGGGTTCAGGTTGCACCAGACCGGGAAATTTTCGACGGCGCAGCTTTCGTAGTTGTAGACGGCCAGCGCCGCTTCCGAGACCGGGTACACCCCGGTGTAGCCGCCATCGACGATCCCGCCGACATTGCAGTGGAACACGCTCTCCAAAAAGGTCGGGGTGCCGTCTTTTTTGATGCCGCCCCGGGTAGCGTAATAATGGGGACCCATGGAATGGGTATTGATGACCTGGTTTTCATCCACTTCGGTGGTGACTCGCACGGGCCGGCCCGTCATCTTGGCCAGGGCCGCGGCATAGATGGCGAGCTGGTGGGCCGCAAAACGGCCGCCGAATCCGCAGCCTACCCAGGGGGTGATCCCGGTCACATTCGTTTCCGGCAGGTTCAGGGCTTTACAGACGACCCCCTTGGCCATGTGCACCCCCTGGGAGGTGACCCAGAATTTCAGCTGGTCCCCTTCCCATTTGGCGATCACATTGTTGGTTTCCGGCCGGTAGTGCGATTCCGGCAGGACCGTGTAATCGGCCGCGGTGGTCACATCCGCGTCTTTTTTACCCTTTGCCAAGTCGCCGCGCGACTGCTTGTACAGATAATCGCTGGGCGCGACGTTGTCCGGCAGGTCCGGCCGCTTTTCCCTCATTTCCGGATGGATGAGCGGGGCGCCCGGCAGCAGGGCCTCCTTGGGATCGAAGACCGCGGGAAGGGGCGTGTAGTCGACTTTGATGAGTTTGATCGCTTCTTCGGCCAGGGCCTTGGTTTCGGCCGCCAGGGCCGCCACGACCTGACCCGGGAAATTGACGGACTTGTCCGGCATCACCTGCAAATCGAAGAGATAACCGCCCGTGGCGCCGGGCACGATGACTTTGCTTTTGTAGCACAGAACCGCGCGGACCCCGGGCAATTTTTCCGCCTCGGAGGTGTCGATGGCGTTGATGAGGGCGTGCGCATGGGGACTCTTGAGTGTCACGCAGTGCAAGGTGTCCGGAAACTGGACGTCCACCGTGTACTGGGCCGTGCCGGTGGCCTTGGCGACCTGGTCCTTCCTGACCAACCGCTGCCCGATCACTTGGAAAGCCATCGTCAATTACCTCTCCTTCAATTTCTTGGCCGCCGACAGGACCGCCCGCGTGATGAACGAGTAGTTGCCGCAGCGACAGGTATTGTTGGCGAGTCCGCTTTTGATCTCATCGACTGTGGGGTCCGTGTTCTTGTCCAGGAGGGCCTTGGCGGCGACGATCATGCCCGGCGTACAGAAGCCGCACTGGGAGCCGTTGTTTTCGATAAAGGCCTCCTGGATGGGGTGGAGGTGGTCCGGCGTGCCCAGCCCTTCGATGGTCACCACGCTTTTCTTGTGGCAATCGGCCGTGAGCGTCATGCAGGACAGGGTGGCCACACCGTCCAGGATCACCGTGCAGGCCCCGCAGGCGCCGCGGTTGCAGGAAGGCTTGGTTCCCATCAGGTGCAGTTTTTCCCGCAGGGTGAAGATGAGGGTATGGTCGGGATAGACATCATAGGCCCCTGGTTCCCAGGGCGCGATGTCATCGCCGAAGGTGAGGAGATGTTCCCTGTCGTTCACCGTCAGGGCGATGATGTGGCGTTTCATGGAGCCCATGCCGGCAGTCGCGGTTTTTTTAGATCCATCGCGGCGCTTGTTCGTCTTTTTTTCAGCCATCGTGATCGGCTCCGATCAGTTTTTGTCCTGGATACCCGCTTTCGCGGGAATGACCGTGTGGTGAAAATCGGGACCCGTCCCCAATTTTCCAATGATGAAAGATGACGACCTTGTAAAAAGTCAATTTGAGCCCAGTGAAAAAACCTGCTTTCGCCTTTTTGCGTCATTCCCGCGGAAGCGGGAATCCATTCTTTTCAGAATGTTCAAGCATCCAGGAGACCCGCTCCCCGATCAGGTCGGGGACAAGCTTTGCGGGTATGACAGAATTGAAAATTGGGGGACAGCTCCCGAATCTTCCTGAAAAATCGGGAGCTGTCCCTATTGCCGATCAATTTCTACAGGTCGCTGATCTTGACCCATCTGCAGCTCACTTCCCCGTCCTTGATGGTGACTTCTTCCACCTCTTCCGATTCGCCCATGGCGCCGCCGTTCATGAAGGTGGTCCGGCCGTGCTTCTCCACGCCGGGGGTTTCGTGGATATGGCCGAAGGTATGCATCAGCGGCTGATACTCGAAGGCAATCGTCCGGAAGGCATTGGCGCCGATGTGCCCGTCCTTGGCCTTCTCCCCGTAGGTCCCCACGCCGTAGGAGACCCATTCCGGCGCCACCTTGTCGAGCACTCCATACGGGGGTGCATGGGTCACGAAGATCGTCTTTTCCGGATCGACCTGTTTAAAGAGTTTATGCAGATCTTCGAGGGCCTTTTCTTCGAGAAATGACAGTTGCGGCGCTTCGACGATTTCTTCATCGATATACCGGACGCGGCCGTTATAACCCACCAAGGCAAAACCTTTGAACTGCTCGATCTTGTTGTGGACGATGTTGATATGCTTGCTGAAATCGACCGCTTCCATGCCGATCTTGGGGGCGATCATCGTGGGCACCGTATCCGAGTTGCCCAGAACGCCGTAAATGGGGAGCTTTTTTTTGATCTCGCCGAAGAGGTTGTTGATGATCGTGGAATCTTCAACCGATTTCCGGAACGCCTTCCGCGATTCCTCGTGTTCGTCGAAAATTCCGGTCGACGTTCGTGCCGACCACTGGTCGCCGGACAGGGTCATGGCCCGCCGGATCTTCTTGTACACCTGGGGGTCAGGCGTATCGCCCTTGTAGAGCAGCAAATCGTACGTGGAAAGGTCGGCGTCGAGTAGTCTTTTAACCAGGTCATGCCTTCCTTCGAGATCACTCATCGCCAGGAACTTTAATTCGCTCATCTGTCTTCCTCCCCTTCTTGGTCAGCCTGATTCGCCCATCATCTCCCGATGGCGGGCCTTCAGACGGGTGCAGATAGCGATGGCCGCCTTATACATCTTGAAGGCCATCTCCGGATTCTTCGCATGTTTTGCCCAGTTTTCCCGGACATCGAGCATGGTTTCCACGTTTTGGGCCGTGGCTTCGTCATACCTTGTCCGGTAGAATTCGATCAACTTTGGCTTGTTTTCCATATATTCCAGCCACTTGTTGTTCGCGATCTCCTGTTCGTCAAGGGCCAGGACCACGCCGAAACCGATCGAGGCCATCTGTGCCACCTTGTGGGCCTCGTGCATCAGCATCTCGCTTTCCTCAGGGAAGATATATTGGAAGGGGGCGCTCTCCAGGGTCTGGTAGACACGGGAAAAGGCCTCGGGAAAATATTCCTTTATATAGTCTTTGGTCGGCGGCGGCTGAACGACATCCGCCAGCCCGTCCTTTCCGAAGACCAGCTTGCGGGTCTTCAAAATGGCCTCCAGATTCCATCCCATCCAGAAGGGGATCGGACCGAGTCGGTCTTCCATGCGGGCGTAACGGAGACAAATGAAGACCACAAAATCGGCGCCCTGGGTCCTGGGGAGCATGTAGCGGGTCGGGCGATACTCCGGCCGGACGGTGGCCACATCCTTGAAGTGGTTCACCACATCTTTCAGGATATCGGCGTGCTGCAGAAAGAATTCCGGCGCCACGTCCTCTTTGAGGAGGAGGAAATAATTGATGTCCGGTATATCCAGGCTGATCTTCCCGAAAGCGTAGCTGCCGAAGATGTAAAAGCCTTCCAAGCCGTACGCCAGCTTCGCCTGACAGGCACTTTCATAGTACCTGCCGATGGAATTCACGATTTCCCGTTTGTCGGAATCGGATAGCGTCATTGCCGTTTCCCCCTCAAGATAAAATAAGTAGGTTTTGCCCCGGGATCCGTCATAAGGGTATGTTGCCGTGCTTGCGGAATGGCCGCGCAGGATCTGCCTTTCCCTCCAGCATGGTCAGTGCGGAAATGATCCGCTTGCGGGTGTCCTTGGGGTGAATGACCGCGTCAATCACCGAACGGGAGGCGGAGTGGTAAGGGGTGAGATAGAGCTCGCGATACTCCTCAATCTTTTTCCCCATATAATCCGCCGGGTCATCAGCCTGCGCGATCTCCTGGCGGTACAGGATCTTGACCGACGGCTCGGCGCCCACCATCTGCATTTCCGCCGAAGGCCAGGCGAAAACCTGATCGAAGCCGATCTGATGGACCCCCATGGCCGGGATGGCGCCGCCGTACATCTTTCTCAGGATGCAGGAGATCTTGGGGACCGTGGCCTCGGTCCAGGCGTACAGCATCTTGGCGCCGTGCCGGATGATCCCTCCGCGTTCCTGCAGGACGCCCGGCAGAAAACCGGGAACATCCACCAGGGTCACCAGGGAAATGTTGAAGGCGTCGCAGGTGCGGATGAAGCGTGCCGCTTTGTCGGAGGCGTCGATGTCGATGCAGCCTCCCTGAATGCGGGGATTGTTCGCCACGACCCCGACGGCTTGCCCGGCCAGCCGCGCAAACCCCACGACCAGGTTCTTGGCGAAGGCCGGATGGATCTCGAAGAAGTGACCGTCATCCACGATGCATCGGATGACCTGCTTCATGTCATAGGATTTGGACATTTGAATGGGAACGATGTCCGTGAGCTCCGGGGTCTCCCGGTCGCAGGGGTCGGCGGTCGTTTTCCGCGGCGACTTTTCCCTGTTGTTCTGGGGAAGAAACGCAAGCAGCCCCCTGATCAGGTCCAGGCAATCCCGGTCGTCCTTGGCGGCCAGGTGGACGACGCCCGATTTGGAGCTGTGCGTTTTGGCTCCCCCGAGATCCTCGAAGGAGACCTCTTCGCCCGTCACCTCTTTGATGACGGCAGGTCCGGTAATGAACATGTGGGAGGTCTTTTCCACCTGGACGATAAAATCGCAGAGGGCGGCGGAGTAGGCGGCGCCTCCCGTGCATGCACCCATGATGGCGGCAATCTGCGGGACGATTCCCGAGTTGAGGATATTCTCGTGGAACACGCCCGTGATGCCGTAGACATTGTCCATCCCTTCCTGAATTCTGGCGCCGGCGGAGGCGTTGAGGCAGATCACGGGCACCCTGTTCTCCCGGGCCAACCGGAGGATGTAATGGACCTTGGCCCCGTGGACCTTGCCCGTCGAACCGCCGAGAACCGTCGTATCCTCCGAGAAGATGAAGACCTTCCTGCCCTGAATGGCGCCGTGTCCCGTCACCACCCCGTCGCCGGGGAACCGCTTTTGGTCCATTCCGAAATCCCGGCACTGATGCTCGGCGAGCAGGTTCAATTCCACGAAGCTCTGCGGGTCGAGAAGATACTCGATCCGTTCACGAGCCGTGAGGCACCCCTTTTCCCGCAGCTTCTGCAAAGCGACCTCCCCGCCGCCCTGAAGCGCTTCGGCTTCCTTGGCCGCGAGCTTGGCAAGCTCCTTTTCCCAAGTCGTTGAGTCAGCCATTTTTTATCCTTGCCTTCCGCCTCCATCAACCTCCCCAATCTGCTTTTGGGGCGAAGAAAAAGGCCGTTTGTGCAAATCCTGACAGGGTTCTCTGTCTCTCGGATACCTGCAAATAAAATTTTATATTTGATAATATACAACGGCAAAAAGATGTCAAGAAAAATATTTCTCAACAGGTCGTTATTTTATATGGCGTTATATATTAAATAGATAAAATCATGATAAGCGTTTACTGCCCGGTGCCAAGGAAAATGATATTTAATTTTTTCTTGACAAAAGACGGCAATTCTGGAAGAAATTTTATCAAATTTTAGACCAATGGGTCGGATCGAACAAGGGATGTGTCATGGCTGCACAAAAGGCAATGGTAAAAAAAAACCACTACGGTAAAAACACCCCCCTGATCAGGGAGGCCTATAACAGTATCAAGAATATGATCTTTGAACACAAACTGGCGCCCGGACAGAGGCTGGTCTATCAGGATCTTGCCAAGATTCTCAAGATCTCCCAGACCCCCATCATCAATGCCCTGAACCGGTTGTTGCAAGACGGATTCGTCGCTTATGAAAACTACTGCGGCTTCTATGTAAAGCCCATGGATGTGCAAGAGGTGTGGGATGCGTTCGGGATTCGCGAGGCCATGGAAGTGTATGCGGTCCGGCAGGCTATCGAACGTTGGAGCCCGGAAGGCATGTCGCTCCTGGCCGAGCTCCTCCGCCAACATGAAAAGTGCGTGCCTCGGCAATACACGAACGAAAAATTCCGCCTGGATACGGAGTTCCATCTGCAGATCGTGACCATGAGCGGCAATCTCGTCCTGAGGCGTCTGCTGAGGAGGAACTTCGAGCACATCTTCATGCGGGTGAGACTGGAAAACTACGCTCCGGAGAGGATGAAAGCCTCTGCGGAAGAGCATCACCGGCTGCTGGAGCGGATGAGGAAAAAGGATGCCCTGGGAAGCATCGACATCGTGCGGAACCATATCCAGAATGCCAGGGATCAGGTGATCCACTGCCTGGTGAGCGAGGAACAAGGGGAAACAGAGGCCGCCACTCTTTCATAGGAAAAGTCAATGGGAACGATTCGCGAAAGAATGGACCATTGGGAGAAGGGCCCACTGAGGAAGGCGCTCGCCGAGTCTCCGGAAAGAAGGGAAACCTTTCAGACGGAAAGCGGGATCGAGACCAAAAGGCTTTACACGCCCCTCGATCTCGAGGGGACAGACTATGCCGATGAGATCGGCTTCCCCGGGGACTACCCTTACACGCGCGGTGTATACCCGACCATGTATCGCGGCCGTCTCTGGACCATGAGGAACTATTCCGGCTTCGGTACCGCAGAAGATACGAACCAAAGGTATCGCTATCTCCTGGAGCAGGGCATGGCAGGCCTTTCCATGGCCTTCGATCTGCCGACCCAGCTGGGATACGACTCCGATGATCCGGCGGCCGAAGGGGCGGTCGGCCGGGTCGGGGTGGCGGTGGACTCGCTGGCCGACATGGAGATCATCTTCGACCACATCCCGCTTGATAAAGTCTCCACCTCCATGACCATCAACGCCACGGCCCCCATTCTGCTTGCCATGTACATCGCCGTGGGTGAAAAGCAGGGCGTCCCCCAGGCAAAGCTCATGGGGACGACCCAGAATGATATCCTGAAGGAATTCATTGCCCGGGGGACGTATATCTTTCCCCCCGTGCCCAGCATCAAACTCGTCCTCGATATCGTCGAGTACTGCGCCCAACATGTGCCCCGCTGGAATACCCTCAACATCACCGGCTACCATTTCCGGGAAGCCGGGGCGGATGCCGTCCAGGAACTCGCCTTCACCATGGCCGATGCCATCACCTACATCGAGAAGGCCAGGGAGAGAGGGCTGGATGTCGATTTTTTCGCCCCCCGCCTCTCTTACAGCCTGGGCTGCTACATGGATCTCTTCGAAGAGGTGGCCAAATACAGGGCGGCGCGCCGGCTGTTTGCGAAGATGATGAAAGAGCGCTTCCAGGCGAAGGACCCCAAGAGCACGCTCTTCCGGATTTTTGCGGGCTCCTGCGGTTCGACCCTGGTGAGCCAGCAGCCCATCAACAACATCGTCAGGGTCGCCATGCACACCTTGATGGGCATCCTGGGCGGCACCCAGGCCATTCACACGGCCTGCTGGGACGAAGGGTATGCCATCCCCACCGAGGAGGCGGCGACGGTCGCCCTGCGGACCCAGCAGGTGCTGGCTCATGAATCCGGCTTGTGCAACACGATCGACCCCCTGGGAGGTTCCTACTATGTGGAGTCTCTCACCAGCGAAATCGAAAAGCGGGCATCCGAACTCATCGCGAAGATCGACGGCATGGGGGGCATGCTCGGCGCCATCGAGAACGGCTTTGTCTTCAAGGAGATTCAGGAAGCGAATGTGCGATTCCAGAAGCGGGTTGACAGCGGCGAGCGGGTCATTGTGGGCTTGAACAAATTCGCCACGCCCGACGAAAAGGCCATGGAGGAACAGGCGATTTTCGAGGTGGATGCCGGCGTGGAGGTGATCCAGAAAAACAGGGTGGCGAAGTTGAAGGCCCAAAGGAACGCGGAGCAGGTCAAAGGCAGTCTGGAGGCCCTGGCGCTGGGCATCGACAAAAACGAAAACCTCATGCCGCACATCATCGCGGCCGTCAAGTCCTATGCCACCATCGGTGAGATTTGCAGGGTGATGCGGGGCAAGTGGGGCGAATTCAAGGCCCCTACTTATATTTGATTACAGCACGGGGGCGGGCGTGGACAAGCGGAGGATAAGAGTGCTGATTGCCAAGGTGGGGTTGGACGGCCACGACCGCGGGGCAAAGATCGTGGCCCGCACCCTGAGTGATGCCGGCATGGAGGTTATCTACACCGGAATCCGGCAGTCCGTGGATCAGGTCATCAGTGCCGTCATCCAGGAAAACGTGGATGTGCTTGGCCTGAGTTTCCTGTCCGGAGACCAGGGGGTGCTGCTTCCCAAGGTGATGCGGGCCCTCAAGGAAAAGGGCCTTGAAGACGTGATGGTGATCGTGGGGGGCATCATCCTGGAGCGGCAGATCCCCGAGTTCATGAAAATGGGCGTCCGGAAGATTTTCCTGCCCGGGACACCCCCTGCGGAAATTGCAGAATTCATTTACGAGAGCAGGCGCGAGCCATAACACTCTAAAATTAAATCCCAGAAAGGAGATTGATCATGATTATTGACGTTCATCGACATATGGTTGTCAAGGGCACGGTGCAGGGAGACTACATCCGTGGCGCCCAGAAAAGCTTCACCATGATGTACCGCAAGAGCCACAAGGTGGACATCTCGGACAAGGATTTCACCGACAAGGTGGTGAGGCCGCTGATCGATCCCAACGGCGACAACATCGTTGCGGAGATGGACAAGGCCGGGGTGGACAAGTCCGTCATCTTCGGGGTGGACTACGGACTGGTTTACGGCGAACCCCCCATGAATATCTTCGATACGAACAAGCACTATGCCAAGGCGGCGCAGCGGCATCCGGATCGGTTCATCCCCTTCATGGCCATCGATCCGCGGAGAAACGGCGCCCTCAAACACTGTGAAGAGATGTACCATGAATGGGGCATGAAGGGGTTCAAGATGCACCCCGGGGTGGGCTATATGCCCTATGATCCTTGCTGCTTCTGGATTTATGAAAAGGCGCGGGAGTGGAACATTCCCATCTTGATCCACACCGGCGGGGCCCCCGCCACCCGCCTGAACTGGGAATACTCGTGCCCCCGCCATGCGGCGTCCGCGGCTGCCCTCTATCCCGAGGTGGACTTCATCTTCGCCCACTGCGGGGATTATGGGTGGTGGCAGGAGGCGATTCAGGCCGCCATGTGGATGCCCAATGTCTATGTGGATCTCTCCCTCTGGCAGGATCCTTATGTAAGGCTGCCCAAGCCCCGCTTTTACCAATGGCTCCGGGACATCATCGATCTGGCCGGGGCCGATAAGATCCTCTTCGCCACCGATGCGCCTTACCCCAACCTCATGTGCCCCCTCAAGGACTGGGCCGACGCCTTCCGGAAACGGGAGACGGACATCAAGTTCACGGACGAGGAGATCAATCTGATTATGGGAGAGGCCGCACGGAAAGTGCTCAGGTTGAAGTGACCCGAAACCAAGAATTGACGGCCTCGTAAAAAGCCGTCATACCCGCGAAAGCGGGTATCCATGATGCTCATATAATCATGAAGATACTGGATTCCCGCTTCCGCGGGAATGACACAAAAAGGCTAAAATGTACTTTTTACGAGGTCATTAAGAATTGAATCGCTCGACTGGCAAGTGCTGGAAGCGGAATAACAGAGGGTAGCGACTATGGCCGGTCTTATCGAAGGGTTCACTCCTTACAGCGAAGAAGATGCGGAAAAGTACAATCGGCTCCGCTGGTGGCCTGGCCTGACCCTGGGCGATCTGCTGGACAAGGCGGCAGATATTTTCCCCGATAAGGAGGCCTTCTGCGACGGCAGGACCAGGCTCACCTTTGCCCACGCCAGGGAAATGACAAACAGGTTGGCCCTGGCCCTGCTGAACATCGGGATCGCGCCACAGGATCGCGTGCTGATCCAGTTGCCGAACTGGAATGAATTTGTGCTGGCCTATTTTGCCGTTCAGAAAATCGGCGGCATCGTGGTCATGGCGCTCGACAGGCACCGCCAGTATGAGCTCGGCCACCTGGCGGCGCTCACCGGAGCGACCGCGTGGATTGTGGCGGAACGATACAAAAAGACCGACTACCTGCCCATTGTGCAGGAAGTGGTCAGAGAGCATCCGGGGCTCAAGAGCGTCGTTCTGGCCAGAAGCGAGGGGCAGGGCGCTTTCCTGAGTATGGAGCGACTCATGGAAGGGGCGACCCTGGATAGCGCCGACCTTCGGAAGCTGAGGGAGATGCGGCCGGACCCGATGGCCGTCGCTCACATGGGACCCACCGGCGGGACCACCGGTTTGCCCAAGGTGGTGCCCCGCACCCATAACAGTCTCATCTGCGGTGCAGAGTACGTGAGCTATGCATGGGACATCGATTCACGCGACGTGTGCCTGCTTGCCGGGCCGATCGGACATGACCTGACCTTCACCAAGGGCCTCCTATGCAGTCTCTTCACCCTCGGGAAAACCGTGCTCCTGGACTCTATGGACATGAAGGGGGTCTGCGAGACCATTGCCAGGGAAAAGGTCACGGCCATCCCCTGGGTGCCCACGCTGGCCAAGAGGTTGATCGATTTCGCAGGGCTGAAAGACTATGACCTGAGTTCCCTGAAAGGGATGTACTGCGGCGGCGGCGTGAGCCTCCCGGAGGTCGTCGAAGGGGTGATCGAAAAGCTCCATTGCACCTTTTACAACTCCTATGGCGGCACCGAAGGCCAGAGTACCATCACGCGGTCATACGAATCGCTGGAGACGGTTCTGCACACGGTGGGCAAACCCACCTGTCCGCACGATACCTACAGGGTGGTCAGCCCCGAGGGCAAAGAGCTTCCCCTCAGCACCTCGGGAGAGTTGATCGTGAAAGGGCCGGGCGTCTTTACCGGGTACTACAAGGCACCGGAGGAGAACGCCAAGGTATTCACCGAAGAGGGGTTTTTCCGAACCGGGGATCTGGCGCGTATCGACGAAAAGGGCAATGTCACCCTCACCGGCCGCATCAAGGAGATGATCAACCGCGGCGGCGAGAGCATCAGCGCCAAGGAGATCGAAACGCTGATCATCGGACATCCGGATGTCGACAATGTCGCCGTGATTCCCATGCCCGACCCGCAGTTGGGGGAAAGGGTCTGCGCCTATGTCCAGTGCCGGCCCGAAACCGAGTTAACCTTCGAGGCCATCATCGCTTACCTGAAACAGCAGAAGGCATCGGTGCTGCACCTGCCGGAACGGATCGAATTCATTGCCGCCCTGCCGTTCACCAAGGTGGAAAAGGTGGACAAGCTGGCGCTGGTGCAGGATATCAAGAAAAAGCTGGGACTGACATCGTGAGGTGAATTCATGGAGAGACCATTTTCGGAAGCGGTTCGGTATCGGCCGGAATATCCGCTGGCCTGGGTGGAGCTGCATCGACCCCCGGCGCTCAATGCCTTGAACAAAGAAGTGTTTGAGACGCTGGGCCAAATCATGGATCAAATAGCCTCTGACGATCAGGTCCGGGCGGTCATTCTCACGGGAAGTGGGGAAAAGGCCTTTGCGGCCGGGGCGGATGTGGAGGAATTGAGGCAGCTCAATACCATCGCAGCGGGTAAATTTGCCCTTGTCGCCAATGCCACGCAGGAAAAATTAAGCGGCCTGCCCAAGGCCACGATCGCCGCGTTGAATGGTTTCACGCTGGGCGGCGGGTGCGAATTGGCCATGTGTTGCGACATCCGGATCGCCTCGGAAAAAGCGAAATTGGGACAACCGGAGATCAACCTGGGCATCATTCCCGGTGGCGGGGGTACGCAAAGACTCTCGAGGCTCGTGGGGATTGCCAAGGCCAAGGAGCTGATCTTTACGGGCCGGATCCTCTCGGCTCAGGAAGCGCTGCAGATCGGTCTGGTGAATATGGTCGTAAAACCGGAGGAGCTGCTGGACAAGGCGAAGCAACTGGCCCTGGACATCGCCGGCAAATCGGGCCCGGCGATTGCCCTGGCGAAGCGGTCCATCGCGGAAGGTTCGGAGATGCCCCTTTCCGGGGCGCTGCATTACGAAATCGAATGCTTCGCCCAATGCTTCGCTACGGAAGATCATCGGGAAGGGATCGAAGCCTTCCTGGGGAAAAGAGCGCCCATTTTTCAGCATCGCTGACGGTTATGCAAGTCAATCAACGTGCAACCTAGGGGGGAAACCATGGAAATAAAGAATGTTGCGATCATCGGTGCCGGTGCCATGGGAAGCGGCATTGCGCAAGTTTCGGCAATCGCCGGATATTCAGTGACCCTGACGGATGTGTCGGCAAGTCAGCTCGATAAGGCCAAACGTTTTGTCGAAGGGGGGCTTGGCAAGCTCGTTCAGAAGGGGAAATTGACGGCTGAAGAAGCGGCGTCAAGTCTCTCCCGGATCAAGACCAGCGATTCGTTCGGCGAATCGGTCAGTGATGCCGATCTGGTGATCGAGGCCGTATTCGAAAACCTCGAACTCAAGCAGAAGATCTTCCGGGATTTGGAGAAATACTGCAAACCCGCCGCCGTCTTGGGTTCCAATACCTCGGCCTTGCCGATTACGGAGATCGCTTCCGTGATGAAGAGCGGCAGCCGCGTGATTGGCATTCACTTCATGAACCCTGTGCCCTTGATGAGAGGGGTGGAAATCATCCGCGGTCAGCTGACCTCCGACGAGACGGTCGCCGCGACGACGGCGTATGTGAAGCGCATCGGCAAGGAACCGATCATCGCCATCGATTATGCCGGGTTCATTGTCAGCCGGCTGCTGGATGTTCTGATGAACGAAACCATCAAGATGATTCAGGAAGGAAACCGGCCTGAGGATATCGACCGGGCCATGGAGTTGTGTGCAGGCCACCCGATGGGCCCCTGCAAATTGCTCGATCTGGTCGGGGCGGAAATCGCGATGCACGGCATGGAAACCATGATGCGCGATCTGGGAGAATACTACCGGCCTCATCCTCTACTGAAAAAACGGGTATTGGCCGGGTTACTGGGAAAGAAAACCGGACAAGGCTTCTATAAGTACGAATAAGGTGAGTGGCGATTATGAGAACCATCCGGCAGCTTTTCGACCTGAAAGGGCAAGTGGCGATTGTCACGGGGGGCGCAGCGGGCATCGGGGCGCAGATGGCCTATGCCCTGGGGGAAGCCGGGGCCCATCTGGTCCTGGCGGCGCGCAAGATAGAGCGCTGTGCGGAGGAAGCCGACAAGATGCAGCGGGCGTTGTCGGTCGAGGTGATGCCCGCCCGTTGCGATGTGGCAAAAGCAGAAGAGGTCGATGCCCTCTACGACCAGGTGATGGAGAAATTCGGCAGGGTGGACATCCTGGTCAACAATTCCGGTGCGACCTGGGGGGGGGCCCTCGCTCGAATATGACCTCGCCGGATGGAAAAAGGTCATCGATACCAATGTGACGGGTACCTGGATGATGTGCCAGCGGGCCGGAAGGATCATGGCCAGGCAACAATATGGAAGGATCATCAATCTGGCGTCCATTGCCGCCTTTGTAGGCGCCCTGCCGGAGATCATGGATGCCGTGGCCTATCAGACCAGCAAGGCCGCCGTCGCCGGATTGACCAAAGATCTGGCCGTGAAATGGGCAAGGCATGGGATTACGGTGAATGCCATTGCGCCGGGATGGTTCCCCTCCAAGATGACAAAAGCCACGCTCGATGAAAAAAATGAAGCCATGTTGAGGTTCATTCCCATGCAGCGCTTCGGCGGGGATGATGAATTGAAGGCAGCGACCCTGTTTCTCGCCTCTCCGGGGGCAAGTTATTGCACGGGTGTCATCCTGAGTGTGGATGGGGGATGGGTTTCCATGTAGTTTTCATCCAGTGCCAAGGAGATGAAGTAAAATGAAATTTGAAAAGAGCGATGAAGATATCGTCTGTGTGAGCGCTGTCCGAACCCCCTTTGGCCGTTTCGGTGGGTCCATGAGGGAGTTCGACATCTATGATCTCGGTGCCATGGCCATGAAAGAGGCCATGATCAGGGTCAACATCGATCCTGCTTTGATCGGCGAAGTCTGGTGGGGCATCGGGGATACGACCAACACCAAGGATCCCTACACGCCGGTCGTGGCCCGGCAGAGCCTCCTCAAGGCGGGTATCCCCGCGGAAACCCCTTCCGTCTCCTTCGATCAGGCCTGCACATCCGCCATGACGGCAGCGATGTTTGGAACGCGGAGTGTCAAGTCGGGGATGGTTGATGCGGTATTGACGGGCGGCGCCACCAGTTTCAGCACCGTTCCCTTTCTCCTGCGGGGAATCCGCTGGGAAGGCAAACGGCATTCTTCCTTTCTCGTCGAAGACCCCATCATTCCCCTGGGCTACAAGGACTACGCGCCGGTGGCCGTCGATTCGGGCAATGTGGCCCTCGAGTATCAAGTCTCGCGAGAAGAACAGGACGACTGGGCTTATGGAAGTCACGTGAAATACGGGAAGGCCTGGCAAAGAGGTTTTTTCCAACAGGAAATGATGCACTTTGAGATTGAAAAGAAGGATAAAAAAGGACAAACTCTCTCCAAAACCGTTCTTGAAAAAGATGAACAGTATCGTCCCGATATTCAACGCGATGATTTAGCCAAATTGAAGCCTGTTTTCGGCAATCCCACCTGCACCGCCGGAAACGCGCCCGGAATGAATGACGGAGCGGCCGCTCAGATCTTCATGAAAAGGCACATGGCCCATAAACTGAATCTCACGCCCTTGTATACGATTGTCGGCATGGCCTCCATTGCCTTGCAGCCGCGGATCATGCCGGTCAGTCCTGCTTTCGCCATCAAGAAGTGTCTCAATGAATCCGGCCTGGACATCGATGCAATGAAGGTGATCGAAATCAACGAAGCCTTTGCCTGTGTTCCGCTTGTTTCAACAAAGCTTCTTGCCAATGAG
>Ga0351836_1076_pt1 | contig 16974 bp, 17 predicted proteins | sample BONcelHFGM3001D4_FD_206749 | JGI IMG/M metagenome (GOLD analysis project Ga0351836, IMG submission 206749) | Enriched cells from coal bed in the Powder River Basin, Montana, United States - BONCAT cells FGM rep1 HSBNCT.FGM.300.1.D4 ... | reverse complement strand
AGGGGCTGACGCAGGCCTACCACGGCGTCCAGGCGGACGGCATCGAAAAGACCATGCGCGGCATCAGCGCGCCTGGCCTGGAGACCTTCGACCTCTGGGCGGCCCTGGGCGTCGTGCCCGAGGCGTCATCCGCAGGCGGCATTCTCCGCGCGGACACGCCGTAGCGCATTGGAAGAGAGGGCTAGCAGCTCGGCTTGCGCAGGCGGTTGCGCAGGGTCTTCACGCCCCAGACGAGGACGATGAGCGCAAACAGCCCGCCAGCCACCCACCACTTGGCCTCCTGAAGGAAGCGCTCCAGCACGTCGCCGAGGTAATACCCGCCGACACCGAAGGATATGGCCCAGATGCCCGCGCCGATGCCGTTCAGGAGGAAGAAGCGCAGGGGCGAGATGTTTGAAGTTCCCACGGCAAAGGGTGTGATGTTGCGGAACCCGTAGAAGAAGCGGAAGGACACGAGCACCAGCACCTGGTGCTTCTCCAGAAGCCGGTGCACCTTCTCGATGCGGCACTCCCACTTCTTGAGCCGCTTTTCCAGGAACTTCTTGTTGTACCGGCCAAGATAAAAGGCGGTCTGGTCCCCGGCGAAGCTGCCCAAAAAGGCCACCAGAATGCACAGCGGCAGAGACAGCGCCCCGGTCGTGGCAGCTATGAACCCGGCAATAATGAGGATTGTCTCGCCTTCGAGAAAGGTGCCGATGAACAGGGCGAGATAGCCATAGCTTGAGAGCAGGCCAATCAGATCCATGCGACCGCACCTCGCGCCGATGCCTTTAATTCGCTTCGAAGAAATCCAGGCCGACCGCGCTTGGGCGACCGGCCTGGACTATTCCCTGCCGTGTTTGTCTGGCTGGACGGTTTCAACGTCACCTACGCGCTCTTTTGCTCCTGCTTGGGAGCCTCCGCCTGGGCGACCGCCTGGGCAGGCTGCTCGGGCTGGGTTGCCTGTGCGGCCTGTGCCGGCTGGGCAGGCTGGGCCTCCGCCTGCTGCGGGGGAGCGGCGACCTTCACCTCGTCCTGAGCGGAAAGCGCTGACTTGAACTCGCGGATGCTTTTTCCCATGTTGGCGGCAATCTGCGGCAGCTTGCCAGGGCCGAAGAGCAACAAGGCGATGACAAGGATCAGAAGCAGATGCATGGGCTGAAAGAGCTCAGCAATCATGTTTTCCTCCGGTGGATTCGACTGACTTGAGATTTATCCTACGCGCGAGGTTTTGTAAAACCCCAAGAGGCGGGTGTTCATCCCGCACGCCTGTTTCCACGCGCTCGTCCAGGCCTCGGACGCGCAAATACTCTCCCCAACGGTTTCGGACAGATGAAGGCGTTTGGCTCCTCACATCCCAGGGCAGACCGTACACCAGGAGCCGGACGAAAGGCCCCCCGCCTTTTCTGATAAGGTGGAGCCGCGCGGACGGAAGTCAAGATCTGACGGCTGCGGCGTACATGGATTTCGCCCCATGTCCGGGGCGCGGAAGCACGCGGAGCGAGGGCGGTTTGTCACGGTTGGCCGCGACCCCGCGCGCGGCAGGGTACAGGGACAAGGCTTGCGCCCCTTGAAAGCGGAGACTCCGCTCTTAGCTGGGCTCGGCCATGCGGGCTATGCCTGCCCAGGCGTAGCTGTAGACGAAATCGGCCACCAGCTCCACGCCGAGAGCCTCCAGGGCAATCTCCGGATACTGCCGGCGGATGAACTGCTTGGCGTTGTCGAAAAGCAGGCAATGGCCAACCACTCCGGCGGCGCACAGGTGGATGACGCGCGCCTCGGCCTTGGGCAGCAGGTCGCGCAGGATATCAAGCAGCACCTCGTGATGCGGCGTGATATAGCGATCGGCGACGATATCGAAGTTCTCGGAAGGTTCGATGAATTCCGCGCTCAAAAGCTGTCCCAGCTTCTCGTTCACCGGGTCGCCGTCGCCCATGAGGCGGTACAAAAGGGAGCGGATGTACGCCTTGAGACGGTCCTGGGGCGGGCTTTCCGGCGCAAGGCCCATGAGCACCGGGTACTTGGCCTGGGCCTTTTCCAGGAAATCCATGAGCACGGCCATGAGCAACTTGTCCTTGCCGCCAAAGTGGTAGTTCACCGCCGCGACGTTTGCACCCGCCTGGGCGCAAATCTCTCGCACCGTGGCTTCCTTCACCCCGCGCCGGGCGAAGTGCTCGCGGGCGGCGGCAAGAAGCCGCGCCTTGGTTCCGGAATCAGGCTCTTTCGCCATGGCTCTCTCCATCTTTGACATGTTCTGGTCACAGGGAAGCAGCCTTGTCAAACAATGTTTAAATTTTTGTTTCGTGGTTGTCAAGGGGGCAAGGCCGCGCGCCTGTTCCCTTGTCAGAGGGGGTGCGCCTTTGGTACTGTGCCGGAAACACAAAACCGCGAGGACTTCATGCCCTACAAGGATTTACAGGAATTTCTGAAACATTTGGACCGCAAAGGCGAACTGAAACGCATCGACGCGGAGTTGGACCCGTACCTGGAGATCGCCGAGGTGACGGATCGCGTGAGCAAGAAGTTCGGCCCCGCCCTGCTCTTCGAAAAGGCCAAGGGCGCGAAATTCCCTGTGCTGACAAACATGTACGGCTCCAACGCGCGCATGAACATGGCCCTTGACTCCGAGAACCTGGACGAGTTGGGCGAGCGCATTCACGAATACCTGGAGATTGAGCGGCCTGACGGCATCATCAAGAAATTGCAGATGATTCCCAAGCTCTCCAAGCTCACCAACATCTTCCCGGACCACGTGAAGAAGGGCTGCTGCCAGGACGTTGTCCTCACCGGCGATCAGGTGGACCTGTCCATCATGCCCGTGCTCACTACCTGGCCGGGCGACGCCGGACCGTTCATCACCCTGCCCGTGGTGTTCACCAAGAACCCGGAAACCGGCGTGCGCAACGCCGGCATGTACCGCATGCAGGTGTTCGACAAGAACACCACAGGCATGCACTGGCACCGCCACAAGGGCGGGGCCTACCACTACCATCTTGCGGAAAAGCTTGGCAAACGCCTGGAGGTGGCGGTCGCCATCGGCCCGGACCCGGCGGTCACCTACGCCGCCACCGCGCCCATCCCGGACGAGATCGACGAAATGCTCTTCGCGGGATTTTTGCGCAACCAACCGGTGGAGCTGGTCAAGTGCAAGACCGTTGACCTGGAGGTGCCCGCCACCAGCCAGTTCGTGCTGGAAGGCTACGTCGATCCCAAGGAGCGCCGCCGCGAAGGCCCCTTTGGCGACCACACGGGCTACTACTCCCTGGCCGACGACTACCCGGTGTTCCACGTCACGGCCATCACCCACAGGCACGACGCCATCTACCCGGCCACCCTGGTGGGGCCTCCGCCGATGGAGGACTGCTTCATCGGCAAGGCCACCGAGCGCCTGTTCCTGCCGCTCATCAAAAAGCAGTTGCCCGAGGTGGTGGACATGAACCTGCCCCTTGAGGGCGTGTTCCACAACCTCTGCTTCGTCGCAATCGACAAGCGCTACCCCGGCCAGGCCCGCAAGGTCATGTACGCCCTGTGGGGCATGGGCCAGATGATGTTCACCAAGATCATCGTAGTGGTGGACAAGAACATCAACGTGCAGAACGTCTCGGAAGTGCTCTGGCGCATCGGCAACAACGTGGATCCCAGGCGCGACATTGCCATCCTGGAAGGCCCGCTGGACGCGCTCGACCACGCCTCGCCGCTCGCGTTCTACGGCGGCAAGATGGGCATCGACGCCACCAAGAAAGGACCAGAGGACGGACACCACCGCGAATGGCCCGGCACCCTGCGCATGGACCAAGGCGTCAAAGCCAAGGTCGATGCGCTGTGGGAGAGGCTGGGGCTGTAAGAGGGAGAAAAGAGAAGAGAATATCCCTCCGGGTTCCAAGGGGTTTCCCCCCTTGGAACCCATTAGGGTTGGGACGGTTTCTCGTCCAGCGCAGAGGGAACTCCAGCCATGCCAAGCCAGCATCCTCCGTCAAGCCTGGGCCTTGCCCGGGCTTGACGGCCTGCCGGGTCCAGGGGGCGCTGCCCCCTGGCCGCCGGAGGCATCCCCGCCAACATCCGCATTCCCGGAGAACGCATGACGCCCACCGCCGCCACACGGGCCGCCAAACACATCGCAGCACTGCTGGCGTCCCTGCTTGTAGCCGCCATGCTGCTGTCCTGTGGCGAGGCGGACAAGGCCGAGCGCGAGGCGGGACACGCCGCGCAGCCCCATGGCAACACGCGGGAGGACTCGTTCCAGGACGCCAAGCGCGCCCTGCTCAAGCAGGTGTACCTCGACCACCGCGTCACCCTGTATTGCCAGGCGGCCTATGACGAGAAAGGTTTCGTCGTGCTCCCGCCCGGCTTCACCACACCGAAGCATCAGGCCCGGACGTCGCGCATCGAATGGGAGCACGTGGTTCCGGCGGAGAACTTCGGTCGGGCCTTTTCCGAGTGGCGCGACGGACATCCCGACTGCCAGGACAAGCGCGGACCATTCAAGGGCCGCAAGTGCGCCGACAGGGTGAGCAGGGAGTACCGGCTCATGCAGGCGGACATGTACAACCTCTACCCGGCCATCGGCGCGGTGAACGCCATGCGCAGCAACTACAACTTCGCCATGCTGCCCGGCGCCCCGAACACCTTCGGCGCGTGCGGGATGAAGATTGAGGGAAACAGGGTCGAGCCGCCGGAACATGCACGCGGGGCCATCGCCCGCACGGTCAAATACATGGCCTGGGCCTACCCGCGCTTTCACGTCAGCCGCCAGCAGGAACAGCTCATGGACGCCTGGGATAGGATGCACCCGGTGGACCAGTGGGAATGCACCCGCGCCAAACGCATCGAGGGCCTCCAAGGCAACGAGAACCCCATGGTCAAGGGGCAGTGCCAGGAAGCCGGATTCTGGCAATAGCGGAAGAAGGCCTGCTGGCCGTCCAGCACATTGCAAAGCGCGCAAAGTTCTCGTACGTTGCTAAGTGCTGGGGGGTAAACACCCGGCAAAAGGACGCCATGACCCAACAACGCATTCTCCTCGCCGTCACCGGAGCCAGCGGGCCGCAATACGCCCTGGCCCTTGCCCGCGCGCTCTCCGGTCGCGAGGATGTTGAGCTGCACCTCATCCTGTCCGAGGCGGCCCAAAGGGTCATCACCCTGGAGGCGGACTTTGGCCCGGACGAACTCATCGCCCTGGCGCACAGGGCCTACTCGGAGAAGGACATCGCCGCCGGTCCGGCCAGCGGCTCCTGGCGGCACGCGGGCATGATCGTCTGCCCCTGCTCCATGGCGAGCCTGGCCGCAATCGCCCAGGGGTTGGGCACGAACCTCATCCACCGCGCTGCGGACGTGACCCTGAAGGAAGGCAAGCGGCTGGTGCTGGTGACGCGCGAAACGCCGCTCTCCCTCATCCACATCAAGAACATGCTGGCGGCCAAGGAGGCCGGGGCGGCCATCGTGCCCGCCTCGCCCGGCTTCTACCACAAGCCAAAGACCATTGAGGATCTGGTGAACCACTTGGCCGGGCGCGTGCTCGACCAGTTGGACATCAGCCACACTTTGTTCACCCGCTGGGGCGAATAACCGCAGGGAGGTCACGCCATGCAGCTCACCTGGTTCGGACATTCCAACGTCCGGCTCGTGGCCGACGGGATCACGATCCTCATCGACCCGTTCTTTGAGGGCAACCCAAAAGCTCCAGCCGACTGGAAAAAGAGCATCGGCCACGTGGACGCGGTGCTGGTGACCCACGACCACGGCGACCATGTGGGCCAAGCGGCGGAAATCTGCCAGGGCACCGGGGCCAAGCTGGTGTGCATCTTCGATTTGATGCCCAAGATGCAGGCCAAGGGGGTGCATGGGGAGCAGTTGCTCGGCATGAATCTCGGCGGCACTGTTCCGGTGTGCGGCCTGCGGGTGAAGATGGTCCAGGCCATGCATTCCGCAGCCTCGGGCGCGGCAGCTGGCTACATCATCACCTTCCCCAGCGGCTTTTGTGCGTACCACTCCGGCGACACGGCGCTGTTCTCGGACATGAAGCTGTTCCGCCGCTTCTTCGACATCGACCTGGCCATGCTGCCCATCGGCGGCTGGTTCACCATGGACGCGGTGGAAGCCGCCGTGGCCTGCTCGTTTTTGGGCTGCAAGAGCGTCGCGCCCATGCACTGGGGCACCTTCCCCATCCTGGCCCAGGAGACCGGCGCCTTCGCCGCCGCGCTCAAGGAATACGCGCCAACCACGAAACTTGTGGACCTCACCCCAGGCCTGGGCGTGGAAGTCGACTGAAGCCGCCCTCCTTTCCTTATATATAAGCCCGGGAGACGTGGAGCGTCAGGACGTCTTGCCCGCACCGGCCCCGGCCAAGGCGTCCAGGGCGAGGCGGAGCTTTTCCGCGCGCCTGGGGCCAAGGCCCGGCACTGCGGCAAGCTCGGCTGCGCTTGCGGCCTTGATGGCCGCGACGTTTCCGAAGTGGTCGAACAGCAGGCGCACGGTCTTTGCCCCCACGCCCGGCAGGGTGATGAGCTCTCCGGTCAGTGAGCGCTTGCGCGTGGCCGCCCTGCCCCGCCCGATGACGAAGCGGTGGGCCGCGTCGCGCACGCGCTGCAAAAACAGCAAAGCCGGGCTGCCGGACTTCAGCGCCACGGGGTTGCGCCTGCCCGGGCGGAACACGCGGTCCTCAAGCTCACCCGCGCGGCGGCTCGGCCCCTTGGCGATGGACGCGCACTCGATTCGCGTCTCCGGCAAGGCCTGTGCCAGGGCCGCCGTCACGGCGGCAAGCTGGCCTCGCCCGCCGTCGATGAGCAGCAGGTCCGGCCAGGGCGGCCCGGACGCGGCCCGGCGCTCGGCCCACTGCGCCAGCGCGGCGTAATCGTCGCCCGTGCCCTCCGCCGCTGGCAGGGCGTAGACGCGATAGTCCTCCTTGCGCTCCAGCCCGTTCTCGAACACCACCAGCCCGGCGCGCACGCCGCTGCCGCCCAGGTGCGAAATGTCCACGCACTCGATGCGCAGGGGCGGGGCGGGCAGGCCCAACGCCTGCTCCAGCACGCTTGCCACGTCCTGGGCGCCGTCCGTGCGGTGCGCGGTGCGCGCAAGGTTCAGGGCCATGTCCATGAGCCTGCGCTCGTCCGGCCCACGCGGGAGGCCCAGGCGGCATGGCCCGCCCCGGCGCTCGGCCAGGACTTCGGCCAGGGTGGCGGTTTGCGGCGGGTGGGAAACGACGACCCGGCCAGGAATGTAGCGTTGCGCGCCATAAAACTGCGCAAGAAAGCTCTCCAGGGCGTCCGTGGCCTCGGAGCCGTCCAGCCCAGGCCAATGATAGGTTTTCTGTTCCAGCAGCTTGCCCCCGCGCACGAACAGCACGCCCACGCCCAGGCCGTCCCCGGCCAGTTGCGCCACGGCGATGACGTCGCGGTCCAGGGAGTCGCGCAGCACGGACGCCTGTCCCTCCAGCGTCGCCTCAATGGCCTTGATCTGGTCACGCAGCAGGGCCGCCTGCTCATAGCGCAACGCCTGGGCGGCCTCGTCCATCCTGCGGCGCAGTTCGCGCACCAGGGAACGGGAGCGCCCAGCCAGGAACTGCTCCACCTGCGCCACAAGCGCGCGGTACTCCTCGCGGGGGACCGGCAACACGCAGGGCGCAAGACACTGGCCGAGTTGATGGTACAGGCACGGGCGCACGCGGTTCTTGAAGGACTTGTCCGAACATTTGCGCAGTTGGAAGATGCAGCCGACGAGCTTCTGGGTGGCGCGCGCGGCCGTGGCCGAGGCGAAAGGCCCGAAATAGGCGGAGCCGTCGCGCAGCACGGTGCGGGTCATGGTCAGGCGCGGGAAGTCGGCTGCCTTGTCCAGGCGGAAGAGCAGGGAGCGCTTGTCGTCGCGCAGAACAATATTGTAGCGGGGGCGGTGCTGCTTGATGAGGCTCTCCTCAAGCAAGAGCGCCTCCTTCTCGGTAGAGACCAGGAGAAAGTCGATGGACGCGATCTTGGCGACCAACGCGCGGGTCTTGGGGCCATGCTCCGCGCTGGCGCGGAAGTAGGACCCCAGGCGCTTGCGCAAGCTGATGGCCTTGCCCACATAGATGATGCGACCGGAGGCGTCCTTCATGATATAGACGCCCGGCGCGTCCGGATAGTTTTTTACGAAGAATTCCAAGGTCCTCCCAAAGATGATGACAGAATGCAGACTTCAATACGGCCAAGTTCGGCATTTTCAGGCTACGCAAAGTCTCGGCCTTGGGCAAAGATAAAAAATTGGACGGTAAAGTTTTTTTAACTTTTTGCCATTTTCTTGCCGCCAAACCATTGCATGTCCCAGGAAACGAGGATAGAAAGGGGCCGTGTAAATGTGGTTAAGGCTCGCACACAACGCACAAGCAAAGGAAGGAAACAATGAAAAAGAGACTCGCTCTCTCCCTGGCGCTGCTGGCCGGCCTCGCGATGGGCGCCACCTCCGCCAACGCGGCTGACATCAAAGCTGCGGGTTCGTGGAAAATCGACGCCGCGCTGACCGGACACAACTACTTCGGCGCGAACACCAATCTCAACAGAGACCAGAAGACCTTCACCATCAACCAGCGCATCCGCACCGCCTTCCAGTTCATCGCCAACGAGAACCTGAAAGGCGTGATGGAAATCCAGTTCGGACCCGCTGCCTGGGGTAACGATGGCTTGGCGCTCGGACAGAACGGCACCGGCGCCGTCAACGCTGGCGGCAACATCAAGGTCCGCAAGGCCTATGTTGACTTCAACTGGCCCGGCACCAAGAACCGCTTCCTGGTGGGTCACCAGAGCCTGAGCCTGCCCTCCACCTTCGGCGGCGGCAGCGCCATCCTCGACCACCACTTCTCGGCTGCGGCTGGCATCATTCCCGTGACCGACAACATCGCCCTGGTCGGCGGCTATGCCCGTCTGCTGGACGACGATGGCGCTGCGTACACCACCGCCAACAACGGCAACGGCTCCTCTATCGACGCCGCGTTCCTGTACTCTGACATGAAGTTCACCGGCTTCAACATCCAGCCCTTTGCCGCCTTCGCTTACGGCGGCAACAATGCCATCAACGGCTCCGGCCTGACTGGCATGCTGGCTCCTGGCGGAAGTGGAGTCGACGGCATCCGCAGCTACTGGGCTGGCGCGGCCTTCACCATGACCGCCCTTGACCCCTTCAAGGTCACTGCCGACCTGAACTACGGCAAGGCCACCAACAACAACGGCACCACCGTTGACGGCGGCCGCACCGGCTGGTTGGCCGACATCGCCGTTGACTACACCGGCCTGTCCATGATGACCCCGTCTCTGTTCTTCGCCTACACCTCTGGTGAAGACTCCGATGCTGGCAAGTCCGAGCGCATGCCCGTGGTTGCCGCCCAGAACTGGTCCGTCGGCTCGTTCTTCATGCAGAACGGCAACATCGGCTCTGGCATCAACACCAACAACACCCCGGCCACCGCGCTTGGCTTCTGGGCTGCTGGCCTGTCCTTGAAGGACATCAAGCTCATCGACAAGCTGAGCCACTCCTTCCACGTCATCTACTTCAAGGGCAACAACGACGAGGCGAACGTCGGCCGCGCCAACTTCGGCACCTACGGCCAGGTTCTCACCGAGAAGGACTCCCTGTGGGAAGTTGACCTGAACAGCAAGTACAAGATCTACGAAGAGCTCTCCCTGGGTCTGGAACTCGGCTACATCTTCAACAACTACGACAAGGACGTCTGGGCCGCCAGCGCCAATGATCGTGACAACATTGACAAGAACGCCTACAAGGCCGTTCTTGAGATCGACTACACGTTCTAAGACTCCGCTCCGAGCCTGAACCACACTGGGCCGACGCAGCAATGCGTCGGCCCTTCTCGTTTCAAGCCCCATTCGAACTCCCTGACGTCCCTTCACCTCTCACGTGGTCCCGGCCTTGGCCGAGCTTCAGCGAGAAGAATTCACGCAAAACATCACGGCCTCAACGCCGCCAGGGCCGACAATGCCCTGCCGCATCGTCACACGCCGCAGTTGAGCTTTCCGCAGGAGCCATTGACCGAGTGTGCGGGCTGCACACGCATAAAGCCAGCCTGTCCAGATCGCCCGACAACGCGGAAGGCGCCCTCCCGTGCCAGAGGGCGCGCACGATCGCGCCGTTCTTGAGACGGGCTCCAGCCGCGTCAGCATAGAGAGGAGACCAACGCCAGTCGTTAACATAAAAACATCTGATTCTGGGTACATAGAAACTCTGAGCGCAGGCACGTCATATTTCGGGTTCCGTGCCAAACCGTAGATCAGAAACAATTTTGTCGGTAAAAAATTTTTTACTATCTGCCGCTTTCATGCCGCAATTCACTTGCAAAACCGAGAAAAATAGAAGAAAGGTTGTTTGTGACGATGTGGTTCAATCTCTGTTACAATTCACAAGCAAAGGAAGGAAACAATGAAAAAGAGACTCGCTCTCTCCCTGGCGCTGCTGGCTGGCCTTGTCATGGGCGCCACCTCCGCCAACGCGGCTGACATCAAAGCCGCCGGCACGTGGAAGATCGACGCCGGCTTGGCTGGTCACAACTACTTTGGTGGCAACACCAATCTCAACCAGGACCAGAAGACCTTCAGCATCAACCAGCGCGTCCGCACCGCCTTCCAGTTCATCGCCAACGAGAACCTGAAAGGCGTGATGGAAATCCAGTTCGGACCCGCTGCCTGGGGTAACGATGGCTTGGCGCTCGGACAGAACGGCACCGGCGCCGTCAACGCTGGCGGCAACATCAAGGTCCGCAAGGCCTATGTCGACTTCAACTGGCCCGGCACCAAGAACCGCTTCCTGGTGGGTCACCAGAGCCTGAGCCTGCCTTCCGCCAACTTCGGCGGCAGCGCCATCCTCGACAACCACATGTCTGCTGCGGCCGGCATCGTGCCCATCACCGACAGCATCGCCCTGGTTGGCGGCTATGCCCGTCTGCTGGACGACGATGGTGCTGCATACACGACCGCCAACAACGGCAACGGCTCCTCTGTCGACGCCGGTTTCCTGTATGCTGACCTGAAGTTCACCGGCTTCAATGTCCAGCCCTTTGCCGCCTTCGCTTACGGCGGCAACAATGCCATCAACGGTTCCGGCCTGACTGGCATGCTTGCCCCTGGCGGAAGCGGAGTCGACGGCATCCGCAGCTACTGGGCTGGCGCGGCCTTCACCATGACCGCCCTTGACCCCTTCAAGGTCACTGCCGACCTCAACTACGGCAAGGCCACCAACAACAACGGCAATACCGTTGATGGCGGCCGCTCCGGCTGGTTGGCCGACATCGCCGTTGACTACACCGGCCTGTCCATGATGACCCCGTCTCTGTTCTTCGCCTACAGCTCCGGTGAAGACTCCGATGCTGGCAAGTCTGAGCGTATGCCCGTTGTGGCTGCTGAGAACTGGGCCATCGGCTCCTTCTTCATGCAGGGCGGCGACACCATCAGCGCCAACTACAATGACCCCTCCACCATGATGGGCTTCTGGGCCGCTGGTCTGTCCTTGAAGGACATCAAGCTCATCGACAAGCTGAGCCACACCATCCACGTCATCTACTTCAAGGGCACCAACGACGAGGCGAACGTCGGTCGCGCCAACTTCGGCACCTACGGCCAGGTTCTCACCGAGAAGGACTCCCTGTGGGAAGTTGACCTGAACAGCACCTACCAGATCTACGACGAGCTCTCCCTGGGTCTGGAACTCGGCTACATCTTCAACAACTACGACAAGGACGTCTGGGCTGCCAGCGCCAACGATCGTGACAACATTGACAAGAACGCCTACAAGGCCGTTCTGCAGGTCCACTACAACTTCTAAGACTTCACGCCGAGGTTGAACCACACTGGGCCGACGCAGCAATGCGTCGGCCCTTCTCGTTTCAAGCCCCATCGCGACAAGCGCGCTGTCCGCTTCCTCCTCTCACGGCCTCGACTTTTGGCCGTGCTTCGGCTAGAAAGAGTCGCGTCACGCATCCCGCACACTACGCAGCCCAGAGGTTCACCATGCCCTGCCGCCTCCTCCGCGTTCCCGCCGAGCTCACCCCCGACGGCCTGCTCACTTGGCTTTCCGGTCGCAAAGATCCGGGGAACGACATCAGCTCAAGCGTCCGCACCATCCTCGCAGCCGTCAAAAAGCACGGCGACAAGGCCCTGCGCGACTATACCCGCAAATTCGACGCGCCCAAGCTGCCGGCGCGCTTCCAGGTGCCCGCGCGCGATATCAAGGCCGCGCTGAAGGGCGTGCCCAAGGCCGACCTGGACATCCTGCGCGAGGCCATTGAGCGCGTGCGCGACTTCCACGCCCGCCAGGCCGAGCAGTCCTGGTTCACCACCAGCCCGGACGGCACGGTGCTCGGCCAGATGGTGCGTCCGGTGGACCGCGTGGGCCTGTACGTGCCCGGCGGCCAGGGCGGCGAAACCCCGCTCATCTCCAGCCTGATCATGAACGCCGTGCCCGCCCAGGTGGCAGGGGTGACGGACATCGCCGTCATTTCGCCCCCGCGCAAGGACTCGACGCTCAATCCTTACATCCTGGCCACCGCGGCCCTGCTCGGCCTGACGGAAATCCACCGCGCGGGCAGCGCCTGGGGTATCGCGGCCCTGGCCTATGGCACCAAGAGCATCCGTCCCTGCGATGTCATCGCCGGGCCAGGCAACATTTACGTGGCCACAGCCAAGGCAATCCTCGTGGGCGAGGTCGGCATCGACATGATCGCCGGGCCGAGCGAGATCACCATCCTGGCCGACGACTCCGCCGATCCGGACGCCCTCGCGGCGGACATGCTCTCCCAGGCCGAGCACGACCCGCTGGCCGCCTCGCTCTGTGTCACGCCGTCAGTCGCCTTGGCCGAACGCCTGCGCACAAGCCTGGCCACCCAGTTGGAAAAGCTGCCCCGCCGCGACCTGGCCGCGCGCGCCCTCAAGGACTGGGGCGGCGTGCTCGTGGTGGACAGCCTCGAGGCGGGCATCGACCTGGTGAACCGCATCGCCCCGGAGCACCTGGAACTGGCCGTTGACGAACCCTTCGCCCTGCTGGGCAAGATCCGCAACGCCGGGGCCATCTTCCTTGGGCACCACTGCCCGGAGCCCGTGGGTGATTACTTTGCCGGGCCGAACCACGTGCTGCCCACCCTCGGCACCGCGCGCTTTTCCTCGGCCCTGTCCGTGCAGAGCTTTTGCAAAAAGTCGAGCATCATCGCCACCTCAAAGGACTACCTCATGAGCCACGGCGACAAGATCGCCCGCTTGGCGCGCCTGGAAGGCCTTGAGGCCCACGCCCGGAGCGTGGAAATCCGCCTGGAAAAGAACATAAAATAACCGCTTGTTACGGAGAGCGCCATGAACTGCGTCACCACCACGGACATCAAGGAACTTCCGCTGCTCTCGCGCGGCAAGGTGCGCGACATCTACGAGGCTGGGCCGGACAGCCTGCTCATCGTCACCACGGACCGCATCTCGGCCTTTGACGTGATCATGGACGACCCCATCCCGCACAAGGGCGTGGTGCTGAACCAGATCACCCTGTTCTGGATGGAGATGTTCAAGGATTTGGTGCCCAACCATCTGCTGGCCACCGAGGTGGCGGACTTCCCCAAGGTCCTTGCCCCGCACGCCGCCATGCTGGAAGGCCGCAGCGTGCTGGTGAAGCGCGCCAAGCCGCTGGCCATCGAGTGCATCGTGCGCGGCTACATCACCGGCTCCGGCTGGAAGGACTACCTCAAAAACGGCAGCGTGTGCGGGCATGAACTGCCCAAGGGCCTGCGCGAGAGCGACAAGCTCGAAACGCCGCTGTTCACGCCGTCCACCAAGGCGGAGCTGGGCGCACACGACGAGAACATCTCCGTGGCCGAGGCCATGCGCATCACCGGCGAGTCCCTCGCCGCCGAGGCCCAGGACCTGGCCCTTGGCATCTACGCAAGCGCGCGCGACTACGCCGAGAAGCGCGGCATCATCATCGCGGATACAAAGTTCGAGTTCGGCACTGTGAACGAGGGCGGCAAGGAAAAACTCATCCTTATCGACGAGGTGCTGACGCCGGATTCCTCGCGCTTCTGGCCCATGAGCGACTACGCGCCGGGCCGGGGTCAGCAGAGCTTCGACAAGCAGTTCCTGCGCGACTGGCTGGAGGAGATCAAGTTCGACAAGCGCCCGCCCGCGCCCAAGATTCCGCAGTCGATCATCGACCAGACCCGCGCCAAGTACCTGGAGGCGTATCGCCTGCTCACCGGGCGCGAGCTCGGCCTATAACGGAGGCGTCATGGACAACAGCATCTGGATTCTTCTCGCCGTGGTGGTGGGCTGGGTGGTTCTCTCGCGGTTCATCCCCGGAGCGGGCTGAGGCCCCAAGAAGCAGTGCGGCTGGACGCCGCCGACGGACAAGGACAAGATAAAATAGAATGGAAAATAGCAACCGAGAGGATGGGGGGCGCTTGTACGAATTCCTGGAGCAGGTCTGCGCACGCCCCGCCCCTTTTGAGCGCTGCACCACGCGAGAGCTCTGGACAGACGCGCACACGTCAGGGATGATGCTCAAGCTGCACCTGGATGCTGAGGCGGATGCCGCATCGCGCAGCGGTGCTTTCATCGCCCGCTCCACAGACTGGATCGCAGACCGGTTCGGCGTTGGAGCAGGCTTCAAGATAGCGGACTTCGGCTGCGGCCCAGGTCTGTACACCACCGCCCTGGCCAAGAAGGGTGCGCAGGTTACAGGCATCGACTTTTCGGAGCGCTCCTTACGGCACGCCCGTGAAGCTGCCCAGCGCCAGGGGCTGGATATTAACTATATAAATCAGGACTATCTTTCATTTAAGTCAAGCGAACGGTTCCGCCTCATCCTCCTCATAACGTGCGATTACTGTGCGCTCAGCCCCGCCAACCGAACGGCCTTGCTGCGCAAGTTTGGCGCCTTGCTGGAGCCCGGCGGGCAGATCCTGTTCGACGTTTATTCGCTGAACGCCTTTACCGCCCGCCAGGAGAGCACAAGCTTCGGAGCGAACCAGCTTGACGGTTTCTGGGCTGACGAACGGTATTATGGTTTCCATAGCTCCTTTCTCTACGAAGAGGAGAAGCTGGCGCTGGACAAATACACCATCGTGGAGCGCGAGCGTGTCCGCGAAGTGTACAACTGGTTTCAGCATTTCAGCCCGGAGTCGTTGGCGGAGGAGCTTGCCACGGCGGGACTTCGGGTCGAAAGCCTTTTGGGCGATGTGGCTGGAGCGCCGTTTGACGGAGCACGGCCTGAATTCGCCATTGTGGCCACCACAGCCTGAACCTGTCGCAAGTAAACGAGGCGCGCCATGCTGGACATCACTCTGACCCTCCTCGTGGTCATTGCGGCCGCCTGGTTCTGCTTCCGCTTCGTTCCCCCGCACCTCAATATCCGCGGTTGAGCCTCGTGCCCGCCGGAGGCCCGTGAGGCCTCCCAAAAGACGAAGAAACCCACCGACGCTTGACAGGGCGTGCTCGAACAAGTAAGAGCACCCCTCTACCTTGCTCTTCCATTGTGACGGAAGGGCCAAAGACCAAAAGGAGCACAGCATGCTGAATCACTACGAGACTCTTGTGCTCATGAGTCCGGAGCTTGCCGAGGAGAACCGCAAGGAAATCCTCGCCAACCTCACCGGAATCATCGAGCGCGACGGCGGCGCCATCGGCCTCGTCGACGACTGGGGCATCCGCACCCTGGCCTACCCGGTCCGCAAACTGACCCGCGGGCACTACGTGCGCCTCGACTACACCGCCCCCGGCGCCGTTGTGGCCGAGCTTGAGCGCAACATCCGCATCACCGACGGCCTGTTCAAGTTCGTCACTGTCCGCCTGGACGACGCGCCTGCCGCCGCGCCCAGCGCAGAGGAGGCCTAACCCATGGCGTTCCGCAAAAAATTCACCCCCAAGAGAAAGTTCTGCCGCTTCTGCGCGGACAAGAACCTGCCGCTCGACTATAAGCGCCCGGACATCCTGCGCGACTACATCACCGAGCGCGGCAAGATCATCGCCCGCCGCATCACCGGCACCTGCGCCAAGCATCAGCGCAGCCTGACCACTGAGATCAAGCGCGCCCGGCAGATGGCTCTGTTGTTCTACACCACCGTGCACAGCACGGACGTCAAGAAGAAGACGGTCTAGGAGGGCGCATGACCATGAAACTCATCCTGCGCGCCGACGTGGACGCCCTGGGCCGCCTGGGCGAAATCGTCACGGTCAAGCCCGGCTTTGGACGGAACTACCTGATTCCCCAGGGCCTGGCCATGAAGGCCACCGACGCCAATCTGAAACAGTTTGAACTGGAGCGCAAAAAGCTGGCCGCCCAGGCCGACGGCTTGCGCGCAGCAGCCACCGACCTGGCCGCCAAGATCGCCGCAGCCAACGTTGCCATCGCCGTGCGCGTGGGCGAAGGCGACAAGATGTACGGCTCCGTCACCGCCCAGAACGTCGCCGACGCTCTGGCCGAGCAGGGCATCGAGATCGACCGCCGCAAAATCGAGCTGCCCGAGGCCATCCGCGCCCTGGGCGAGTTCGAGGTCGATGTCCGCCTGCACCCCGATGTCACCGGCCAACTGAAACTCCGCGTGATCAAGCATGGCCAGCCGGAAGCACAGCCAGAGCAGCAGCCCGAGGCATAGCCAGGGCAGCGCACGAGAAGACGGCGCAGAGGCCCTTGAAAGGGCCTCCGCCGCTCTGTCACGGAATGTACCCCCCCAGAATCTTGAAGCCGAGCAGGCGGTTCTTGGGGGGGTTTTTCTGCGCAACACGCTGTTCCACTCCCTGGTGGACGTGGTGCGCTCCGATGATTTCTACTCCCCGGCCCACCGCCTCATCTTCCGCGCCTTCGAGGACCTTTACTCCCGCAACGCCCCTGTCGACCTGATCACAGTCACCGAGCACCTGCGCCAGGGCCAGGTGCTCGACTCCATCGGCGGCCCCGTGTACCTGGCCGAGCTTGCAAGCTCCCCGGTCAGCGCGGCCACCGCGCTCTTCCATGCGGGCATCGTGCGCGACAAGGCCGTCAGCCGCCGCCTCATCG
>Ga0351836_1043_pt1 | contig 17028 bp, 8 predicted proteins | sample BONcelHFGM3001D4_FD_206749 | JGI IMG/M metagenome (GOLD analysis project Ga0351836, IMG submission 206749) | Enriched cells from coal bed in the Powder River Basin, Montana, United States - BONCAT cells FGM rep1 HSBNCT.FGM.300.1.D4 ... | reverse complement strand
AACCGCCAAACGCCCGCCATGTCATTGCGAGCGTAGCGAAGCAACCTCGAACCGCCAAACGCCCGCCATGTCATTGCGAGCGTAGCGAAGCAACCTCGAACCGCCAAACGCCCGCCATGTCATTGCGAGCGTAGCGAAGCAACCGTGGATTTAGGGGCAAGACTATTTCCTCCAAACCGGTAATCTTCCTGGCGTCACTGGCGCCCCCAGCGCTTCGGCAGCCGCTTCAAGCGCAGGAAGTTCTACCTCTCCGATCTGCTTCACATGGTCATACACCGGAGGGAACTCCTCCTCCAGGATCGCATAGGCGGTTCTGGCTGTTTGGGTGGGATCCCCGGTCGACGACCAGGAGATCCATGTGAGTTTGCCCAGACGGTCGTTCAACGGTACCGGTGCCGGTGGATTCTCTTCATCGCTTGGCTTTGCGGTACGCCGGTTAAAGGTTACATTGATGATCGAATCCAGCTGAAGTTGGATCTCCCTTGCTTGTTTCATCAGCTGAGGAGCCCCGCCGGGGATACTGTTCAGTGAAAGAAGCAGGTCGTTTGTGCGTTCCAGCAGGTTTTCGGTATAGTTCTCGGTCCCGCGCATCACCCGGGATAATTCCGCAACTTTGGTGTGAAATGTTACCATTGCCTGGCGGTCGGCCGCTGGCAATGTGGTATTATTCAGCGGCACTACCTGAAATTCTACTGGTCCGGCTACCTGCTTTGTCTCGCCTCCGGATGTCATGGAAAGGGTCACAGAGTATGTCCCCGGCATCGCCAGAACACCACTCCCGTTATCTTTCACCGGATCCCATGTCTCACCTGCATCAACCGACCGGGTGGATTGATATTTCAGATCCCAGTTCTCGCGACTGATACCTTCAGAGGCCGACTTATGGAAAATTCTCACCGGGGTGCCGGCAGCATCGCTGATGGTGAAGGTAATATAGGGTTCAAGTTCGAGCTTCTCCTCCCTGAGTTCAGCTTCCGTAGGCTGCGGGATCGGCTTCCCCTCTTTAAAAAGCTCTTTCTCTTTCTTTTTCCTGATCTCCTTTTTCGTTTTTGGAACCTCCTTGATATGATACGTAAAGATGGCGCCGAAGCCGGGGTTTTTGGCTTTATAAACCGTAGAACCCTGTCCGTATTTTCCACCGGTAGTTAGGTACATCAGGGCATCTTTCACCGGGAAAATGTAGCCCTCAAGATCGAGGGTCTCTTTGTTCAGTTTCCTCAACGGAGAATAATCGTCAAGGATATAAAAACCCCGGCCGAAGGTTGCCACCACCAGGTCATTCTCACGTTTCTGGATGGCAATATCTTTCACTGCGATAGTAGGAATTCCCGATTTCAGCTGAATCCAGTTCACTCCGCCGTCGACTGTAAAAAAACAGCCAAATTCGGTCCCAACGAAAAGCAGATCGGGGTCGATAAAATCTTCCTGAATCGAGTGAATGGTATGGGTTTCGGGCAGGTTCCCGGCGATGGATTTCCAGCTCTTTCCTTGATCCGTGCTCTTCAGCAGATAGGGTTTGAAATCGTCGCGCAGGATGTTGTCGAACGATGCGTAGACGACATTCTCATCAAATTTCGACGCGAGGATGTCACTCACGTACGTATATTCCGGTACGCCAGGAAAGGTACTGACTTTAGTCCAGTTCTTCCCGGCATCTTCGGTCACCCGGATCAGCCCGTCGTCGGTCCCCGCATACAGCAGATCTTCCTTCAGCGGCGACTCATCCAATGAGACGATCTCTCCGTACAGTGATGTGGAGACATCTTTCTGAACCGCATCAATACTCCAGAACTTATCCATCACCGGCCACGTATTGCGGTCGATCTGCGCCGTGAGGTCGTCGCTGATCACCTCCCAGGTATTTCCCCTGTCGTTGGAACGGAAAACTTTGTTTGCACCACAATAGAGGCGGGTGTGGGAATGCGGACTGATTATCAGAGGCGTGTTCCAGTTCCATTTGTAACTGTTTTCTCCTTTCCTGGGTTCGGGCCGGATGTCGACCGACTCCTCGCTTTTGCGATCATACCGTACCATATAGCCATACTGGGCTTCAGCGTAGACGATATTCGGATCTTCAGGATCGATCTGGGACCAGAAGCCGTCTCCTCCGTTGGTTACAAACCATTCGTCGGTGAGCACGCCGTCCTCACTCGTATTGCGGGAAGGGCCTCCCATGCTGCTGTTATCCTGGGTACCTCCGTAAACGTAATAGAAAGGCTCTGAGTTGTCAACCTGGACTCTGTAAAACTGTGTCACCGGAAGGTTGGACTTGAAGATAAACTCTTTTCCGGCATCAAAGGTCTCATAGATGCCACCATCGCCTCCAATCAGGAAATGGCCGGTATCATCCGGGTCGATCCACATCGCGTGATCGTCCACATGACGGCTGTTGTTGCCGATGCGGTTCCATGTCTTTCCTCCGTCAGTAGTGACACGCGATACGGTCTCAACCGAGAATACTTTATCCACATCTTTCGGGTCACAGAAAATTTCGTTGTAATACTGGCCCTGGGCCACATGATCACTCATCTTGCTCCAGGAAGCTCCGCGGTCGGTACTCCTGAAAAACCCTCCCGATTCGCCGGCTGCTTCAATGATGGCATAAATCACATCCGGGTCAACCGGGGAGATAGCCAACCCGATTCCCCCTTTGTCGCCCGCGGGAAGTCCGTCGGAAAGTTTGTCCCAGGTGGCGCCGGCATCGGTCGACTTATAAATTGCCGTTTCGGGGCCTCCGCCAATTTTGGTGAAGACATGCCGGCGGCGCTGTTCCGAAGTAGCATAGAGAACATCGGGGTTGCGTGGATCCAGTACGATATTGTTCACGCCTGTATGTTCGCTGATCTCAAGGACCTTGTTCCATGTTTTGCCGCCATCAGTTGTCTTATATAAGCCTCTATCGCCTCCGGGACCCCATACCGACCCTTCGGCTGCCACGTAAACGACATCTGAGTTGCGCGGGTCAATCAGGATATTACCGATTTGCCTCGACTCTTTCAGTCCCATGTTTTTCCAGCTCTTGCCGCCGTCGATACTTTTATAAACCCCGTCGCCGTAACCCAGCGCCCGCTGGTGATTGTTCTCGCCCGTTCCGGCCCAAACCACATTGGTATTATTCGGGTCAATCGTTACACATCCAATAGCATAAGCTCCGTATTTATCGAAGACAGGCTCGAAGGTTGTACCGTTATTCGTTGTCTTCCAGATGTTTCCTGATGCCACAGCCACATACCATTCGCTGTGGTTCGTTGGATTGACCGCAAAATCGGCAATACGTCCGGAGGTGTAGGCCGGGCCGATACTGCGCCATTTCAGGCCACTTACCAACCCCGAGTTCATAACAGAGTCCTCTTTGACCTCTTTTTTATCCGTTTTCCCGGATTTCTCCGTTTTCTCTTTTTTTGTATCCTTCTCCTTATCCTGGGAGAAAGAAGTGAATGTCAATCCAACTGTTATAATTCCGATCAGAAGAAGCAGTACACTTTTTTTCATTTGTCATTGATTTAATTTCCGTATTTCGTATTTCCTAATTTCCTACATTCTCACCCCCCAAACCCCGTTTGCTTCGCTTCGCTCGCAAGGGGGCTTACTCTGCTACGCAGTTTTATCCTCCCAGTCCCCTTTAAGGGATTTAGGGGTACCCGCATCGCGGAGTAAGTCCCCTTCAGGGGATTTAGGGGTTACCCCCTCCTCCGTAATATATCCCGTTATATACTTCGCCGGTGTCACATCAAATGCAGGATTCAGGGCATGGGAGCCTGGGGAGCACACCAGGATCCGGTGCATCACTCCGTAGGCATCAGGGCCCTCCTGAAACAAAACTTCCTCTTCGTTACGCTCTTCAATAACAATATCTTTCCCTGATGCACATCCGGGATCAAACGTACTGGTAGGGGCTGCAATATAAAATGGGATCCCGTATTCGTGCGCTGCAATTGCCTTCTCCAGGGTGCCGATCTTGTTGGCTGTGTCGCCGTTTGCTGCAATGCGGTCGGCGCCCGTGATGACCATGTCAACTTTCCCCTGTGCCATCAGGGAGGCTCCGGCATTGTCGGGGATGATCACATGAGGCACACCCTCCTGGAAAAGTTCCCAGGCCGTGAGCCTTGCCCCCTGACTTCGGGGCCGTGTTTCATCGGCGTAAACGAAGACATTCTTTCCCGATTGGTGCGCCATGTAAACGGGGGAGAGGGCGGTGCCAAAGTCGACGAAAGCCAGCCAGCCGGCATTGCAATGGGTGAGGATCCTCGCACCGTCGTGAATCAGGGAGTTCCCGAATTCGCCAATCTTTTTGGAATCGGCCGCATCCCGGTCGGCCACCAGCTGAGCCTCAGTAATAGCCTCTTCAGGTGATCGCATAGCAGCATCAAATACCCGCTTGGTTGCGTAAAACAGGTTGTGGGCAGTAGGGCGAGTCGCCTCTATCTCGGAGCGGGCAGCCCGGAGAGAGGCATTGTAGTCATTCGGTAAATTATCTTCTGCATGATTCCAAACGGCATCCCGGGAAGCGGAAAGGCTGGCCAGAGCCATCGCGAAGCCAGCCATCGCGCCGATCGCTCCGGCTCCGCGGATCTGCATCGAGCGGATGGCGACACAGCAATCGTGGTAGGTTGAGGCTTTGTTGATGACGAATTCAAATGGCAACCGGTTCTGCTCAATATAGAACACAATGCTGTCCTCCATCCAAACTGTTCTGTAATCTTTTCCGTTAACTTTCACAGGGAATACTAAAAGGGGCTGTAAATCTAGTAAATTTTACAACCCCTGAGAAATTGGACGGGAAAATTACTTCACCTTAAAGACAAGTCCGATCTGTACATAGGTTATATTGAATCCCAATTCGGCATTAGCACCAAGGAATTCAGTAAAGAAATAAGATGCTCCCACAAAGGGTCCTCCGCCATATCCAACGGCGGGTGGAGTGTCTTTTACCGTTTCCCCGGGAGGGATGCTGTAGGTAAATATCGTAAAGCGGGGGCCGGCGGCGAAGCCTCCGTAAGTGTCGAGGCCCTGCACATTCCAGCCGTAATGATAGGCCGCTCTGGCCGCAACAATCATTTCGGTATAATTGTATTTATAGGTGGTGCCCTGACCGTACCGGCTGTCGGTTCCTGTATACGAGCTAAATATAGTGCCAAATTCCCCGCCGAGGGTGATGATGCCGGGCCCTACCTCCCACATCCCTACTTCAACGGCAACCTGACCAGCCGGAAGGAACCCTTTTCCGAAAGTACCCTGCCAATTAGTGCCGGGGCCAAAACCGAAATTAATAAACCAGCTCCCTTTTAGCATCGGGTCCATCAACCCTTTTCCTCCGGCAAAAGAGGTATGCCCAGGGAAAAGCAGACCTAAAATAAAAGCAGTAACAAGCATCTTCTTCATGGTGTTCATATTTTCAGCAACTTTTTACCCCGACCCTAAAGGGATACGTTGCTGAAAATCAGACTCCCTTTAGGGATGGGGTAAAACTGATTTTCAGCAGAAAACACCTTTCGGAGGGGCCTTAATAGTTACAAGATTTTAAATCCAAGACTTACAACCCAAACGTTGTTTTTGGAGTTTATTGCAGCAGTGTTGATCTCTTCGATCAGGTTATTCAACCCAATCTGATACCTGACGTCAAAGGACATGAATAATACATCCAGGCCGCCTCCCAGTTGTATGGCCCAGTTGATTGTGCTGAGGTCTGCATTTTCGATAGGACCAAGGACGCCTCCTGCATCTTTTACCGATTTGCTGACAACGAATGAAGCCAGGGGGCCTGCCAGGATCCGCAGGTTCACAACTTTGGCATTGAGCATTTTAAATCCGACAAGCAGCGGAATGTCCAGTGAACCTATGCTTACTTTCTGCTCCCAGTTGCTGGTATTGCTCTCGAAAACCCCACCCTGGGTGGTGTAGTATAACTCAGGCTGGACATAAAACTTCTTTCCGATTCGCACAAACACACCGATCTGAAATCCTGATTTGAAACCGGAGGAAATGGTATCGAGATCGGTTGAGAATTTGGATGCATTGTAGCCAACCTTCGGACCAATGGTAAACTGGCCAAAGAGAATTCCCGAAGAGAGAACGAGCAAGGATAGGATCAAAAACTTTTTCATGGTTTGTTCGTTTGGTAATCTCACAAAAATATAAAAAAAGTCTTGCTGGAATACAGCCTTCCAGGGAAGTTATTCACAACGAAATGAGCATATCGCAACCTTCTTAGGAGATCAGGTCAAAGCCTGTATAAGGAACGAGAACATCAGGGATCCGGATTCCCCCGGCAGCCTGGTTGTTTTCTAAAATGGCGGCCAGGATCCGCGGCAGGGCCAGCGCGCTGCCATTCAGGGTATGGGCTGGAATCATTTTGCCCATCTCATCTTTGATCCGCAGTTTCATCCGGTTAGCCTGAAAAGCCTCGAAATTAGAGACTGAACTCACTTCAAGCCACCGTTTCTGGGCTGCCGAATATACTTCAAAATCATAGGTCATGGCAGAAGTAAAACTGATATCCCCACCGCAAAGTTTTACAATCCGGAATGGAAGTCCCAGTTTCCGGAGCAACGATGTCACATATTCCCGCATCTCTTCAAGGGTGGCATAGGAATGGTCGGGGTTGGTGATCTGGACTATCTCAACTTTATCAAACTGATGGAGCCGGTTCAGCCCGCGTACATCTTTGCCATAGGAACCGGCTTCGCGTCGGAAGCAGGCAGAGTAGGCAACGTGCCTGACAGGCAGGTCGGCGGGCTTCAGGATGACATCCCGGTAGAGGTTGGTCACCGGAACCTCTGCAGTTGGGATAAGGTAGAGGTCGTCCTCTGAAACATAATACATCTGGCCATCTTTGTCAGGAAGTTGCCCTGTTCCAAACCCGGAAGCCGCATTGATCATGTAGGGAGGCTGAATCTCGGAATAACCTGCCTCAATACCCTGGTCGAGGAAGAAGTTGATCAGAGCCCTCTGTAACCGGGCGCCTTTGCCCTGGTATACCGGGAAGCCGGCTCCCGTTATCTTGTTGCCTAACGCGAAATCGATGATTCTGTATTTCTGAACAAGATCCCAATGCGGTACCGCTTCACTCCCTAGTACGGGGATCTCCCCCTCTTCAAAAACAACTTCATTCTCTTCTGCCGAGTTGCCCGGCGGAACGGAAGCGTGAGGAAGGTTGGGTAGCAGTACCAGTACCTCTTCCATTTCTTTCGTTGCTTGCTCCATAACCATTTCCGCCTCTTTCGACTGGCTCTTCAACTTGCCGGTTTGTTCTTTGAGCTGGTTGGCTTCAGCAGCTTTCCCACTCTGGAACAGCATCCCGATCTCTTTGGCAAGGGCGTTGCTCTGTGCATTCAAGGCATCCATCTCCTGCTGTGACTCACGGCGAACATCATCCAAACGGATGATACGGGCCACCAATTCTGTGGCATCTATCTGTTTGATCTTTAGCCGGTCGATGACTTCTTGCCGGTTTTCACGGATAACCTGTAGTGATAGCATAATCTGATTATTTGCCCTGCAAAAGTAGTGAAAATTACGAAGGGCCGTGACATGCCGCGCCGGGTGGACGACCGGGATAAAAAAACTGTAGGGGTCAGGCATGCCTGACCCCTACAGGTAATGATTATGTCAACATGTAATTAGTTGGTGGAAGCCTCTTCTGGAAGAACCGAAACATATGAACGGTCTTTCTGCTTCCTTTTAAATTCTACAATCCCATCGGCCAATGCGTAAAGGGTATGGTCTTTACCGATACCAACATTCAGCCCTGGGTTGTGCACAGTGCCTCGCTGACGAACGATGATGTTTCCGGCCTGGGCAACCTGGCCGCCAAATATTTTAACTCCCAGTCGTTTGCTGTGGGATTCACGACCGTTACTTGAACTTCCTGCTCCTTTTTTGTGTGCCATGATTCAATATTTTTAGGATTCGTCTTTCGGCTCTTCCTCTTTAACTTTTTTCGCTTTCGATGCTGCTTTTACACCAATGGTTTCAATCTGGATCTTGGTAAAATCCTGACGGTGGCCTGTCGATTTCTGAAAACCTTTTCTTCTCTTCTTCTTAAAAACAATCACCTTGTCGCCACGAGCATGTTCAAGAACTTTGGCAGAAACCGTTGTCCCTGCAACAAAGGGTTTCCCAACACTGATCTTTCCAGCATCTTCAACCAGTAATACATCACTGAATTCCAATTGCTTCCCAGGCTCACTATCCAGTCGGTGTACAAAGATTTCATCGTCTTTTTGCACCTTAAACTGCTGCCCGGCTATTTCAACTATTGCATACATCTTCTGTCGGATTGAGATTCAAATTTGGGAGTGCAAAGATATGAAAAATTTTCATCACACAAGTGAAACCATCAAAAAAAGGACGAATTTTCGTACATTTGCATGAATTACTACCTCAACCAACTGGAAAATCACCGCGCCTGATGAAACCTGGTTCGATCGGCTGGCTCTCACTCCTCTTCCTGATCTTACTTGGGAAATCGTTCACTATATCCGCACAAGGAACTGCCACAGTCGCGATCCATGCTCCCCTTTCAGGTATCATTACCAATGCCGTCACAGGTTCCCCTGTTATCGGGGCAAAAGTTACAGTAAACAATCAGGTCAGCTGGTCGGTTTTTGGAGGATCCTATTCAATGCTGATTGATCCGGTTGGGAGTTTCCCGGTGAAATACCAGAAACAGGGGTTCGATACGTATACTTCTCAACCTGTCACCTTCCTGGCAGGTGTTCCTGTTACGATGAATATTACGCTGTGGGAAAATCTTAATCCGCCTGCCATGGCATCATCCCTCCTCGATACTTCCTTACAGATCGTTTACATCGACTGGCTGGTGCCAACCGGAAACTATGAATGCCTTTTTGACGATGGCATCAGGGATGATTTCACCATATGGGCATTCCAGGGAAACATGAACGCAGTGCGGATTACGCCGATAACCACCCCGGTAAAGATCCTTGGAGGGTCGGTACATCTTGGCGACAGTTCCAACTACCCGGCAGGAAGCAATCCCCTGGTACCTTTCCAGGCTGCTGTTTACAAAGCTGACGGAAATCTCGGCATGCCCGGAAGCCTGATTGCTGGTCCCTTCGACGTGATCCCACTGAAATTCGGATGGAATGAGTTTACTTTTCCTTCACCGGTAGCATTGCCCGGAGGAGATTTTTACCTGGTGATGATCCAGGGTGGTAACGCCCCCAATGCAGCAGGTCTCGCGATTGACAATACGGCTACACAACTCAGGAGTGTCTCCCGGTTCATTACGGGAAGTGCTCCCTGGATGCCTGCAAGTGGGAACTTTATGATACGGGCTGTCCTTCATGGTCCCGGGGGGCCTCTGAATGCCGATTCCGTTTCTGAAAGTCTTGTGCAATATCAGGTCTATAGATTACGACAGGGTGAGGAGCAAAATCCCTCCGTGTGGATAGATCTCGGTACTACAACAGATATTTTCGATGATGATCCCTCCTGGTTCAACCTTGCCTGCGGGCCTTACAGGTGGGGCATCAGGGCCCTCTACTCGGGAAGTCGGTCCTCTCAGGCCAGATTCTCTAATATTCTGGGGAAGTGCTGGACGGTTGGCGCCACAATCAATGTGGAACTGAGTTGTGAAGAGGCCAGCCGGGCTGGTGCATTTATCCGGCTGAAAAACCTTGTTTATCCCGATACTGTCTACACGTTCACGGTGGATACCAGTGGCCAGCATACATTTCCTCAGGTATGGAAAGGATCCTATGAAGTTTCGGTTAAGAAGTTTGGATATGTGGATTATACAAGCAACATATCACTGACTTTCGATACCACTATTTCCCTCTTATTACTCCAAAAGAAACCGCCTCCTACCGACCTCCAGGTAAATGCCAAAACGTTGGTTGCGCAATGGCAGGTCCCAACCTACACGGAATCGCTGTTCACCGAAACCTGGAATAGTGGCTCATTCCTGACAAATGGATGGATACTCCAGGGAGGAACGAACTGGATCATCTCTTCCGTGATCGGGAACCCTGCTCCCTCTGCCATGTTTTCATGGTCGCCCCAAGTATACAATTACCAGCAAACGCTAACCAGTAAGACAATCTCCGGACTTCACTCACCCATCCTAACCTGCAGGTATGATATCTATCTGGATAATTTTGGGACTACAACCCTCAACCAGATGGCCGTTGAGGTTTGGGATGGTTCTGCCTGGAATCAACTGAAGAATTATACCAATTCTACCGGAAGTTTCCCGTGGATCTCTGATCAGTTAGATATCTCTACCGTGACGGATTTGGACTTCAAAATCAGATTCCGGGCTTATGGAGAGGATTCCTACGACATTAATGGCTGGAATGTCGACAATATTTCCATCTCCGCCTCAGAGACAACTGCCGGATTGTTAAACTGTATCCTGGGATATAATTTCTACCTGGATAATGTGCTTGTAGGATTTACTACCGACGCTAAATATATTATCCCCGGAACAATGGTCCAATATGGACAAAGTTACGAGGCTTGTGTGCTGGCTGCTTACGGAAGTGGATACTCGCCAAAAACCTGTACCCAGTTTACATCTGAATTTCTCTTCCCGCCACGTAATCTTACAGCGATGGCCGTCGAAAATAATGTATACCTGGAGTGGCTCAAACCCAAAATCCCTGATTCGACCACCCCGGCAGGACTACTGGGATATAAGATTTACCGGAACGGTTCATTCATCTGGATGATCTCCGACCCTGACAGTCTGACTTACTACGATTTTAACCTGGAACCGGGCACCTACTATTATGAGGTTACAGCTCGTTACGACCTCTCCAGCTACGGCTTCCCGGGACAATTTGACGAATCGATGCCATCTGGCCCGGTTACAGTGATCCTCTATTTTGGCAGGGAACTTCCTTTCTATGAGCCGTGGGACCAGGCTTCATTTTCTTTCAATGATTGGAGGTTTGAACCTCAACAGGGGAACTGGGTTATTGATATGGGTAACGGAATTCCGTCTCCATCAGCAAGGTTCAACTGGGAACCAATTCGCACCAACTATTCCTATAGTCTGGAGAGCCCCGTACTGGATGCAACGCCTTTTTCGTGTGCCAGAATCTGGCTTGACTTTGACCTGAAGCTGTCGGACCGTTTCGGCACCGGGTTGGAGAAGATGTGTGTGGAGATCTACTACAACAACATCTGGCATAAGATGACCGAGTACCTCAATGGTGGTTCCTTTGATTGGCAAGCCAGGAAAATTGATATCTCTGCAGTTGCAGAACAGGCATTCAGGGTTCGCTTCAGGACCTCTGGTGTGAATTCATCGGATATTTTCGGCTGGTTTATCGATAACGTCCATATCTACGCTGTTTGTTACCCTGCACAGAACCTGGAAGGAGAGGTCCAGGGGAATGACGTCTTACTCACCTGGAGTCCGCCCAACTGCGAGGGAACGGGGGGGCAGTTGAATGAAGGTTTTGAGGGCGCTCTCTTTCCCCCATCAGGATGGGACCGTTTGATAACCAATACTGCGAGCACATGGAGTCATACAGCAGCCACATCAACATTGGGCGTTCATGCCGGGAACTTTTCAGCAGGGATCTTATGGGATTACAGCCACCAGGATGAGTGGCTGATTGTCAGGGATATTGCAGTTACAGGGAACCTCACCTTCTGGAGCCATGCTTTTCAGGGTTCAACACATCTCGATCACTATTTTGTCAAGATATCTCCCGATGGAGGAAGTTCCTGGGAGGTACTGCTCGACATGAGTGCTCTTCCGCTCTATCCCAGTTTTAACGGGTACAATCTGTGGCAAACCCCTTACGAGATAGATATGACACCGTATTTGGGTCAAACAGTCGACATCGCATGGCAGGCAGTTGACGAGGATGGTCAGGGATTATGGTACTCATGGGCTATCGATGATTGTACGATTGGAACAGATGCAATCCTTCTGAGCAATTTTGATATCTACAGGCGTACCGGAAGTTCAGGAGACTTTGAAAAGATTACTGTCGTACCACTGTCCGACACCACTTATCTCGATGAAAATCTGACACCCACAGAGTATCAGTATTACGTACTTGCCCTCTCTCCCGGATGCCTTCAATCGGAACCCTCCGACACGATTACTGTCGATGTGATCACATCAACCCGGGAAACAGAAAATGCTCTCCCGATCCGGATCTATCCGAATCCCGCCAGCAATCAGCTCTGCATAGAATCGACAAATAAGATACTCTCCCTCTCCCTCTTCACCTCCTCCGGCCGTTTGATTTTGTCTGAGAGAACGATTCCAGGATTCACTTCCACCAATTCTCAGATCATTCATACCGAAGCCATCCCAAGCGGACTATACCTGCTTTCCGTTACAACCACAGTTGCCACTACATACCACAACGTGGTGGTTAGTCATTAGGAAATACGAACCTGATCTCCTGACTTTCTGACTTCCTGACCTTCTTCCACCCTCCTCCCGATTAAAGAAAGATTAAAGACAGATTAAAAAAAGATTAAAAAAATCTTTGATTGTATTGATGAAACCACTATTTTTGTTTTTTATTTATATTTAGTATAAACAAAATTGATGTAGCCTGGAGAAGAGAGTTTTACCATTTTGATGATTTACATAAGATTCTGATTCTTAATAACTTTCTTCACTACATTCCCTCTTTCTCGCTCCGAGAAACTTCTTCCCAGGTGAATTATTAACAGGGCAATAATTGTTCCAATGGAGCAGCTATTTGTATATAATTCATTTCATTTCAAACCAAATAAATCACTATGAAACAATTGCTTACAGTAAAATTAAGCATGAAATGGCTGATCTCGGCCGTATTCGTGCTGGCAGGCATGGTGGCTATGGCGCAGAGTGAACCCGAGTTGATCTATTACAAGTTCGACGACGCTGGTTCTACTGCAGCCAATAGCGCATCTGCGCCTGTGGGAACCAATCCCGCCCCGATTCTGGGGTTGACTCAGGGAGGAACCGGCCAGTTTGGCGGTGCACTCCAGGGAAACGGCGGATCTTCCTCTACCAATTATGTAAATACGGGTTGGCCGGTTAACCTGCCAAGTGCCGGATTTACAATTTCTCTCTGGATGAACAATATGCCGTCCAATACGACCCTTTATTACATTTTTGGGGACGCGACGGCTACTTCCTTCCGGAGCTTCATCGGAGGTGTTGCCGGTGCCGGTAATATCATCATCCGCGGAGGCGGTTTATCTGACCTCATCGTATCTGGTATTTCCGGTGGTCCTCATGTGGTTCACTTTGTGTATACTGGTACCCAGATCTTAGGGTACAAGGATGGTGTACTGGTTAACACTGTTGCCGATGCTGCGGTCAATGTGGTGGGAACAACAGGCCCTTTCAAAGTGGGCGGATATTCCACCAGCTTAGGTATGCCTGCCGGTTCGCAGCTGGATGAGTTCCGTGTCTACAACCGCGCGTTGGATGCCACTGAGATTGCCGCTACCTGGAATCAGGAACTACCCATCAGCGGACCTCCTCCCCCTCCTACACCGATTGTGGTGACTCTGGGTACCAGTACAACAACACAGGGTTATCCCTACTACACGTACTACATGGATTCCCGCACCCAGATGCTCTACACAGCTGCTGAGATCCAAGCAGCCGGTGGTGGCGCAGGTGAGATTGGCTGGATTGCTTACTATGTGACTTCAGCTGCCTCCCAAACGATGAACGGCTTTAAAGTCAGAATGAAAAACACGACTGCCACATCCGTTACGGCATGGGATAATGATATGACAACAGTTTTGGACGGCACCTATGCTGTTCCCGGAACTGGCTGGCAACAACTCCCGATTACGCCATTTATCTGGGATGGAAGCAATCTTCTCGTTGAGATCTGTTTCAACAACAGTTCCTATACTAGCAACTCCTTAGTACGATCTACCTCTAATTCCGGGAAGACCCGCCACTATCACTTCGACGGCTCCACAACGGATGGCTGTACAACTACTAGTGGTTCGGCTTATACCTATCGTCCAAACATGCAAATGTTGGTGACTCCCTGGGTTGGGACTGTAACCGGTAATGTGAAAAACTGTTACAACATGACCAATCTGGCTGGAGCAACAGTTCAGCTTGGAACACAGATCACTACGACCAATGCAAGTGGTAACTACACGTTTTATAATGTACCAATTGGTAGTTACACCGTTTCATGCACTGACCCTGCTTTCTTACCACAAAGCAAACCCGTTACGGTCAACAAAGACCAAACATCCACTGTAGACTTCTGCATGGAGCCGATCCCTGCTTATTTAAGCGGTATTGTCTACAACAGCGACACCGGCGAACCGATTGTTGGAGCCAAGATTGAATCGGGTGGATCTGTCACTTATTCCGTCGCCGGGGGCCAATATACCCTGAATGTATATCCTGTTGGCTTATTCAATGTTGTTGTATCAAAAGCTGGCTTTAATAATTTCAATGCATACAACATTAATTTCCAGCAAGGTGTAACTATCTTGCAGGACTGTCCGATGCTTCGGGCCACGTATCCTCCTTTAGCCGTTGTTGCTACACTGAACACAGCAGAGACTGCTGTTGACATCAGCTGGATGGCTCCCAAAGGAATGTATGAGATCCGCTATGATGACGGTATCTGCGATAACTGGACCGTTTGGGCCACACAGGGCAATATGAATGCCATGAAGTTCACCCCGGTTGGCTATCCAGCCGTTGTTCAGGGTGGTAAAGTTCATATCGGAACCATCGACAACTATCCTCCGGGTGCTAACCCATTCGTACCTTTCCAGATGGCCATCTACGATGCCACAGGACCTGGCGGAATGCCGGGAGCACCAATTGGGACTCCCGTTGATGTTACACCAGGCAATTATGGTTGGGTTGATTTTACTTTCCCAAGCACATCCATTGCCAGCGGCAACTTCTACCTGGTGATGATCCAGGGTGGGAATGCTCCCAACGCAGCAGGTATCTGTGTTGACGAGACCGCTCCACAACTGCGCAGCTATTCGTACTTTGTACCAAGTGCAGTATGGATCCCGGCTTCGGGCAACTTCATGCTTCGCGCCTTGGTTTATGGCGAAGGCGGACCTCTGGTTCTTGACGGCATGCCTGCACAAGGTGAGCTGATCACCGCTTCTGCCGTTCCCGGCGCTACCTATAACCACACACCGGAAACGGTAACAGGTTATGAAGGCCAGGGAATGTTCGAAACAGTTGAATGGTCCTCGATCAACCCGAGCAACACCGAACTGCCTTACATCACAGGCGGCAGTGCCAATCAGAACTTAACTGATCCTGGCGTAGGTGTAGAAGGATACAACGGACAAACCATTGAGCTGGAACCCACGGATGCCGTGTTGTTCAACAACGGCCCGCTGGTGAACTCACCGGGAACCGGCGCCGGTGGCGCCGACGAAAGCCTGATCCAGGCTCCGATTGCCAGTTATGGTTGGAATTTCAACAACGCTGTTCCTTACTATGTAGCCGACGACTTCACCATCACAGGCAATCCATGGAACGTGACCTCGATGGACTTCTTCGGATACCAGACCAGTTCACCGACAACCTCAACATTCACGGGGGTATTTGTCCAGATTTGGAATGGTCAGCCGGGAACGGCAGGTGCTGCTGTGATCTGGGGTGACCGTACCACCAACCGGATGGCTTCGACAACCTTTACCAACATCTACCGCGTCAATGCAGTAAATGGTGGTGTTGCCCGTCCCATCATGAAGATCGTTGCCTCTACCCCAGGCTTGACCCTTACTCCCGGAACTTACTGGGTTGAGTGGTCCACTACTGGTACGCTGGCCTCAGGTCCGTGGTTCCCGCCGGTAACCCTGAACAATATCCCGTTAACCGGGAACTGTATCGTGGGAACTGCTACTACCTGGTCGCCAATCGAAAGTCCTACCGGTTCAGGAAACTGGCAAGGCGCTCCTTTCATTGTCAACGGCTTCGAGGTAACTCCTGCCGGCGACATTGATTACCAGGTATGGCGACTGAAACAGGGTGAAGAGACCAACCCGGGTCTGTGGACTTCGATTGGTACCACCTCTAACCTGACGATGACCGACAACAGCTGGCCATCACTGGCCTGCGGTCCTTACCGCTGGGCAGTGAAAGCTATCTATCAGGGCAACCGCATCAGTGCAGCTGCTTTCTCCAACGTACTTGGCAAGTGCAACACGGCAGAAGTGACCGTTAACGTACTTCTGACCTGTGCCGCCCATCCGCTGGAAGGAACGCAGGTTCAGCTGATCAACACGGTATACCCCGATACAGCATACTTCGGATTTACCGATACCAACGGAACCGTAGTTTTCCCAACCGTATGGAAAGGCAACTACGATCTGAACGTGATTCGCTTCACCTATCCGTTCACCACACAGGTGATCGACGTACTGGGCGATATGACAGTAGATATGGTACTGCTTCAGGACAAGACTCCTCCCACCAACCTCTTTGTTGATGACAGAAGCCTTGAAGCGATCTGGAACTCACCGAAGGTTGCTATCGAGCAGTTTGCCGAGACCTGGAATGGCGGTTATACCCCAAATCAGTGGTTTGAGACACCGGCTTCTTCCAACTGGTCCATCACCACCACCTTTGGGAACCCTTCACCATCGGCTATGTTCAACTGGACACCAACGGTAACCAACTACCAACAGTTCCTTACCTCCAACAAGGTGATCCCAACGGTATTTGCTCCGTCACTAACCTTCAAGTATGACATCTACCTGAGTAACTTCTCCAATACCACGGTTGAAAACCTGGCTGTTGAGGTTTACGACGGCACCTGGCATACGGTCAAGAACTGGACAAACTCCGGAAACATCTCCTGGACAACAGATAACGTTGATATCTCGGCTTATGCCAACTCCGATATCATGATCCGTTTCAAGGCCTGGGGAGCTGACAGCTACCAGATCAACAACTGGAACGTGGATAATATCTATATTTTAGCCAGCGACGGTGGCAGTGGATACAACCCCTGCGTACTTGGATACAACTTCTATCTGAACAGTGTACTTACCGGATTTACCGTGGATACCACCTACCTGATCCCC
>Ga0351836_1071_pt1 | contig 17445 bp, 17 predicted proteins | sample BONcelHFGM3001D4_FD_206749 | JGI IMG/M metagenome (GOLD analysis project Ga0351836, IMG submission 206749) | Enriched cells from coal bed in the Powder River Basin, Montana, United States - BONCAT cells FGM rep1 HSBNCT.FGM.300.1.D4 ... | reverse complement strand
CCATATTCTACTTCTCCGTTTTCACCATACATAATTAATGGAATGTTAAAGTTTACGGCCATTTGAAGCGGAAAATTTGTTTGTCCATAAATAAAGGGCTGAAAAGGGTCGCCAAGTATCTCGAAAGATAGTTTTGTTAGTTTTCTGTGTGTTTCACCAGCAGGTGTTCCTAAAATGTTTGCTAAATTTCCAGCATGAATCATTCCTTGAAAATTTTGCCAACCTATTTCAGTATATAAATGAGGGGACCAGGTTACTGTCAATGGATTCATCCCATACTTATGCTTTAATTCATGAGCAATATATGCACTATCTTTACCTCCGCTAGACGGCACAATTACATCATATGATCCATCGTTTTTTCTGTGTTTATCAAGCAGTATTTGCAATTCTTGCTCACGTTTGTCCCAATCGAATTTTGCTTTTTTATATTCAGCAAAATTACATGCTGAGCAAACACCATTCTCATCAAATGTGATCCTTGGTCTTTGATTAGAAATTGTACATTTTTTACAGTACTTTACTTCTGAAGGTAAGTTATACCTTTTTTGTGTTTCTTTACTTGGTATCATGATAAAATAATTTAAGGTTTTCGTAAATATTTAGTCCGCATGTGCCACTCTTTTCAGGATGAAATTGAAAAGCATGTACATTGTTTTTTTTAACCGATGAACAAAACTCATAACCCTCATAGTTGGTAAAAGATAATATATCAGACTCATTATCAGGCAACGCATAATAAGAATGCACAAAATACATAAATGCATTTTCATTTACACCCTGTAAAGGCGTGTTAACCCAACCATTAACATTCTTACTATAGATAGTATTCCAACCAACATGAGGAACTTTGACTTTATTATTTCTGAACGTGCTATCAAATTTCTTTATTACTCCACTAAAGATACCCAACCCTTTATTTGTTCCATGTTCTTCACTTTCTTCAAACAATAGCTGAAGCCCAAGACAAATTCCAAAAAATGGTGTACCGCTTTGAATTTTATCTTTAATGGGATTAACTAAGTCTAGTCTTTGCAGGTTTAGCATTGCATCACCAAAGGCGCCAACACCGGGTAGAATTAATATATTTGCATCATTGATTTCATTTCTGTTAGATGTTATTACTGGATTTAAGCCTGCTTTTAAACAAGCGTGTTTCACGCTAAATAAATTACCAAGCTGATAGTCAATTATTACAATGTTGTTTTTCTCTTTCATTTTATAAACGTACACTAACAGAGTTATTATTCAAAAATTCTTTGATCGATTTAATTGTTGTAGGGTTAATCCTTGAAAAGGCTTTACCGCTCTTTAAGAAATCCGTATTACCTTCCTCTACACCTATAACATTAGAAGGCAGAGTCCTTATTACATTATAATGTAATATTGATGCGAGTGCGATTGCATCTGGCTTAGCTTCCTTAAAGGTTTGTTCGATATTTCGTTCATCAGAAGCACCCCCATGTGCAATTAAAGGTATTGAGATTTTTTCAGATATTTGTTTTATTAAATCTATATCTAGACCTAACCCTGTTCCTTCTCTGTCAACTGAAGTAATCAGGACTTCACCCGCACCAAGTTCTTCTACCCTCTTTGCCCATTCAACAACCTCAACACCTGTATGCTCTCTACCGTTATCAGTATATGCCAAATATCTACCATCTGCTTGCTGGATTGCCTCGATTGAGATTAAAATTGTGGATGACCCAAATACTTTGGCAGCTTCTTTAATAAAATTAGGATTTTTTATTGCTGCAGTATTAATACATACTTTATCAGCGCCTGCTCTCAAAACAGCATTAATATCCGAAATTGTTCTAATGCCACCTCCTACTGTTAAAGGAATAAAGATCTCCTTTGCGGTATTAGAAATTATATCAACTAAACTATTACGTTCGTAAAGGCTAGCAACAACATCCTGAAAGAAAAGTTCATCTGCCCCGTTTTCATAATAATAGCGAGCAAAAGCCTCAGGTCTACCCAATACTCGTAGGCCTTCTAAATGTATACCTTTTACCAAGTTTGGCCCCTTAATATCCAGTCTGGCAATAATTCTATTTGTTTTCAAGAAGTTTATGTTTTTCAGTAATAATATGTTCTGCAATATACCAATCAAAAATAGTATCTATATCATGTGAACTGATTTCATCCATAAGATATTTCTTTCTTTTTTTTAACTTGTTGATTGGATTCTCAATTAGTGAATGAATTTTTATTATGTAAATAGCGCCGTTCATTTCATATACACGAGGGCAATCTTGTCGCCTTACAAAATTTCCCTCCTTACATATTAGCAGGTAACCATGATCATTTTCTTCAAATAGTGTAAAATAAGGGTTTGATTTAGCCTCTTTTACAGATACTATCATGTCAATGTCATGTGTAAAAAGATTTAGTGAATCTCGGATTTGCTGACTGGTCCGAAATGGAGAAGTTGGCTGGAGCAAAACTAAAACATCATAATCGTATCCATTTCTCTTATAAAAATTAATCGCGTGTAAAAGTACCTCATATGTACCAGTTGAGTCATTTGCCAGCTCCTTTGGCCTTATGAATGGAACGTGTAACCCTATTTGCTCTACAGTCCTTTTAATTTCATCATCATCGGTTGAAACACATATTACATCATCCGGAAAAACTTCGCGAGCTGCTTCAATTGTATATTGAATGAGAGGCTTTCCGCCAAGTAATTTGATGTTTTTTCTTGGCACCCCTTTTGATCCTCCTCTTGCAGGAATTACTACTAGAACTCTCATTTAAAGCTTATGGTTCTGATGTCTTTTTGTGCTTTTTCAAAGTCTTCACGTCTTCCAATATCCAGCCAATAACCTGCCAAAGGATATGAAACCACTTTATTACCATTCTTAATCAACGTTTCCATCAGATCCGTGGCGTTAAAATGTTTTTCTATTGGGAGATGGTTTAAAACTTCCCGTTTCATTAGATAAATACCTCCATTAGAGTAATAAGTATAGGTTGGTTTTTCTCGGAAATTGATCACATGGCCATTATTGGTTTCGAGCACAGCATAAGGAATATCAACAGCATAAGGAATTGTAACCACCGAAAAGTCTGCATCATTTACTATAAAATCCAGAAAAAAATGTTCATAATCTATATTTGTGAGGAGATCAGAATTGGTGACTAAAACATAATCGTGGTTGAAATTCTTAATTTTGGATACTGCACCGATTGTTCCCAAAGCTTCAGCTTCATAGATATATTGAATTTCAATGTTTTTATCATGACCATTTCCAAAGAAAAATTCTATTTGCTCGCCTAAGTATTTTAAAGTAATCCAAAAATCATCAATACCAAAAAGGCGCAATCTATCTAGATTATGCTCCAGGATTGGTTTATCTCCAACTTTCAACAAAGGTTTTGGAGTGGTATCTGTAAGGGGGCGTAATCTTTCGCCGCGTCCCCCTGCCATAATCACAGCATCAACCGGCAGATATGATTTTAATTCTCTGAAATTTATTACATTAACAATCTTATCATTTTTGTCCAAAACGGGCAATATTCGAAAGTTTTTCTCACGATATTCAATGACCTTGTTAATATTTCTTTCTCCTTTGCGAATAAATTTTGGATTGGGTTGAATTATATCATCAACCATATTATCAATTGAATAGCCTTTTAATAGTCCTCGACGAACATCTCCATCCGTCAATGAGCCAATTAGCTGATTTTCTTTATCGACAATAAAAGTAATAGCATCAAGTGCAAGTAAGTTTAACCGTTCCAACGCCAGCCTTATCGTGCTTCCCGATGGTAATAAGTGTTTTCTATAAGTGTTCAATGTTGGTTTTTTAGAAACTTTTGTATTTTCTGAACTGATTGTAACTGAAAGTATATGTTTGTGCCTTTATATTCTTTTCCGAATATTTCCTTAACTTTATTGATAATTAATTCATTATCAAAAGACATGTCAATTGTGTTGGGACTGGTGAGCCTTCCTTTCTGTCTATCACCTAAGTTTATTACATATTTTCCAAATGAAGCTGCTTCAATTATACCACTTGAACTGTTTCCCAGAACAAGTCCAACGTGTTTCATACAGCTGAAATAAGATTGTGTGCCAAAGTTTTCAATCAGATAGATTTTTTCAGGATTAGTTGCTTTTAGCTTTTGAAAAACATTCCGATAGATCATTCCAGAGGTATCAGCATTTGGCATGGTAATGATGAGCTGATATTCCTGACTCAATTGTTTAAAAGCATTAAACGCCTCAGAAGCATAGAATTCATTTTGTTGGTAAGCAACCGTTTCGGGATGTAAGGTAATAAGGATACTTGGTATCGAAAGGTCAATTTGCCATTTGTTTCTAAACTCATCAAGGCCAAACAACGGTGATTGCTGGAGATTGACAAGACTTAGTGATCCTGTAACAACACAGTTTTTATCAGTGCCTGTTATTTCTTTCACCCGGACTATAAATGGTTCAGCTGCCACAAAATGCCATTTGGCTGCCAAGGTAATACAGTGCCTGTAAACGTTGTCAATCGCACCTAATGTAGTCTCTCCTCCGTGGATATGCGCGAAAGGCACATTGAAAGGAATACCAGCTGCAACAGCTGCAGCCATTTCATAACGATCACCAAGGCAAAAAACACAATCAAATACATTATTTTGCCAGAATTCCGCAAACTTCATTGCTGTCACTCCATAGGATGTAGCTATGGAAACGGGTTCGTCAGTCATGATCATTTGATGAATCTGGTGTTTTGGTTCAAAGCCTTCATCTAGTATCTGCTGAACTGAGTATCCATGAAACTTTGATAGGTGTGTTCCAAAAACGATTAACTCCATTTGGAAGAAATCGTCTTCTTTCAAGGCTTTTAATAAAGGCAGGTAAATTCCAAAATCAGCCCTTGAACTTGTTAAAACACCAACTTTCATCCTGCTATATCCTCCCAGCTAAGTTTATCATCTTCTGCCAAGTCTCTTACAGCTGTTTTTCCTAAAACCTGGTCAATCATCATGGGCGAAATGCCATCGCCGGGGCGTTTCATTGCAAGATGATGATGCTGAATCTTTTCTCCTTTATTAATACGCGTTGCCAGGTGAATGCTTTTTCTGGCAATGACTATATTCGGTTTTTCCGAAGGCGAAGGTTCTTTTATCCCTGATCCGCTTACGACCAATTCAATATTTCTGATAGCATCCACCATCGCTTTCAGTTCTGATGGTTCCAATGATGCTTTATGATCAGGGCCTTCCATATTTCTGTCGAGGGTGAAATGTTTCTCAATTACCTCAGCGCCCATAGCAACTGCAGCAATTGGCACCTCGATGCCTCTTGTGTGATCCGAATAGCCGATTTTTACATTAAAAGTATCACTTATATTTTGCATAGCCTTGAGATTAACATCCTCCATGGGTGTAGGATATTCGGTATTGCAATGCAGTACAGTAATCATTGACAAATCTAGTCCATCTTTGGTCAATACATCCAACGCATCTTTAATTTCATGTAGATCAGCCATTCCCGTACTGATAACAACCGGCTTATTTTTTTTTGCAATGTGTTGTAAATAAGGTTTATTGGTTATTTCGCCGGAAGGAATCTTATAAAACGGCATTCCCAAACGATCGAGCAAATCAACACTTTCTTCATCAAAGCCTGTTGACAGGAAGGTGATTCCCTTTAGCTGACAGTAATCTATCAACTCGAGATGCATTGCCTCATCCAATTCCAGCTTTTTAAGCATATTGTACTGATAATCATCGCTTTCTTGCAGGTTAGCTTTTTGGTATTCCGCTTGACGGGCTGCCTTTGAAACTAGTTTGCCGGCTTTGAAAGTCTGAAACTTAACAATATCCGCCCCTGCATCGGAAGCGGCATCAATCAGCTTTTTGGCTAAATCCATCGAGCCATTGTGGTTTACTCCGGCTTCAGCGATAACAAGAACATGCTTTCTCATTTCTTAATTGGTTTAGCTGGATTTCCGACAACCATTGAATTACTCGCTATGTTTCTCAACACTACGGTTCCTGCACCTATTGTTACATAATCACCAATTACAACACCTTGCTTAATGACTGCATTGGCACCAATGAAACTTCCTTTACCAACTTTCACCTTGCCTGCAAGTACTGCACCCGGAGCAATGTGGGCAAAATTATCAATAATACATTCATGTTCGATTATTGCTCCTGTATTAATAATAACTCCCTTCCCAATAGCAACTAATGGATTGATATTTGCTCCCTGACAAACAAGCGAGCCTTGTCCAATCATGACCATTGAAGCAATGTTTGCTTTTGGATGAATGGCTGTGATAAACTCAAATCCTTGAACAATAAATGTTTCAAAAACTTTGCGTCTTATATTATTGTTGCCAATCGAAGGAAAAAAGTCATAGTTATAAAGGCTGTTCATTAAAGCAACATCCTCCTCAAATCCAAGATATTTCAGGCCATAAGGGTTTAATTCTTGTTCCTGCTTATCAAGATAACCCATCAAAGTATATCCGGCTTTTAAGATCACTTCTGCAGCAACAAAAGCATGACCTGAATAGCCAAACAAAACTATTTCTTTGTTCTTCTTCATTGTAAGATTGAACTGCTAGGGATATTTACAAGCCTGTCAGCAATAATGTTAGCATTAATCAGGGCATCCGTCTCCGATAGTTTAAACATAGGTAAACGATTCATCAACTCCCAAACGGGTCGGGTCATTACACCATTTTCATTGGTTATTTTAAGGAATTCATCTCTTTCTATACGATCGGGCAATAAGATGCAGTTGAGCCAATAGTTTGAGGAAGCATTAGTGGGTTCAGCGATGTGTTGAATCGTTGATGCGTTGAATTGTTGATGCGTTGAATCGTTTAATTGTTGAAGCGTTGAGTCGTTGATTTGTTTAGTCGTTGAAGGTTGAGAGAGTTTAGAGTGGTTTAGACCGTTTAGAGTTTTAAAGAATTCGTTGTAGGCGTAGGCGATATTTCGCTTTGATTCAAGAAATTGGGGCAATTGTTCGAGTTGGGCGAGGCCGAGGGCTGCGTTGATGTTGGGCATGCGGTAGTTGTAGCCAATTTCGTCGTGAACGAATTCCCATGAATGAGGCACTTTGGCTTGTGTGGTGAGGTGTTTTGCTTTTTTTGCAAGTTCTTCATCCTGGAATAGCAGCATACCCCCGCCGCCGGTTGTTAATATTTTGTTCCCATTAAAGCTTAATATGCCAATCTTTCCAAAAGTGCCGGTATGTTGCCCTTTGTAAAAACTGCCCAGGCTTTCAGCAGCGTCTTCCACCACGGGGATGTTGTATTCATTGCAAATTGCAACAATTTCGTCAATGCGGGCCGGGTGGCCAAAGGTGTGCATGGGGACGCAGGCTGTTATTGGTCGTCCTGTAGTTTTGTTTATAGTCTGTTGTTGATTTGTTGATTTGTTGATTTGTTTAATCGTTGAGGTTTCCAGCCAGGTTTTTAGGGATTTAGGTGATAGGCCTAATGTATCCAGATCAACATCTAAAAAGACCGGATGTGCGCCGCAGTAGCTGATGGCATTGGCGGTGGCTATAAAAGTGAGGGGTTGTGTGATAACTTCAGTATCACTTTCAACGCCAACCATCATCAAGGCCAGGTGCAGTGCATTGGTACCGTTTACACAAACAACAGCTTTTTTAGCACCTGTGTATTCAGCCATTTTGATTTCAAACTCATCTACGAATTTACCCACGGAGCTTACAAAGGTGGTGTCGATGCATTCTTCGAGGTACTTCTTTTCGTTGCCATTGAAAACTGGGGCATGCAAGGGGATGAAGCCTTCGGGTTTTTGGTAAAGTTCGCGGATGAAGGCAATTATTTCTTTATAAGTATGATTCAAGCTGTTTATGCGTTTAATCGTTTATGTGTTTATGCGTTTAATCGTTTATGTGTTTATGCGTTTGAATTTTGCTTATTCATTGCACTTTTTCTAAGGGCGTTGATTTTGTTGGCAACTTTATCGATTTGTGTCCGAAAATCCTCTTCAGACAACTCATTCAGATATTTTAAGTCACTTGAAATAATGATTTGATTAAGTAATTCCATTAAACTGCTAAAAGCCATATGATAAAAATGGGCCTGATCTTTTGTTGAGATTCTTGAAGAGCCCTCCGCAATATTTGAACTTACTGAAATGGCAGCCCTTCTCATTTGATTTGTTAAGCCAAACCTTTCATGGTCAGGGAAATTCTTTGTGTGTTCATAAATCATATTTGCAAGTCTTCTTGCGTCTTGCCAAACTTCAAGTCGTTCAAAGGAGAATTTGTGCGGCATCTGTTTGGTTTAATCGATTATGTGTTTAATCGTTGATTTGTTGCTGTCCATATCGATTAAACAATTCAACAGTTAAACGATTCAACATCTTTACATTTTCGAATCCAAATATTTCCCCGTCTCTTTATGTCCAAAATCAGGGATCATATAGTGGAACAGGTCAACTATTTCCTGCTTTGACCAGCTTTTTCTTTCTTTCATGGAGCGGATCGTATGTTTAAAGTAATCGATTGGTCCATCGAAGTTTTCAAGGTCATTTTTAATGATGCCGAGGTTTTGAAAGCGGTTCATATCAAGTGTTTCCTTTTCAGTAAAGAATTCCTCAAAGTCCTTTTCGCCAGTTGTGTCACTTTTAGTAAACAAACAAGGCCATTTGTCGTGATTCGTGATTCGTGATTCGTGATTGGTAAGGTTTTTGAAAAAATCACGGGCTTCTTCTTCGGTTTGACAGAGGAAAGGCTCGAGTCCTTTTTGTTTGAGGTATTTTTCTGCGATTTCGGCAAAGGTGATGAGGTGGAGGTTTTCGCTGAGTTTTGGGAAGAAGATGTCACGATTTTCTCCAAAGATGCATGACATCAGGCAGAGTTCGCCTGATTCTTTGGGTATAACGAAATAACGTTTGATGTCGTTGGGAGCAACAATAGGTTGCTGTTTCTTAATACGTTGATCAAATCCATGCAATAACGAACCATCAGAAAAAGCCACGTTGGCAAAACGTGCCATGGAAACCTTAATGTCTCTGCTTCTGCGGTTCACAAACATTTCCATGATACGCTTGGATGCACCCATCATATTCACAGGGTTGGCTGCTTTGTCGGTTGAGACACAGAAATATTTCTTAACTCCACTTTCGATGCTTTGTTGCAAGGTTTTATCCGTATTGAAGATATTCACCTCAATCATCCGCATGAGGGTGAAGGGATCTTTTTCGCTGCGCACATGCTTCAAGGCAGATAGATTCAATACATAGTCATACTGCCCATCGGCTTTCCAAAAGGCATCGTATTCAACGGAGCCTACATCAAGTGCAAAAGTTTGAAAGTCTCCATCAATATAACCAAATGAACTGCGGATATCCCTAACCAATTCTACCATATTGTTCTCGCTGATATCAACAACATGCAGTTTTTTGGGATTGCGCTTGAATATTTCTTTGGTTACGGCTTGGCCAATGGAGCCAGCACCGCCGATCACAAGAAAACGTGAAGCACTTACTATTTCTGAAAGTTCATTATTGTTGTTGGAAATATCTTCGGTAAAAAGCTCGTTGTTGCGTCCAATAAGGTTGAGGATATTCATTCTTTCTGAGGATTTGAAAAATTGAAGCAGTTAATTACCAAACTTTCGAACCAGGAATTTTCAAATTATTTAAGAGGATTGTGTTTTCTAACTTTTGGCTTTAATTCAAGATTCTAAAGATAAAAGTTAAAAGTAAGGACTGTCTTTTAGGCTTTAATAATTAGGTTTCTTTTACAATAAATCACTTATACTTTGGCTCTTTACAACCTAGCGTCCACTACCTCTTTCGGGAGGATCCCCTTCACATCATAGATAATGGTTCCAGATTGCTTATGCGTCTTTATGTCGATGCTTTTAAACTCCTCATGTGCAACGGCCAGGATGATGGTGTCGTAGCCATTGCCGGCGGGGTATTCGGTCAGGATGTTGATGCCGTATTCGTGTTTCACTTCGTTGGCATCTGCCCAGGGGTCGTAAATATCCATTTCTACTCCGTAGGTTTTGATTTCGTGGTAGATATCAATGGCGCGGGTGTTGCGGATGTCGGGGCAGTTTTCCTTGAAGGTGATGCCGAGCATGAGGGCTTTGGCTCCCATGACGGGCTTGCCGGCTTTGAGCATCAGCTTGACGACTTCGCCAGCTACGTAGGCTCCCATGCCATCGTTGAGGCGTCGACCGGCCAGGATGATCTCGGGATGGTAGCCCACCTCCTGTGCTTTCTGCGCGAGGTAATAAGGATCCACACCTATACAATGGCCGCCAACCAGTCCGGGGCGGAAGGGCAGGAAGTTCCATTTGGTGCCGGCGGCTTCGAGCACCTCGAGGGTGTCGATACCCATGCGGTGGAAAATCTTGCTTAGCTCGTTGACGAAAGCGATGTTGATGTCGCGCTGTGAGTTTTCGATCACCTTGGCCGCTTCGGCCACCTTAATGCTGGGTGCCAGGTGGGTGCCTGCGGTGATGATCTCGCGGTAAAGGGCGTCCACCTCCTGCCCTATCGCGGGTGTGCTTCCGCTGGTGACTTTCTTAATGGTGGTAAGCGTGTGTACCTTGTCGCCCGGATTGATGCGTTCGGGGCTGTAGCCTACGAAGAAATGCTGGTTCATCTTCTTGCCTGAAACACGCTCCAGCACCGGCACGCAGTCTTCTTCGGTAGCTCCGGGGTAAACAGTGCTTTCATAGATCACGATGTCGCCGTCCTTTAATACCTTTCCCACGGTCTCCGAGGCTTTCACCAGGGGGGTGAGGTCGGGGCGGTTGTTTTTGTCGGTGGGGGTGGGTACGGCGATGATGTAAATCTGACAATCCTGGATGTAGATCAGGGAGTTAGTTATTAGCAGACCCTGTTCCGAGTTTCGAGTTCCGAGTTGCGGGTTGTGGGTTGCGGGTTGCGAGTTGTGGGTTCCGAGTTGCGGGTTGAGGACTGATTTCAGGTCTTCATCGCTCACTTCGAGGGTTGGGTCGTGGCCTTCGTTGAGTTCTTTGATGCGTTTTTCACTGATGTCGAAGCCTACAACGGGGCGTTTTTTGGCAAATTCAACGGCAAGGGGGAGGCCTACGTAGCCGAGGCCGATGATGCAGATTTTTTTCATTTTTTGAGATTCGTTATCTGTGAAGGTGATTCAAGATTCATCCGCCTTAGGCGGACAAGATTCAAAGAAAAGAGCCAAGGCAGAAGGAGGAAGAGCCAAGTAGGAAGAGCCAAGGATTTGATCCGCCGCGGCGGATGAGGATTTGAAAATTTGAAGATTTGACAATTTGAAGATTCGAAGATTGGGTTAATCAGGAATTTTCAAATTAGAAATTTTCAAATTTTATTGATTGATGAATTCATCGTATTGAATTCCTGACTGGCGGCTGATTGATTTGAGAGTTCCGATGGGTATTTCCTTTCTCTTTGATGGAACAATTACCGTCTTTTCAGCACCAGCATATTTCATATGGCTCCCTCTTTGGCTTTTCAACTGGAAACCGTGTTTTATCAAGACCTTAATTACTTTTTCCGATGAAGGAAGCTTTGTCATTACATCTGTATCTTTAATTCGCCAATAAGCGTTTCCTTTATCTGAACGTAATTTTTTCTTGCTGGTTCATCCTCAAAATAAAGATCAAGCGCTTCTTTGAGATTGTTTTTTGCCTCTTCAACGGTCTCCCCAAAACTTGAAACATCAACATTCAGGCTTTGCGAAACGTAATGTTTTCCTTCTCGATAAATGATGTATTTTATAGACTTCATTTCAAACTGTGTTTACTGTCAAAGATAGCATTTATTTATAAAGGGTATTGGATTCAGAGGGCTTGGTTTTTTAAGACGACTTAAGCGACGTAGTGACTAAGAGACTAAGAGACATTCACCTAACCCAGAACACGGAACCCGGAACTCGAAACCCTCTTTGAGAGTCGGAGTGACTCAGTGACTGAGAGACTAAGTGACAAAGAGACTTAGAGACATTCACTTAACGCGGAATCCGGAACCCTGAACCCGGAACCCGCGGTGTCCTGAGGCTCTCGAAGGACAACTCGTACCCCACCGCGCGCAGTTTGATTTTCTTCTTTGAGGCTTTGATTTTCTTTTTGTTCTTTTTACTTGATTAAAAAGAACGAAAAAATCAAGCCCAAACAAAGCTATCCCCCCGCGCTCAAAAAACCATGAAAACACGAGCAAAGTAGTGCCTCGCCAAACTCTTTCACACAGGCCATCCTTTCGATTTGCCGAGGCAAATCTGCCTTCAGCGACCTTTGCTGTGTTTTCTATGTTTTTTTTCGCCCATGCCGGCCCACGCCCGCTGTTTGGGCAGGCCACCGCACAATGCAATGTGTCGGTTCAATTTCATCATTTTGGCCGTAGGCATTGAATGGAAGATATCACTTGATGAATCGGCCTAAAATGCAGCTAAATCTGTAACTCTGAACTCGTAACCCGCTTTTAGAGACCAGGAGACTTAGAGACTTAGAGACGGGGAGACATTCACTTAACCAGCAACAAGCAACCATACTAAGCAACGAAGTTACATTCACCTAACCAGAAACAAGAAGCAAGGAACCAGGAACCAGACTTGAGCGACTTCAGCGAAGGGGCGACTTAAGCGACGAAGTGACTAAGAGACTTAGAGACTTAGAGACTTAGAGACATTCACCTAACCAGGAACCCTGAACCCGGAACACGAAACCTGACTGTGGCGACTTAAGCGAACTAAGCGACTTAAGCGAGGGGGCGACTTCAGAGACTGAGTGACTAAGAGACTTAGAGACATTCACCTAACCCGGAACTCGGAACTCGGAACACGAAACCCTCTTTGAGCGACGAAGTGACTCAGTGACTAAGAGACTAAGAGACATTCACCTAACCCGGAACTCGGAACTCGGAACTCGGAACTCGGAACACTGAACCCGGAACCCGCAACTCGAAACCGTCTTCGCATGCTCCCGCCTTCTAAGTCCCATCCTTTTTTGTTGGACGAACTGAAGGTTAGGTAGTTAACCCTGGATTAGCGTGTTCTTACACTAATCGGTATGTGACCACACCTGCAGGAGTTTTTTCTGGTTGAGGCGTGGTTTTTGCTGTTCGAACTCCTCAGGAGTGAACACAATATATTTTATGTTTCGTGACACCATGCGCTGGGCCTTGGCAACAAGCGTCTCAAGGTAGTCGTGGTCAATGGTGTTTCCGATGATGATCAGGCTGATGTCGGGGCTGTCGAGGCCGGTGGCCAGGTCGCCAATGAGGTACAGTTCTTTTGGTTCGCCCAGGTGGTTGATCACCCGGTCGATGATTTCGTCCATGCCTACATACTTGCGCACCAGACTTTGAATGTCGCCAAAGAGCGGATGCTTCTTATTGGCCTGAAACACTTTACGCATCCCTTCCGTGTTGGCTTCGAGCAGTCCGGCGGCTTCAAAACGGTTGAGTTCCTGCCTGATGGCGTTGGTGCTTTCGCCGAATTCAGCTTCCAATCCACGCAGGTATCCTGTGCTGCTGGCGTTCAGGAAGAACTTCAGCATCAGTTTGATGCGGGTTTTGGAGGTGATGAGGGCTTCGAGCACTTTGTTGTTTCGGGTTGCGGGTTTCGGGTTGCGGGTTTCGGGTTTCGGGTTCAGGGTTGTGGGTTTGGACTAATTGGTAAATTTACTACCTTTATATGTTGAAGTCTTCAGATATTGTATAAGGGCACCTATTTTATTTCCAAGTTCGATAGTTTTAGAAATCAATTCCTCTCCGTATTCAGTGGAGATATAGGCAAAGTCAATTGCACGATAAAGTTGTGAGCGGGTTTCGCTACAAGATCCTTTTGCAATACTTAAGAACTGAACAAATTCTTTATTACCGCCCCGATCAAATCCTTCAGCAATATTATCCATTATGCTTCCTGCTGAAGATCGTATTTGACTAATGAATCTCATATCTTTACTGAAATCCATGTTTTCTGTCAATTCAAAAACGTTCTTTGAAAGGGCCCGTGCTTCTTTCCAGATATCGAGTTCTTCAAATGTTTTGACAGTCATATTTTGGTTGTTGCGGGTTATGGGTTGCGAGTTGCGAGTTGCGGGTTGCGGGTTGCGAGTTGCGGGTTGTGGGCTGTGAGTTGGTAACTCGAAACTCTGAACACGAAACTCTGAACACTAAACCCTTACTGAGTAGCAAAATTACTCAATGATTTTATTGATGCAAGGTTTTTTTTGTTAAATTATTGTTTAATTTTTGGTTGAAGCGTGGTATTTTCCACGGCTTCATGGTTTTGGCAGGTTGGGTTGGGTTATTCCATGCTACTTTGCCAGTACAAATTTATTCTCTTTTATTACAAACTTGCTTGTTTTATCCTGGCACACCAACTCTGCATGAAGCAGATTCCCGGCAAAAGGAGCAGCTGTTTTGTCCTTAAAATCATCAAGATTTAGCAGTATTCCTGCCCGCGGACTGATGGAATCGATCGTAAGGCTGAATCTCACTTCCTGTTCGTTCAGAACAATCAGGCTTAACTTGTTGCATGTAAGTTTGCCATTGTTGTAAAGCACCAATTTGCGCCGTGCGGGATCATGATACTCAAAAGCCAGATGAAATCTAACCGCTTTTGAAAACTGTTTGTTTGGGTTTAAGAAATTGAAAAGGCCTGACATTTTTTGTTTTTTTGGTTTGCATGTGCTTTGATTTATATGGTTAGAACGGTTTTGGTCATATAAGTCTAAAGGGCATACACAAATGCGAGTCAGGCATAACTGATTACCTTAAAACGGAATCAGGTATTCCGATTAAGTTATAAGTTCAGTGTTGTTGATGCGTGAATGGCAGTTGAGTAGTCTCTTTCGAAGCGTCAAAATTAAAATTAAATAATGATATTCTGCATACGTAGTTTATTCTACAATTAAAAAATTTTTTGATTCGGCAACCCGGTTTGGGCAAGGGAGTGACGGAGGGACAGAGAGACTGAGAGACTAAGAGACATTCACTTAACCAGAAACAAGAAGCAAGAAACCAGGAACCAGAAGTGGCGACTTGAGCGACTTCAGCGAAGGGGCGACTTAAGCGACGAAGTGACTAAGAGACTTAGAGACATTCACTTAACTCGGAACAAGGAACAAGGAACCAGATTTGAGCGACATCGCTTAATTCTCTTTGGGTGATTCGTTCGCTTATGTCGTCATCATGGCGGGTGTAGTGTGAGCCCTTTTCTTTTTCTCGCGGCGGGCGCAGCGTTCTATTTCTCGCAGCGGGCGCGGCGTTTTTTTTCTCACAGCGGGCGCGGCGTGATACTATTCTTTGCGTTCGTGGCGTGAAACCCTTTTCTCGCATCAAGGCTAATTGAGCGACTTCAGCAACGGAGGGACGAAGTGACTGAGAGACTGAGCGACATTTACCTAACCCGGAACCCTGAACCCGCAACACGAAACACTCTTTGAGCGACGGAGGGACGAAGTGACTAAGAGACTAAGAGACTTAGAGACATTCACCTAACCAGGAACAAGGAACAAGGAACAAGGAACCAGAAGTGGCGACTTGAGCGACGAAGGGACGAAGTGACTAAGAGACTAAGAGACATTCACCTAACCCGGAACCCTGAACCCGCAACACGAAACCTGACTGTGGCGATGGGGTGACTTTAGGTACTTAAATTACATAGGGACAAACAGTTCTGTGTTTTATAAAAACCATGGATGAATGACGTGCTCTTGGGTTTCTGGTGTGTTGCTGACAACATAAAAAGTGGGGATAGAAAGTTTTTCAGCAAGTTTTTCAAGTTTGCGTATATCGGGTTCAATGGCTTTATTTTTCACCTCGAGGGCAATCTCATCATTGAGGATAAAATCGATCTCAGCCGTATTTCTCTTGTTGTAATAAGAAAGCGTGCCGTAATGCTGTAACTGATTGGCCACAGTGGTTTCGAGCAGTTGACCTGTCGTTGTTTTGGTTATCAGGCTGAGCATTCCTGTATCTGTGAAATACACTTTCTTACCACCTGCAACACTGCGATCAACACTTTGTGTATATTTTGGGATTAGTCGAAGGAAAAATGTGCCTTCAAGAAATTCGAGATAGTTGTATGTTTTCACCCTGTTGATGCCCAGCTCGGAAGCAAGGCGTGTTACATCGAGGATGTTACCGTTGCGTGGTCCTAATAGAATGATGAGGTCGCGCAATTCTTTGATGTCTTTCAATTCGCTGAAAACCTTGATGTCTTTTTCGAAAAATGAAGCAAAGATATTTCTCAGAATCATTCTTTTTGTTGCAAAATCTTTCGTTAGGGCCACTTCCGGAAAACCTCCAAATTCCATATATTGATCGTATAATTCCTTTCGCTTGTGGATGGCGTATGGGCTATGAACCGATGTGGCTTCCTCAAAATCGGGTTTCAGTGCGGATTCGGGCAAAAGCGAATTAAAATGTAAATATTCCCTGTAGCTCAGCGGATGAAGGACAAAAAGGAACTTTCGGCCACTAAGCGATTCGGGGAACAGGTTTCGTAAATAATAATTGGACGAGCCGGTGACAATGAATTTAAGCCCAAAATGATCAATGAGGTATTTGATTGATTTTGTTATTTCAGGGAAATTCTGGATTTCATCTATACAAACCAGAAAGCGCTCACCTTCCTTTGCTTCGGCCAAACGTTGCAGATCATTGTAAATCAGCCTGAAATCCTTGCTCTCAAACAGCATCTGATCCAGAGGGTTGTCGAAATCGAACCATATATGTTTTCCGGGCCAGACCGCAGCAAGTTGTTTCATCAGTGTTGTTTTGCCAACCTGCCGCATGCCTGTAATGACCAATGCATTTTTATGTTGCAACTGGGATGCAATGGTGTGAAACAGTGCGCGCTTAAACATTGTGTAAAATATTTTTTACAAATATACGCATTTTTGTAATGCGATTTTATTTGTTTATCTGTTTTTTGTTTGTGTGTTGATTTGTTCTTCTCAACGAATCAACCTTCCAGGCTTTGCATCAACAGCTTGTTGATTTGTTCTTTGTTGATTCAAGATGGCTTAAGCGACTTAAGCGAAGGAGCGACTTCAGCGAAGGGGCGACTTCAGCGACTTCAGCGAATTGAGCGACGAAGTGACTAAGAGACTTAGAGACATTCAACTAACCCGAAACCCTGAACCCGCAACACGAAACCCTCTTTGAGAGACGGAGGGACGAAGTGACTAAGTGACTAAGAGACTAAGAGACTAAGAGACTAAGAGACATTCACCTAACCAGAAACAAGAACCCAGAAACAAGGAACCAGAAGTGGCGACTTAAGCGACTTAAGCGACTTAAGCGACGTAGTGACTGAGAGACTTAGAGACTTAGAGACATTCACTTAACTCGGAACCCTGAACCCGCAACACGAAACCCGACAGTGGCGACTTGAGAGACTTCAGCGAAGGGGCGACTTAAGCGAACTAAGAGACTTCAGCGACGAAGTGACTAAGAGACTTAGAGACATTCACTTAACTCGGA
>Ga0351836_1060_pt1 | contig 19879 bp, 14 predicted proteins | sample BONcelHFGM3001D4_FD_206749 | JGI IMG/M metagenome (GOLD analysis project Ga0351836, IMG submission 206749) | Enriched cells from coal bed in the Powder River Basin, Montana, United States - BONCAT cells FGM rep1 HSBNCT.FGM.300.1.D4 ... | reverse complement strand
AACCGTTGTCCTTCCAGTTCATGGTGTACCATTTTCCATTCACAACGGTGATGGAATTGTCGGTCGGACTTTCTTTCACGTAGGTCTGCAGGGTGTTCATGGCGACAGTCACATTGGCCCATTTGTTTCCAAAGGAGTTTGATGTTGGACCGCTGGTGAAGAGCCAGTTGTGTGTGCCTCCGACGACATCGGCACCGGTGGCTGCTACGCTGAAGATGGTTTGCCACCGCACAATGCCGGTATTGATTTTGGTTACTCGGCCACCCGGAACCTGAGTGAAACTGGCAAGTGCCAGATTATTCACGGGGGGGTTGGTCCAGGTGTTCCATTGACCGGGCATATTAAGGCCTTCGGGTTCCCAGATCTGGGCTTTTGAGGTTAAGGGGAACAAGGCTGTAGTCAGCAAAAAGCCAAGCAGAATTGCTGGAAGACAAGTTCTGATGAAATTTGTACACATTTTTCTCATAGTGGTAATTTTATCGGTTAGTTATTCAAAAAGACATTGGATGCCTCAGTGTTTATTCATGTGGTTGCATGTTGCTCCTACAAATATAGGTACAGACTAAAGGCAAATGCAACATACGGCATCAAAAATCGTATCAAATTGCAGTGCAAACGGTTGAGATGGGTACTGGTTTCTGGTTTCTTGTTACTGGTTTCTTGTTACTGGTTTCTTGTTTGTCAATGCCTGAATAGCGTTGACCGTTTTTGATGGTGGTTTCGGCAGGTAAACGGTGGTTTCGACAGGTAAACGGTGGTTTCGACTCCGCTCAACCACCATCGACTCCGCTCAACCACCATCGACTCCGCTCAACCACTGTCGACTCCGCTCAACCACCATTTTGGTGAATCACTTAATGCGATTCGTTCTAAGAATCAGCTAATCCGGTGGTTGAGCGGAGCCGAAACCACCGGAGAGTGGTAGTCGAAACCACAAGCCAATTACTCCCAAACCTCCAAACTTTGATTCTTATCTATTGTGTTACTAATGCCCGGCTGATTTTTAGCGTTTTAACTCTAACCCAGTGGCAAGAGACAAGAAACCAGAAACCAGCACCCAGAAAAGAGCCGCTAAAAATCAGCAATAATGAATTATCAAGTGACATCTTCCTGCCAATGACATCGGCCAGAATGTTGAAACCAAACTGAATGTCAGCACTGAGGGCAGGCAAGCCCAAACAGCGGGCGTGGGAAGGCTTGGGCGAAAGAAATCATAGAAAACACAGCAAAGGTCGCCGAAGGCAGATTTGCCTCGGCAGATCATTAGGTTGGTAAGTGCGTTAGCATTTGGCGAGGCACTACTTTGCTGGTGTTTTCATGGTTTTTTGAGCGCGGGTGGATAGCATTGTTTGGGCTTGATTTTTTCGTTCTTTTTCATCAAGGAAAAAGAACAAGTAGAAGATCAAAGCTTTAGGGAGAAAATTAATTGCGTGTTGCGCGTATCGAGTTTCGGTCTTTTTTATACTCAGCCAGATCTTAAATCATAGTTCATCACTCATCGATCTTAAATATATGGAATTCAGAGATATTTGATTTTCGAGCTTCGACAGGCTCAGCTTAAAATTACCGATTTTTGAAGTGGCTTTTAGTAGCGGTGGTTTCGACTCCGCTCAACCACCATCGACTCCGCTCAACCACCGGGGAACTCCGCTCAACCACTGTCGGCTCCGCTCAACCACCGTTTTGGTGAATCATTTAATACGGATTCGTTCTGAGAATCAGTTAATCCGGTGGTTGAGCGGAGTCGAAACCACCGGGGATACGTAGTTACAACCACCGGAGATAGGTTAGATATCGGTGGTTTCAGTCGCCTCGTCATGCTGCCGGCGCACGCTCAGAATAGCATTTTTGAAGTGGCTTTTGGTAGCGGTGGTTTCGACTCCGCTCAACCACCGTCGACTCCGCTCAACCACCATCGACTCCGCTCAACCACCATTTTGGTGAATCATTTAATACGGATTCGTTCTGATAATCAGTTAATCCGGTGGTTGAGCGGAGTCGAAACCACCGGTAATATTGAGCCGAAACCACCGGGGATACGTAGTCACAACCACCGGGAATATGGAGTCGAAACCACCGTTGAAAAAAAAACCCGCACCTTCTCAGATACGGGGTTCTTTATTAAGAGCAAAAAACTTTATTCTTCCAGTTTTTCGGCGTTTTTGAACGCTCGGTACACTTTCTTACCGCCATAGGCAGCACCAAGTGCCAGCAGTATGCCGATGCCGCTGCCGATGGGGGCGCCGCCGCCGGGCTGGTTATCGTTGCCACCATGTCCGCCACCCGGAGGGGGAGGAGGAACCTGTGCAAGCAGAACTGATGAACCAACTACAAAAGTGATGGTAAGTATGATTTTTACGATTTGTGTTTTCATGGTATGAGTCTCCTGTTCGTTAAATTATTGTACAATCACTTTGTTGGCCATTGTTGTCTGTCCGTCGTTGAGGCGCACCACATACACTCCTGCTGACAGGTTTATGGGTGTGCTGCTGAGGCCTTCGGCCTGCATGCTCTGGCTGTACACCATGCGTCCCGAGAGGTCAAGTACATCCACCTGTACCTTGCCCTGTGCATTCAACACATACAGAATGTTGTTGCTCACGTAGGCTGCAACAACTGTAGTTGGTAAGGCTTCATCCACGCCCACAGCACCAAAGTGGAGCAGGAAGCGGTTGGGGTCGTCGCCTTGGGCGGAGGTGAAGTGGTATTCGGGTTGCTGACTCAGGTTATGTGTAAGGTTAAGCTTAAGGTCTTTGATCAAAATGGTCTCTCCAATGTTGTTTTCTTCCATGCGGATTACAAAGTATTCGTGTTGGTTTTTAACGAAGCCTAAAGGAATGCTTGCCCCGTTTTGCACTTGCGGCAGTGCGTTTGAGCTGAGCAATTCACCATCGGACATGCTGTAAAATTGTGGCGCATAGCCTGGTAAGAAACGAGAGTCGTAGTAGAAGTCGAAGCTGCTGGTAGCCTCAGGTTCAATGCGGATCTGGCTTTCCTGACGAGAGCTTCCATCAGTGGGTGAGGCACTGAGCATCAGGCGTGGAGTGGTGTTTTTGTACCATGCTGTGCTGCTGTGGGCACGTGCTGCAGCGGGAATCGTAAGGCTGCCAGTTGTGCTTTCGTTCACCTGAACAAAGAAGCCCTGGGCAGAAGGAATGATGCCATCTGCAACAACATCCACGTAAGCTTTTGTTGCAGAGTTCCAGACCTTGGCTGTTCCGGCCACATTTGTTAATGCCCAGCTGCCGCCGGTTTTGTTCCATTCGAGTGCCGAGGCAAAGGGGTTGCCCAGCAGATGCCAGCCTTTTCCCTGAGCGGCAGTGTGCGCAAGACCACTGACTGCAACATTAGAAACATTGAGGTTGCCGGTAAAGGATTTGGTGCCTGTATTTTCATACGCCACAATGTATCCGGTGCCGGGTACGATTTGTGTTGGGTTGCCCACTTTGTGATTAAGCCAGGTATTAGTGGCCTCATCCCATGCATATAAGTCATCATTGGTACCAGGATCAAACGATGACCCATTGATAGTAAACGTGGCCACCGGCGACCCTATCAGGTGCCAGCCATCTGTAGCCACATTGCCATGACTGACCACATGCCGCTGAACCGTGCCGGGCACTGAGGCAGTGCTGTGTATCAGTGAACCTGTGCCAGTGGCGTCACTTTCGATAACCAAACCACTGGCACCGGCGCTGTTGGTGAGTGTGCCTGAGACAGTCAGTGCTTTTCCTTCTCCAACTGTTAGAGTTGCCCCTGAATTAATCGTAAGCTTGCTAATAATTGCGGGTGTTTCAGCGTTGTTATTGACGATCGGTTGATCTCCTCCTGATGGTATAATTACATTCTGTGTGCTTGAAGGAACTGATCCATAACCCCAGTTAGTTGAAGTATTCCAAGAGTTGCTGCTTTGATTATTAAGCCATACAACAGGTATGGGGTCAATCAAAAAATTATCAACTGTAATAGTACCACTACCTGCTGTGAATGCAAACTTTAAGTCAGCGATTGTTTGCGTAGTTGTTTGAATGCTGACATCATTAAATAGTCTTGTTGTTCCGGCCCAAATATCTGCTTTGTCATTGTCAATAGTTTCGTAGGTATTTGCCGGTGAAAGATATGTTAAACCAGCTCCTGAATTATTTAGAACCCAAGTAATGTCCTGACTTCCTGTAAGATCAGACGAGTTAGTTCCACCGGTCACATCTCGAATTGTCCATGTTCCATTAGTTGCGGTAAAATTTATGCCAAACCTAGCATATGTACTTGCATTAGCCTCAGCAGAATTCGCTGTCCCAAAACCACTCCCGACTTGAAAAACAGCTGCTGTTGTTTGTGCAACTGTATTGCCAGAAACTGAAATTGTTACTTTATACTGAAGTGTTGTTGGTACGGGATCAAAGTCAGTTGTACGAGAGAATGAGCCAGCATTACCAGTTCTTGCAAAACTCAGCTTTTCACCAACTATCGAAACTGTAGTTCCAGCTCCAGATGAACTGATTGCATTAAACTGAGTGTTGTTAGGAGTAGTTGAAACGTAATCACTCACAGTAGATGAACTACTAAAATCTTGAATTAATAACTGCCCCCACCCCTCATGCGAGAGCATCATCATCAGGGCCAGAAGCCCGGTAAAGAATAAATTTTGTTTCATGATCTGTATGGTATTATTATGTTTAAAATATATCTTTTGTTAGCTAATTTTTGGAAAACACCTTAGACTTCCGGAGCACAGATGCTGTAGTCCGGCTACGGAGGGTCATGAACTCCGTTTGTCTATATTGTGCTGCAAAGTACGGCTTTATTTGTTAATAAATCATTAACAAAGCAACAAAAAACAGGAAATTTTACATAGATTTTGTGGGCGTTATGCTTAATCTGCCACAACAAACTTCAGCGATACAGGTTCCCGGTTGCTGTGTATGAGCTTCAGCACATAGGTTGCGGGTGTGAGCCGGTGCACGTCAAGACAGGGCTGTCCGGGTTGCAATTTGTCTTCCTGCACCCTGCGCCCGTTCATGTCAGTGATGGTATAGCTCAGGGCGTTTTCGGTGCCGGGAGCAAACTGAAGACACAACTTATCGCGCACAGGGTTTGGCGCCACAGATGCATACATGGGGGCTGCAAGGTCGCCAAGTCCGGTGCCTGTGGCAAAGTCCACATGTATGGTGCTGTTTTGCTGCAGGTTCGCAAATTCGTAGCTGTAAATAAACCCTCCGATTGACTCCCCGTTGATCTTCACATCAAACACATGGTTCAGCGGGTCGGGGGTGAGGAGGTAAAGCTGGTTGCTGCCATGTACCACCTCAATGGTGCCCGATGGCATAAGGGTGCCGTTGCCTGTTGAGGTGGCCACAATAGTATATATAGCCGGCGGATACAGGGTTTGAATGGTGAAGATAAATGGTTCGTCGAAATTTCCCACCTCGCCCTGGTCAGCAAAGTCAAAGCTCTCATTCAGGTCGGCTACCTGTCCGGTAACTGAATACCAGGCTTTAAACGTGATGGTTTCGCCCGAAGTAAGGTTCGATCCAACTGTAAGGAACACAAAACCGTCAACATCGGCAATGGGGGAGGCAAGTCCGCGGCATTCATCACCCACAAAGGCAGCCACAAGGTCGTTTTCGTTCATCGAAAAACCCCCGTCAATGGCACTCAGACGGGCCACCACCTGCATGTTGAACTGAAGATTTGTTGGGGGATCCCAGTCGGGAGGGGTGGCATGGAGTTTTAAACTGTTAATAATAAGTAAGATAGCAGTTGCAATAATAAGATGATAGGATTTCATATGTTGGATAAAGGTTTAAGATTCGAGATTCAAAATTTAAGATTTAAGATTCAAGATTCAAGATTCGAGATTCAAGATTCAAGATTCAAGATTCCGGATTCAAACTAGTCCAATTTTGAATTTTGAATTTTGAATTTTGAATTCAAAATTCGGAATTCATTTATATTTAGCTCCTTTAAATGTAGAATTTTTCAAGTAGTTGATCAGTCCGGCTATTTCGGAAGAGAGTTCAGTGGTTTTTTGTATCAATGAATCTAAAGTTTCCTGATCTATATACTTGAGGTCAAATGCCCTGTAGCTTTGTGAACGGGTTTCGCCGCAGGAGCCTTTTGCAATATAGAGGAACTGAACAAATTCTTTGTTTCCACTTCTTTCGAACCCTTCTGCGATGTTATCCGAAACGGATCCTGATGAGGCGCGTATTTGATCACGGAATCTGAAGTCTTTATGGAATGGTTCTTCTGAAGACAATTCAAAGACAAATTTTGCTAATTCCCTGGCTTTTTGCCAGATAGGGAGGTCTTCGAAAGTTTTGTAAATCATTATTTTTAAGATTCGAGATTCAAGATTTAAGATTTAAGATTCATCCAATTTTGAATTTTGAATTTTGAATCTTGAATTATAAGTTTCGTGTTATTATTTAGGCAGAATGATTACAAAGTTCTTGCGCTTGTTCTTCCCTTTGCTGTTCAGTTCTGCGACCAACAGATACAGTCCCGGTGCATAACCGCTTACATCCATTGATATCAGGCCGGCATGTGAACTTGCTGAGTAATGCAGCTGTTTGCTGACAGTTTTGCCCTGACTGTTGATCAATTGCAGATTTATTTGCTCCCCCTCTGTGGTATTGTATTCCAGGGTGATCTTTCTGTCAGTTACCGGATTGGCTGATGCAAGCCTGATGTGTGCCGTTTCGTTTTCCACGATACCTTCTGTTCCGAACAACACCGGATTTTCAGGATCGCCGGCTTCTGAAAGGGCTGCAAATCTTATTGGTGTGCTGCTCAACTGAAACAATTGGTTTACTTGACTTTTCAGGAAGAAAGTTATTTCACTGTCTTCACCTTCGTCACCGGCAATGTTCATGAAAAACAAGTCGCCTGCAGAAGCGGGTGCAGCAACTTTGCCCCGCAACCGGCCATCCATGAAGGCCAGAATGCTGTCGTTGCTTCTGGATAATCCATTGTAATTCAAAGTTCCCATTAGCATCATGGTTGTGGGCCAGGGGAGGGCAAGGGTTTCTTTAGCCTGCGTACCTGTTGAAATATTTTTTTGATCGGTTCCAGGATAGAGCAAGGTGTGGTTGTTGGTGAGTTTAATAATATATCCTTTTCCCGGGCACATCTGCTGGAGGCTTCCCACCCAGTTGGTTCCGGTATAAACGGCAAAATCATTGTGCCCGATGATGCGGTCGTTGAATTCAGGAGCAGGGTCAAGGCCTGCGAGGGCCTGATTCACCGGCAGGCATTGTTGCGGGAGGTATCCGATCCAAGTGTATCCTGCTGACAGTTCATAAGGCAGTATGGGAGCACGGGCACCAATCAGCGGAAGACTTTGCGACGAACACAGCCTGATGCGGTACATCTGCTCGTTGTCAAACTGTTGCAGCGTGCCTATCCATGAATTTTGGTGGTACACAGCAAAGGTTTCCTGACCAATCAGGCGGTCGTTGCTGCATGGATCGAGCGCGGCAAACACTTCATTTACCTCCATATTGTTCTGGATGATGTTCAGGCTGAACCAGCTGTATCCCTGCTGAAAATTCAAGGTCAGTACTGCCTCTTCGAAACATTCAACTTCGTAAGGATTATCAAGGCTGCCAATGATGGACTGATTGACGAAGGTGAAATTCTGAAATGCATCACAGGCTTCGCAGATTTCATTGTTCCAGATGCGCAGCTCTACTTTTTCACCTGTTTGGGTGTTCGAACCAATAGTAAGAAAAACCAATCCGTCGTATTCAGGTTTCGGGGAAGCATAACCGCGGCATTCGTTTCCCACAAAAGCGCCCAGCACATCATAGGGGTTCTGCGAAACACCTTCTTCATGGACTATGTGTGCGATAACCTGCATGTTGAACTGAAATCCGGTTGCCTCCTGCCAGTCGGGACTGCATTGAAAAACAGCTGTAAGAGTTACGTCTTCGGCTGGCATGGTATATAGAAAATGAGTGTCCTTGCTCAATAAGTTACCAAGTTCATCCGACCACTGATCGAACACAAAACCTTCTGCTGTTTCGGCAATCAGTGTCAGCTGGGTTCCTGCCGCATACGTTCCGCCCCCTGTTGCTGTTCCGCCTTCAACGGGTTCTACCTCGAGTACCAGCGTGAATTCATCAGCAGGATGGGCGATTTGCGCCTTCAGTTGCGGCAGGGTGAACAACATCAGCATGACAGCAACAACACCTGCTGTTGCCAGGGTTTTGGTGCAGTGTGCCAAACAGATGATTATATGACTTTTACGATTAGTTTTCATGTGTTTTGCTGAATTTTGCCGAACCCAAAACCAAACCGTTTTTTGATGTCCTTACAGAATATATCCCCGGCCTGAGTGCTGCTACATAGATTTCGGCCTGATGCTCAAATGTCATCATGCTGATCACATTACGGCCATGCATATCAGTAATGTCAATTCGGACAGGTATGTTGTCCCATGCTTCTGCTCCTGTGTTTATCCTGATCAGATTCGTCGCCGGATTAGGATAGATACTCAACCTGTTCTCAGGCTGCAGCACTTCAGTACGTGTGTCAATGTCAAATACAACATGGATGGTCTTTTCGCTGCTCAGCATGGTGAATTCGTAGGTTTCCGAAGCTCCCTGAGGGATGTTGTTCACAAAAACCTCCTTCACCATAAACCCTTCATCAGGGATAAAAGTGTACACTATTGATGAGCCGTGCGAGATCAGTGTGTCGCCTTCGGGGACGATGCGGCCGTTAGGCCCGGCAGATGCAGAAATCTGGTATAAAATATCTTCGTAGCTGAAAATAAACGGGTTGTCGGGAGTACCTATTTCTGACATACTCACAAACTCGATGATTTCGTTGAGGTCAACCACCAGGTTGATGTCTTCGATATAGGCCTTAAAGGTGATGATTTCACCTGAGTGGATGTTTGAGGCAATACTGAGGAACAACAGTCCTTCATACTCCGGAAAAGGGTGTGCGATTCCCCTGCACTCCAGGCCTGAGAATGCGGCCACAATATCCGCCGGGTTGGTGCAAAAACTGCTGTCGGGCCTCATCAGCCTTGCAACCACCTGCATATTGTATTCAAGGTTGCCGGTGGGCACCCATACCGGTGGCCCGGAGTCTGTGAACAAAGCAGTTACGGTGCGGCTGGCGGTAACATTCATGTCAATCCTGGGATTCTGATAATTGCCGTCGCTCCAGCCGGCAAAGATATAGCCGGGATTGGGGATGGCGTACACAGGGGTTCCGTGTCCACCGTGGCTTACTTCCTGCAAGGTGTCGCCGGTAAGAAATCCGTTTCCATCCGAAAGATACCTGAGTATATAGAAGTTGAGTTCAAAATAAGCTTCAATGGTATGGTTTTCAACGACATTCACAAACTGATAAATGCTTACAGGGCCTATACTGACGCCATCAACCTTTACGTCTTCAATCGAACTGCCTGTGTTGGGCTGAATCAGAAAAGTGGGACTTGCGCCTTCATTGACCACGACCTCTCCCGAAGGGTTTATGGTTCCGTTTGCATGTGCTGTTGCCAGTATTGTGTAGGTGTTCAGCGCAAACTGTGCCACAACCTGAATGTTTCCCGATACATTGAGGTCAGTACGGGGGTTGTCTGTTTTGCCGTCGCTCCACTGAACGAAATGATAACTTATATAAGGAGTGGCCAGCACCGGGGTTCCGTTTCCACCGTGCGTCACTGTTTGTAAGATATTGCCGCTTAGCGATCCGTTTCCGTCCGAGGAATAGGAAAGGGTATATGTTCTGATCTGGAAGGTGGCATGGATGCTTTGGTTGCTGGTGACGTTGGTGAAGAGGTATGAGGTCATTGGCCCCAGACTCTGGTTGTTCACGACCACATTGGCTACTTCATAGCCTGTATTGGGCGTTATTGTGAACAGGATGTCGCCTCCTTCTTCAACCTGCGGGGTGCCTGATGGCGAAATGCTTCCGTTGGGGCCTGCTGTTGCCGTGATGGTGTAGGTGTTCAGGCCAAAAATGGCGGTTACATTGATGTTGCTGCTGACGTCGGTGTCAATTCGCGGGTTACTGTAGATGCCATCGCTCCAGCGGATAAACTGGAAGCCTGTGTTGGGAATGGCAGTTACCGGTGTGCCGTTACCTCCATGCACAACGGTTTGTGTAGTTTCTCCTGACAGTGTTCCGTTTGGGCCGGCAGTATAAGTTAATGTATAGGTATTGGCACTGAGGGTTGTTGATATAATTTTATTTTGGGTAACATTGAGGTCAGTGCGTGGGTTGGCAGTGATTCCATCGTCCCATTGTGTGAAAAAATATCCCTGATCGGGGATTACGGTAACGGGCGTGCCGTTGCCACCATGCGGGATAAGCTGATAGGTGTCGCCGGCAATAGATCCGTTTGACCAGACGATATAAGCATGAAAGTAAATGGCAGGGGCGAAGGTAACGTGAATGGTCTGGTTTTGGGTAACCCCATTAAACTGGTATTGTGTGGGTGTGCCGACACTTACTCCGTTTACCACAACATTCGATACCTGATAGCCTGTTACGGGGCTAAAGGTAAACAGTTGGTTTCCTCCCCATGGCACCGAAACTTCCCCTGATGGGTTGATGGTCCCATGTGGCCCGGAGGATGCAGTAATTACATTGTTCGCAACAGAAAAAGTAAAGATCACCGGATTGGACAGGGTTCCTACCTGGCTGCCGCTGACAAACGGCATCACCTGAATTACATTAACAACAAGATCGAAGTTGCCCAGATAGGCCTGAAAGGTCACCATTTCGCCTGAAGGAACATTTGAACCTACGGTGATAAAAAAGAATTCCTGCAGGTTTGGGTCGCGGGTGCCAAGGCCGCGGCATTGGCTTCCGACAAATGCGCCAACAAGATCAAGTGGATTGTTTGAGAACGTTCCGTCAGGCATCTGCAGTTTAGCCACAACCTGCATATTATACTGAAGATTTGGCACAGGAACCCAGTTTGGTGGGGCAGCAAATGTCCTGCTTGCTGTTCCGGCGATCAGAAACAACGCAACAAAACAATATAATAGCTTCAGCTTCATAGCTTAGTATCTGTAGGTTGACTTTGCCTTTATAGTGATAGGTAAGGTAAAGTTACAGGGCGTTAAATATATATATTATTGATTATTTGTGCTTACAAGAACTATAAAAAGATATACACGTTTTTTCAACTAAAAAGGGAGTGTATTGGTGGTTTTTAAGGTCTCCCAAATCCAGCCAGATCTTAAATCTTAGATCGTCAATCATTGATCTTAAATATATGGAATACAGAGACTTATTATTTTCGACTGCCGATTTTTGATTGCCGATTTTTGATTGCTGATTTATGAAGTGGCTTTTGGTAGCGGTGGTTTCGACTCCGCTCAACCACCGTCGACTCCGCTCAACCACCATTTTGGTGAATCACTTAATGCGATTCGTTCTAGTAATCAGTTAATCCGGTGGTTGAGCGGAGTCGAAACCACCGGCCAGTTACTCCCAAACCACCGACCTTTAACTTTTGTTTTATGAGTTACTAATGTATGGCTGATTTTTAGCGTTTTACCTCTAACCCAGTGACAAGCACCCAGAAACCAGCACCCAGAAAAGAGCCTCTAAAAATCAGCTGTTTCAAGCCTTTCACTTAATTATAGGAAAAAAAACCGGCGAGCCACATGGCCCGCCGGTCTGTTTTATAAGGCGTGTTAAAATTATTTAACGATCAAGGTTCCTGTTTGTTGGTTGTTGTCAACCCTGATCACGTAGAAGTACATGCCTGACTGGAGGTTTTCGCGGTTCAGGGTGATGTTGTGGCTTCCGGCGCTGTTTTTGCTTTCGTTGATGCTTTTCACCAGTTGGCCAATGTTGTTATACACATCAAGTTGTACCTGTCCTGCCCTGTTGAGGGTGAAGGGGATCATGGTTTCGTTGTTGAACGGATTCGGATAAGGTTGTCCAACCACAATAACTTGATTGTCAATGCCAGTTGCACCCATAACAAGTCTGACGGGGCTTTCGATATCACCAATAAGAGCGAGGTCCTGGAAGTTGAGTGTAGCATCAATAGGATACAGTTGCTGCATGGCATCAATCCAAACTTTGAAGGTGACAACTTCAGCGGCATCTTCGTTTGAGCCTACACTGAGGAAAATGAGTCCGTCATGTTCGGCAATGGGTGCAGCCATACCACGGCATTCACCGTTGATAAATGCATAAACCACATCATTGGGATTCATCGAAATTTCATTTTCATTCAGCTGGAGTTTTGCCAGAACGTTCATGGTGTAGAGCGGGTTTTGAAGAATGCTGATTCCGGCAGGATTGTGCTCCTTCGTACCCTGATTGTCCTGGGCCGAAAGTTGCTGGTTGCTCACAGGATAGTTGAGCACGTTTGCACTGGCAAGGCTAATAACATATCCACGGCCCGGACACATTTGTGACATGCTGCCAATCCATGAGGTTCCATTGAATACTGCGAATGAGGTCTGACCAATAATACGGTCGTTTGTAGCAGGTGCATTGTTTAATGACAAAGCAGTATTAACCGTGATGCACTCTTGTGGCAGGAAACCAAGCCAGGTAAAACCTGCTCCCAGATTTATAGGTTCAATCGCAACAGGAGCTCCTGTCAATTCCAGAGTGTTGGCGGTTGTCAGTCTCATCCTGTAGGATTTCTTGTAGTCAATGTTGGCAAGACTTCCTACCCATGTTGTGCCGGTCCACAGAGCAAAATTGTTTTGTCCGATGATTCTGTCGTTGGCAACAAGGTCAGCAGTTACAATGTAAGGATCATCAAATATGCTGTTGACTGCGGCACTTCCAATATTCAGGTTAACACTGAACCAGGTGAAACCACCACCACCAAACGGAACATCCAATTCGGCTTCACATTGAATTTGATAAGGATTAGCAATTGTTCCGAGCTGAGTGTTCGACTGGAAGTTAAGTGTCGGGGCAACAAGACAGATGTCTCCGGTTTCACTGTTCCACATTCTTAAGGTGATTATGTCACCATTTGGGCTGTTAGAACCAACTGTAAGGAACACCAGATTTGAATTGTTTGGCATTGGTGAAGCAACACCGCGACATTCCCAATCTGGATTTAGAGGATCCTGATTGAGGTCATAAAAAGCTCCTACAAGATCGTTTGGATTGGAGGAAATTCCGTCATCAAAAATCATTACTCCAAGAATGGTCATCGAGTGGCCAAGATTTGGTACTGGTGTAAACCCAACAGGGATAAAATATGCAGTTAATGTTGAGTCGGAAGTTGCAACAACAGTTCTTGGATTTGTGGTAACACCGTCACTCCAGTATCCAAACTGATATAGTAGTTCATCGTCCGGAACAGCCCTTACAGCTGTAGCATTGGATCCATGGTTTATTGCCAGTTGTTCAATGGTTTCTTCCTGGTCGCCCGGATCCACTGGATCGCTGATTAGGTCATATGTAATAAACCCGTTAGAACCGGCGATAAACACAAGGTCATAGGTGTTGAGCGCAAAACTGGCGGTTACGGTAATATTTGCGGTCACGGCTGAATCACCGCGTGGGTTTTCAGTGCTTCCACCTGTCCATTGTGTGAAATGATAGCCGGTATTCGGAACTGCTGTGACAATTGTTCCGTTGCTGCCATGCGTAACAGTCTGTGGAGATGTGCCCGAAATAGTTCCATTAGCCCCTGCAGTGTATGTAAGGGTGTAGCTGTTGATGGTGAAGGTTGCGGCGATGGTGTGGTCTACAGTAACATTAGTAAATGTGTATGTGTTCGCGAAGTCATCATAATTTAAATCAGTATCAAGGTCAATGGGGTTGCCATCCACAACCAGTGCAGTTAAGCTATGTCCAACAGCAGGTGCAAATGTAAACACCTGATTGTCGCCATAAACAACTGAAACTGTACCTGAAGGATCAATGGTACCGTTTCCGGTTGCAGAAGCTTCAATTTCCAAAGGATCAGGAGTGATGGTCAGCTGAAATGGACTTGCATATGAACCGACATTTGAGTTTGAAACAAAAGCAACTGTCTCATTCAGGTCAACTACTTCATTCGTGGCAGCAAGATAAGCCTGAAAAGTAACAGTTTCGCCAGAGGCAACATTGCTTCCAATGTTCAGGTAAATTCGCCCTTCGCCTGCACCAGGGGTGGGAGAAGCAACACCACGGCATTCATTGCCAACGAAGGCAGCAATGACATCATTGCCATTGATGGAATAAACCGTTGGTGGATTATTGTCGAGGAATAACCTCGCAGTCACCACCATGGTGTTTTGTAAATTAGGAACTGGAGTCCAGTTCGGGTTTTGTGCAAACACCGAAAGGCTTCCAAAAAGAACAATCAGCAATAGCGCTGAAAAACGTAGCTTTCTTTTCATGGGACGCTTGTTTTTAGTAAAAAGTTATAAATTAAGGTTGATAATTCCATGTTTTGTTAAGATACGGAATCGTTTGCCTTCCACATGAAATAAGCTTTGAAAGAACCACTGTTTAGTAGCCGCTGTTTGAACAACAAAGACACCTAAAACAGCCGCTAAGTTAGCTAAAAAGTATCTCCTCAGTTAATCTTTACCTAAAAATAATAAACAATTTTGTTAACAGCTTAATAATCAGATGTCATTTTTTGTATTTAACATAAAATAAACAATAAAATCTTGTTTATATTAGTTATAAATAAGCTGCGCATGAACCGGAAGTTGCTTAAATTTATGGGTTTCTGAAAAAAATAATGGTTATTTCATTACTTTTTTACCAGATTTGTTGCCATACCATCGAAAACAAAGTAATGAAAAGGCATCACAAGATACCAGTAGAGTCTTCCGGCCAGACCTTTTGGCCTGAAGGTGGCAGTTTGTTTCAAAAAGGTATTGTTGTTCTGTTCCACAATTTTAAATTCGAGCCAGGCTTCTCCGGGCAATTTCATTTCGGCATAAAGCAATAATCTTTTGTTAGCCTTGTCAGCCAGCAGCACCCTCCAGAAATCAAGCGTGTCGCCTGTGTGTATGCTGTGCGCGTTGGTTCGTCCGCGGCGCAACCCCACACCTCCTGACAGTTTATCTGCAAATCCGCGAATTCTCCAGAGCCAATTGGCATAATACCATCCCTGTTCACCGCCGATTGACCAGATGTTTTCCACTACCTGATCAACATCTCCGCTGATTATTTTCTTGCGTTTATCGGTGAAACAGCCATACACAGGAACATTGATGTTCAGCGGCAAATCGCCATAAGGCATGCTCGAAACAAAGGCGTCCTTCCAGCTTGATGCCACGTCGTCCTGCGCAATGCGCTGAAATGCCAGCCTGACTGCCTCATCAAATGGAATGGCTTCGATGCCGAGTAGTTTTTGGAGTTTGTTGTCGCGGGCAACTACTTCGGTTTTCATGCTCTCCACGAGGTGCATCGCCAGCCGAAAGGAGGTTGAAGTAACAAAATACAGCCAGTAAGACGACAATTTAGGGGTCATCACGGGCACGGTAATGATGATTCTTTTCAGCCCCCTGACCTGAGCAAACTTCAACAACATCTGCTTGTAGGTGAGTACTTCAGGTCCGCCGATATCAAAAGATTGTCCGAATGTTTTTTCGTGTAACAGAACGCCGGATAAATATTCGAGAACGTTTCTGATGGCAATCGGCTGGCTTCGGGTATTGAGCCAGCGTGGGGCGATCATAAAAGGTAGTTTTTCAACTAAGTCGCGGATGATTTCAAAGGATGCACTGCCCGAACCGAGGATAATTCCTGCCCGCAGGGTTGTCAGCGGCACAGAGCCTGAGGCCAGAATATCTTCGACCTTACGGCGGGAGGCCAGGTGCGGGGAAAGTTCTTCGCTGTTGGTGATTCCACCAAGGTAGATAAGCTGTCTGGCATTGGTTTTCTCAATGAGCCTCACAAAATTGAGTGCTGACCGGGATTCAAGCTCCCCGAAATCTTTGCCGGCCGAACCCATTGAATGAACCAGATAATAGGCGGCATCAATGCTTTTTGGTAAACTATTGCCTTCTGGTGGTTCAAGCAGATCGAGCCTTATGACCGAAACCAACGGATGGGCATAAACACCATCTTTTGGAACACGCTGAGGGTCGCGGACGGCGCAAATAACCCTGTGGCCATGCTGCACCAGAACAGGGAGCAGTCTTTTTCCCACATAACCTGTTGCTCCCGTGAGGAGTATGGTTGATTTGTAATCCATATTACTTAAACAAATATCTGCCATTTTTGATCACCATCAGCATAAAATTCATGTGCGCCGCATTGATTGGCCCAGCCCATCGGCTGAGGCAGAATTTTATTGTTGACTGTTTGTTTGTGGGGCTGGCTTAATGCTGGTGCTCATGGTGGTGGGAGCAGTTTTCTCCTGCATCTGTTAATGTGCCGCGCAGGTACTGATTGATCAGTTCATCTGCATGTCCTGTGCAACCACGGATAACGCCGATACTGTGTGCCTTGAGTACTTCCACGGCACCTGCACCGATGCCGCCTGCGAGCATCAGGGTAACGCCTTCTGCATCCAAAGTTGCGGCGATTCCTGATTTACACCCGCACCCTCCTGTTGAGGGCAACAATGCTTTGTTTGTCACTTTGTTGTTTTCAATGCTGTAAATGCCATAATAGGCACAATGGCCAAAATGGTCATCAATGGTAAAATCTGCTTTTACCGGGACTGCAATTTTCTTCATAAACTTTAATATTTAGTAGTTTTTGTCGGTGTTTTTGTATTACAGGCGTTTTCCGTGGCCTGTTCCGCCGCCTGCATGTCGTCTCAGGCCCATGCCGGTACCCATTTGGGTATTTTCTGCCAAATCGTCCTTGGCTTTTTTACACGAGCCGGGTTTTCTGCCGGTCCGGGGACCAAGTCCTTCCGGCCCTTTGTGGTCAAGATGTGCCATGGTTTTAAGGTTTTATATCAGTATGTTCTTGTTCCGTGATTGTATGATGGCAATGGTGTTTTGTGAAATCTCTCATCCTGCGGTTACAGTTGCCGCATCTGCCGTGTGGCCCCGACACTTCATAAACACCTCCATCGATCAGGAAGGGACTGCCTTCGGTAAGGGCACGGGCAAGGGTTTTCAATGCTTTGTTAAATACCCGAGTGAGTGTGGGCCGCGACACCTGCATCAGTTCGGCGGCCTCTTCCTGGCTCAGGCCTTCATGCAAAACCAGCCTGATGCTTTCGTAGCCCTCCCAGTTCAACAACAATGGCTCGGATTGCCAGCCTTTTTGCCCCACAGGCTTGAATCCGCGAACCGGAGGGGGCGCGTCAATCATTCGGTTTTTTATCGGTCGTGGCATAATTGCACAAAGATAATGAACATACGTTCATAATAAACACAATGTAATTAAATAATTTTATTTGAGAGGTCAATTCGTTGTGGGATCAGGGTTTGGCTTCCCCGACTTCTTCGTCTTTGGAGATGCAGGCTGTGACCTGAGGTAATTTTTGGTTCAGTTTTTCAATTTCAAAGTGCAGCATAGCAATTTCCTGGGCCAGGTTTTTGTTTTTGTCGGCCAGTTTTGAGATGATCATTGAGAACTCAATCATAATCAGGAAGGTTGCCATCATCAGGATGAGGAACAAAGCCGCCGGGGGATAGGCAATTCCGAGCATTGACGACAGCACATCGAGGCCCTGGCGCCACACCGAAAACAGGATAAACACAAGGCTGAACAGCAGCCACATGAGTGAATACTCTTCTTTGATGCGCCTTTTTCTTATCAGCATCAGAATGACGAAAAACAAGAGTATGCTGAAAGCTATGGCAAAGTATTGAATCTGGTTGGGGTTAATCGTTTTCATCATAACTCTTCCTCCGGATGTATAATTCGTGAGCGTATGGCAGCCATAAACATGGCAAGCAATACCTTTATCATATAATAAGGTCCGCGCGAAATGGGGATGGATGAAACTCCTCCTTTTCGTTCGTGCATCTGAGTAAAGGTTTCTTTCATCACAAAGTTGTTTTTACCCAACAGGATAACCACCTCAGGTTCGGGGTAGTCGGTGGGGTAGTTGCTGGCAAGGAAAGTAAACGCTTTGCGGTTGTATGCCCTGAAGCCTGATGTGTGGTCGGTGATGCGTTGCCGGATCAGCAGAAAACTAAACCATTCGAAGATTTTAATGCCGGTGCGGCGCATAAAATGTGTTTTGATGCCTGTGTTTTTTCTGTTGAACCGCGAGCCAATGACCACATCTGCTTCTCCGGTCACAACCATTTGGATCAGGCTGAGGATTTGCCCGGCCGGATGTTGTCCGTCGCCGTCAAACTGCAGGGCAATATCATAATTTTTTCTTACTGCATATTTGAAGCCTGTTTGCACGGCCCCTCCGATGCCCAGGTTAAAGGGCAGTGAAACAACCTCTGCGAGTCCTGATTGCCGGGCCAGGAATTCGGTGGTGTCTTTTGAAGCATCATTCACCACGAGCACATCCCAATTCTGGTTCAGGCTTCTGATCTGTTCGAGCAGTTCAGGTATGGTTTCGGCTTCGTTATAAGCCGGGATGATGATGAGTACCTTTGGTTGATTCATTATTCTTGTCCGGGTCAAAGTGGTTTAATCAGTCAGGTTTAGTGCAGCTTCAAGGTCCTCGACGTACCTCGGGTCGGTTTGGTGTCCTGCTTCGGCAGCAAGAAGGATGTCTTCATAGGCTTCGCGTAGCTTTCCTGTACGGAAATAAACCCTGGAACGGTTGATTAGTAATATGGTATTTGAGCGATCAAGTTTCATTGATCTGGAGTAATCATCAATGGCTTCGGGGTAGTTTCCGGCCATTTCATGCACGATGCCTCGTTGCATGAAAATTTTCGCCGAGGATTGGTCAACAGCCACATATGCGTTGAAATCGGCAAGTGACTCATCATACAAACCAATATGGCCATAAGTAAGTGCCCTGAACGCAATGGCGTCCATTTTGCCGGGTACCTTGCCAATTACTTCATTAAATGCTTGCAGGGCTGTTCGGTAATCGCCAAGTTCAAAATAAATGATTCCCCTGTTAAATGTTGCCTCGACCATTCCTGGTTCGAGTGTCAGCGCCTTGTTGTAGTATTCAAGTGCCTGGCTGATGTTGCCTCTTTTCTTCAGCGCAAGTCCAACATTGTTCACCGCCCTCGGGTTGTCGGGATATTGTTTCATGCTTTTGTTCCACAGGGTATATTCATCCTGCCAGTCGTGGTTGCGGTCAATAGTGCGCCAGCCAAAAAAGATCATGATGATGCTCAATGCGAGTGGGATGGCCCATCTTTTGGCTGTCCAGACCATCTCGGCATGAATGATAATCGCCGCGAGGAAACCCGCCAAAGGAAGGTAAAGCCTGTGTTCGAACATCACATCGGTGATTGGGATAAATGTTGACTCGACGCTAAGTGCTATCAGAAACCACGCCATACCGAAGGATGCCAGGGGGTAGCCTTTTTTTCTCAGGAAGAAGACAGACCCGGCCATCCAGAGGAACAACAGGGTTCCACTGATCACTGCTGTGTTGAAGAAGGTGTCCTGAACCGGAATAAAATGGTCCAGATTGAGCTGCATGGGCCAGAAAACCAGTTTAAAGTATTCGATGAGTACAACAGCCTGTGTCATCAGGTAATCAATCCTGCTGATTTTTTCCGTCTCGGAAGGCATGAGTCCGGTAACCAATAAAACTATCAGGCCGGCGACAAGTGACAACACAGTAATTTTTAACCAGTTGGGGGTTTTGCGGTCAGGGGTTTGGATGATGAGCCATTCGGTCATGAGCAGCATCAGTGGCAAGCTGATCACAATTTGCTTGGACATCATGCCCAGTATGAAAGCAAGAACCGTGGCTGAAAAATAGCGGATGCTTTTTTTTGTTTGTTGTGCTTGTTGCATCAAGCGCGCGCGCAGGTACGCATACACGCCTATCAAATAGAATAGTGAAGCCAGAAGTGTGAGCCGCTGT